>Ga0123335_1000046_pt1 | contig 156973 bp, 138 predicted proteins | sample BiotimSIPDNA_2_FD_89707 | JGI IMG/M metagenome (GOLD analysis project Ga0123335, IMG submission 89707) | Anaerobic biogas reactor microbial communites from Washington, USA - Biogas_R2 time_0 SIP DNA | ecosystem: Engineered > Bioreactor > Anaerobic > Unclassified | place: Washington, USA... | reverse complement strand
TCCGGGCGGGATCCACGTTCCATTCCTCGAAGGAAGGCCTGGCAAAGCTGCCGCTGAGGTTCAGAGTTCCCCTGTAAACGACCGTTTCATAAATGCCCCTATGGCGCCGCTCCGGACGGATCCGCCCGTCGGCCTTGAATACCGAGGGCATGAAATAAGCCTGTCGTCGCAGTGATTGGATCCGCTCGGCCCGCTCTCTCCGTCCGTCGATCACAACTTCCTCCCAGGTCTCCTGGTCCGAGGTATAGGGAATGATCAGGATCGGCCCGGTGAGGACCTGTTCCTTGCCCCAGGTGGAGGTGATTTCGTTGACGGCCTTGTCCCGGCGAGCCAGGCGCTCCTCGAGGACCGAGCGGACCATCGCCAGGGGGATGAGCAGCAAAAGGGTCAGAACGGCGACGAATGCCATCTTCAGTGCCGTTGAGAAGCGTTTCTGAAAAGCCACGGTCCAGGGAAGCGGGGATTTTTCCCTATCCAGGTTCATCGTACCCTCCATGGTCGACGATCGGTTGGCACAGCCGTTGGTTCGGCTGTGATGGTAATCCAGGAAGAATTGCTTTGTAAAGTTATGAAGCAGTGGCGGTTCGGGAATTTGCTCCGCCGCGATCCGCGGCATTACCTCGATGCCGCCGGTCTCCTCTTTTACGGCTGACCGGCGGCATGCCAAGCCCAGTTTCCAGCCGCCGGCTCCCGACCTCACATGACCCTCATGATGCTACAAAGGACGCCGTTGCGGAAGGGCGTCCTTGGCTGTGCGGAGGCCTACCCGGGAGTCCGGAATGCATCCCCGTCCGGCCGCGCGTCGTCGGGCTCCAGGTGAGTGGAGACCGATGTCCTGGGCAGCCGAGCTGCGATCGCGGCCTCTATCCGTTCGCAGTAATCGTGTCCCCTGGTGACGCTTATATCTCCCGGCACCGTGACATGGAGCTCCACGAAGCGCCGGGAACCCGATTTCCGGGTTCTGAGGCCGTGAAACCCCGTGCCCGGCTCGAGCGCGGCCCGAATCGCTTCCTCGACCTGCCGGATTTCGAGGTCGGAAAGGCTGCTGTCCATGAGGCCGGCCATCGAACGCCGGATCAGGTCGACGCCGGTGCGGATGATGTTCAGGCCGACCAGGACCGCCACGATCGGATCCAGGATCATCCACCGGGGAGGGGCGAAAGCGACGATGGCGAGGGCGGCCACGACCCCTGCGGAGGTCCAGACATCGGTCATGAGGTGTTGGGCGTCGGCCTCCAGGGCGATACTGTCATAGTGTCGCGCTTTTTTCATCATGAAACGGGAGACTCCGAAGTTGATCGCGGAGGCAACCAGGGCGATGCCCATCCCGAGGCCGAGATCGGTGAGCGGCATTGGATTCAAGAAGCGGCGCACGGCTGCGTAGATGATGAGAATGGCGGCGACCAGGATCAGGGCGCCTTCCACCCCGCTGGAGAAATATTCCGCCTTGTCGTGCCCGTAAGCGTGGGACCGGTCGGCGGGACGGTCCGCCACGACCAGCGCGATGAACGCGATGAGCGCCGCCGCGAGATTGACGGACGATTCCAGCGCATCGGACAGGAGGCCGACCGATCCCGTGAATCCGTAGGCGGTGATTTTGAGCGCCATGGTCACGAGCGCCGCGGCGATGGAAAACAGGACGACCCGGCTGGTGGGGGCGGTTGCGCCCCATTTGCGCCGGCGGGTTGTCCCTGTGGATTCCCTTTTCATCAGGAGCCTCGATCGGTCAGGTCCGGATCATACCGTCAGCGCCGTTTGCAGCGCGTAGCCGACGGCGTCCGCGATGAGCTGCGGTTTCCGGCAATCGCCGATCAGATGGACTTCGGGGACGAAGTCCTCCAGTTCCTTCGCCAGCGACAGGTTCGGCTGCAGGGGGAGCGCCGGAACGATCGTGTCGGCTGCAAGCGTCACCGTTTGACCCTCCCGGTCGACGAAGACCAGGCCCCTGTCGCTGACCTCGACATACTCCCTCACCCCGGAGATCATGGGTACCCGCCTCTCCTCGAACCAGCGGAAAAGCTGTTCCTTCATGGCCATGACGAGGCCCGCACCCATCTCCTCCTCCCGGTCCACGATGGTGACGGTCCGGCCGCGTTTGAGGAGGAATTCAGCGAGTTCGCACCCCTGCACCCCGCCCCCGATGATAACGACGTTGCGGCCGAGCGGCATGTAGAACCGGGAGAGGGTGCGCAGGGTTTGGGGCGCCAGGAACCGGGCGAAGAACTTCAGCCGTCGATGCAGTTCCGCGCCGCTGACCACATTGCGCCGCTCGATGCCGCGGATGTCGGGGAGCGCCGGCAACCCTCCCGTGGCCAGGAAGACCGCGTCGGGATGCAGGGTGCGGATGGCGGCGATATCCGCCTCTTTTCCGAGTTCCAGTGTCACTCCCAACCGGCGCAGCTGGTGCCCGAAATAGCGGATGATGGCGGGGAGATCTTCCGGGTGCGAACCCTTGACCACGGCCGCCAGCGGGAGCAGGCCTCCCAGCTTGCGCGTTTTCTCGAACAGGACCACCTGGTGCCCGCGCAGGGCCGCAACCCGGGCCGCCTCCATCCCAGCCGGGCCGCCCCCGACGACCACCACCTTTTTCCTCTTTTCCGCCTTGCCGACGGTCGTGTGGGTGGTTCCGGCCAGCCCGTTGATCCGGCAGCGTCCCCTGCCGCCGAGGCAGAAGGTGCAGCCGGTGCAGGGCGCGATCTCCTCCGGCTTGCCGTCGGCCAGCTTGTTGGGGAGTTCCGGGTCGGCGTGCAGCCTGCGGTTCATGGCGATGAAATCCACCATTCCCTGCTGCAAGACCAGTTCGCCCAGGTCGGGGCTCATCCGGCCGACGACCGCGACCGGGATGCTCACCGCGCTCTTGATCCCCGCGGCCAGCCGGATATTGGCCCCCGCCCCTTTCCGGCCGGCTTCGTACTCCTTCGGGAAATCGCGCAGGGGGACCGGAGGCTCGGGATAAAACAGGAGATCGGGCAGAAATCCCGGCACGTGACGCCCGATCCAGTGGCTGCGCACCTGCACCGCGTCGGCGCCGGCGGCCTCGGCCAGCCGGGCGGCTTCCCGGCTGTCCTCGTGGGAAAAGCATGCGGCCGCGTCGGCGCCGACGGCCAGTCCGATTTCGATGCCGTTGAGGATGATGGACACGGGGAAGTCCCGGCCGGCGCGGTCCTTCATTGCGCGGATCGTGTCGGTCAGCAGCCGGGCCCGGTTGCTGAGGCAGCCGCCGTAGTCGTCCTCGCGCTTGTTCCAGAAGGGGGAGAGGAAATTGTGGAACAGGTGGCTGCTGGCGGCGTTGATGTCCACGCCGTCGAACCCGGCCTTGCGCGCGCGCAGTGCGGCGGCCGCGAATTTTTCCACGATTTCCTCGATTTCAGGGACCGTGAGGGAGCGTGGCTGTTCGTTGTGGTGATCGCAGGGGTTGGCCAGCCATGTCGGGGACGCGGCGACGGGGGGGCCGGGATAGAGGGGGCCCTGTTCGTTCCCCCAGTGCACCTGCCAGGGGCCGTCGTGGTTTACGGCGAGAAAGGTCGGGCAGTCGTGCCTGTGGATGACCTCGGCGAGTTCGGCGAGCCCGGGCATGAACCGGTCCTCGTCGATCCGGTAGCGGTTGCGGTAGCGCGCTCCCCAGGGGTAATCCACGGTGACCGCTTCCACGATCACGAGCCCCACTCCGCCGCGGGCAAAACGCTCGTAATGGGCCTTGACCTCCTCCCGCATGTGAACGTCGTCTTCATGCCACATGAGCATGCCCGCTCCCGACTTGATGATCCGGTTCCGGGTCCTGACCCGACCGATTGTGCCCGGTTCGAGGATCCGGGCATACGATTGCCGCTTTGCCATGGTCTCCCCCTTTCAGCCTCCGCTGGCAGCATTAATTATAGGAGAGGTCCGGGATCATAGCCTACCCAATTCGCGGGTCCCGGGGGGGGAAGGAAGGGCGGGTCGATGGACGGGGCCGAAAACCTGTCCATAGAAACGGGCGCTCGACTCGCCCGGTGCCTGGATCTCCCACCCAACGCACCCCCGGTTGCCGTAGCCCAGGTTGTCGGCCAGGATGAAGAGGAGGTTCGGCCTGGAACGGTCCCGCCCCTGGAGCGGAGCGTCCCCGCCCCCTTTGCAGGGCAAAATCAAGCCCGCCGCCAAAGGGGCGACGGGTGGAAAGAGGGCAGGGGGAAGTCCGCGTGTCGTACCGCATGAAGAAAATAGGCTGAGCGATGCCGCGATCCTGGGGTAAAATACCACGATAGTCAATATGGATCCGACTCACTGAAAAGTCCATCGATTGCGGAGGGCAGGATGACAGAACGAATAACGACCGGGAAGATGAATCGCCGCGGGTTTCTCAAGGGGGCTGCCGCCGCCGCCCCGGCCGTGGCCGCCGCGGGTGCGTGGGATGCCTGGGGCCAGTCGCCGGGGCAGGCGCCGCGGTGGGACCGGGAAGCGGACGTGGTGATCCTGGGGACGGGATTCGCGGGGCTGGCGGCTGCCATTGCAGCCCACGACGCCGGAGCCAAGGTTCTCATACTAGAGAAGTTGAAGCAGGAGCACGAGGGGGGGAACAGTCGCGTGTCGGGGAACATGTGGTGGACGCCGACGAACCTGCCCGAGGCGCTCCAGTACATGGAGGCGCTCAGCAATGGGCTCACCGACAAGGAGAGCACTCGTGCGCTGGCCGAGGCCATGATGGGGCTGAACGAATGGCTCGCGACGATGGGAGTGACGGCTGCGCCCCTGGGCGTTTTCCAGCCCGAACACCCGCAACTGCCGGGTGCGGCGTGCGTGCGTACCTGGAGCAACAACGGGGCCGGGGACGGCAAACTGTGGATCCCGATCCGGGGGGAAGTGGAGAAACGGGGGATCGAGGTGCTCTATGAAACGCCGGCGGTGGACCTCGTCCTGTCCCCCTCCTCCCGCGAGGTCCTGGGGGTCCGGGCGACCGCGGCGGGCAAACCGCTCGCCATCCAGGCGCGCAGGGGCGTCGTCCTCGCGTGCGGCGGGTTCGAGTTCAACTTCGAGATGCAGAAGCAGTTCCTGCCGGGATGGCCCACCTACGGGCGGGGAACCCCGGGGAACACCGGGGACGGGATCCGGATGGCGCAGAAGGCGGGCGCGGCGCTCTGGCACATGAACAACTCGCTCGCGGGCGTCGGGTGCATGATGGTGCCGGAGTTCGAGCCGGTCATGATCCCGGTTTCCATTCCGGGCAACGGGTACATCCTCGTCGACAAGACCGGCAGGCGCTTCATGAGCGAACTGCGCGAAAACCGGCACGGGTTCGGGCACAAGGAGCACCTCCTCTTCTTCGACGGGGTGATCGGGGATTTCACGCGGATTCCGTGCTACGCGATCTTCGACGAGACCACGCGGCTGCGGGGCCCGGTCGTCAGCGGCGCGGGATGGAAGTTCGGCTGGTTCGGCTGGTTCGGCAACTACCAGGCGAGCCGCGACAATTCCAAGGAGATCGAAAAGGGGTGGATCGTCAAGGGGGAGAGCCTCGCGGACCTGGCGACCCGGCTTGAAATCAAGCCCGCCGAGCTGGAGGCGACCGTGGCAAAATACAATGGGTATTGCGCCAACAAGCTCGACCCGGACTTCGCCCGCCCGGCCCGGAGCCTCGTGTCGATTGAAAAGCCCCCCTTCTATTGCGTCAAGATGTACCCCGCGACCTTCAATACCCAGGGGGGGCCGAGGCGCAATCCCAGGTGCGAGGTGGTCGATCCCGACGGCCGGCCGATCCCGCGCCTGTACAGCGCGGGGGAGCTCGGCTCCTTCTGGGGCTGGATGTACAACGGCGGCGGGAACAACTCCGAGGCTCTCTGCACCGGCCGGATCGCCGGCGGAAACGCCGCTGCCGAGCAGCCGGTCAAGAAATCGTGAGCAAGAAGGGAAGTCCCGGGAAATCCCCGGGGCTTCCCTGGAGCCTGGACTTCCGGTGCCGTCCGTCGCAGCACGGTCGATCCTGATCGGCTCGACCGGCTGGGCGCTCCGGCCGGAGGGACTGATCGAGGGCGGTTGTATAGGGCAACAAAGGTTTTCATGAGGGGGGTAGAGCGATGGCGAGCGGTAATTGTGGCTGCATTCACGTGGGAAGACGCGATTTCATTAGGACGACGGCACTGGCGGGCATGGCCGCCGCCCTTCCGGAGGCGATGGCCCAGTCATCCACAAGAGTGCGCAGGCGGTTCCCTGCGGGGAAGGGGCGAAAACTGCTCCTGCTGAGCGACGCCCCGGAGTCCTACGAGCGGCTGATCCAGGCGGTGAAAGCCGTCAGGGAGTTCGAGTTTTCGGTGGCCACGGCCAAGGCCGATTACCAGAAACTGCAGGAAGTCACCCGGACCATCCGGGCGGAGGACCCGGACATTCTCTTCTTCGGCCTTCCGCGCACGATGATGAATGCGGGGAACCTGCCCGTGGAGCTCGACCCCATCGAGGTGCCGATGATTCTCCTTCCCCCGGTCCCGGAGCTGATCATGATGGAGGCGAATGCCGCCGCGGGGTTCAGGGTCAAGGGCGCGAACGCCCTTTTGGCCAACTCGGAAGCGCACGCGATCGAGTTGATGAAAATCCTGGCCGCCCCCCGGTTGCTCGAGGGGAAGCGGGCCGTCATCTACGGCAGGCCGTTCGACTCCTCGAGCGTGCCTGCGCGGGACATGACGGCGGAGATGGTCTACAACCGTACGGGGGTCAGCCTGGAATACCGGCCGGTGGAGCAGCTGGCGGACCTGTTGGGCGGCGTGAGTGCGGAGGACGCCCGGGTGGAGATGGAGCGGTGGAAGAGGGAAGCGGACGGCATCGTCGAGCCCAATGACGAGGCGCTGCTGGAGGCCTCCAAGATGTACGTGCTCCTGCGCTCGATCGTGGAGAAGGAAGGGCTGACGGGCCTCTCCATCGACTGCCTGAGTTTTTCCTTCGACGCCAAGCGGAAGGTGCCGGTCCCCTGCCTGGCCTTCACCCGGTTGCGTGACGAAGGGTATGCGTTTCCCTGCGAGGCGGATGTTGTCGGCATGCTGTCCACCATCGTCCTGCAGGAGATCAGCCGGAAACCATCCTATTTCTGCAATGTTTCCTCCGTGGACCTCGAAAAATCGAACACGGTGCTGCGCCACTGCGTCGCCCCGCTCCGATTGCTGGGGCGGGACGCCCCGGCCTTGCCTTACCGGCTTCGGGACTATCATGGTATGGGGGGTGTCACGCCCCAGGTTACCATCCCGGCCGGACTGGAGGTGACCCTGGGCGGATTCAGCAAGGACCTCAAACAGTTCGTCGCGTGGCCGGGCAGGACGCAGGAGGGGGTCGACGACACAAACCATCCTTCCTTCGAAAATCCGCCCGCCGGGATGGAGAAGATGCGGAGGTACTGCTCCAACCGGGCGGAACTCAAGATCCGGGATGCCGACCTGTTCATGCAGAAGATCATGGGGATCCATCACGTGATGGTGGCCGGGGTCTACACGAAGGCGCTGCGCGAGGAAATGATGCGGATGAACGTGGAATTCATCGGGCCCATCGACTCGTCGGTTCCCGCGTAGCGCAAAAGGCGCGCCGCCCCGGGGACCGGTCTGGATTTTTGCGCCCAACCCCCCTATCATGAGGCGGGTTTGGTTCGTGAAATCTTCTAACACCCCTTGATTGGAGTCTTTCGCATGAGCACATCCGACAATCCCAAGCTTCCCAGATGTTTTATGGATATCACCGCCGATGACGCCCCCATCGGGCGGGTCGTGTTCGAGTTACGTTCCGACGTTGTTCCCAAAACCGCCGACAACTTTCGCGCCCTCTGCACCGGGGAGAAGGGATTCGGGTTCAAAGGATCCGGTTTCCACCGCATCATCCCGGAATTCATGTGCCAGGGGGGCGATTTCACCCGGCACAACGGTACCGGTGGAAAATCGATCTACGGGGAGAAGTTCGCCGACGAGAACTTCAGCCTGAAACACACCGGCCCCGGCATTCTCAGCATGGCCAACGCGGGCCCGAACACCAACGGTTCGCAGTTCTTCATCTGCACCGTGAAGACCCCTTGGCTTGACGGCAAGCACGTGGTGTTCGGATCGGTGGTCGAAGGGATGGACGTCGTGGAAAAGATAGAAAGCTACGGCTCCGGCTCCGGCTCCCCCCGGGCGAAGATCCTGATCGCCGACTGCGGGGAATTGTAGGGGCATCGGTCAAAGCGCAAAAAGGCCCCCGCAGGAAGGCCGGATGGCCGCTTGCGGGGGCTTTCTTTTTGGCACAAAACTCCATTATGTAATGGCTTGTCTTGGTCCGTCCCCCCGGATGCGACGGAAAGGGGCAGGGTCCGGGCATAGGGGACCGGGTGCCGTTGGGCGGCTCCGGCTCGACCTGGGTGTGCAGGACGGCATTGTCCTATTCCGGGGATTCCAAGCAGGCGTTTGCCCGAGCGCAGGGCGGATGGCATTTGTTACGCGTATTCGCTCGGCACGCACCCCGCTTTTGCGGTAGAATTTAATGTTTCTATGTTTTGGTTTTTAGTATTCAACGACAGGCGCGAGGGCGTCCGCTGGTAATGGGCGCATGGTGAGCGGCCCGGCCGCGGATCCCCCGCACAGGACACAGATCATGTCGACCGCCCGCCCTCCGGAGCAGGGTCCGGATTACCCGAGGATGCGCACGAGCACCGCGCTCTGGGAAGCCTTGCGGATCGCCGTCGATTCCATCTGGACCCACAAGCTGAGGTCCGTGCTCACCCTGATCGGCATCATCATCGCGATCGCCTCGGTCGTGACCGTGGGCGGCGCCATCGAGGGGATGGGGGACTACGTCTGGAAGCAGCTTTCCTCGACCTTCGCCAGCAATACCTTCGTCGTGGCGCGGATCGTGCAGGCGGCCTCCATGGAGGAGTTCGAGGAGAAGCTCCGGCGCAACAAGAATCTCTACCTGGAGGACATGAAGGCGGTGGAGGACCGGTGCGACGGTTGCGAGGCGATTTCGCCCATGCTGCAGGAGACCGACACCATCAAGCGGGCCAACAAGATCTTCTACGACGCCTCGATCTCCGGCATCAGCGCCGACCTGCCCAGGATCCAGGCGGTCGACCTTTACGAGGGGCGGTTTATCGCGGATTTCGACGTGGAGCACGCCAGTCCCGTCGCCGTCATCGGGTGGAAGGTGCGCGAGGAGCTGTTCGGGCCCCTGGGCGCGCTGGGCAAGCAGATCAAGATCGGCGCCGACAATTTCACCGTGATCGGGGTCGAGCAGCAGAAGGGGAGCAGCGGTATCGGCCAGTCGGCGGACAACTCCCTCTATATCCCCTATAGCGTCTTCCTGAAAAAATACGGGTCCCGGCGGTCCATCACCTTCCAGGTCCGGGCGTCTTCGGGTGAGACCATCCAGACCACCGAGGACGAGGTCCGGATGATCCTGCGGGCGCGGCACAAGCTGAAGCCGCAAGCGGCGGACGATTTCGACATGCTCACCAGCAGCGCCATCCAGGAAACCATCGACGGGATCATCGGCATGATCGCGGTGGCCATCATCCCCATCACCCTGGTCGGCCTGGTCGTCGGCGGGATCGTGGTGATGAACATCATGCTGGTCACCGTGACGGAACGAACTGTCGAGGTGGGAATGCGCAAGGCCGTCGGCGCCCGACGCGCCGACATCCTCCTGCAGTTCCTGGTGGAATCGGCGCTGCTGGCCACCCTGGGGGGCGTACTCGGGCTGGGACTGGCTTACGTTTTCTGCGCCGTCATCGAGGGCGTGGCCGGGTTTCCCATGAGGATCACGATGGGTTACGTCCTGCTCGCCCTTTTCACCAGCGGCGGGGTGGGGATGCTCTCCGGGATCTACCCGGCGTACCGCGCATCCAAGCTGAGCCCGATCGTCGCCCTGGCCAGGGAATAGGAGACCCCGACGATGGATTGGCGCGAGACTTTCCGCATGGCCTTCGACACCCTGCTCACCCACAAGTTCAGGAGCTTCCTGACCGTGCTGGGCATCGTGGTCGGGGTGTCGGTGGTGATCGTCATCGCAGCGATCCTCTCCGGGGTCAAGCAGAATGTCCTGGCCGAAATCGAGTCTCTGGGGGCCAACAACATCATGGCCTACCACCGGGACATGATGCCGAGCGGACGCCCTACTCGGGAGGAAAGGATGCGGCGGCCGCTCACGGTGGCCGATGCCAAAGCCATCCGGGAGCAATGCCCGTCGGTCCGGGACGTGTGCTGGATCGGCGCCCCCACCCGGACGCGGATCACCATCCGCAACGAGAAGGCCTCGGTACGGGGGGGCGAGTTCATGGGCGTCTCCTATAATTACTCGAGCATCTACGACCTGAAGCTGGCCAACGGCCGCTTCTTCACCCAGGCGGAGGACGACCACCGGGTGTCGGTCGCGATCCTGGGCCACGATACCGCCAAGTCCCTGTTCGCGGACTCCGACCCGATCGGGCGGCGGATCCTGGTTTTGGGGCGGCCGTTCACGGTGCTGGGGGTTGCGGAACAGAGCCGCACAGGATCAATGCTCGGGGCGGCGGACAACTATGTCTACATCCCCTACGGCGCTTTTCACAAGCTCATGCCGTGGGAGGAGAATCACTACCTGTACATCCAGGCGCGTCCCGGCATGAGGGCGCAGGCGCTGGACGAGAGCGAGAGCCTGCTGCGCCTGCGGCGCAGGGTCGGGTATTCCGAGCCCAGCGATTTCTCCCTGACCACCCCGGACATGATCATCAAGCAGCTCAATTCCATCACCGCCATATTCGGCATAGTCCTCATCGCCGTCTCCAGCGTCGGCCTCCTGGTCGGGGGGATCGGGGTCATGAACATCATGCTGGTGTCCGTCACCGAAAGGACGAGGGAAATCGGCACGCGCAAGGCTCTGGGCGCCACCAAGCGCGATATCGTGCTGCAGTTCCTGTTCGAAGCCATGACGCTGACGGGGTTGGGCGGGGTCTTCGGCGTCCTCTTCGCGGTGGCGTTGAGCCTGGTCATCGTCGCCCTGGTGCCGAACCTCCCCGCCACCATCCCGCTCTGGGCCGTGTTCACGGGCCTGGGGGTGTCGATCGCGATCGGCCTGATTTTCGGGGTCTGGCCGGCACGCAAGGCTGCCATGCTCGACCCGATCGAAGCCCTCCGCTACGAATGACAAACCGGGCCGGCCCCGTTTTCAGAGGATCTTCGGCCTGCGGCGGGGGAGCGTCTTTCTGTAGATGCGCGATTTGCGCTTGACGTTGTAGCTCTTGCGCCGCTGCGGGGGGAGGTCGTCCACTGCCGCGGGGACGAATCCCTGCTTCTGGAACCAGTCGGAAGTCTGGGTCGTCAGGACGAACACGGCCTTCAGGCGCAGGCTCACCGCCCGGTCGACGAGGTACTCGATCATCTTTTTCCCGGTGCCCATGTTGACATAACTCTCGTCCACCACGACGGCGCAGATTTCCCCCTGGCGGTCTTCGAAGACATCGAGCGCTGCGCAACCGTGCAGGGTGCCGTCCACCTCGTACACGCAGTAATTCTCCACCTTTTCCTCGAGATCGGCCGCGGTTCTCGGCACGAGGATCGCATCCTCGATGGCCGGCTGCATGAGGCGAAGCACGGCCGGGACGTCGGCCCGGGTCATGCGCCGGATGTTTTCGTGCTGGTTGGAGTAGATCATCGTCCCCAGCCCGCGGGTGGAGAAGATCTCCTTGAGGATCATCCCGTCGGCGGCTCCATCGATGATGTGGACGCGATGGACGCCGTCGCGGCAGGCGCTATAACCCAGGTCCACGAGGGTGACCAGGGGGTCCTCCTTCTTGTCGGCATTGAGTTCAACAAAGGCGCCGGCGTTCTCCACGGTCAGCTGGGTGATGGTTCCGTCCTGCGCAAGCGGCACTCCTTTGGGAACGGTGTACCTCTTCGAGGAAAGGGTGCGGCCGTTGGTCAAGTAGAAGAGCTTGGCTGCCTTCAACCGGACGCTGACCGTGGCGGCTAGTTCGTTGGAGGAAAGGTTGTAGGGCGTCCCTTTGGCGCTCCAGCCGATATTGGGGAAAATGGGGATCATGCCGTCATCGAGGACGTTGACCAGGACATCCGTCTGGAGTCTCTCGACGATGCCCGCACTCTGAAAGTCGATCCCGTCCCGGACCCCGATGCTGCGTGCCCGGACCCAGTTGCCGATCACCGCGTTGGCGCCGCATTCCGCCAGGATGGTCATGACCCGGTTGGAAACGTCGAAAGCCGCCATTTGGATGAACGGGATCGATTCGGGCGGGGAAATCCGTACCCCGCCGACACGCTGGCACTCCACGCCGTAGGTGGCCAGCACCTCGTCGATCCGGCTGCGCGCCCCGGGAACCAGGATGATCCTGATGCCCATGTGGTGAAGGAGCACAAGGTCTTTCATGAGTACGGGGATGAAGGGGCTGGCGATGAGTTCGCTCGAGATCCGGATGACGAAGGTCTCGCCATGGAAGCGCTCGATGTAACCGAAGGCCTGGCGGATGATCGCGACCTGCTCTTTCAGGGTGTTCTTGCTCATGGTCCTTCCCGTTCAACGATATGGGGCCTGGTTTCCGGAAAGGATTATATATGAAAAACGGGGACGTCCCACACGTTTCCTGTTTTTCCCGTCCGGCCGGATGTGAGTGCAATGACGGAAGAATGGGGACGCCCATAGGTTTTTCGGGAAGCGTTTGCCGAAAAGGGGAAACGCGTGGGACGTCCCCGCGGTATACTGAACGGCGACAGGGGGCTTTCATGGGTGGAAAGATGAGAGTGGCGGTTTTGGGTTACGGCAACATTGGAAAACATGCGGTCGACGCCGTGGAGTTTTCACCGGACATGGAGCTGGCGGGGATCGTAGAGCTCCCCGAGCGGCTGCAGGGACCGGTCCCGGAAGTCACGGGGAGGAAAGCGCTGGCCGCGTCGATCGGGGAGCTGCAGCGGGTCGACGTCGCGCTCCTGTGCATTCCGAGCCGCTCGGTCCCGGGGGTGGCGCCGCCGATCCTGGCCCGGGGAATCCACACGGTCGACAGCTACGATATTCACGGGCAATTGGCGGACTTGCGCCGCAGCCTCGATCAGGCGGCGCGCGGCGGTGATGCCGTGGCGGTCACGGGGGCCGGCTGGGATCCCGGCACCGATTCGATCGTCCGCTGCATGTTCGAATTCATGGCGCCCCGCGGCATCACCTACACCGATTTCGGGCCGGGGATGAGCATGGGGCACAGCGTGGCTGCCCGCGCGGTCGCCGGCGTGGCGGACGCCCTGGCCATAACGATCCCCGCGGGAGCGGGCATCCACCGCCGGATGGTGTACGTCCGGCTCCGTCCCGGAAGCGATTTCGAGGATGTGGCCGGCCGCATCAAACAGGACCCCTACTTCGCCCATGACGAAACGATCGTGCGCCAGGTGGAGGACGTGACGGCGCTTCTGGACGTCGGGCACGGGGTCAGCATGGAGCGCAAGGGAGTTTCGGGCGTCACCCACAACCAGCGGCTGCATTTCTCGATGAAGATCAACAATCCGGCCCTGACGGCGCAGATCATGGTGGCCTCTGCCCGCGCCGCTTCGCGGCAGAAGCCCGGGGCCTATACGCTGATCGAAATCCCTGTCATCGATTTCATGTTCGGGGAACGGGAGGCCATCATCCGCGAGCGGGTATAGTCCGTTCCTCCCCGGGAAACGGATGCGTGCGCCGGGTCCTATCTCAGCGAGACCCGCTTTTTCAACCGGATGTCGCCCGCCGAGGGACCGACGCGCAGTTCGATCATGCACGGGTCGTCGTTCCAGGTCCGGGTGCCTTCGTTCCAGTACCGGAGAGAGGCCGCCGGGACCTCCAGCCGGACGGTCCTGCTCTCTCCGGGGCGGAGGGTGTTTCTCGCAAAGGCCTTGAGCTCCTTTTCCGGCCATTCCACCGATGGATCGACCCGGTGCACGTAGAGCTGCACCACCTCGTCCGCCGTCATCTTGCCGCGGTTCTTCAGCTCGATGGTCACGCGGATGACGTCGTCGGTGTGGTAGCTCGTCCGGTCGGTCCCCAGGCGGGCGTACTCGAAAGAGGTGTAGGTAAGGCCGTGCCCGAAGGGGTACATTACCGGCACCTTCCTGGTGTCGAACCAGCGGTACCCCACCAGAGACTCCTCGGAATAGTACGCCCTGTTCGGATCCCGTGCGGATTTTCCCGGCTCCTGCGCGGTCGGTGCCGCTTCCGCCCTTGCCACCAGGCTCGCGAACACGTCGGAGCCCGGCCCCCCCTGGGGGTAGTTGCCCAGGGCGTAGGCGGGGGAGTCTTCGAGCTTCACCGGGAGGGTGAAGGGGAGCCGACCCGAGGGGGAGATCGTTCCCAGCAGGACGTCGGCCAAGGCGTTTCCCCCCTCGGAGCCGTTGAACCAGGAGAGGAGGAGGGCCTTCGATACCCGGTTCACCACGCCCAGGTCGTTGGGGGCGCCGCTGGTCAGGATGGTGACGATGTTGGGGTTCACCGCCGCGATGCGGGCGATCAGCCCGTCCTGCCCCGAGGGGAGAAAGATGTCGCGGCGGTCGCTCCCCTCGGTCTCGACGGCGCGGTTGTTCCCCCCGATGAAGAGGACGACATCTGCCCCGGAAGCGGCCTCGATCGCCTCAAGCGCTAGGGTTTCGGCCCGCAGCTCCTTTTCGCGCTCCTCCTTTTCCAATTCCGCCGGGTCTTTTTTCCTGAATCCACCGAAACCCGCATACTGGACCGGTTCGTACCCCTGGGCGAACCGGATCCGTGCTCTTTCGCCGACCCGGTTCTTGAGCCCCTCGAGGGGGGTGATTTCAACCAGGGTTTTCACCCCCGCGCCCAAACCGCCGGTGGCCATGGTTTGGATGGCGTTGGCGCCGATCACGGCGATGAGCGGCCGGTTCTTCAGCTGCAGCGGGAGCACCCCGTCGTTTTTCAGCAGCACGATCGATCTTGCCGCCACGTCGTAGGCGACTTTCTGCTGCGCCGGCTGGGACGTCATCACCCGGTTAGCCTCGGAATCGGGGACAGGCTTGACGGCCAGTCGCACCCGCAGCACCTCGCGCACCCGGCGGTTGACGAGCTCTTCGGAGACTTCGCCCCGGGCCACAGCGTCGAGAAGGGCCTTGCCGAAAAACTGCTTTCCCGGCATTTCGATGTTCAAGCCGCTCCGGATCGCGTCGACCGTGCTGTGCGTCCCCCCCCAGTCGGAGATGACCGGGCCGGCGAAACCCCATTCGTCGCGCAGGATCCGGTTGAGCAGCAGGTCGTTTTCCGCGCACCATTTCCCCGCAACCTTGTTGTAGGCCGCCATGACCCCCCAGGCGTCCGCTTCCTCGACCGCCGCCCGGAAGGGGGGGAGGTAGATCTCGCGCAGGGCGCGTTCCCCCACGATCACGTCGACCATGCCGCGGTTGTTCTCCTGGTTGTTGAGGGCGAAATGCTTCAGGCAGACCGCCACCCCGTTGTCCTGGACCCCCCGGGTATAGCCGACCGAGAGCCGGGCGCTCAGGAAGGGATCCTCGCTCAAGTATTCGTACGTCCTGCCGCCGGTGGGGATCCGCTGGATGTTGATGGCCGGGGCCAGGATCATGTCTTTTCCCCGCAACCGGGCCTCCCGCGCGAGCGCGGCGCCGTAGGCATAGGCCAGTTCGGGGCTCCAGGTGGCGGCCAGGGCGGAACCGGTCGGGAAGAAGGTGGCCTTGTCGTTTTGCCACCCCAGCGGTGTCCAGCTGTCGGGCTCCATCTCCTCGCGCACGCCGAAGGGCCCGTCGGCGTATTTCAGGTCGGCGATCCCGAGCCGCTCCACCCCGGCGGAGACGAACATGTGCTTGGCGTGAAGCATGTTCACTTTTTCCTCGAGCGTCATCCGGCCGAGGAGGGCGTCGATCTGCCGGTCGTATCGAAGCAGCGCGGAGGTGCGCGATGAAGGGAAGGCGAACCCCGCCGTCAGGAGTGCGAGGGCCGCCAGTGCGAATGTCCTTTTCATGGGCATCTCTTTTCCTTTGCGATGAGGCGTTGCCGGCTGCGCGTAACGGTTCTACCCGTGATCTTGTTGCAAAAGTCCGTCCGGAGTCAAGGCGAAGGAGGCGGGTGCAGGGGGGGCCCCGGCCGCGGCGCCGACATTATCCTGGGCGCCCCGGGCCGCCCGCAATACTCCCCCTCCCGACAGTTTGCATTCTCCGGAGAGATTCCGCATACTTACGTTTCAATGGGAACCATGAATCAAAAATCCCCGCTGTGGACCCGGGGTTTTCTGAACGTCTGTATCGCCAATTTTCTTATGGCGTGCTCGTTCAACCTGCTGATGCCGTCCATCCCGCTCTATATCACTGAGCACCTTGGTGTGCCGCAGACGCAAACGGGGATCGTGCTGGCCTCCTACGCCCTGGCTGTCTTTCTCATCCGCCCCTTTTCGGGGTTCCTGGTCGACCTGTATCCGCGCAAGAGCATCCTGCTCGTCAGTTTCGTCGGTTACGTGGTGATCTTCACGGGATACTTTTTCGCCACCACGGTGCTCTTTTTTGTCCTCATCCGCTTCCTTCACGGACTCGCCTGGGGCGGGTCCACCGTATCCTCGAGTACGCTGGCGATCGACGTCGTCCCCTCCGAACGGCGGGCCGAAGGGATCGGTTATTACGGAACGTTCATGAACGTGGCAATGGCGGTGGGGCCTTTCATTGCCATTCACATCTACCAGACGGCGGGATTTCAGACTCTGCTCTGGTACGCCATGGGGATGGGCGTTCTGGGGATCATCGCCGTCCTGCTGATCAAGGCTCCGCTGCGGCCCAAAACGAAGCGCGAGAAGGTTTCGCTCGACCGCTTCTTCCTCCTTCCCGCCTGGCCCATCTTCCTCAACCAGTTGCTCCTCTGCTGCGCCTGGGGCACGATCGGCGCCTTCGTCGCCCAGTACGGCAAGAAGATCGAGATTCCAAACGCGGGGATCTTTTTCCTCTTCTGGGCGGGGGGGATCATGATGTCACGCGTTTTCTCCGGGCGCCTGGTGGACAGGGGGCACATTCACCTGGTGAACGTGGTTGCGATGGCCATCGCCTCGGTGGCCTTCCTGATGTTCGCCACCTTCCACAACCTCTACGCCTTCTGCCTGTCGGGCTTCGCGATCGGCATCGGCTTCGGGATGATGTTCCCGGCGCTGCAGACGCTCTACATCAACATGGGGGAGAACAGCCAGCGCGGGACGGCCAACTCCACCTACCTGGTCGGGTTCGACCTGGGGCTGTCGCTCGGGATGCTGGCCGGCGGCTACATCTCGGGCACCTGGTCCTTCGAGGCGATGTACCGGATCGCTTCCTTCCTGTGCGTGCTGAGCATCCCCGTCTACTGGACCGTCTCCCGCCCCCGCTTCGAGAAGATGCGGTTGCGCTGACCCGGGACGCGGTTCCTCCCCTCAGACCGCCGGAATCCTCACGAACTTGACGTTCGAGAACTCCCGCATCCCTTCCCGGGAACGGGTGCGCCCGATGCCGCTCTCCTTGGCCCCGCCCCAGGGGGCGCCGAGCGGGGGGACGCCGTGGGCGTTCCATCCCACCACGCCGACATCGAGCCGGGAGGCGATCGTGCGCGCCAGGGAGGCGTCGTTCGTCCAGATCGAGGCAGTCAGCCCGTAACGTGCGGCGTTGGCCAGGCGCACCGCCTCGGCCCAGTCGTCGACGGGTGCGACCGGCAGCAGGGGGCCGAACGGTTCGTGGTTCATGAGATCCATTTCGGGGCTGACGTCGGCAAGGACCGTGGGGGGGAAGAAGAAGCCCCGGCGCTCGAGGCGCCGTCCCCCGGTGAGCACCCGCGCCCCCCTGCGGACGGCGTCGGCCAGGGCGGCTTCGACTTTCTCGAGCTGGAAGGCTCCGGCCAGCGGGCCCATGTCCACGTCGTCGTGCGGGTCTCCGACCCGCACCCTTCCCGCTTCCGCCGCCGCCTCTTCGAGGAAGCGGGCGTACGCCGGGCGTTCCACGTAGACCCGCTTGATGGAGCAGCAGATCTGGCCGCTGTTGGCACAGTGGATGCGCACGATTTTCCGGGCGACGGCGGGGATGTCGGCATCCCGCAGCACGATCGCCGCGTCGAGCCCCCCCAGCTCCAGCGAAACCCGCTTGAGTCCGCCGGCGCACGTTTTCATGATCTCCTTCCCCGCCGCCGTCGAGCCGACCAGGGCCACCATCGCCACGTCGGATGCCACGACGGCGCGGCCGTGGTCCTTTCCCCCCACGACCAGCTGGACCAGCCCGTCAGGGAGGCCGGGAAGGGCATGGCAGAGCCGGGCCAAAGCCATCCCGGTGCGCAGGCTGTGTTCGGAGGGCTTGTAGAGCGCCCCGTTGCCGGGGAGCAGGGCGGAGAGCAGGCTGACGGTCGACAGCCAGATGGGGCCGTTCCAGGGGGTGATGACGCCCACCACTCCCAGTGGGGCGAATTCCGTGTAGCCCGCCTCGGGGCCCGCGTCCGTGACCTCGGGGGCCAGCCACTCCGGCGCCATCCGGCACAGGTAGCGGATCCCCCCGGCCGTGCGCAAGACCTCCTTGCGTGCGGTGGCCAGCGGCTTGCCCATGTCCTTGGCCGTCAGCCGGGCCAGCTCCTCCTCGTGCGCCTCCAGGGCGTCCGCCAGCGGGAGCAGCGCCGCAGCGCGTTCGGCCGCCGGCATGAGGCCCCAGGGTCCCGCGGCCTCCCGGGCCAGCTCCAGCTGTTCGGGGATGGCGCCCACGGGGGTTTCGGGGATTTCAGAGCGCTCTTCGGTGGTGGGGTCGACGACGTACATGGGTCCTCCTGTGGGAAAATCGGGCGCCGGGCCCGTCCGCTGACGATTCGCAGGATACCAGACGCCGCCGGGATATGACAGACTCCATCCTCCCACTAGCAAACGCCTGCCTTCCGGACGAGGTGTGCGGCCCGGTCCGGGTCTGCGCGGTCTATCCAGTAGAGGGGGATTCTGCGGCGCTCCATCCCCCGGAACCAGGTCTCCTGGCGCTTGGCCAGTCGATGGATCGCGTGGCGCAGGTTCCGCTCCATCTCCTGGCGTGAAACAGTGCCGTCGAGGTAGGCGGCGACGTGGCGGTACTCCATGCCGAAGAGGTCGAAGCGGTCGCGCCGGATGCCGCTCCGCAGGATCCGTTCCACCTCTTCGATCATGCCGCCGGCCAGGCGCTCCGCGAGGCGGCGGTCGATCCGGGCACGGAGTTCCTGCCGGGGCCAGCGGACCGCCAGGACCAGGGGCTCGATCGGGGGCGGGTTCTCTTCGCCCCGCTCGATTTTGTGATTGCGGGCATACAGTGCGATCTCGAGCGCGCGGACCACGCGCTTCTTGCTGCTCCGGTCGGTATTGCGGTACAGCCCGGGATCAAGTTCCCGGAGTCGCGGGAGCAGTTCCCCTATGTCGGCCCGCATCAGCTCTTCCCGCAATTCCGGGTCTTCCGGGACGTTGGGGATGCGGTAATGCCGGAGCACCGCTTCGATGTAGAGCCCGGTGCCGCCAACCACGACCGGCAGGCGGGCCCTTGCCCGGATGTCGCGGAAGGCGGCGTAAAAATCGCGCTGGTAGTGGTGGAGGGTGTAGATTTCCTCCGGCGCGCAAATGTCGATCAGGTGATAGGGGACGGATCCCCGGGGGGTGGTGTATTCGTGTAAATCCTTCCCGGTCCCGATATCCATCCCCCGGTAGACCTGCCGGGAGTCGGCCGAGAGGATTTCGCCCCCGAATTCCTGGGCCAGGGCGACGCCCAGGGCTGTCTTCCCGGATGCGGTGGGGCCGCAGACGACGAGGCAGTTTCGGGGGGAGGACACCATGACGATCAGTCCTTTGTAAACGCGTTCCTGAGGCACCGGTCGTACTCCCCGATCTCTTCCGCCGTGTTCGCCGCGATGAAGAACCCGTGCCGCAGGGGGCGGTATCGGGTCCCTCCCGCATCGTAGGAGAGGGGAGTAAAGAGCAGGATACCGGTCCCGCGCCCGGGGTCGAAGGCGTATTTTCCCAGGCGCCGGCGCCACGAGGCGTAGTCGGTCAGGGCGGGGTAGCGGCGGCGCGGCGCGAACAACAGCAGGCACGCTCTGCCCGGTGCCAGCCGGTCGCGCAGGGCGTAGGCCAGGAGGCTCATCGGCTGCCGGGCGTTGACGTCAACGAGAACGCAGCTTTCCCTGCCGCCTGCCGCATGGACGATCCAGTCGAGTCCCGCCGGGCCGAAATAGCCGGCCGCGTGAAGTTCGCGCGCGACGATCGCCGCTCCCTCCTCCAGCCTGCGCCGCCACCGGGCCAGGAGCGGGTCATCCGGCAGGAGCAGGTTGCCGAAATAGACCCCCGCCCGGTTGACCAGGGCGCGGTGATGGGTGAGGGCGACGACCCTGCCCGATCGGTCCAGTTCCATCCTGGAAGAGAGATCGGCCGAGCGCTCGACCCAGGGTTCGATGACGGCCGACGATCCCGGGCGGGAATAGATCCGGTCGACGGCGGCGGCCTCGCCGGGCGAGCCGACGAGGACGAGGCCGATCCCGGCGTTGCCGTGCTCCGGCTTGAGGACCAGGGGGAAGGTGCGGGAGGCGCGGATGTGGGCCCGGGCTTCCGCGGCCGATGCGCACAGGGCCGATCCCTCCAGGCCCAGTCCGTGGCGCCGGGCCGTTTCGTGGCAGAAGCGGCGGTTGTTGACCGTCCGGACGGTTGCGAGCGGTGGGTGATGCGGATCGGCGCCGTGCCGCCTGAAACGGTCGATGGCCGACCGGCTCCATCCCCAGGGGAAAGCGACGTGTCCCGTGAGAACCTCCCCTTCGGAGCACTCCCCGGGCAGGCCGAGGCCGAGCCCGGACAGGTAGGACCGGTAGGATTCGGGGGCTGCGGCATCGAGCAGGATCCTGTCGTCCGGGCCGCCACAGGGGAGGAAGTAGAACCGGGCGTCGAGGCACGACTGCCTCTGCCGGGCGGACCGGTCGGAGGCCAGGTCGGTGTCGACGTCCACGTTGCAGAGGAGGAGTCTCGGTTTCACGGCCGGCCGGCGCTCCTAGCCGAGCCGGTCCCGCTTCTGCAGGAGGTCAGCCGATTTTTTGAGGCCGAGGTCCTCGAAAATCGCGAAACCCATCCCGTGGCCGCCGCCGAGTTCCTCGTGCCTTTCGGTGGGGAGGGCGCCGGTCGAGCTTGTGCCCAGGTTCATCCCGAGGACCTTTCCCGTGTAGTCGCCCTTCATCGCCCCCCTCCGGATTGACCATCCCCTGTGTGGTTGCGGCGGGAGCGGGCGGACGAGGCGCCGCTCCCGGCGGACTTGCGAACCATCGCGGGTTCAAGGTTGCAAGGCATTCTATCGCGATCAGTCCGGCTTTTTCAAATTTGTGGAATTCCGGCGCCCCATGAGGAGAACGGAAGCGGTCCGCCGCGCTGTCACCTCTGCAGGCGCCAGAAAGCGATATTCAACGATGCCGATTTCCGTTAGAATGCCTGCTCCAACGGGGAAAAAATGATCACGATATCCAGCCTGACAAAAAGCTACGGACAACTCAAGGCTGTGGACGACGTTTCCTTTCAAATCGCGGACGGGGAGATCTTCGGGCTCCTCGGCCCCAACGGGGCCGGAAAGACGACCATCGTCAAGATGATGATCGGCATGCTCCGGCCGGACGCGGGCATTATCGAAATCAACGGCCTGGACGCCGTCAGCCGGTCGCTGGAGGTGAAAGCGGATCTCGGATACGTCCCGGAATCGGGCGCCCTCTACGAAAACCTGACCGGGCGGGAGCACCTGGAGATGGTGTGCCACCTGCACCACATGGACGTGGGCCGGATCGACGGGCAGGCAAGGCGGCTGCTGGGCGCGCTCGAACTCGCCGATGCGGCCGACAAGCGCATCGCCGGGTACTCCAAGGGGATGAAGCAGCGGCTGCTGCTGGCGGGCGCGATCATCCATAACCCGCGGGTGCTGATCCTGGACGAGCCGATGTCGGGGCTCGACGCCAACATCCAATCCGTCATCCGCCAGCTGATCCGCGAGTTCGTCCGCGACCGGCGCATCGTGATCTTCTGCTCCCACATCCTGGAGGTTGTGGAGCGGTTGTGCGACCGCCTGATGATCCTCCACCGGGGTCGCAAGATGATCGAGGGGACGCCGGGCGACATCATGGCAGGGACGGAAACGGATAGCCTTGGCGAGGCTTTCAGCCGGCTGACGGGGGCCGCGGACATCCAGTCGCAGGCGCGCGGGATCCTGGACGCCATCGGCGGCCCGCAACCATGAGCGCCCTGTCGGAGTCAAGAATCGACCGGCGGCAGCTGAGGGCGCTCCTCCTCGCCGCCTGGAAGACCGACCTGCGTGGTTCCGGGAACCCGGTGGCCCCGTCCGGGGACGGGTCGCGGAAGATACCGCCGGTTTTGGCGGTCATGGCGCTCAAGCTCTTCATCGGGCTGGGTCTCGGCGCCATGGTCTTCATCGTTCGGGAGCCCTTTACCGCCGCCTTCCTGGTCTTTTCCACGATGACGGTGTTTCTGGCCATTACGGTGCTGCTCGAGTTTTCCAACCTGATCCTGCGCCCGGATGAACACCTCATCATCGCCGCGCTCCCGGTCGGTTCAAAGACCTTCTTCGCCGCGAAGATGATCCATCTCCTGGCCTATGTCAACGTGCTTGGTTCCCTCATCTGCCTGCCGCCGGCGATCACTTCCGCCGTCGCCAACCGGAACCCGCTCCTCCTTCCCGGGTTCCTCATCGCGGGGGTGCTGGCCGCGACCGCCATGGGACTGTCGTTCGTGCTCCTGTACGCGCTCCTGCTCAGGATCGTCGACCGGGAAGCGATGCAGCGGGTGCTGGGATACGCGAACCTGGCGCTGACGCTCGTCGTGTACCTCGGCTATTTCGTCGCGCCGATGATGCTCGGAGGGTACCCGCTGTCGGCCATTCCCAGGCTCAGTCCCGGCTGGATCTACCTGGCGCCGCCGGCGTGGTTCGCGGCTGTCGTCAAGCTCCTGGCGGGTGAGGCCGCTCCAGTGGATATCGGTGCGTCCCTGTTTGCCCTGGTGCTGATCGCGGTGGTGTTTCGGGCCGCCATGTCCAAACTGTCCCTCGAGTATGCGGAAACGCTCTCCGACACGATCGGGCGGGACGAGCCTCTCAGGAAGAGGGGGGTGGGCGGACGGGATTCCCGCCTGCTCAGCCTCGTTGCGGCGAGCGAGGACCGGGCCGTCTGGATGCTGATCCGGAAGCAGTTCAAATACGACAACCGCTTCAAGACGTCGATCCTGTCGATCCTTCCCCTTACGGCCATTTACGTGTTTCTCGCCGTTTTGGAAGGGGGGGTGGCGCCCGACCCGTTCCTGGCGCCGCCGGGGGATGCGGCGGCCGGGGGGTACTTCCTGCTCTATATCGCCGCCGCGCTGTTCCCCTACATGATCACCTTCGGGACCGTGAACAGCGATTCCTACCGCAGCGCCTGGGTGTTTTACGCCTCCCCGGCCGACCGGACCCGCATCATCCTTTCCCCGGCCCGGTACGCCCTGGTCTGGTTCTGCCTCCCCTTCACCCTGCTGCTGGCCGGCATCTTCACCTGGTATTTCGGCAGCGCCCTGCACGCCGTGCTGCACTGCCTGGTGATCTACGCCATCCTGGTGATCCAGACCAGGATGCTGACCCTCATGTATCCGCGCATCCCCTTTTCCCAGCCGCCGAAAACGGGGCAACGCACGCTTTATATCTTCGTCCTGGTCACTCTGTCGATCATCGTGATGTGCGTTCCCATGGGGATCGTCACCGCGGTCGGGTATGGAGGCTACGCGGGATACTCCGTTTGGCTGGGCGGCGCCATGGTCATCAACGGCGTGTTGTCGCGGATCATCAGGAGGACCATCCCCCGGAGGGCGGCGGGGATGGAATTCCTGGCGCCGGTGTAGGGCGGGGCCTCGAAGGACTCCCGTTCACCTCGAGGCGGCTTCCTGGCGCCGGCCCGGTATGCGGGAAATCCGATCCCCGGGAAGCCGGGGAAAGCCGGTTCCTTGCCCATGAGGATCTCCGCGCGTCGCCATGGACGCAATGGACGCGCACCCAGGTCAGCGGAATCTCGCCATCCAGGCGGCGGCGGCGGCGAGGACGCACACCGGGGCCAGCATGTACCCGGCCCCCGTCCAGCCGGCTGAGTCCGCCAGCATCCCGAAGAGGATCGGGCCGATGAACATCCCCAGGTTCTGTCCCAGGGCCAGCACCGCCATTCCCGGGCCCGCCAGCCGGGGCGACCCCATCACCTCCGGCACGGCGGCGAAAATCGCCGGCACGGTGATGCCGGCCACGAGGCCGAAGGTGGCCATCAGTGCCGGGACCAGCCAGCCGGTCGCCAGGAAGAGAGCAACACTGATCGGGGCCAGGAGGAGCGAGGAGGCCACGACCAGGCGCCGGCGCACCCCCAGCCGGTCGGAGAGCCAGCCGCCGAAGGGTTGTGAAAACAGGGCCATGATCGTGCTCAGGCTGGAGATGAAGGCGGCCGTCGTCAGGGGGTACCCGCGAACCGTATTGAGGAAGGTGGGGAAATAGGTGCCCAGCGCCAGGCAGACCGCGTTAAAGCAGATGAACTGCAGGGCGATCAGCCAGAGGGAGCGATTCAGCATCGCCCTCCCGTAGCCGGACAGCATCGAGTCTTCCCGGCGGCCCGGTTGCTTGTCCCCCGTGTCCCGGGGCATGCGGAAAAGGAGCCAGAAGAGGATGAGGGCGGCCAGGGAAAAGAGGGCGCCGACCTTCCACACCAGCTGCCAGCCGCCGAGCGAAGCGATCCGGGGCGCCAGGTTGAGGGTGAGGATGCCCCCGAAAGGCATGCACGTCGTCCAGATCCCCAGGGGGGTGCCGCGCCGTGCCTCCGGGAACCAGAGGGCGATGGTCGCCGGTGCCACTACTGTGATCAGGCCGAGCCCCGCCCCCTCGATGAAACGGCTGGTCAGCATCACGGGGACCGAGGTGCTGAACGTCCCGAGGACCGAGCCGAAGGAGACGGCGCCCACCGCGATCAAGCCGGTGAACCTGGGGCCGAGCCGCTGCAGTATGAAGCCGGCCGGGAGGGCAAGCAGCAGGCCGGTCACGCTGAAAGCCGACATCAGCATGCCGGAGTTTCCAAGGCTCAGGTTGAAATCCCGGATCAGGACGGGGAGCACCGGGGGCACCTTGAACTGGTTGAGCGAGGAGGCCACGCTGGCGACACACAGCACCGCCAGGATCGTCCAGGCGTAGGAAGGGGTTTTTTCAGTGGATTCCGAAGTGGATACGGCACCCATCATGGTCGTCCTTTCCGCTTTCCCAGGGCCTTTGTCTTTCGCCCGCCCGGGGCCGGGCGGCTGCAAAATATCGTTTCGTTATAGCAGACTCCGGTGTTTTTCCATAGCGTGATGGCGCGGCAACAAAGAAGGCGTCCGCTTTGTTGCCGCACCTCGACGATGGCACAATTTTCCCGACGGCCGGCGGCTCCAATCCCCGCTTTGCTCAGGCCTTGATCGGTTTCAACCGCGCGTTGCGCTTCGATTCGCCGGTGGGCTTTCCGGTCACGGGATGCTTGAAGTGGTATGGCAGGATGTATCCCGTAACATAGCGAAGGTCGTTTTTATCCATCACGATATCCGGCAATGCCCCGGCGTCCGGATCTCCCGATCCTCCCGCCAGCAAGGGGCCGGCGATGTCTTCCGGCATGATCCAGCCGTCACTGATTCGGACCCCGTAAGGTATGACCCAGTTGATGGACAGGATCTTCCAGATGCCGTCCTCCCGGACATAGCGGATTTCATAAATGCCGTTGATAAACGACCGGCTGAATTTTTGCTTTTCCCCTTCCCCGGCGGGCATCGGCATCATGACGCCGCCGAACGCATACCATCGTCCGCTGGCCGTATTTCCGTCCGGGTCCAGCGTGATCAGGCCCGCAGACGGTATGAGCTGATGCTGGAATCCGACCGGCGGGACCTGGTTCACGTCAAAATACTTCCGTACGCCCTCTTTCCCTTTCCATTTGCCTTCGAGCCAATCCAGGAGAACATCGGGGCTGTCGGAGAAGCAATCGATGATCTCCTCCTTCATCATATGTTCCACATAATAGTTGTAGGCATATTGCAGCCGGTTGATCGCCTGGATGTCTTCGACCTGCTGCAGCCGTTTTTCGAGCGCCTCGATCCTGGACTCGAGCGACTGGGAGCTTTTTCCCGACCTGGAGCAGCCGGTGGACAAAGCGCCCGCCATTGCGGCAACCGCCCCGCCCGTGGCAACCTTGGTTACGAAGCCCCTTCGTGTCGTGCCGCTTCCTTTCTTGTTTTTCATGAGGATCCCCTCCCGGGTTTTCATTGCCTGCGGTGCACCTGATTCCGTTCCGTTTCCGACACCAACCGTCCCTACGGCATGGGGAGGGAAACGGTCCGGTTACCTGAGCGTTTTGGCGACGCGGAAGCCGAGATAGCTGCGGCCGCGGGTGTCCGGCGCATATACGTAGGCCCGGTTCGCGGAGCGCAGAGTCACCTCGCTGCTCTCGAATGAATTGGAGCGGAACCCGCGCACGGAGCAATCGCCGTTTTCCACGGCGGAGCCGTCAGCGGGCAGCCGGGCGCCGTCGGGTTCGTAGCAATCCTCCACCCATTGGTAGACGTTGCCGTGCATGTCGCAGAGGCCGAAAGGGTTTGCCGGGAACGAGCAGCCGGGAGAGGTGGAATTCTCCCATTGGTCGCGCCCTTCGATTTTTCCTCCCAGCCCCTCCGCCGCATCTTTCCCGTAATTGGCATAGTCGTGGCTTGGTTCGTCGCCCCACCAGTAAACGGTCGTGGAGTCCGCCCGCGCCGCGTATTCGAATTCCGATTCTGACAGCAGTCGATAGGTTCCGGCGCCGGTCCTGTCATTGAGCCAGCGGATGAAATCGCGGGCGTCCAGCCAACTGACGCCGACAACCGGATGATTGCCGCGGGGATGATCCCCAAGATTCCCGGTGGGCTTGCCATCGCGATCCAATCCGAGCGCGGCTTCGACCGAGGCGCCGTCGCAGGCGCGGGCGCGGACGCATTCATCCCACTGGTCCCATGTAACGGGTGTTTTGCTTACGGCAAACGAATATCGGATCTCAACGGCATGTTGTGCTTCGTCCGCTTCCCGCCCTTTTTCTGTCGCGGGCGAACCCATGATAAACGCGCCGGGCGGAACGATAACCATCTCCGGACAGGTTGGGCAGTCCCTGAAAGCGCCGCCTGCGGGATGAGGGGCGCGATTGCAGGCCGCCGATCCTCCCGCGAGCGTAAGCGCGGCGATGGCGATCAGCGGAAATCCGAGGGGTGCTCGACCGGAACAGATGCAGGATGGTTTTGACATTCCCTTGTCACCCGCTCGATGAATGGCAACCGTTCATGGATGCCGATGGTCGGCATGGGCTTCCAATAAACCCGGCTTACTGGGACCCGGTCGGCCTTTTTCACCCGATATTTTGGGATGCCCGATTCCGGGAGAAACGGCGGCCGGTTGTTCAGGCCGGGACGATGGCCTGGGCCGGGCACCACCACTCTTCGGAAACGCAGGTGCCGCAGTCGTTGCAAAGGTCGGGATCGATGTGCACGGGCTGCAGGGTCCATCTCTCGAATTCGATCTTTGCATCCGCGATGATCGCGCCCTCGGGGCAGCGCTCGACGCAATAGCCGCACTTGAGGCATTTTTCGGTCACTTGATACGGCATGTCCGGCTCCTGTTCCCGTTAGAATCCCTTGTCCTGCCACATGCTCCAGTCGATCCGGTCGCGGGCCTCCTTGGGCAGCAGCTGCGGGAAGAATTTTTCCGTGTGCACCGGCCCCTGGTTGATTTCTATGAAGAGGAAAGGCCGGTCGATCCGGAGCGGCCTCCAGGGGGAGTGGATGAAGTTCGGCGGGATCCAGATCACGGTGGATTCCGTAAAGGTGTGCCGCTCCAGTTCCGGCCCCATGTACATCTCCACCTCCGCGCCGAGGTCCATGGGGTTCTTGGGGTCGTTGCCGACGTGGATGAGCAGCTCGGCGTACTTGTGGATATGGGGAGGGTGCCCCGCGTAAGGGTAGTCTCCCAGGATATCGGCGAAACCGGGCTCCACCCAGTGGATCAGGTAGAAATTGGACCCCTTCGCCAGGTCGTCGTCCATGCGCGCCAGGATCGGCCGGGAATCCGGCACAACAGGCGTATTGAGGCCGTACTTGATGAAATATTTGTCGTACTTTCTTTCCGTCATGATCCCCCCCGTGGCGTCGTCCGAATACTTGAGGGCATCCTATCACCCCCGGTGCCGTGACCGCAACAGGAGGGTTCGGCTCATCGAAGCCCGTTGCATGTTACGGAAAAAGCGGCTATGTTCGTTGCTAGGCGGGTCCGCGTACGGCCCATGTGCGGTGACGCGCTGCGGGCCCATCAAAGGAGGTGCTCCTTGACAGGAAAGAGATGTTCCGCATTCCTGGCGATTTTCCTGATCGCCGTCTGCTCGGCGGCGTATTCCGCCGAAAAAATCAGGGTATTGAACCCGACTCCGCCCAACCGGATGGTCGACCGCGTGCCGCTCACGCCGCGGCTCGATTCGCTGGAGGGGAAGACGATCTTTCTGGTGGATATCGGCTGGGGGGGCGAAAACGCCGCTCCCAGCGTGTATGAAGAGATGAAGGCGTGGTTCGCCCAGAACATGCCGAGCGTGAAAATCGAGGTCCGCAAGGTCAAGGGTTCCTATATGCAGGAGCAGCCCGAACTCCTCAAGGAGATATCCGAAAAGGGGGACGCGGCCCTGATCGGGATCGCCGGTTGAGACAGCTGCATATCGGCCGTGAGCCGAAACTGCAAGCAGTTGGAACAGCAGTACGGGATCCCCGCCGTCGGGAGTTCAGCGTCCAATATCATCAAGTATGCCCATGGTCACGATTTCCTCTATACCAACGGCTCCCCCATCCGCTACATCGCCTTCCCCTTCCCCGTTGCCGGGCAGCCTCAATCGGTGCACCACAAGTATGTTTTCGAGAGCCGGGACGTCGTCAGCGGCAAGCCGATGATGCAGGCGTTCATCGACGCGCTCACCGCCCCGTTGACCGCGAGCGAGAAATACAAGGGACCGGCGCCCGATCCCGATCCAGCCGAATCACGCTTTCTCGGGCCGGACACGGAGGAGAACCTGCAGCGCCTCTTCAAGGAGCTGGATTACACGGACTACCTCCCCATCATCCTTCCGACCGAAGAGCGCGTGGCGGACATGCTGAAAGGCACGTCCCGCCGGCCGGACGAGGTCATCAAGGTGCTGGACTGGCCGGGGGGCAGGCGCGAGGTGACCGTGGAGAGAGTCGCGATCTGCGCTGTAATGGCGGGGGCCAAGGTGGAATACCTGCCGGTGATTCTCGCCCTGGCCAACCACATCCCTTTCGGTAACTCCACCTCTTCGATGGCCAACATGATCCTGGTCAACGGCCCCATCCGCGAGGAGATAGGGATGAATTCGGGCCACAATGTCATGGGGCCCCATAACGAGGCGAACGCGACGATCGGCCGCGCCTACACCATCATGTCGAAGACGATCGGCGGCCTGCACAACAAGCTGACCACCTGGAGCACCCTCGGGAGCACCATGCAGTACAACAATGTCTGCATCGCCGAAAACGAGGAAGCCATGCCCCCAGGATGGAAGCCGTTCCACGTGCAGGCTGGATTCAAGCCGAACGAGAGCGTGATCACGGTGGCGACCGGGTGGTCCTACATCTCCAGCGTGACGGAGGCCAAGAGGGAATACCCCGTCCACATGTGGATGGCCGATTACATGAAGGCGCTCACCATGGGGTCCGCCACCATCATCATGGACCCGACAGTCGCCGAGCTCCTGAAGGACACTTACGGTTTCGCGAGCAAGGAGCAGCTCGGTAAGTGGTTCGCCGAAAATGTCGAAAAAACCAATTACGCTTCCGGTCAAAAGGTCAAGCCGTTCAGGGAGGCCTCGGTCAACATCATCGTCACCGGGGGTGGCGGCCAGACGACGTGGTTCGTGACCGATTTCATGATGAGCCGGAACATGGTCCTGGCGGGAGGGAGCACCAGCATCGACGACTGGCGCTAGCTGGTCCGGGCATCAAGGGAGCCCATGGTGCGTCGCGCAGGCCGGGGCTTCAAGGAACAGAAGCCGCAGATCAGTTGGAAAGGAAAATAGTTCGCTGCAAGACGGCGGGGCCGCCCCCATGATCCGGGACTGTTTCCGGGTTGCGGGGGCGGCCGGTTGGCGATCAGACGTTCCCACGCGGCCCGTGCGGTGGCGTGGAGTCATTGCCCCGGGGCGTTAGCCGCATTGGGAGCGGAGAGCTCCGGTCCGGCATCCGCTTCCGGTTTGCGCATTTCCAGCCACCAGTCAAACCGGGAGGGGCCCTCGATGATGCGCACCTGCGTCATGCCCTCGGCGCTAAGCCGGGCTGCCAGGTCCTTCGGCATGGCCAACATGCTGTCGGGCTTCCGCCTGAGTTTGTCTTCGCTCCACTCGATGAGCCGCCGGAGTTCGCCGGGCTCGAGCAGGCGCGAGAATCCCCCTCCCATGTAGGCGACGCCGCCCGGTTTGAGAATGCGGTACGCTTCGCGCAGACCCGCCATGAGGTCGGGCCACTGGAACAGCGAGTTGCGGCTGACGACGAGGTCCGCCAGTCCATCGCGCAGAGGCAGGTCGGCCGCGTCCGCCTCCACGGCGAGCACGCGGCCGGTGAGTTGGTTCCGATCCACGATCATATGGCACAGGCGGACCGCCGCGGGATCGATGTCCACGCTATAGATCTTGAGGTCGGTGATCTTGGCCAATTCGATGGCCAGGGAGCCGTCCGCCCCCCCCAAGTCAACGGCGACGCCCTTGCTTATGCCGTAATCCTGGACCAGTTGCCGGGCCAGCGCCGGATACACGGGAGCGAAGACCGTTCTTGCGGTCTGGTAAAAGGGGAAACGCGCGGTCAGTTCATCCCGGTAGTCGCGCTCCTGGGGGAAGGCGACGCAGCAGGGAATCAGTGCTCCGATGAGAAACAATCGCTTCACGGTGGTTTCCTTTCCCGGCCCGGTTCAGAAAACGGGACGCGCCGCCGAGGCATCGCGGGCCGTGGATCTATTCCTGGATGTTCCGGGCCGGCGGCTCGGGAGGCACATGGCAGGTCAGGCAGCGCCGGGTCGCCGGAAAAGCCACGGGTCTTCCGTCAGCGCGTTGCCGGCCGTTATGACATTCCGCGCACCCCCCGCTTTCATGGGGAACCTCCATCGCAGGCGGGCCTTTCAACGTGCGCTCGAAAGGCGCGGGATGACAGTCGCGGCAGTTGAATCCCCCGGAAGCCGATGGGTCCGGACCCGGTGCGAGGTGGCGAAGGTGCGAGAAGGGGACCGGATCCATCCGGTTCATGGGGATGACTATGTCGGCGCCCGGCATGTGGCAGGCCGCGCAATCCCGGATCGGAGCCGCCGTCTTCAAAGTGTGCGGGGCCGTGGTCTCGCCGTCGTGACAAGCCCCGCAGGCCTGTCCCCGGCGCATTTCGTCCATGCCAACCCCCCGTGCTTCGGGGGAAGAGGAAGTGTGGCACTTCTCGCAGGCGTACCCGGCGCCGTCCGGGCCGTGGGCCCGGTGGCTGAATAGTACGGGACCCGGCTTGCCCGGCTTGCCCGGGTAGAAGACGGGGCCGCCCCCCTCCTCTTCTGCGAGGGCTCCAGGCAAAAGGGTCAGGCAACAAAACAGGGCGGCGAGCATTGCCCTGAATGCGGCTTCCATCTTCAATGCCTGCTCCTTTCCGCCGTTTTGCCGACTGCCGGAGGGGGACCGAAAGGGGCGGACGGCCCCCCTCCGACATCAGCCCCCGCGCATCGAGGGGCGTCTTACTTGGCCGTGGGGGTCGCCCCGTGGTCCCTTTCCAACTGGTTCTTGGCGCCGATCAATGCGTCCACGCGCGCCTGCCCCACCTCGAGGAATTTGCCGACCAGGAGCGTGTGGGCGTCCAGCGGCAGCTGTTTATGGTCCACGTCTTTCAGGAAGCGCCCCACGGTGCTGCGCACGACCCGCTCCTTTCCCCGCTCGCCCGCATATGACACGACGGCAACCGGTGTGTCCGCGGGATAGTGCCGGTTCAACTGCTCGAAGAGGCGCGGGTAGTTCATCCCCATGCTGAAAAAGATCATGCTCGTCTGCGTGGCCATCAGTTTCTCGTTGATATCCACCCGCCCGGGAAAGTCGTCCATGGTGATGATCACTGAATTAGTGTCGTAGCCGAATACCGGGCTCATCTTCACGGCCGCGCTCACGGCGTTGAAGGCGCCCACCCCGGGGACAATCTCCGAAGGAAAGTCCTTTGGCAGCATCTCCAGGTAGAAGGTCGTGCCGTAGACCATGGGGTCGCCGCCCTGCATGGCCACCACGATCTTTCCCGCTTTGACCTCCTTTTGGATCCTGTCGGCCGCCGCCCGGCGGTGACCGGCATTCTTCTCCACGATCGCCCGGATGTCGGGATCCTCGATCTCTTCCGGATTCATGCCCAAGCCGACGCGCGCGGAGTGCGGGCAGTAGAATACTTCCTTGTTGCCGATGAAATCCTTCCAGTATTCGTATTCCGACTGCTGTTCCAGCAGGATCAGGTCGGCGGACCGGATGACCTCCGCCGCGCGCAGCGTTACCAGGTCAGGGGCCGTTCCCATCCCGACGATGTAGAATTTTCCTTCTGCGGCAAAGGCTCCCGGAGCGATCATGAAGAAACCCGTGAGAAAAATGGACAGCAAAGTGCAACGCATGATGTGCTTCCTTTCCTGGAATGATTCCTGGAATCCGCCCCCAAGTTGGTGCGGCGGATCTTAGCCCCAAGCGCCCGGGCCCGGAGATCCCGGTCCGAGGCCCCGGGCCTGTCGGGCAGCGTATCATCAGGATGGTGTTTATACAAGACACGCGTCGCAAAAACAAGACTTTTGTCGGGCGGCGCCCGGCTCATTCCCCGTCGACGACGCAGCGCCGGTCGGGCCCTGTTCGGTTTGGTGGGAAGCTTTCGCTTCCGCCCCCCTCGCACGCGGATTTCTTTTCGGATTGTGACGCTTGTGTTTCCCGGATATCCTATAATGACAATATCGACACTCCCTCCCACCGAGGGAGCCGGCCTCGCCGGAGGAACCATCATGAAAATGCTCCCGGCCGTCTTTCTGCTGTGCCTTTGCGCCGCTGCGCCGGCGCAGCAGGCTATCGACATCCGGCCGGGAATCATAGAACAGATCGAGGGGGAGGTTTATCTCGACGACGTTCGGCTCCTGTCCCCTCCCGATCGCCCGGTGGCGGCGGAGGTGCTTCGGACAGGGGAGGGGAAGGTCGAGATGCAGCTCGGCCTCTGGGCCACCCTCTGGCTGGGTGCGCGCTCGAGCCTGCTCCTGGAGGAGCGGGACTACCACCGCATGAGCCTCGTCCTCCTCGGGGGCTCGGCCATTGTCGAAATCATCGAGGGGGTGCCGGACGCGGCGAAACTCACCGCCCGGCTCGGAGACGCCGCCGTTGAGCTTCAGGAGGCCGGCGTATACCGTTTTGATGCCGAGGCCGGGCGGGTGCGCGTCTATGACGGGAAGGCGCGGGTCCTCCTGGGCGAAGAATCGGAAGCGTTGAAGCGGGGACGTTCCGCTCACCTGGCGGGGGGACTCGGGATCGCCAAATTCGACCGGGAGCGGGGGGATGCGTTGCAGCACTGGGCCGCCTGGCGTTCCGACCTGCTCTACGGCCGGATCCGGGACCAACGCCTGGCGGAGCGCCTGCGGCGCCAGGCGGAGAGCGCGCGGCAGCAGGCGCGGATCGAGGCCGAAGTGCGCTCGCGGATATACCGCGAGCAGGCGCTGCAGCAGGCCGAGTATCAGATGTGGCTGATCGAGCAGCAGTTGCAGCGGCAGACGAGATGAGATTTCTTCGGTCAATCCGCCGGATCCTCAGGCGCTCGCCGCGGCGAATGAACTCCCCGCGAAGGCGCAGGAACTGGCGGCGGCGGTGACGGAAAAGGCTGCGGAGATCGTGGCCGCGCTCGGAATGGAAATGCCCCGGGCGGCGGCGCAATAGCCGTTATCAGGTTTCCGGCAGCGTTTGCGGTAACACAAGGTCCGGCGATTCGAAACATTTGGTTTTGAAATCAATGGACCCGGCGATGAACCCTCCCCCCGTCGCCGATGGCGGCCCATGATCCGATCCACATCGATCCGGCGTCTCCTCCCTCCGCCGGTTGCGCCACCCCTCCTGTCCGACGGCCACGCGCCACGCGGGATCTGGCTCATGCGCTCCGAAGGGAACTCATTCGGAGCTCACGGCGGGTGTTCGCGGCGTGCGGACGGCAAAGCCCGCCTCCTCGAGCTGGGCCCGGTAGCGGGCGCGCAGGGACGTGAAAAAGGGGTGATAGCGCTCCGACCCGTAGTCGGGGAAGGTCCAGGGGAGAGAGTGCCATCCCCTGTCCCGGTACTGCAGGGTGACTTCGCCGTAGACCCCGCCGGCGAGCAGGATCCGGTGGGAAAAATTCTTGGCCGACGCCAGCACCAGCTTGGACTGCTCCAGGTATCCGGGATCGAGGTTGACCGGGCGGGGGACCGCCCCGCATGCCGACGCCAGGAGTGCTTCGATTCCGTTGGTCCGGACCTTGGCTTCGGCCAGGATCGACGGGTCGACCAGGTCCCGGATGGAGACGAAGCGGCGCAGGAGGGGGCTTCCCATCGTTTCGTCGTAGTACCCGGTCCATTCGAAGGGGTAGAGGTCGCTGCGGGCGTCGATGGCGCCGAAGGCTTCCGCCAGGCGGGCTTCCGCCTCGGGGAGGATTTCGGGGAGGGAGGTCAGGATCCCGACGATCAGCTTGACGGGGAGCGGGGGGCGGATGTCGGCCATGTCAGCCCCGGTAGCGGGTCGGGTCGGGGATTCCGGCCGCTTCGAACCCGCGGCGGCGCAGTCGGCAGGAGTCGCACGCGCCGCAGGCCAGGCCGTCCGGGGTCGGGTCGTAGCAGCTGTGGGTGAGGGAAAAATCGACCCCGGCATCAACGCCGGCGCGGATGATCTCCGCCTTGGTCATGTGGAGCAGGGGGGCGTGAATGCGGAAGCGCCCGCCCTCCACCCCCGCTTTGGTGCCGAGGTTGGCCAAGCGCTCGAACGCCTCCAGGAATTCGGGTCGGCAGTCGGGGTAGCCGGAGTAGTCGACGGCGTTCACCCCGATATAGATATCCCGCGCGTCCAGCGTCTCGCACCAGGCGAGGGCAAAGCTGAGAAAGATGGTGTTGCGCGCCGGGACGTAGGTGACGGGGATCTCCTCCGCCATCGCTTCCGGAGACCTTTCCTTGGGGACGTCGATGTCGGCCGTCAGGGCGGAGCCGCCGAAGGCGCCGAGGTCGATCTCCGCGGTGATATGGTGCGCGATGCCGAGAGCGCGCGCGACGCGGCGCGCCGCCTCGAGTTCGCACCGGTGGCGTTGCCCGTAATCGAAGCTCAGGGCATACACGTCGAAGCCCTCTTTCAGCGCCAGCGCCATCGCCGTCGTGGAATCGAGCCCCCCGCTTGCCAGCGCCACCGCCCGTTTCATGTTTTCCGTCCCCTCCGTTGACTCTGCCCGCGTCCGCAGCCATTTGCTAGAATAATTCATTCCTTCGTCAATGCCAAAGTCATGTTGGCGTCATGGTGCAATTTTTTATGAGTGGAGTCATTTTCTCCAGCTCGGCGGGAAAAGGCAAGTGGAGCACGTGGGAAGGATGGGAAAGAGCGATGCGCAACTGGGAAGCCGGGGAAGTAAAGATATTTGATTACAAAAGCGAAACGGAAGTGACGGTGGACAGGATCGTCAAGCCCGAGGAGGAATACGGCAAACAGCTGCCCGCCGATGTTTTCCGGATCGTCAGGGAGCAGGGGACCGAAACGCCCTTTTCGGGAAAATACGTGGATCACCGCCAAAAAGGCATTTACAGGTGTGTCGTATGCGGCACCGACCTGTTTCTGTCCGATGCCAAGTTCGAGTCCGGCACGGGCTGGCCGAGCTTTTCCCAGCCGGTATCGCCCCTGAATATCCTCGAAGAATCCGACATGAGCGGCGGGATGGTCAGGACGGAAGTGCGGTGTGCCCGGTGCGGCTCCCATCTGGGCCACGTGTTTGACGACGGCCCGAAGCCGACGGGGATGCGGTATTGCATGAATTCGGCGGCATTGGCTTTTGAAGGGATACCCTGAAGCCGGTCCGGCCGGGACAGCCGCGGGGAACCCATCACGCCGGTTTTCGAATCGGCTTGATTTTCAGATACTCCCCGCCAGCAGCCCGGCGCGCGTTCCATAAATCGACATCCTGCTGCAGGCCGAGCCAGAACTCGGGCGTCGTATCAAATAACCTCGCCGGGCGGTGGGCCATGTCCGCGCTGGCCGAACGTTTTTCGCGCAAAATCTCGTTGATGGTTCTCCGCGAGACGCCAAGCCTTCCCGCCAACGCTTCCTGCGTCCATCCTATCGCCGGCATGAGCTCTTCTCGCAGCAGTTTGCCCGGATCCCGCAGGCTACGTATGATCAGCCACTTGCATTTTGGCCAAGAGCCCGCAGAACCGTCGTGCTAGAATTAGACCTTTTTGGAGAAAGCATGCTGCAGATCAAGGGGCTCGGCAAGGCGTTTCGCGGGGAATGGCTCTTTCGCGGGCTCGAATTCCAGATCAACGATCGGGACCGCATCGGCCTGGTCGGGGACAACGGTACCGGAAAATCGACGCTGATGAAGATCCTTGCGGGGATTTCCTCCGCGGACGAAGGGGACGTCGTCGGCGCGCGGGACCTGACGTTCGGTTACCTGCCGCAGGACGGGGTGGTCGCCGGGGGGCGCAAGCTCCTGGACGAGGCGCTGACGGTGTTCGAGTCGCTCCGGGCGTTGGAGCGGGAAATCGGCCGGCTGGAGCAGGAACTGGCGGAGATGCAGCACTCGGGGACGGAATACGAGCGGAAGATGGAGCGGTATTCGGTTGTCAGCCAGCAGTTCCGCCTCGAGGAGGGGTATTCGCTGGAGGCGCGCGCCAGCGCCGTCCTGCAGGGGCTCGGCTTCAGCCGCGAAGACATGGAGCGCCCCTGCCAGGAGTTCAGCGGCGGGTGGCAGATGCGCATTGCGCTCGGAAAGCTGCTGCTGCAGCAGCCGAGCCTTCTCCTGCTCGACGAGCCGACCAACCACCTGGACCTCGAGGCGCGCAACTGGCTGGAAGGGTACCTGCAGGGATATCCCAACGCCCTGGTCCTGGTGTCGCACGACCGCTATTTTTTGGACGCCTCGGTCGACCGGATCATGGAAATCCGCAACCGGTCGGTGCACTTCTATCGCGGCAACTACGCGTCGTTCCAGAAGCAGCGGGAGGAGCGGATGGCGCAGTTGGTGGCCGAATACGAGGCGCAGCAGCGGGAGATCGCCCGCATCAAGGCCTTCGCCGACAAGTTCCGCTACAAGGCGACCAAGGCGGCGCAGGTGCAGAGCCGGCTGAAGGAGCTCGAGCGGATGGAGCGGATCGAACTCCCACCGGACACCAAGCCGATCCGGATCCGGTTCCCGGAAGGGCCGCGCACCGGACGCAACGTCCTCGAGCTCGTGGGGGTGTCGGCCGGGTACGGCGGCGAACCGGTTTTCCGCGGCGTCGACTTCATCTTGGAAAAAGGGGACCGGGTCGCGCTCGTGGGGCCCAACGGGGCGGGGAAGTCGACGCTGATGAAAATCCTGGCCGGGCGCCTGCCGCTCTCCGCAGGGGAGCGTAGGGAAGGACACAACGTCATCGTCTCTTATTTTTCCCAGGACCAGGACGACCTCCTCTCCTCGACCGGGACCGTCTGGGACGAGGTCTACTCGGTGGCGCCCAACCATATCGTGCCCGAACTGAGGACGCTGCTCGGATGCTTCCTCTTTTCGGGGGACTCGATTGAAAAACCGGTATCGGTCCTGAGCGGCGGGGAGCGGAGCCGGCTGGTATTGTGCAAGCTCCTGCTGTCGCCGGCGAACTGCCTGCTGCTCGACGAGCCGACCAACCACCTCGACATCCGGTCGAAGGACATCCTGATGGACGCACTCCGGGATTACGGCGGGACACTCGTGTTCGTCAGCCATGACCGCTACTTTCTCGACGGGCTGGCCACCCGGGTGCTGGAGATCGGCGACGGGACGGCCGTGGCCTACCTGGGCAACTACGGGGACTACTTGAGGAAGAAAACGCAAGAGGAACCGGGCCGGAACGCCCCGGTCCCGGCAGCCGGTCCGGAGCCATTGCCCGCGGCACCCGCCGCCGCACCGTCGGAGCCGCGGAAGAACAGGGCCAACCCCATTCGAGTCCGCAAGCTGAGGCAGGAGATCGAATCGCTGGAGGGGAAGATCCAGCTCGACGAGACCCGGATCGCGGTTCTGGGCCAGATGCTGGCCTCGGAGGAACTCTACCGGGACCACCAGCTCTTTCGTGCGACCATGGAGGAGCACAACCAGCTGCAGGGGGTGCTGGAGCACTCGATGGCGGAATGGGAACGGCTGCATGCCGACCTGGAGGCCCTGGAGGGTTCGGGGACCTGATCCGGAGGGGGAAAATGTTCGACCCCCGGCTCCGCTTGTGGTAAGATTTGCTTTTGCTGGTCTAGGAAGACACCCAACCAATCGTAGTGCAATGCTTCGAATGAGGGTTCGGAGGCCGCCTTCAGCTTGGGTTCGTTTGAATCCATGAGTCCTGTCGCACCAGTCCTGCCTGGAGCGGCCCAAGATTCAGAGATCGGTTCTCCCCCAAAAGCAGGACCTGAACATCATGAGGTTTGTGCCGGGCGGAAATCCTCCGCGGGTCTTCATGGAGACCGGTGGAATCCGCCGGACTGTTGAGGAGATCAATGTCCAGAAAATATCGTCAGTCCGGTTACATGGATGCGGACCGGGAGAAGCGGCCCAAGGTCCCGCCCCAACACAGGGGCCCCAGGGGAGCCGGTGCGAGGATCGAGACCAAGTTCCACCTGGTCACCCGCTGCAATAATTGCGCGGCGGAAATCCAGGTGGCGGAGAAGATCCAGGTCACCGACACCTGCAAGAGCTGCGGTACCGACCTGCACACCTGCCGCAATTGCCTGAATTTCGATCCTTCGGCGCGCAACGAATGTATCAAGCCGGTGGAGGCGCGGGTGTCTAACAAGAGCGCCAATAATTTCTGTCCCCTTTTCGAGCCGAAGGTCCTCATCGAAAAGCAGGGGAGCGGGGCTCCCGCGCCCCGGGTGGAGAACAGCCACCGCCAGGCCTTCCTCGACCTCTTCAAGAAGTAAGGATTCCCCAAAAAGCACGGGGCCGGCCATGGCCGGCCCCGCGGACCTCCCCGATCCCTGGCGGGCTCCGCTACCCGAGCTGCGAGGTGCAGTTGGGGCAACGCGTGGCCCTGATCGCGATGGCGGAGGTGCAGAAGGGACATTCCTTGGTATCGGGCACCGGGGCGGCTTCCTCTTTGCGCTTGAACCGGTTGACCTGCCTGACGAGCAGGAATATGGCGAACGCCACGATCAGGAAATCGATGATGGTGTTGAGAAACACGCCGTAGTTCAGCGTCGCCGCACCCGCTTCCTTGGCCGCCGCCAGACTCGCGAATTCCCCGCCGGAGAGGGTGAAGAACAGGTTGCTGAAGTCCATGTTTCCCATCAGCATTCCGATGGGGGGCATCAGGATATCGGCGACGAAAGAGGTGACAATCTTGCCGAAGGCGGCGCCGATGATGATCCCCACCGCCATGTCCAGCACGTTGCCCTTCATGGCGAATTCCTTGAATTCCTTTAACATGTGTCTCTCCAGGATAGTGGGTTTACGGCATTTCGAGAGCGACCGGGAGGTCGTTCTCCCCGGCGGGTGACCCCGCCGCGAGATCCTGCTGGTAGTGTTTGAGGAAATAATCGATGGTTTCGACCCGGAGCCGGATGGACCCCGTCGGCCGGTTTTCATCAATGTCCTTGAACGCGAAAAAAGGGGTTCCCGACATCTCGATGATGCGCTCGATGGTGGAATAGATGGGGGCGTCGTGGCCGCACTTGAAATTCGACATTTCCACGGCGATCAGGTTGGGGTGCCGGGCGGTGAACTTGGCCGCCCAGACCTTGTAGGCGCTGTTGGCGGAGTAGGAATGTTTCCAGGCGTCGGAGATGTCCAGCGGGTGTTCGATGACGCCCGCAGCCACCTCGTCTCCGAAGAGGCGTTCGAGCAGGTCGTCGTCCATGGGTAGGGTGGCCTGTGAGAACACCGGGTATCCCCGCTTCTGGAGTTCCTCGGGGATGCCGTGATTGATTCCCGGGTCATGGTGGTAGGGCCTTCCCAGCAGCACGATGCCGATGCGCCGTTCTCTTTCCAGCCGGTCGATGACCTCGCGCGCCCGGCGCCGCACTTTCGCCTCGTACTCATCGAGCGCCGCGTACCCGGCACGGACGGCCTCCCGGTTTTCCTTCAGGGACAGGCCGAGCAGCGGGCGCAGCGCCGCGTAGAGCTGGCGCGCCAGGAGCTGGGGCCGGGACATGTCCAGCAGGGGATTGAGATAGAGGAGGCCGCTTTCGGCAAACAGGTCGGATTCCTTGGTGAAGGCCGCCCTTACGACTTCCGGGGTGAGGGCCGTGGTCGGGCAGGCGTTGGCGGCGCGGATGCTCAAAGGGGTGCGCAGCACGTCGAGCATCGGGAAGAAAATGCAGTCGAGCGGTTTTTTCCGATGCTTTTCGAACAGGAGGTTGTGGACGTGGGCCAGCCCGAGTTTGGACGGGTAGCAGGGGTCGATCGACCCCCGTTTGGTTCCCGCGCGGAACATCTCCTCGTTGGTGAAATCGGAATAGACGATGTTTTCGGGCGCGATCCCCAGGGACTCGAAATAGACGCTGAAGAGCGGGGCATAGGAGTACATCCCGAGCACGCGCGGGATACCCACGCGGAAGCGCGCCCGGCGCTCCATGACCGCTCTGCGGCGGAAGTTCCGGGCGGGGACGGGGGTCGGTTTCCCGCCTGCGTGCGCTCTCCACACCTCCCGGCTGGCGTATTCCAGGAGGTTGGGGTTGGCGTCGCGCGCCGCGTCGAGATCCGCCTGGATCGCCTTCATGGCCCCCAAGTCTTCCACCGCCCCTTTTTCGCAGGCCGCGATGATGAGGCGGCGGGGCTTTTCCCCCTCACCCCCGATGTCGATGAACGTCCGGAGGCAGTGGTTTTTGCAGAAACTGCAGCGGGTTTCCTCCCCCACCGTCGTCCGGTATTCGATCCTGCGCACCGCGTCCAGGCCGATGAATGAGGTCTTGCGCCCCTGGCGCCAGAGGGTGACGGCCTCGAAGGCGGCGCCGATGGCGCCCGCCTCCCCCGCGTGCTTGTGGACGATGATCTCGGGCGTCTTTCCGGTCCCCCGGAAGCGCTCCTGGATGAAATCCACCTGCGCCTTGACCGCCGCCAGGTTGTTCTGCGTCCCCCCCTGCAGGATGAAGCGCGTGCCCAGTTCCGCCAGGTTGGGGATCTTGGCGATATAGAGCCAGACGTTCTTGGGGAGCACGGCCGCCAGCCCGGCGAGGATCTCGTTGGGTTTCCATCCCTGCGCCTGGAAGCTGGCGATGTCGGACTGAAGGAACACGGCGCAGCCGTAAGGGAAGACAGGCATTTCCCTTGCCGTGAAGGCGACATCGGCGAACTGTTCCACGCGGTACCCGAATCCTTCGGCGATCGCCTGCAGGAAGTAGCCGTTCCCGGCCGAACACTGGGTGTTGAGCTTGAAATCCTTGACGCGCCCGTCCTTGAGCACCATGAGCTTGATGTCCTGTCCGCCCACGTCCACAATGGCATCCGGGATGTCGTAATAGTGCAGCGCCGACTTGGTATGGGCCACCGTCTCCACCAGGGCCACGTCGGCGCGGATGACGTCGCGCAGGGTGTCCTTGGCGTAACCGGTGGTAGCCACCCCCAGCACCTCGATCCGGGCCCCCTGCTCCTCGACCTGGCCGCGGAGCTTTTCCAGGATTTCGACCGTGTCCTGGATGGGGTTTCCTTTCGAGAGCTGGTACGCCCGGGCCAGGACCTTCCCCTCGGGTGTCAGGAGGACCGCCTTGGTGGAGGTCGACCCGCCGTCGATGCCGATGAAGCCCCGGGCGACGTCCCCGGGGGAAAACACCGGCGGCACGAACGGGGGGGGAGCGTAGGCCGCGAGGAAAGAGGCCACCTCCTGCTCCGACCCGGCCAGGGCCGGGACCCCGGTGCCGTTCCTGCTGCGCCCGCTCGAGCGGTCGGCCGCCAGGGCCCGCATCTTTTCCAGCCCCAGGTAACGCCCGATTTCCGGCTCCTCCTCCCGGCCGAACTCTATGGCCCCCAGGGCGCCGTAATACTCGGCGTCCTCCGGGGCCCGGATCAAGTCCTCGGGACGCGTCCCATCCGGGATCTCGATCCCGCGCTCCCGCCACATCAGCGCGATGTTGTGTACCCACGCTTGGCGCATCCCGGGGATGAAGGCGTTCGGCCCCCCCAGCAACAGCACGTGGGGGAGGAGCGTGTGGCCGCGTGCGAGCACCTGCAGGTTCTGGATTACGAAGGCCTCGAAAAGAGAGGCCATCAGCTCCTCGGCCGGGATCCCCTGTTTTTGAAGGCCGTTGATGTCGGTTTCGGCGAACACGCCGCATTTGCCGGCTATCGGGTGCAGGCGGATCCCGTCGTAGTGGAGCCCGGACAGGTCGGCCAGGGGGATGCCCAGCTTCATGCTGATCTTGTCGATGACCGAACCGGTGCCCCCGGCGCACTTGTCGTTCATGGAGGGGAACTTCTTGGCGGGGCCGTCCTCGGTCTCCTTGCGCAGGATGACGATCTTGGCGTCCTGCCCCCCGATTTCCACGAAGGAGGCGGCTTCCGGGCAGCGCCGTTCCACCGCCAGCGAGGCGGCCAGTACCTCCTGGACGAACTTGGCCCCGATCAGCTCGGTGAACATGGAGGCGCCGGCCCCCGTGGTGAACACCCTGCCGTTGTCGGACGCAAGGCCGGTTTCCCGCTCCATGCGCTCCAGGAAATCGAGCAGCGTCTCCAATTGGCGTGTCTCGTGCCTGCGGTAGTCCTTCCACAGGATCGCATTGGTTTCCGCATCGGCCACCACGGCCTTGACTGTTGTGGAACCCACGTCAATTCCGGCAATCAATCTGGTCATAACCAACGCCTAACCCTGAACAAAAAGTGGATTGAACTCGACGGCGGCTTCCCCGCCCGGTCTCCCGGCGGCGCGGCGCCTCATCGCCCCGCCATCAGGTCCCCGACATGGAGCACGAAGTTGGCGGCGACGCCGGCGGTACCCCTGCGGCGCGGGACCCGGTACATGGGACGGCTCAATTCGGGGTGCTGGGCTACGAAGGCGCGGATCTGGTCGAGGTGCTTCCCGGTGCTCTCCAGGGCCTGCTGAAACTCCGCCTTGGCTTTGGCCTTCGCCTCGCCGAGCGCCATCTGCACGCGGCTGTGCGCGTTGTTTTCCCCCTCGCCCGAGGTTTCGACGGGGAGATAGATCATGTCCTTGTGCTGGCTGATGACGGCCGACTGTATCCCGTCGGACTGGGAGGAGGGGAGGCAGCCGAACGGTTTGAGGCTCAGTACCATGTGGCACAGCTTCTGCGAGTGGTAGTAGATGTTTTTTCCCACCTCGAGATAACCTTCCCCCCCGCGCGCCAGCGGTTTGTAGTAGGGGCTGGCCATTTCGGCGAGGGTATCCTGGGAGACCAGGGTGTGGGCGATGCCGCCCAGGGATCGGATCACCCGGTGGTAGAGCCAGGTATAGAGGCGTTCGCCGATGATGAGGAGCGCCCGCTTCTGCTGAAAAGCGAGTTCGTTCTTGAAGCGCTGCCGGAGGTCCCAGGGGGCCGGTTCCTCGCATTCCGAGTTCATCCCGCGCCGGGGGGCCATCTGCATGCGCGCGTGGGCCAGCAGGTAGGCGATCCAGGTCCCGATCGCCTCGGGCTGGACATGGGCCCCCTCCTTTTCCAGGAACTCGAACATCCGGTAATTGCCCCCCCCTTCGGTGGTCTGGGCCCAGAATTCCCCGATGATCTTGACAATCGGTTTCTGGCGTGTCCGGTCGATGGCGATCCCATCGATGCGCTTCCGGCACCGCTCCAGTACTTCCTGGAATTCCTTCCCCCGGAGATGCCGGTTCATCTTGTACAGGAAGCTCAGCAGGTGGCGCAGGAAAGCCCTCTTCTCCAGCGTCGGGACGAACCACCCGGGCACCCGGTCGACCAGATCCGGGGCCTTGTACTGGCGCAGGTGGTCGCACAGCTCCTGCATGCAGAGGCCCATGACCCGGTCGGTTTCACCGGGGATCACCTCGTAGGGGCGGATGTTGTGGGTCAGGTCGTTGAGGACGTCCCCGAGAAAGAGCACCTTCAGCATGCCGAGGCCGAAATCGATGGTGTATTTCAACCCCGGGGCGGAGGTCTTCTGGCGGATACCCTCGTCCTGTTGGAAGCGGAGGACGCGGAAGCCGTCGAAGCCGGCGTTCTGCAACGCGAGCCGGTATTCGGCCGCATAGGTGCCGAAGCGGCAGGGTCCGCACGATCCGGCGGTGAAGTAGAGGTAGTTGTCGACGATGTCCTTGCGCGACATCCCCTCGCTTTCCAGGTTGCGCAGGTACTGGATCAGGGCTCCGGAGGTGAAATAGGCGGGGCTGCACTGGCCGTTGTTGCCGAATTCCTTTCCGAGGTGAAACGCTTCCTGGTCCGGAACCGGAAGGAGTTCACAACTGTAGCCGCTTCCCTGGAAAACGGCGCGGATGAGTTCCTCGTGTTTCCGGGTCAGCCCGCCGACCAGGATCGTCACCCGGGAGCGCTCCTCCTCCGTGAAGGGGCGTTCCTCCGGTCGATGATAATGCTTTATATTTGAATGGTTTGCCTGCATCGTGTCCATAAACTAATCCTGTCCTGACTCCCGGGCCAGTGAAGTTCGAGCTTAAATGTATAACATTCCCGGACTTGACCATGCAAGGTGCCCGTCGGTTTGCTCCAGGGGCGGTCCGGGGAATGGTGTGGATGCTCTATCCCGGGCTGTTCGCGCGTGACGCTCCTGGCGCGCTTGCGCGGCTGGTCCTCGTCGCACCTGCGCAACGGCGCGATCTCGTGGGACAGCACAGCGGGATGGCCGTCGGGATTAGGCAGGAGTGGATTGGAAAGCTCCCTCTTGGATGACAGGCGCCGCTCCCGGCCTGAAACAGTTCCGGCGGCCGGGGGGAGATATGCTACAATCCCCGCCGTGCGCGCCGAATGTGCGGTGATCAGATGGCCGTGCACGGAACAACCACCGCCGCTCCTGCAATATACTATCGGCCGCCCGCCGCCCGGGGCTTTAGCTGTGCGCGGGACCGGGGGGTGCGGCCCGGATCGGGAGGGAACCGTGAAATTCTCCAATGTCCGTTTGACGATACCGGCCGACAGCAACATCATCGTGGGGCAGAGCCATTTCATCAAGACGGTGGAGGACCTCTGCGAAATCATCGCCACCGGAGTCCCGGGCGCCCGGTTCGGGGTCGCGTTCTGCGAGGCTTCCGGCCCCTGCCTTGTCCGGGTGGATGGCAATGACGCCCGGCTCCGGGAGGTCGCGGCGCAAAACGCCGAGGCCATCGGGGCCGGCCACACCTTCGTCGTGATGCTCGGGGACGCTTTTCCCATCAACGTGCTGAATGCGGTGAAACATTGCCCCGAAGTGTGTCATATTTTCTGCGCCACGGCCAACCCGCTCGAGGTGATCGTGGCGGAAACCGATCAGGGTCGCGGTGTCGTCGGCGTCGTCGACGGTCTGCCGCCCCGGGGTGTGGAGACCGAATCGGACGCGGCGGCCCGCAAGGAGTTCCTGCGGAAGATCGGGTACAAGAGGTGATCCCGGTTTCCTGTTCCCTTTGCCGACGGCGGGAGAGCGTATGATCAGCGTGGAAGAAGCTTTGCGGATTTTGCGGGCCCCTCTGCCGGCTCCAGGGGTGGAGACCGTGGATTTCAGGTCGTCGCTCGGGCGGGTGCTGGCGGAAGACCTCCTCGCCAATTCGGACATCCCCCCGTTCGACCGGTGCGCCATGGACGGCTACGCGGTGCGGGCGGACGATACCCGCCCCGCCCCCGTGGAACTCCCGGTGGCGGGGGAGAGCCGGGCGGGCGGCGGCATGCCTGGGAGCCTGGCGCCGGGGCGGGCGGTGTCGATCATGACGGGGGCCCCGGTCCCCCCGGGGGCGGACGCGGTGGTGGTGGTGGAGCAGTGCCGGACCGCGGCTGACAAGAGCCGGGTCGCGATTCTCGAGCCGGTGAGTTGCGGGGACAACATCGCTCCCCGCGGGTGCGAGGCCCGGGCGGGGGAGCCGGTGCTCCGCAAGGGGCATCGCGTGGGGCCCGCGGAGATCGCCGTCATGGCCACTTTCGGCTATGCGCGCGTCGACGTCTACCGCAAGCCCACGGTGGCCATCCTGGCCACGGGGGACGAGCTGGTGGAGGTCGATCGGCAGCCGCGCCCCGACCAGATCCGCAATTCCAACGCCTACTGCCTCGCCGCACAGCTGGAGCTTCTGGGGTTCCCTTCCGATTACCTCGGGATCGCCCGGGACACCCGGGAAGATCTGCACCGGAAGGTTGCGGCCGGGCTCGAACGGGATATCCTGATCATCACCGGCGGTGTTTCCATGGGGGAGTATGACCTGGTCCGCGACGTCTTCCGCGACTTCGATCTCGAGATCCTCTTCAACAAGGTGTCGATCAGGCCGGGGAAGCCGACGGTGTTCGCGCGCAAGGGGGATCGGCTGGTCTTCGGCCTGCCGGGCAATCCGATTTTGGCTATGATCACCTTCGAGTGTTTCGTCCGCCCGGTCCTTGGGCGCCTGTGCGGCATGATGAGCCCGGAGCTGCCGAGGATGAAGGGGGAACTGCTCCGGGACGTGAGGCAGGCGCCCGGGAGGACGGCGTTCCTGCCCGCCTGGGTGTCCTGGCGGGAGGACGGGTGGGTGGTCGACCCGCTGCCGTGGAAGAGCTCGGCCGATATCATCGGGTTCACGGGGGCCAACGCCGCCTACATCTTCCCGAAGCACCTCGACCGGATGGGGCGCGGGGAGAAGGTCGAAATCATGTTTTTGCCCGATTTTTTTGTCAGGCAGCGGTGACCCATTGATGGGGAGGGAAGATGGCGAAGAAGGAGAGCGCCCGGCTGACGCACCTGGATGAAGAAGGGAAGGCGCGCATGGTGGATGTCACCGACAAGCCCGTCACGGTGCGCCGCGCGGTCGCGGAAGCCTTCATCTCCCTGTCCCCCGCGACCGGGGCGCTGCTCGCCGAGGGGCGCTTGCCCAAGGGGAACGCGCTGGAAACGGCCCGGCTGGCCGGCATCATGGCCGCCAAGCGGACGCCCGATCTCATCCCCCTGTGCCACCCGCTCCTCCTTTCCCATGTGGACGTGGAGGCCGAGGCCGGGGACAAGGGGGTGCGGTTTGTCGCCACGGTCTCCACCGCCGGCTCCACCGGGGTCGAGATGGAGGCGCTGACGGCCGCTTCGGTAGCCGCCCTGACCCTTTACGACATGGTCAAGGCCGTGGAGAAGGGGGCGACGATCGGCAGGGTCAGGCTGCTGGAAAAGAGCGGGGGGAAAAGCGGTCCCTACCGGCGCAAGCAATCCTGAGCCCGGCTGGAAGGTCCGGCGGGAGGTTTCGCCATGCCCATTTACGAATATCATTGCCGCGCTTGCCGGCGGCGGATGAGCTTCCTGGTGATGACGCCGTCGACGTTCGAGCCGGAGTGCCGGTTCTGCGGCGGCCGGGAACTCGAACGGCTCTTTTCCCGCTTCTCCTCCCCGAAATCGGAGGAGCAGCGGTTGGAGTCGCTGGCCGATCCCGCGAGCCTTGCGGGGCTGGATGAGAGTGACCCCGGGAGCGTGGCCCGCTGGGTGAAAAAAATGGGGGGCGAGCTGGGGGACGATCTCGATGGTGGGGAGATCGACGAACTCGCCGAGCGGGCGGCGGCGGAAGCCAGCGGGCCGGACGGGGAGCCCTGGTCCCAGTCGGACGAACTCTAGCGCGGGAGCCTTGGCGGGTCCTATGCCCGAAATGCCCGAAGTGGAAACGATCGCTCGGCAGCTCCGGAGGAGGGTCGTGGGCAAACGGATCGCCGCGGTCCGGCTTTCGGGGCTGCCGCTGAGGAAGCCGATGCCCCCCGGATTGGAGACGGATCTTGTCGGGCGCACGATCCGCCGGGTGCGGAGATACGGCAAGTACCTGGTTCTGACCCTCGAGCCAAAGGCGTTCTGGTTGATCCACCTGGGGATGAGCGGAAGGCTGCTCTACCATGAACCCGGCCGGGCGGAGGGGGCGAAGCACACGCACGCCTCCATCCTCTTTGCGGACGGGGACGGGCTGGAATACCGGGATCCCCGCCGATTCGGGTTGCTGGCGGTGTACAGGGGAGCGACGCCGAAGTCGATTCCTGAAATCCGCGCCCTGGGGATCGACCCCCTGGATCCGCGATTCACGGGCGAATGGCTGGGTCGGAGGCTCCGCGGCAGCCGGCGCGAGGTCAAATCGGTTCTTCTTGACCAGAAGGTGTTGGCCGGTGTGGGAAATATCTACGCCTGCGAGGCGCTGTTCGAGGCCCGCATCCACCCCGGGCGGAGGTGCGCGACCCTCAGCGACACGGAAAGGGATCGCCTGGCGGCGGGCGTTCAAAAGGTGATGCGGGATGCGATCGTGCGCCGGGGGACCACTTTCTCTGATTTCAGGGATGCGGACGGGAGAGCCGGGGGGCACCAGGATTTCCTCGCCGTCTACCTGAGGGAGGGGAAGCGGTGCATCAGGTGCGGGAACCCGGTCCTGAGGATGAGCCAGGGGAACCGAAGCACATTTTTCTGTCGGCAATGCCAGCGCTGATTCCCGGGAAGGGTCCCGGGACGGTGCGGGCGCACGGGGAGGTAGGGCAATGGCGGAATCTTATCGGGTATGTGCGCACTGCAAGGGCACCGGCCAGTGCCGGGCGTGCCATGGAACGGGACGGCTGGCACTGCAGAAGGGGAAAACCTGCACTTCCTGCTACCCCCACGGTAGCGGCCAGTGCCAGAACTGCCGCGGACTGGGGGGCTTCGACTCCAGGGGAAAACCGGCCGGGAAGCCGGAGTGACGACGCGGGGTTGACCGGCGGGAAGCGGGGATTCGTCTCGGGTGGCGGACAGCATGTTTCTGGCGATCGATATCGGCAATACCAACATCACCATTGGCCTGTACGATGGGGACGTTCCGGGCCCCCGCTGGCGCCTGGCCGCCGACCACGAGCGGACGGCGGACGAGTACGGCGCTTCTCTCGGGGAGGCATTGCGCCGCTTGGGTATCGATGCCGGGAGGGTCAGGGCGGTGGCCATCTCGAGCGTGGTCCCGTCCCTGACCAGGGTCTTCGAGGAAGTGAGCGGACAATGCCTCCGCTGCCGGCCCCTGATCGTGGACAGCTCGGTGAAGACTGGGCTGCGGATTCTCTACGACGATCCGAGGCAGATCGGGGCCGACCGAATCGTGGATGCCGCGGCGGGGTACGCCCTTTACGGTGGGCCGGTGTGCATCATCGATCTGGGCACCGCCACCACCTTCGACGCCGTCAGCGCGGACGGGGATTTCCTTGGCGGCGCCATCACTCCGGGGATCGGGATCGCGGCCGAGGCCCTGGCCATGAGGGCGGCCAAGCTGCCGCGGGTCGAACTGCTCCACCCCGCCTCGGTCATCGGCAGGAATGCGACGCAGTCGCTCCAGTCGGGGCTGTTGCTCGGCTACGTCGGGCTCGTGGAGGGGATGGTCGCGCGCTTCCAAGCGGAACTCGGCCCAGGCACCAGGGTCGTCGCCACCGGGGGACTGGCCCCCGTCATCGCCCGGGAGACACCGGTCATTCAAGTGCTCGCCCCCTGGCTGACGCTCGACGGCCTGCGCTTCCTCTACTCACTGAACCGTGGCGGGGATCAGTAGTTCAACGCCGCCCGGTTGAGGATTTCGTTGTAGATTTTGAGCTTGCCCGCCTTTTCAAGCTCCGCCCGGAGCCTGCCGACATATTCCTGGAAGTAAGGGTCCCGCAGCGACTCGAGCATCCGTTGCTTCAACTCGGGCTTCGCTTCCGCGAAGGCTGCCTCGTCGAAAGGGGTCCGGGAGAGGACCTGGAAGACCACCATGTTGTCGAGCACTGTCTGGGGATCGCCCACCTGCCCCGGCTCCAGTTCAAAGGCGGCCCGGTTGAACGGCGAGTTGGCTCCGATTTCGGGATCCGCCGTCCCCGTGACCGTGAATTCCTGGCTTTTCCTGACGCCGAAGCCGGTTCCGCGGGCTGCCTCGCGTAGGCTCCCCTGCTTGCGCGCCTCCGCCGCGAGCTTCTGTGCCTCGGCCTGCATCAGTTCCCCGGCCCGGGCGTCGGTGTAATCGCTCGTGACCTGGTTCCGGAATTCTTCGAAACGTCCCGGGCGGGCCGGTTCGATCCCCTCCAGGATGCAGACGGCATAGCCGAGCGGGTGCTCGAGCGCCTTGCCGACACCGCCCGCTTCCTTGAGGGTGAAGACTTCGTCCATCATCGCTTGCGAGATACCGAAGTCGAAGGGGTTGTCCCCCTGCGTGAAGAGGCCCGTTTCGCGCACTTCCGCGCCGGCGCCCAGCTCCCGGGCCGCCTCCTCCGGTTTCTTCCCGTCCCGGAGCAGGGCCGCGCCTTCTTCCGCTTTCTGGCGGGCGAGCGCCAGGGCTTTTTTCTGCAGCGCGACCATCGCGAGCTGCGGACGATTGGATTCCAGCGTCGGTGTTTCGCGTTTCAGCACCTTGATGATGTGGAACCCGTACTGGGTCTTCACCAGGTCCGACACCTTCCCCGGTTCGAGGGAAAAGGCGGCATCCTCGAATTCGGGGACCATCTGCCCCCTCTGAAAGGGTCCCAGGTATCCCCCGTTGGCGGCGCTTCCGGTGTCTTGGGAGTGTTCGCGGGCCATCCGGGCGAAATCCGCCCCCGCGCGAATCTGCCTGAGCAGCTCTTCCGCACGCTGACGGATCTCGGCTTCCTGCGCCGGGTCTTCAACCAGGAGCAGGATGTGGGAGGCTTCGGCCGTTTCCTCGTGGGGCACCTGTTTCCATTCCTGCAGGACGTCCTCTTCGGTCACGGTGATGTCCGCGGCGAGCGCCTCCGCCGGAACCAGCAGGTAGCGGGCGTGCCGCTTCTCTCCGACGCGATAGGAGTCCCCGTGGGCGTTGAAGTGCGCCTCGAGTTCAGCCGCCGTCGGGGAGACGCGTTTGCGGAACTCCTCCCTGGTGAGCATGACGAAGTCCACCTGGGTCTTCAGGGTCGACCTGGAGAACTCCTCCCGCACCTCCCGCTCGCCCACGTCGAGGGAGCTGGTGACGATCGCGTGCACCTTGTCCAGCAGCCGCAAGCGCTCCAGTTCGCTTTCGAAATCGGCGACCGAATAGTTGTTGGCAGCCAGCAGCGCCTTGTAGTTTTCGATCCCGATGAACTTCCCCTGGTTTTGGAGATTGGGGTGGGTTTCCACCGCACGGCGGACTTCTTCCGGGGTGACGCGGACGCCGAGGCGATCGGCCAGGATATCGATCAGTTCGGCCGACACCAGGTCCTCGAGCACCTGCTGGGGAAGTCCCATCGATTGCAGCGTCTTCCGGTCCATCCGGTTCGTCCCCCCCGCATTGATGCGGTCGACCGTCCTGCTGTACAGGTTGACAAAACTTCTGGTCGGGATCGGGCGCCCATCGACCTCCGCGACCGACGAGGTCGTGGCGATGCCCCCCAGATCCACCCCCGGGATGAAGAAGATCATCATGGTCAGGGACATGGCGATGATGACCAGCCAAAGAACCAGTTTCAGCTGCCTTTTGCGGCGCATGAGATCCAGCATGGGAAGCAACCCCTCCAGTTTGTGACCGAAAGCGGAAAGTATAGCACAGACCGAAAACAAAACAGGACCGGGAAAGCCGGTGCGGGCTCCCTTGGGGTTTCGGTCCCTTTTGGGGTTCTCTTTTTCCGTCCCGAATATATAATAAGGCGTCTCTTCCCATAGCCGATTAGGGTTGAGAGCGGGCAAAGGGATACGTGTATTCAAAAAGGGTGGAGGGACGCCCGCCACCTCCCCTGTAAGCGGCGGAACATGAAGAATCATTCCAGCGGTTCAGTAGCCGGTCAAGGCCCGTGGCGGCGCGGGGTCCGGGCCTACGGTGTCCTGATCCTGGTTGTTGCGGGCCTGCTTGCATTCCTCTTTTTTCGGTGGACGGCCACCAAAGTGACGACTCGGGAAGACGCCCTTCCCCGCGATTTCACCGAGATCGTGGCTATGTCGGGAGTGGTGCGGGTTCTTGCCGCCGGGGACTCCGAATGGCGGGAGGCGAAGGTGGGGGAGCGCTTGGGTAGCGGCGACCTGGTCCGGACCGATGCCCGGGGGAGTGCCCGCATCCGTTACCCCAACGGAACCGAGGCCTCCATCCGCGCCGATACGATTTTCGGCGTGCAGCCGACGGGAAGCAACGAGATGGAGGTCTGGATGACTGCCACTTCCGAGCCCGGGGAGCAGGGGGAACGTGGAGGCTCCGAAGCGGGCGGGCGGTCCTCCCTTGACCGGGCGGGAGTGGGGGAGCTGCGCCCTTCCCTGCGCCTCGAACGGATCGTCCCGTTCGGGCAGAGTCTCCAACTGGTCGGGTACGTGGAGCCGGGGAGCCGGTTGAGCGTGAACGGCGAAAAGGTTGAGGTCGAGGGGGATGGCTCGTTCACGCACTTCACCAATCCTTTTCCCCGTACGGCCGAAACCGTCGCCATCGTCCTCGAGGCGACCAACTTGGCGGGCCGGAAGAGCACCCTAACGGCCAAACACAGCTTTCGTTCCCGCGCCGGGGTTAAATAGCATGTTGGATCGCCCCAAAATCGGAATCGTCTACCGGGGCCGGGTCCCCGAACTGTTCGAGGGCGGCATCCCCGAGGGGATGCCCTGGAGGGCGGAATTTTTCGAGGAGAAAGAGGTCCTGGCTACGGGCTGGAAGCCGGGGGACAATTACCTGGCGGTCTTCTTCCCGGCCGAGGCTGAACTTCACGGAATCCGGGGCCGCCTGGCGGAGGCCTTCCCGGGGGCGGAAGCGGTCGGTTTCCGCTCGGTCGCGCCGCCGGCCGCGGAGCCGGCCGTGAAGACCCGTGGGGATACGGCGGAGCTGTGCGTGCCGGCCCCGTTTCCCCTGGTGCGGCTGCTGCTCGACCGCCTGGAAGCGGCCGAGGCCCGTCGCCGCGAGGCGGCTGCCGCCTCCCGGCGGGAGCGCGATGCGTGGGATTTTATGGACTCCTTTGTCGGCGCCCTGGACGCCTGCGCCGACCTTGCCGGGCGGAAAGCGGCCCTGGACCCGCTGCTGAGCCGGATCCGCGACCGCATCGGGGCGGAAGCGGCGGCGCTGTACCTTCCGTCCGCTCCCGGTGGCGCGCTCGAGTGCGTTTGGTACGAGGGCGACCCGCCCGATTCCGAAGAGCGATTGGCGGCCGCGCAGCTGGTGTTCGAGGATCGGACGCCGCAGGAGGAGGACCGCCGTCAGCCCGGGGCGGAAATCCCGCAGGCGGACGTCCCCCGGTCCATGCTCCGTCTACCCCTCACCTGCCGTGGCCGGAAGGTTGGGGTGCTCGAACTCGTCGCCGGGGCGGGGGGAGGGTTTGCCCCGGAGAAGCGGGAGCTGATCGAGCTGGCGGCGGACCCGCTCGCGGCGGCCATCCGGACGCTGAACCGGTTCGAGTGCTTCGAGCGACTCACGATCACCGATGACCTGACCCTGCTGTACAACTACCGGTACCTGAAGAAATACATCGAAGCGGAGGTAAAACGTTGCCTCCGGTACAAGAAAAAAGTATCTTTACTGTTTATAGATATTGATGAATTCAAGAGCATCAACGACACCTTCGGCCACCTGGTCGGGAGCCGAGCCCTGGCCGAGATGGGGCAGGTGTTCAAGAAATGCGTCCGCGAGACCGACGTGGTCGGACGGTATGGGGGGGATGAGTTTGTAATCGTTCTGCCGGAGACCTCGCTCCGCGGGGCGCTGACAGTCGCCGAACGCATCAGGAAAAGGGTGGAGAGATTCGAGTTTGCCGCCCGGAACCTGAGCATCCGCCTGACGGTCAGCCTTGGGGTGGCCAACTGCCCCCGGCACGCGCTGACCGCCGAGGGTTTGATCAGAAAGGCGGACGCCGCGATGTATCGCGCGAAGGAACTTTCCAGAAACAGCATCAAAGTCGCCGTATAGTAACACTATGAATCTAAGAACTTTGTTTGGTTTTTTCTCCAGCGACCTGGCCATCGACCTCGGGACTGCAAACACACTCGTCTATGCGAAGGGGCGGGGGATCGTTGTCAACGAGCCGTCCATTGTCGCGCTTGACCGGAACAACAAGCGGGTGCTCGCCGTGGGGCACGGGGCCAAGGAGATGCTCGGGCGCACACCCGCCGATATCATTGCCGTCAAGCCGATGAAGGACGGGGTGATCGCGGATTTCGATGTCACCGAGGTCATGCTGAAGTATTTCATCAAGGCGGCGCACAGCCGTAACCACCTGTTGAGCCCCCGCATCGTGATCGGCATCCCCTCGGAGATCACCCAGGTGGAAAAGCGGGCGGTGCAGGAGTCCGCGCTGCGCGCCAAGGCCAGCGAGGTGTACCTGGTGGAGCAGGCGGTCGTGGCCGCCATCGGTGCCGGCATGCCGATCACGGAGGCGTGCGGCAACATGATCGTCGATATCGGCGGGGGGACCACCGATATCGCGGTCATTTCGCTCTCCGGTATCGTCTACAGCCGATCGGTGCGGGTCGCCGGCAACGAGCTCGACGAGGCCATCATTCAGTATATCAAGCGGAAGCACAACCTGCTGATCGGGGAACGCACCGCGGAGGCCGTCAAGATCCAGATCGGGTCCGCGGCACCACTGGAGCGGCCGATGACCATGGAGATCAAGGGGCGTAACCTGATCGAGGGGGTGCCGAAGACGGTCACCATCTCCGACGAGGAGATCCGGGAGGCCCTGAGCGACAGCATTGCGATCTTGATCAATGCCATCAAGGTCGCCCTGGAAAGGACGCCGCCTGAACTGTCGGCCGACATCATGGACCGGGGGATCGTGCTGACAGGTGGCGGAGCGCTTCTGAAACGTTTTGACAAGAGGCTGGGGATGGAGACGGGGCTTCCCGTTTTCGTGGCCGAGGATCCCCTTTCGTCGGTCGTTCTCGGAACCAGCAAAATGTTGACGGACCTAAAACTGTTCCGGAGAATCTGTGTCAAGTGAATTGTCGCCAAGGGTGAACGGGGAACGGACGGTGGCGGTGCTGATCGCGCTGCTGGTACTGCAGTTGGCGCTGCTGTCGCTGCAGATCGAAAAGCCCTCCGGGACGATTCTGTTCCGGAGCTGGACCCTGGCTGCCCAGGCCCCGGTGCTTTCCCTTTCCTCCCAGGCCGCCCACGGGATCAGTGACCTCTGGCACAGGTATGTCTGGCTGGTCGGCGCGCGGGCCGAGAACGAATCGTTGCGCGATGCCGTGAACCGGTTGTCCCTGCTCAATAAAGCCTACGAACAGTCCCGCCTGGAAAACGTGCGGCTGCGCCGGCTGCTGGCGCTGAGCGACCCCTTGCCGTTCGAAGTCCTGGGCGCCCGGGTGACGGGCCGCGCGCCCAGTTTCCTCGCCAACCTGGTTACCATCGACCGGGGCTCCCGTCAGGGCGTCCGGGTCGATTCCCCGGTCCTTTCGGGGGAGGGGATCGTCGGGAGGGTCCTGCTGGTGTCGGCGGACCAGGCCCAGGTCCAGCTGATCAGCAACCCCGACGCTGCGATCGGCGTGATGCTGGAGCACAGCCGGACCCCCGGGGTCCTCTCCGGCACGGGCGACATGCTGCTCGAATTGAACTACATCGGCGATACGAATCCGGTCGCCGTCGGGGAGGTCGTCCTGAGTTCGGGCCTGGACGGTATTTTCCCCAAGGGGATGTCGGTCGGACGGGTGGTCGAGGTCGCCAGGGGGAAAGGGGTTTTCCAGGAGATCAGGGTGGAGCCGCTCGTGGACCTGATCCACCTCGAGGAGGTGGCGGTAATTCTCGACCCGAAGGGTCATGAAACGTCGAGCCGGATGCCATGAAGTACATATTCCTGGCGGTATCATCATTTCTTGCCATCGTCGCCCAGATGATCGCCGGGGAAAACTTTGTCCTGTTCAACTTCCTTGATCTGGCGCTCCTGCTGACCGCCTACTGGGCCATCTACCGCAGCCGGACCCAGTCCCTGTTCGTGGGAGCCCTGACCGGTCTCCTGCTCGACGCCGCCCTGGGCTGGCATCTGGGCTACAACGGGTTCGGCCGGACCCTGGCCGCTTTCGTCATCGGGCATTCCTGGAAGAGATTCAACACGGCGGACCAGCCGTGGGTCAGGTTCTCCATCTTCGCCGCTGCCTCCTGCATCAACTCCATGAGCATCTACCTGCTGTTCTGGTTCATGCAGCGCACCGCGAGCGGGATATTCCTCGGCGCCAGCCTCCTGCAGGCGGTCATCACCGCCGGCGTGGGGGTGGCTCTGTTCGCGGCGATGGACACCTACAGGCGAATTCAGACCGATCGGGCGCATTGAGCGAGACTTGGCACTCGAGCAGGAATCCAACCGACAACTGATCCAGCGGCGCCTGAACCTGTTCCGCATACCGGTCCTGCTGATCTTCGTGGTTCTCGGGGCGAGGCTCTGGCAGTTGCAGATCATCCAAGGGTCCGAATACGCCCTGAAGGCGGAGCGGAACCGGATTCGGAACATCACCCTGGTGGCGCCGCGGGGAAACATTCTCGACCGCAACGGTGTTCCGCTGGTGGACAGCCGCCCATCCTTCGATGTGCTCCTCTACCGCGAGGACATGAAGGACCGCGCGGCCACCGTACGCTTCCTGACCCAAAAACTGGGGATCGACCCGGAGGAGGTCGAGCGGCAGTTCGAGAGGCACCGGGGCACGGGGCTGTACCGCCCGTTCATCGTCAAGGAAGACGCCCAGATGAAGGATATTTCCGTCATCGAGGCGCACCGGAGGGATCACCCGGAGATCAAGGTCGTGCCCGAACCCCGGCGCCAGTACCGGTACGGCACGCTGGCGGCTCACCTCCTTGGTTACCTGGGGGAGATTTCCGAGGAGGAGCTGAAAAGCAAACGATTCCCGGGGGTCGAAGCGGGGCGGCTGGTGGGGCGGAGCGGAGTGGAGCGGTTTTACGACCGGCTGCTTGCGGGGAAGGACGGCCGGCGCCAGGTGCTCGTGGACAGCGTCGGACGCGAGGTCGGCATCCTGGACGAATCGGAACCGGTGATCGGCGGCGAAATGCGGCTGACGCTGGATCTCCGGCTCCAAGTCGTCGCTGAGGATGCCCTGCGGGGCAAGGTGGGAGTGGTGGCGGCCATGGACCCCCGCAATGGGGAGATCCTCGCGCTGGCCAGTTCCCCCTCCTTTGATCCCAACTCCTTTTCTCGGCGCATCTCCGGATCCGACTGGAACGAACTGGTCCGGCACCCCGACCGTCCCATGCAGAACCGCGCGATCCAGAACAGTCACTCCCCCGGTTCCATCTTCAAGCTGATCATGGCCGGCGCCGGCTTCGGCGCGGGGATGCTCGATAACGACCCGGCCGTGGTCTGCCGTGGGGGGGCGTCCTATTACGGGCGGGTGTTTCACTGCGCGAACCGCAGCGGTCATGGGGCCCTGCGCCTGGAGCAGGCCATCGCGAAATCGTGCAACATCTATTTTTACGAGCTGGGACGGAACCTGGGGATCGAAAGGATCTCCGAATTCGCCCGCTCGCTGGGGCTTGGGTCCCCGAGCGGCATCGACCTGCCGGGGGAACGGGGTGGTATCATGCCGAGCCCGGAGTGGAAGCTCGAGACGCGCGGGGCCAGATGGTATCCGGGGGAGACCATTTCGGTCGCGATCGGCCAGGGGGCCGTCAGCACGACGCCGGTGCAGCTTCTCCGCGCGGTCAGCGCCCTGGTCACTGCCGGGCGGCTGGTCACCCCCCATGTGCTTCTCCGGGCCGAGGGGGACGCCGCGGATCAGCCGGGGCGGTGGCCGGTGCGAATCCTTCCGATCGAGGAGGCTCACGCCCGGAAAATCCGGCAGGGGATGTGGGAAAGCGTCAACGCCTGGGGGACGGGGCACAATGCGGCGGTCCCGGGCGAGGATATCTGCGGCAAGACCGGAACCGCGCAGGTCGTGGGGAAGGAGGCCCGGGAACGGATGAAGGAAGGGTTGGAAGATCACGCCTGGTTCGCCGGCTTCGGCAGCCGGGACCATCCCGAGATCGCGGTGGTTGTCTTCGTCGAGCATGGAGGGAGTGGGGGCGGAGCTGCGGCCCCCATCGCCCGGGAGATCTTCCGGACCTATTACCTGAACCTGCGGTCCCCGGGGGCGGACGGGAATGACTAAATCGGAGCAACGGTTGTTTCATGGGTTCGACTGGCTGCTGTTTGCGGCGCTGCTGCTGCTGTCGGGGGCGGGCATTGTCGCCATCTGGAGCACCACCGGGAGCGTCGGGCTGGACACCTACTTCGGCCGGCAGGTGATCTACCTTGTTTCGGCGCTGGTGCTTTTCTTCATCGTCACCTGTTTTGACTACCGTCGATTTTCCGATTTCATCGTGATCCTCTACCTGGCCTCCATCGCTGGTCTCGGGCTGGTCCTCCTGCTCGGGGTCAGCATCCACGGCAACAAGAGCTGGATCAACCTGGGGATCCTGTCGGTCCAGCCATCGGAACTGGTGAAGATCGTGGTCATCGTGGCCCTGGCCCGGTACTACGCCGGCCGGGAGGGGGATTACCTGGAATTCAGGGAATTGTTGACCGGTGGACTGATCGTTTTAGTGCCGGCGGCTCTGGTCAAGCTGCAGGGGGACCTGGGGACCGCCATCACTTTCGTGCCGATCTACGCGGCGCTTTCCGCGATCGCAGGGATCCGCCGGAAACACCTGGTGGTGCTCATCCTCGCGGCCGCCGTCGCCGCCCCGCTCACCTGGTTTGTGCTCAAGGACTACCAGAGGGACCGCATCGAAACGGTGTTCAACCCGTCCAGCGACCCGCAGCGTTTCGGCTACCAGACGATCCAGTCGCAGATCGCCGTCGGCTCGGGAGGGTTGCTTGGCAAGGGGTTTGGGCGGGGGTCCCAGGGACACCTCGGTTTTCTGCCCGCGCGCTTCACCGATTTCGTTTTCGCCGTGCTGGCCGAGGAAAAGGGGTTCGTCGGCAGCATTGCCGTTCTCGGCCTTTTCCTCCTCGTGACCTTCCGCCTGTTCCGCACCGCGTCGGAGGCCAGGGATAAAATTGGCGCCCTGATCGTAACCGGCGTACTGGCGCTGCTGCTGTTTCACCTGAGCATCAATGTCGGGATGGTCGTGGGGCTGCTGCCGATCGTGGGCATACCGCTCCCTTTCGTCAGCGCCGGCGGCTCCTCCCTGATTTCCTTCTTCATCGGCATGGGGCTGTGCATGGGAGTCCGGATGAGGCGCTATGTCAACTAAACCTTTCTCCCGGAACGATTGCTTGCATTCGGCCCGGGCGCCCATTACCATTCAATATTGAATACTATCCCCCGGGGGACCGGGGTTCGTCGGATATCGGCGGTGCAGCCATAATAATTAATGGATGTTGAAAAGAGTTATCGGGTCCCTTGAGGACCATTACAAGAATGACCAGTCGCTTGCTCGATACTGAGGGCGGAAATCAACGAAACGGGTGTATTCGGGAGCCTGGAAGCGGAATATAGACGCGTCGCCGGGCGGGGGGAGTGCGGAAACGGATACCCGTGCCCATCGCCTCCGATCCCGTCACCGGGGATGAACGCGCTGATCGCCCGGTTTCCCGAAAAGGCAGGTTTGCTTTTGTTTTTCCATTGTTTCCATAGTCTGAAGTGCCTGTGGTTCTCGGGGCCCTGCCCGTTCTGACCCGCATGGATTCTCACCGGTAAGTATCGACTGCGCCTGTGTCCCAGACACGGGAGCACAATCATGATCAAGGATATGATCGTTTCCAGCACCGCCCTGGAAACGAGAGTCGCCATCCTGGAAGACGACCAGTTGGCCGAACTCTATATTGAACGGCACGGCAACCGGGGTATCCTCGCCAATACCTACAAGGGGAAAGTGACCAAGGTTCTCCCCGGGATGCAGTCGGCTTTCGTCAACATCGGGCTAGAAAAGGACGCTTTCCTCTACGTTTCGGATTTCATCGAGGAGAGCGAGGAGTGTGAAACCGTTTTCCCCGCTCCCGAGGAGCCGGCCGAAGCGGCGCCGGCGCCGGAGCCGGAGGCCGCGGAGCGCCCGGGGCGTCGGGAGCGGCGAGGGGAACGGGGGCGCTGGCGTGACCGGAAGGAGCGATCCGAGGCACGCAGGGAGCCGGAGGCTGCGGAGACCCCCTCCGAGCCCCCGCTCGAGCAATGGAACATCAGCGCCGAAACTGAACGGGAGGTGGAGGCTCATTTTGAGTCGGACGTCCTGTCCGGGGGGGGTGGGGCCGAGTCTTCGGCGGATCCGGTGGAGGGGGCGCCCGGAGAGGGGCAGCCCGCTTCGGCCGAGGCGCCCGAGGGCGAGGCTCCAGCCGAGCCTGTCGCGGCCGCGACGGAGAGCGCTCCCGCGCCGCCCGGGGATGACGCTGCGACGGAGAGCGCGCCCGAACAGCCTGGGGATGCCGCCGCGATCCGCGACGACGGTGAGATCCTGCCGTTTGCCGCTGATGAGGGCTCCCGGCCGGGGCTTACCCGGCGCCGGGGCACGGGGACGCGGCGGAAGAGATATACGGCGACGCGTCATTCCCACCGGGCCGAACAGCAGTCGATCGACGACATGCTCCACGAGGGGCAGGAAGTGCTGGTCCAGGTGGCCAAGGAACCGATCGGGAAGAAGGGTGCCCGGGTCACCAGCCATATCGCGCTTCCGGGCCGCTACCTGGTGTACATGCCGACGGTGGAGCATATCGGAGTGTCCCGCAAGATCGGGTCGGACGCCGAACGGCTCCGGCTGAAGGAGATCCTCCTCAGGCACCGGGACCGCTTCACCGGCGGGGTGATCGTGAGAACCGCCGCGGCGGAACATAAAGAAGAGGACCTGGTGAACGATCTCAATTTCCTGGTCCGACTGTGGGAAGACATGCATGCGCGGGCTGAAAAGCTCTCGGCCCCCGCCCTCGTCCATGCGGAGATGAACCTAGTACAGCGGCTGCTGCGCGACCAGTTCTCCTTCGAGTTCGCCTCGATCCGCGTTGACGACGAACTGGAATACCAGCGGATCGTGGAGTTCGTCGACAAGATCTTCCCGAACCTGGTGCACCGGGTGAAGCTGTACACCAAGGAAAACCCCATTTTCGACGAGTACGGCATCAGCCCGGAGATCGACAAGTTGCTGCAGCCCAAGATCTGGCTGAAATCGGGGGGCTACATCGTCATCAACCAGACCGAGGCCCTGGTCAGTATCGACGTCAATACCGGGAAATTCGTCGGCCGGGGCAACAGCCTCGAGGAAACCATCACGCGGACCAATCTCGAGGCGGTCAAGGCGATCGTCCAGCAGGTACGGCTCCGGGACCTCGGCGGCATCATCGTGATCGATTTCATCGACATGGACGAGCGGAAGAACCGCAAACGGGTGATGGATGCGCTCTCGGAGGAGATCGCCCGGGACAAGTCTCCCACCAAGATCCTCGAGTTCAACGAGTTCGGCTTGGTGGCGATCACCCGTAAGAGGGTCAAGCAGTCGTTGGAACGGTCCCTGTGCCAGCCCTGCCCCTATTGCTCGGGCTCCGGGATGGTCAAGTCGATCGCCACGACCTGCCACAATATTTATTATGAAATGGAGAAGATGCGCAAGCACCTGGATGACCGGGGAGGGGATCTCATGATCCGAGTGCATCCCGACGTGGCACGCGCCCTGCGCGAATCGGAGTCATGCGTTGTTGAGGAACTCGGGCATCTCCTCAAGCGGGACATCATCGTGAAGTCCGACCCGACGCTGCATATCGAGCACTACAACATCGTGACCTAGACCACAGAGGGCGGGGGCCGCGGGCCCCCGCCCTTATCCCTCCCGGTCCTTGGCCTCTTCCCAGAGCGCGTCCATTTCCTCCAGCGAGGCGTCCTTCAGAGCCCGCCCCCGGCGCTTGAGCGCCGATTCCATGTAGCGGAAGCGCCGCTGGAACTTGCGGTTGCTGCGCTGGAGCGCGGTCTCCGGGTCGATCCCGAGGAACCGGGAGACATTCACCGCCGCGAACAGCAAGTCCCCAACCTCTTCAGCCACCTTGCCGTCGTCCGCCCGCGAGCGGGCCTGCAGCAGTTCCCCCGCCTCCTCCTCGAGCTTGGCGAGAACGTCCTCCAGCCTCTCCCAGTCGAACCCGACCCGGGAGGCCTTGGCCGTCATCTGGTGGGCGCGGTGGAGGGCGGGGAGCCTGGGGGGGATGCCGTCGAGCAGCGAGCGGTCCGAATCGGGACTCAGCGCGCTGGCGGTTCCCCTCTCCTCGGCCTTGATGTCCTCCCAGTTCTTCAGGACCTCGTCCGCCGTTTTCAGGTCGGCCTTTCCAAAGATGTGTGGGTGCCGGCGCGTCATCTTTTCCCAGGAACGGTCGATGACGGCGGCCAGGTCGAACTCCCCCCGCTCCCGGGCGATCTGGGCGTGAAAGACCACTTGGAAGAGCAGGTCCCCCAGCTCGTCTTTCAGCTCTTCGGGCTGGTCCGAGTCGAGTGCCTCCAGCACCTCGAAAGCCTCCTCGATCAGCATCGGCTTCAGGGTTTCCCTGGTCTGCTCCCGGTCCCATGGGCACCCGTCCTCGCTGCGGAGCTTTTCAACGAGGAGCGCCAGTTTTTCGATATCTGCGTCTCTTTTTTTCATCCTGTCATTATCCCCGGCGGGGGGGCGGGCCACAATGACGTCTTCGCCGAAAAAATCGCGGGTGGGGCGGGGAATTCTTTGGTGTCCCGGTTTTGCGGACACTATAATTCGTCACCTATGAAAAACGAATGGCATACCCTGGCGGCATCCGATGTGCTGGAGATTCTCGGGAGCGACGCTTCCCGGGGACTCCCCGATGAGGAGATCCCGGCGCGCAGGCTGGAACACGGCTGGAACGAGCTGGAGGAGAAGGAGGGGCGGACGCGCTGGCAGATCCTGGCCGAGCAACTCAGCGGGGTGCTGACCGTGCTCCTGCTGGTCGCGGCCCTGGTCAGCGGCCTGCTGGGCGACTGGCTGGAGGCGGTTGTCATCCTCGGCATCGTTCTTCTGAACGCGGTGTTCGGCTACATGCAGGAGGCGCGGGCGGAACAGTCCATGGCCGCACTCAGGCGGATGGCGGTGCCCGTTGTTCGGGTCCGCCGCGGCGGACGGGTGCTCGAGGCCTCCGCACGGGATCTGGTGCCGGGGGACATCGTGCTCCTGGAAGACGGCAACATCGTCCCCGCGGACGGGCGCATCCTCGAGGGGGTCAACCTCCGCGTCGACGAATCGGCGCTGACGGGGGAGTCGGAGCCGGTGGAGAAAGCGGCAGAGATCCGGCTCGACGCCGCCAAGACGCTCGGGGACCGCCGAAACATGGTATACAGCGGGACCGTCGTTGGCTATGGCCGCGGCGCCTTCGTGGTTACCGAAACCGGCATGCGGACCGAACTGGGTCACGTGGCTCACCTGATACAGTCGGTGGAGGGAGAGAATACCCCGCTGCAGCGGCGGCTCAACCGCCTCGGGAAGACCCTGGCCCAGGGGGCTCTGGGGCTGGTGGCGCTCGTGTTCCTCCTCGGATGGATCCGGGCGGAGAGCAGCATCGAGGAGCTGCTCCTGACCGCCGTGAGCCTGGCGGTCGCGGCGGTGCCCGAGGCGCTGACGGCTGTGGTCACGATCGCCCTCTCGCTGGGTGCCCAGCGTATGCTCCGGCGCAAGGCGCTCATCCGCAAGCTCCCGGCGGTGGAGACGCTCGGCTCCGTCACCCGTATCTGCTCGGACAAGACGGGAACCTTGACCCTGAACCGGATGAGCGTCATCGCGCTCGATGTAGCCGACCACACCATCCGTTTGGACCAGTACGACGACGGGGGAGCGTTCACCCTCAAGCCCAGCGGGGAAATTCCCCCCCCGGGGGTCTGGCCGACGCTCGACCTGCTTTTGGTTGCGGGCGCGCTCTGCAACGACGCTGCGCTGGCCGGGGACGGCACACCCGGGGGGCTCCGGCACGCGGTCGGGGATCCCACGGAAGGAGCGCTGGTCCTGGCCGCCGCCTGCTCCGGCATTCTCAAGGACGACCTGGCGCGCGCTTTTCCCCGCATCGGCGAGGTCCCCTTCGATTCTGTCCGCAAGCGCATGACCACCCTGCACCGCTCTCCCCTGTCCGACGCGGAGGTCCCGGAGAGCCTCCGTTCCTTCTGGGAGCGGCGGAATAGGGCCGGAACGCCCCCCTTCATCGCCTTCACCAAGGGTGCCATGGACGGAATGATCCCGGTTTGCAGCCATGTCTGGGTGGAGGGGGAGAGCCGGCCGCTGGACGACGCATGGAAACGGCGGATTCAGGCATCCCACGACGACATGGCCGCCCAGGGGATGCGGGTGCTCGCCGTCGGCATGCGCCCGTGGGACAGGCTTCCCGAGGAGACCAAGGAGGAGGCGGTGGAGAACGGCCTCATCCTGCTCGGGCTGTTCGGCATGATCGACCCGCCCCGCCCCGAGGTCGGCGATGCGGTCGCCCGCTGCCACCGGGCCGGGATCCGCACCGCCATGATCACCGGCGATCACCCCCTGACTGCGCGGCATATCGCGCGCCAGATCGGCATAGTGGACAACGACCTGTTCCTGACGGGGGCCGAAATCGAGCGCCTGTCGGCAGAGGAGCTGGTGGAGGCCACCCGGCGGGTATCGGTCTTTGCCCGGGTTTCCCCCGAGCACAAGCTCAAGCTGATCGACGCCTACCAAAGCCGGGGGGAAGTCGTGTCGATGACGGGGGACGGCGTCAACGATGCCCCCGCCCTGAAGAAGGCCGATATCGGGGTGGCCATGGGGATCACGGGGACCGACGTGGCCAAGAACGCGTCGGACATGATCCTGCTCGACGACAATTTCGCCACCATCGTGGCCGCGGTCGAGGAGGGGAGGATCATCTACGACAACATCCGGCGCTTCATCCGGTACCTGCTGACGTGCAACGCCAGCGAGATCGCAGTGATGCTGCTGGGGCCGCTCCTGGGCATGCCGCTGCCGCTGCTGCCGCTGCAGATCCTCTGGATGAACCTGGTCACCGACGGCGCCCCGGCGCTTGCCCTCGGGGTGGAGAGCGCGGAGAAGAACGTCATGCAGCGCCCGCCGCACCCCCGGGATTCAGGCATCTTCAGCCGGGAAATGATTTCCTTTATCGGCGTCATCGGCTTCCTGATGAGCGTCATCGCCATCGGGACCGCCTGGGAGCTCTGGCGCTCCGGGGACCCGGCCTGGCAGACGACGGTGTTCACCGTCCTGGTCCTGGCCCAGCTGGTCGTGGCGCTGGAAGCGCGTTCGGAGGAGGAGTCGCTCCTGCGGATGGGGGTGTTCGGGAACCGGGCCATGGTCCTTGCCGTCATGCTGACGGCCGCGCTGCAGGCGGCCGTCATCTACACGCCCGTGGGCAATCGGATCTTCACCACGGTCCCGATGTCGCCCGCGGACCTGGCGATCGCGGCGGGGACATCGCTGCTGACCCTCCTGTTCATCGAGGCCTGGAAATTCGGCCTGCGCCGGCGCAGGCGGAAGGCGCGCGGACTGTGATTCCTTCGGTGATCCACTGAGGGGGCCGCAACCGATCCGGCTCTGCCGGGAGATCCGTCCCCTGCGCCTCCTGGTCGCCTCGTGCCTGGACCCGCGCGGAGGGACCCGTCATCCGACCACTTCAGCGAGGGCGCGGATCACCCGGTCTGCGTCCTCATCCGCCATCCCCGAGAAGACCGGAAGGCAGATGTGACGGGAGCAGAGGTCCTCCGAGACCGGCAGCGGGCCGCGGGCGAATTTTGCGAAAACGGGCTGCAGGTGCAGGGGGGCCTCATAGACCTCTCCCGCTAGGGAGACGCCGTGGCGCTCCCGCAGCACCTTTTTCAGCTCCTGCCGGTTGGTCTTGCGCCTGAGGACCGCGATGTACTTGTAATAGTTGCAGACCCCGTCGGGAGGGACCGCGAGCGGTTCGAGGTTCTGGAAGGTGCGGAGCCCCCGGTCGTACCGGGCGGCGATCGCCTGCCGGTCGGCGATCATGGCGGGAAGGCGCTCGAGGTGCTTGAGCCCGATGATGGCGTGGGGTTCCGATAGGCGCCAGTTGTATCCCATGCGCACGTGGGCGTTTTCCGCAAAGCTCTTTTTCCCCTGGTCCCGGTAGATGCGTGATTCCTCCGCCAGCCGGTCGTCGTTGGTCACGATCATTCCCCCCTCCGCCGATGTCATGACCTTGGTGGGGTAGAAGCTGAAGGTCGCGCCGATCCCGAACCCGCCCGCGCGGGTGGAGCCCCAGGCGGAGCCGTGGGCGTGCGCCGCGTCCTCCACCAGCCAAAGCCCCTGTTCCCGGGCCAGGGCCGCCAGCTCGGGCATGCGGGGGGAAACAACGCCGCCGATGTGGACGGTCACGATCCCGGCCACTCCAGGCCCCAGCAGGGGTTTTACCGTTTCGGGCCCGAGCGCGAAGGTCCCGGGGTCCATGTCCGCGAACAGGGGGGTCCCCCCTGCGTGCACCACCGCCGCGGCCGTGGCGAAGAAGGTGTTGGAGGGAACAATGACCTTTTTCCCCTCGATGCCGAGGGAGCGGAAGAGGATCTCGAGCGCGCTCGTGCCGCTGTTCACGGCGACGGCATGGCGGACGCCGCAGAAGGCGGCGAACGCCCGCTCGAATTCCGCCCCGTACTTTCCCAGGGTCAGCTGGCCGCTGGCCAGCACTTCCTGGATCCTGTCGGCGATCCACGCTCTGTCCTCGGGGAGAAACTGGATTTTGGCTGCTGGTACTGGATTCATAACCTTCCTTTCTGGATCGTGGGCCGGGGCTGTACGGCCGCTGTTTCAAGGTCGCCGAAGGCGATCGGCCGGATCCCTGCCGTGCCTAGCGCCTCCTTCAGCTTCCGGCCTGTCAGGGCCCGGAACTCCTCCTCGTGCCGGTACCCGGGCATCGGGCCGTCGATTTCCGGCGCCCGCCCCGTGGCCGGGTGGAAACAGAACTCCGTGACCCCCGGCGGAAGTCGGGGAAGCAGGCGCAGGACGAAGTCTTCGGTCAGGGCGCCGCTGTCCGTCATCCCGATCAGGGCGTCGTTGTGCCGCATCCCCGCCCGGCGCAACCGGCGCCGCATCATGCGGGTCCAGGGGAAGAGGAGCACCCAGGACATGGTCCGGGAGACAAGTTTCCGCCGCGCGGCTCGCCAGGAGCGAAGCGGCGGCTCCGCCGGGAGGCGCACCGACTTCAACCCGTACTCCCGACCGGTTTCCAGCATCATTCCCAAGACCGTGGGGTGGAGATGCATGTGGTTGTGCGCGTCGGCGTGATCGAGTTCGAGCCCCGTCCGGCGGAACGCCTCGAACTGGGCCCGGATCTCCATCTGCAGCTGCCTGCGGACCCGGGGCAGGAAGAAGAAGCGGAATCCACTCTTTACGAGGCGGGTGGAAAAGCGGCCGTCGGCATCCACCAGATCGGGCACCCGGTCGGGGGGCAGCACCGGGCGCCCCTCGACCAGAGTGAGGTGCAGTCCCACACGGAGGGAGGGTGTGCGTCGCGCGCGTTCCACCGCGTCGTGTGAAAAGGGGGCGCCCACCATGAGGCTGGCCGAGGTGAGAACCCCTTGCTCATGGGCCTTCACGATGGCTTCGTTCACCGGCGGCGCCAGCCCGAAATCGTCCCCCGTGATGATGATCTGTTTCACCGTGTTCCTCTTCGTGCGCCGATCCCCCGGCGGTACGCCTCAGTGGGCGGTGCGCAGATGGTCCTTCGCCATCGAGTCCCGTGACACCAGGCGCCCGTCCCGGGTGAGGATGAAGCGGGCGCCGCGCCAGGTCGTGGTGCGCTTGGTGAAGGCCAGCAGCCAGGTGGCCAGGGCGGAGAGGTCGCGCGGCAGGAGCAAGCCGAGGCTCTGCAATCCCTCGCGGTCGCGGAGTCCCCAGCCGAGAATGACCGCGGCCGAGACCAGCCGGAGCGCCGCGGTTCCCGCGAATACCCACCACCCCAGTGGGTCGCCCGGGCGCGCCAGGGCAAACAGGAGGGCGAAGGGGACCGAGCGCACGAGCGCCGTGGCAAAGAAGGCGTAGGGGCGTGCGGCCCGGGTGTTCTGGTCCCAGTAGACCTGGTGGCTCCACCAGTGGGAGGGGCTCCCGAGATCAACGATGGTGTCGACGAAATAGGGGACGATGGCGACTTTTTTTCCCAGCTCCCAGATTCGCCTCCCCATTTCATAATCTTCCACCAGGTAGTCGGAGAGGGCTTCCAGCCCCCCGATCCGCTGCAGGGTGGAACGGGAGAGGGCGGCGGATGCCCCGAGGCAGAAGCGCGAGGCCCCGGTGACGTGCGCGAAGAGCACGTTGGCCATGAAGTCGGCGTTGAGCGTCAGCAGTTCCATCCGCTCGTACCAGGAGTCGGCGCCCGCGGCCTTGTAGAGGGTGCAGACGCACCCCACGTCGGGGTCGGCGAGCGGGGCGACAATGGTCTTCAGGTAGTCGGGTTCGAGGCGGACGTCGCTGTCGCTGATCACCAGCACGTCGTGGCGGGCGTGCTGGAGCCCCCCGATCATGTTGTTGATCTTGCCGTTGGTGCCGTGCCGGATGTTTTCTACGGCGACCGTGACGCGGTCGGGGCCGAACTCCCGCTGGATTTCGTACAGGAGCGGGAGAGCGGGGTCGTCGTCGTCCTGGACCGAGAACACCACCTCGTAATCAGGGTAATCCTGTATGCAGGCGCTGCGCAGGTTCCGCCGCTGGTCCTTCTCCAGGCCGTGGACCGGCTTCAGGATCGTGACGGGGGGCCAGGCCGCTACGGTGGGCGCAGGCCGGGAGTTCGCGCGCGCGCGGAAGCGCAGGACGGCCAGGATCGAGAGCAGGGCGTAAGCGGAGCCGCCGATGACCGGAACCAGCAACAGCCACCGGAGGCTATTCCATAAAATTGTATCCATATTCAGACTGTCTCCCCGGGGATCCTGGCCCCCGGTTCATGTCCGGATGCGGCACCGGAAGCCCATGGCGGCGAAGACCCCGGCCAGGGCCGCGTGTTCGCCGCCCAGTTCCACGATGGTGCTGGAGAATTCGGGCCTCAGTTCACGCTCCGTGCGCAGCCGCTCAAATCCTCGGGCGGCCTCCTCCGGGGGGGCCGCCGCCAGGGCCCGCAGGTCCGCGTCCTCGCGCCCGAGGTCGAGAATCCGGGCGAGCACCCCGGCGACCGCTTCCCGCCCCCGCGTCCCCGCGGCGGGCCGGACCAGCTCGGGCTCCGGGAACAAAGTACCATTGTTTCCCGGATTCCGATAACCGAAAAACCGGCCGAGCTCGGCCGCGATCATCTCCGTGGCCCGGATTTTCCCCTCCCGCGAGCTCCCGGCGATGTGCGGGGTCCCGATCTCCGCCATCTCCAGGAGTTCGAAGTCGATCCGGGGTTCCCCCTCCCACACGTCGAGGATGGCGCCGGAAAGGGTGTTGGCCCTCAGGGCCGATGCCAGCGCCCGACCGTCGACCACCCCGCCGCGGGAGGAGTTGATCACGACCTGGTGCGCGGAGAGGCGTCCGAGGAGTTCCCGGTCGACCATGCGCCAGGTCGGGTAGGGGCCGCCGCGGGTCAGGGGGACGTGAAAGGTGAGGATGTCGGCCCCCAGCACGCGCTCAAGCGGCTGGTACCGCGATTCCCCCGTCAGGGCGCCAAGCGGCGGGTCGCACAGGAGCACCTCCATCCCAAGGGCGCGGGCTTTGCGGGCAACGCGCGTGCCGACGTGGCCGACGCCGATGACGGCCAGGGAGCGGTCGCGCAGGTCCCAATCCCGGCGCGCCGCCACCGCCTGGAGGGCGGTCAGGACGTAGTCCGACACGGCTTCGGCGTTGCAGCCGGCGGCGTAGCCGAAGCGGATCCCCATCCGTTCGAGGCAGGCGGTGTCGACGTGGTCCGTCCCGGCGCTGGCCGCCCCCACGAAGCGCACGGCGCTCCCTTCCAGGAGGGAGGCGTTGACCGGGGTGACGGTGCGCACGATCAGGGCGTCCGCGTCGCGGATCTCCCCGGGCGTCACGCACCACCCCTCGAAAGGCCGGACCTCGCCCATGCCGGAGAAGAACTCATTCCAGTGGGGGATCGACCGGTCCAGGGCAATGATCATCGTGGCCTCTTAAAGGCTGGTAATTCTGAAGGGATCGGTTTCCGAACGCTAATATGTTTTGAGGTTGGAGGACCACATGTCCCCCCGCTCCGCCCGGCCCTGACAACGGGCGCCGTCGTCAATCCCGGCCGCCCGCCGCCTCCCCGGGGGCGGGGGCGCCGGAAAGCCCCGCCATCCGCTCGAACTCCTCCTCGTCGAGCACCCGGACACCCAGGGCGCGCGCCTTTTCCAGCTTGGAGCCCGGGTCGCGCCCGGCCACGACGAAGTCGGTCTTGCGCGAAACGGCCGACGTTGTCTTCCCCCCGAGCTTCCGGATGAGGGTCTCGGTTTCAGAGCGGCTGTAACGGCTCAGGGTCCCGGTGACGACAAAGGTCCGGTCCCGGAACTCCTCGTGTTCCTCGAGGCGCGCGGCGCCGCTCCCGGTCGTCAGATCCACGCCGTGGCGCTCCAGTTCCCGGACTATTTCCACCCCGGCCCGGCTCCGGAAAAAGCGGTAGACGCTTTCGGCTACTACCGGGCCGATGCCGGGGATGGCGGCCAGGCGCTCCTCGGTCGCCTCCATGAGGCCCCGGATCTCCCCGAACTCATTGGCCAGCAGCCGGGCATTGCCTTCCCCGATATGTCGTATTCCGAGCCCGCCAAGCACGCGGGCAAGTCCCCTCCCCTTGCTCTTGCCTATCGCCTCGATGAGGTTCTGCGCCGATTTTTCCCCCATCCTGTCCAAGCCCTCGAGTTGCCTGGCTTCGAGGGAGTAGATGTCGGTCAGGGCGGACACCAGTCCCTGGTCCACCAGCTGGTCGATCAAGGCAGGTCCGAGTCCCTCGATGTCGAGCGCCTTGCGCGAGGCCAGGAAGCGCACCCTCTCCTTGAGCTGCGCCGGGCAGGAGGGGTTCAGGCAGCGGATGTACACTCCCCCTTCGTCCCTTCCCACCTCTCCCTGGCACACGGGGCACGCCGAGGGGAAGAGGTAAGGGCGCTCCGCCCCCGTGCGCTTTTCCAGTTCCACCCGCACCACGTGCGGGATGATCTTGCCCGCCTTCTCGACTACGACGTGGTCGCCGATGCGGACGTCCTTGCGGGCGATTTCGTCGGCATTATGCAGGCTGACCCGGGACACGCGGGTCCCCGCGATCTCCACCGTCTGCAGTTCGGCCACCGGGGTGAGGGTGCCGGTTTTCCCCACCTGCACCCGGATGTCGAGGACCCGGGTCTCCGCCTGCCAGAGTTCCACTTTGAGGGCGATGAGCCAGCGGGGGGATCTGGAGGTCGCCCCGAGGCGCTCCCGCTGTGCGAAGCTGTCGATCTTGATGACCATGCCGTCGGTTTCGTAATCGAGGCCCTCACGCTCCTCGAGTGCATTTGCGCACCAGGCAAGGACACCGTCGATCGAGTCGTACACCCTGCTATGGGGCACGACTGGAATCCCGCAGCCGCGGACCATGTCGAGGAACGCGGCATGGGAGGAGGGTTCCAACCCCTCCAGGCACCCCTCGCTGTGTGCGAAGAAGCGGAGGTTCCGCCGGCTGCTCTGGCGGGGGTCCAGGAGCTTGAGGCTGCCGGCGGTCGCGTTGCGGCAGTTGGCAAAGACGCGCTCCCCGGCCTCGGCCTGCAATCGGTTCAGGCGCGACAGCTCGGAGTGGGTCATGTAGACTTCCCCGCGCACCTCCAAGACCGGCGGGACCGGTCCCGGCCCGCCCAGACGGAGCGGGATGTCCCGCACGGTCCGCAGGTTGTGGGTGATGTCATCCCCCCTTACGCCGTCTCCGCGGGTTAGGCCGAGGGAGAAGAGGCCGTGGTCGTAGCGTAGGGAAGCCGACACGCCGTCGATCTTCTGCTCCACGATGTAGCGGGGAGTCTCCCCCTCGAGCAGGCGCCGGATGCGGCCGTCGAACTCGCGCACCTCCCCTTCGCTGTATGTGTTTTCGATCGAAAGCATGGGGACGGGGTGCGGGACCGAGCGGAAACCGTCGATCGGTCCTCCCCCCACCCGCTGCGTGGGGCTCGAGGGGGAGACCAGTTCGGGATGTCGCCTCTCGAGCTCCCGGAGTTCGAGCATGAGACGGTCGAATTCCAGGTCGCTGATTTCAGGGGCGGCCTCGATATAGTACCGCTGGTTGTGAACTTCGATGAGCCGGCGCAGCTCTTCGATCCGGTCCTGTATGGATTCGGTCATGACGGTCTTCCGAAACCCCCGCTGAATTCCTGCGCGTGCCCCGGGAAACATGCCCGGGCGGCGTAAAAACAGGCGACATTTCCCGCCCATGTTATATACTGATGTTGTTATCGGGAACCACCAAATTCGACCCCCTGTCGGCGGCTGCGGGAGGACGCCAAGACCATGAGCGATAGCAATGATCTGGAGGCACCCTGTTCCGGGCTGGTCGCCCGGGACCCGGCGCGGGCTCTTTCATCCATCGAAATTCAGAAGCAGGCGTTCGTTGCCCTCGGCGCCGAATTGACCCGTATCCTCGGGGACCTCTCCCGTAAGGTGTCCGACGTTTCGGAGCGTCTCCGGGATGCGGAATTGGAGATCGTGCGCCGGAAGCGGGAATTGGAGGACCTGCACAAAATCGAAGTCTCGGCGGAAACGCTCGGCAGATTGCGCGAGGAGCAGCGCCTGGAGCGGGAGAACCTCGAGCGCCTGCGGGAGGAGCATGGGCGTGTCCGGGAGACCGAGCAGGCGGAGGCCCGGCGCAGGTTCGAAGAGGAACTGCAATCGCTTCGGAAGCGGGCGATGGAAAGGCTCGAGGCGAGCGAGCAGGAATTAAAACGCCGGGAAGAGACTCTCTCCGTCAGGGAGCGGGAAGCGGCCAGGCTCCTTGGGGAAGTGGAGGCCCTGCTCGCCAGGATCGCGGTGCGGTCCCGCCCGACCGTTGTTACTACCCCCGATGGTGGGAGCCGGGAAGAAAAAGGGTGGGTCCAATGATTTACTCGGTCCCCCTTGAGACTTCGGCCCGGACGCGGTAACTTTCTTCTTGGACGGATCGAGCGCGATTGCGTCCGAAAGTGCGGAAGCCGGCCGAGGAAACGGAGAGTCTGGCGCCCTAAGGGATTTTATTGCAAGCGATTGCGAGGCTGGCGACTGCCGCCCCCATGAAGAGAATAGCCAACGAGATCGAGGTTATCATCAACAGCGCACTGGAGAACCTCGAACTCATCCAGGGCCTCACAGACTGCGTCACGGCCTTCATGCGCTTCGAAGCCGACACCGCTCACTGGATCGGGATGTCGGTCCGGGAAGCGGTGACCAACGCCATCCAGCACGGTAACAAGCTCGATGCCGGCAAGACGGTGGTTATTGTCTTCGAGCTCGCCGCCGACCGGTTGGGAGTTTCCGTCAGGGATCAGGGGCGGGGGTTTAAGGCGGACAATATCCCCAGCCCCCTGGACCAGGACAACCTGCTCAAGCCGAGCGGGCGCGGGATTTTTTATATCCGTTCCTTCATGGACGAGGTCGAGTTCAAGTCTCTCCCTCACGGGGGGACGGAGGTATACATGGTAAAGAGGATTCTTTCCAATGGAGGAGAGTGTAGATGAAGATTGAAATACGTACGGTTGGGGACGTTAACGTCTTGGACATCAGTGGCAAGATCACGCTGGGTGAAGGCACCATGACGGTACGTAACACGGTGCGTGACATCCTGAAGGACAAGGGGAACAAGATCCTTCTCAACCTTGGTGACGTGAACTACATCGACAGTTCGGGGATCGGTGAACTGGTGAGCACCTACACGACGGTGACCAACAGCGGCGGGCAGCTCAAGCTGCTCAACCTGACCAAGAAGATCCACGAACTGCTGCAGATCACCAAGTTGCTGACCGTCTTCCAGGTGTTCGAGGACGAGCGGGCGGCGATCGCCAGTTTCGAATAAACCTTTCCCCCCGTTGAGGCTCAGGGGAGGATCCTGCTCAGGTTGAGGACCTTGGCGAGGTCGTTGAACACCACGAAGCCCATCAGGAGAATGAGGAACAGGAAGCCGACCTGCACGATCTTCTCCTTCAGGTTGATGCTGAGATCCCTGCGCAGGATTCCTTCCACCAGGAGCAGGGCGATCACGCCCCCGTCCAGAATCGGGATCGGGAGCAGGTTGAAGATCCCCAGCTGAAGACTGATCAGCCCGAGAAGCCCGAAGAAAACCCGGGCGCTGCCCGTACGGGCAGCGCTCCCGGATATCCGGGCGATCTCGATCGGTCCGGAGAGCGTTTTCACGGAGGCCGATCCCTTAAAAATCCTGCCGATGATCCGGAACGTCAACGCCGACAACTCGACGTTGCGCCGCATCGACTGCGTCAGCGCCCCGATCAGGCCGAACTTCTGGAGGTCCGAGGGGTAGTCGGCTACGAAGCCCACGATCACGCGGCCGTTTTCCCTGACCGGGGTGATGGTGAGATCGAGGGTTTCTCCCCGGGTGGAGGGGGGCGATTCCCAGACCGTGTCCCTGTCCGCCGCCGTGGGAGGGCGAAGGACCCGAAATCTCAGGGGCACCCCCTCGCTTTCCGAAATAAGGTTCAGGATCTCGCTGTATTCCTCCTCCGTCCGGCCGTTCCTGCTTGCGGACAGGATTTCGTCGCCGTCCCGGAGCCCCGCCCGGTAGGCCGGGGATGCCTTGTCAACCATGTAGACGATGGTCCGCTCGAGGGGGAACTTGAACCCCAGCGCCGCGGCATCCACCGGCCCCTCGCCGGGGGGAGGCTCGAGGTGCAGCCGCAGGGTTCGGCCGTCGCGCCCGACCTCGAGGTCCAGGGAGTCCTTCGCTGCGGTCCCCAGCGCCACCTCGAGATCCTCCCAGGTTTCGGTGCGGTTGCCGCTGACGGAGACGACCCGGTCGCCGGTGCGAAGCCCGGCGTCGGCGGCCAGGGAACCGGCGGCCACCGGCCCGACGATGGCCGGTTCCTTGGGGTATCTCGGGGTGGACACCCCCTGCATGTAGGAGATCATCAGGATGAGGACGGCCAGGAGGATGTTCATCATGGGCCCGGCGACCGCGACCAGGAAACGGTGCCATTTGGGATGGGACAGGAACTCGTCGGGGGCCCCCTTCTGTTCCCCATAGGCTTCGCCGGCCATTTTTACGTAGCCGCCGATCGGGAAGGGGCTGAGGCGGTACTCCGTCCCCCCGCGCGTGAACCCGACCAGTCGGGGGCCGAAGCCCAAGGAAAATACCAGGACGCGTATCTTCAGGAGCTTGGCCATGGCGAAGTGGCCGAACTCGTGCACGGTGATGGTGATTCCCAGGACCACGATAAAAGCTAGAATGGTCAGCAACAAAGCGATGTTCCTCCCCAGTCCCTCATAATGTGCCAAAGAAGCGCCGGGTTCAATGGTCCCCAGGCTTATGCGCCAGGGACCGTGCAACCCCGGTCCGGGATGCAGGCGCGGGCCGCTTCGCGCGCCCACCGGTCCGCTTTCAGGATCTCCTCCAGTTTTGTCGCCTTCCCGGGCGTGTGGCCGTCGAGGACCGTTTCGATGATCCGGGGGATCTCCTGGAAGGAGATCCCCCGGTCGAGGAACGCCTCCACCGCGACCTCGTTGGCCGCGTTGAGGACCGCCGGGGCGGTCCCCCCGGTTCCGAGCGCCCGGTAGGCGAGTGCCAGGCACGGAAACTTTTCCGGATCCGGTTCCAGAAATTCCAGGCTCCCCAGCTTGTGGATGTCGAGCGGAGGGAGGGGGGTCTGCCACCGCTCCGGGTAGGTCAGGGCGTACTGGATGGCGATGCGCATGTCCGTCGGGCCGAGCTGCGCCAGCACCGAGCCGTCGATATACTCCACCATGGAATGGACGACGCTCTGCGGGTGCACAACCACGCTGATCCTGTCGGCGGGGACCCCGAACAGCCGGGAGGCCTCGATGACCTCGAGCCCCTTGTTCATCAGCGTGGCGGAGTCGATGGTGATCTTACGCCCCATGCGCCAGGTCGGGTGGTTGAGCGCGTCCTCGAGCGTCACCTCGGCCAGCCGCTCCCGGGGTGTTTCCCGGAAGGGGCCGCCGGAGGCGGTCAGGATCAGGCGCCGGACCTCGTCTTCCGTCCCCCCCCGCAGGCACTGGTGGATCGCGTTGTGTTCGCTGTCGACGGGGAGGATCGGGACGCGCATCCGGCGCGCCTTCTCCATGATCAGCTCCCCCGCCATGACCAGGGTTTCCTTGTTGGCCAGGGCTATCCCCTTGCCGTTCTCGAGGGCGTAGTAGGTGGGGAGCAGTCCCGCGGCCCCGGAAATGGCCGAAAGCACCATGTCGGATTCCGGGTGGCAGGCGACCTCGATATGCCCCTCGAGCCCGTGTACGAACCGGGTGCGCGCCATGGGGTAGCCGCGTTGGCGCAAAAGGCTCTGGACCTCGGCGGACGCTTCCTTGTCGGCGCTCGAGGCGATCTCCGGGCGGATCTTCTCGATCTGGTCGGCGAGGAGGGCGGTGTTACGACCGGCGCTGAGGCCCGCCACCCGGAACTGTTTGGGGAAGGAGGAGGTCACCCGGAGGGCGTTGGTGCCGATCGATCCGGTGGAGCCGAGAATGGAGATGGCTTTCATGGGTCTCATTCCGCAAATGGGTTATTCTTGCATCCCGGCCGGGATTGACGACCGGGAACGCGCCGCCGGGGCGGGCAACGCCCGCGTTCAGCAGCAGAGCGTGAGATAGAAATAGAGGACCGGAATGGCGAACAGCAGGCTGTCCATGCGGTCGAGCGCGCCCCCGTGTCCCGGTATCAGTTGAGAGCTGTCTTTCGTCGCCGCCGCTCTCTTCAACATCGATTCCGCCAAGTCTCCCATCTGCCCGAACACCCCCACCAGGACGGAAGCGGCGATGACGTGGCCGAGGGGGAGGGCGGGGAAGAGCAGACGCTCGACCAGAACGGCGATCCCCACTCCCGCCAGGAGTCCTCCCAGCGCCCCCTCGTTTGTCTTTTTGGGGCTCAGTTCCGGCGCGAACCGGGTCCTCCCCAGCGTCCTTCCCACCAGGAGCGCGGCCGAATCGCCGGTCCAAATCACGGCCAGCAGGATGAAGGTCCACGCCATCCCGTCGGCCCCGAAATCGTACCGGATCGGCAGAGCGGGGTAAAGAAAGAGGGTGAAATAAAAAACCCCCAGGGATTCCGCCATCAGGGCCAACGCCCGGTCGCGCATCGGCCATTCGCGCCGCCACATGGCCGAGAGAAAGGCCCCGAGCAGCACCAGCGCGAACAGAGCCACGGACGGGAATCTTCCCTGCCGCAGCGCGACGAGCAGGATCCAGAAGGCCGCGTGCCCGAAGACCGGCTGCACCCGGATTCCCATCGACCGCACCAGGCCAAAGTATTCATGCAGGCAGAGGGTGCCGATGACGCCGATGCCGACCAGGTAGAGGGCGGGGGGGGCGTAGAGGACCCCGAGGATGGCGATGGGGAGGAGAACAGCCGCCGAGAGCAGTCTTTTCATGGCTTGCCTTCGCAGGGGGCCTGGATCCCCCCGTAGCGCCGATCGCGCTTCTGGTACTCCAGGATGGCCTCGAGCAGGTGCAGGCGCCGGAAATCGGGCCAGTAGGTGGGGGTGATGTAAATTTCAGAATAGGCGATCTGCCAGAGGAGGAAATTGCTGATGCGCATTTCCCCGCTGGTCCGGATCAGCAGGTCGGGGTCGGGGACGGCCGAGGTGTAGAGGCGGCGCGCGATCGCCTCTTCGTCGACCGGCGCCGTATCCCCGTTTTTCCTCCGCTCCCGCAGCAGGAGGTTGAAGGCGTCGACGATTTCAGCGCGCCCGCTGTAGTTCAGGGCCACGTACAGGTGCATGCCGGTGTTTTTGGCGGTAACGCGCATGGCGTGCCGCAGTTCCTCACGCACCGATGCCTCGAGTTCCCGGATCCTGCCGATGGCAAGAAAGCGGATGTTGTTGGCGTGGATCTGGCCCAATTCCTGCCGGAGATATTTCTTGAGCAGCGCCATGAGGGTGCGAACCTCGGAGCGCGGCCTCTTCCAGTTTTCCACGGAAAAGGCGTACAAGGTGAGGGCCTCCATTCCAAGCCGGGCGGAACTTTCCACAATTTCCCGGACCGACTCGATCCCCGCCCGGTGCCCGGCCACCCTCGGGAGGCTGCGCGAACCGGCCCACCGGCCGTTCCCGTCCATGATCACCGCCAAGTGGCGGGGGAGGCGGGACTCGTCGATCTTCTGCAGCAGTTCGGCTTCCCTGCTTCCGGACGGGGCAAAGCCCTCCATCTCCATACCGGTTTTCTCCAAGCAATCATGATAGCAGAATTCGCCCCGGGCTCAGTACCGAACTTTCAGGAGCACGAGGCCGTGGGCGGGGGCGGTGAATCCGGCCGAGGCACGGTCCCGCTTTTTGAACAGGAGGGCGAAGTCCTCCATTGTCATCGCCCCCCTTCCCACTTCCAGGAGGGTCCCGGCCATGTTGCGGACCATGTGGTGCAGGAACCCGTTCCCCTCCACCGTCAGGTGGAGCCGCCGCCCCCTCAGGGTCAGGTCACAGCGGCGGATCGTCCGGACGGTGCTTGCGACGGCTGAGCCGGTCTTGGCGAAGCTGGCAAAATCGTGCTCCCCGGTGAACATGGCCGCGGCCCGCCTCATCCTGGGGACGTCGACCGGGTACGGGTAATGAAAGTATTCCCGCAGCAGGTGGGGGGCCAGGATCGCGCCGAGATAGATCTGGTAGCGGTAGACCTTTCCCCGGGCTCCGTGGCGGGCATGAAACCCGGGGGGCGCCGTCCGCGCCCTGAGCACCCGGATGTCCCTCGGCAACAAGCAGTTGACGGCGCGAACCAGCCGGGAGGGGGGGATGCTGGACAGGGTGTGGAAATGCGCCACCAGCCCGCGCGCGTGCGTCCCCGCGTCGGTCCTCCCGCTCCCCGTCAGGGTGACCGCGGCCCCGGTGATCCGTTCCAGGGCCGCGGTCACCAGGCCCTGGATCGTCGGGGCGTCCTTCTGGATCTGCCAGCCGCGGTAGGCGGTCCCGTCGAAGGCGATGGTCAGGCGGATGTTCCGCCCGCCTACGATCGGCTGCCCGGTTTGATCGCCCGGCTTCCGGTTTTGCATAGGGGACACTCTTCTGCGGGAAAGGCGGGGATGTCGAGGAATGCCAGTGCCGTCCGGGGCACTCCAAGGTCCGTTTTTCCCCCGCTCCGGTCGATCAGGGAGCCGGCCGCGATGACGATGCCCCCCGCCCGGGTGACGACGTCCATGGTTTCCCGGGTGGATCTCCCCGTGGTGACGACATCCTCCACCACGAAGGCCTTTTCCCCGGGCCGGATCGCGAACCCGCGCCGGAGTGTGAGCTCGCCGTCCTGGCGCTCGGCGAAGATGGCCCGCACCCCGGCGGCGCGCGCCACCTCGTGTGCCACGAGGATCCCTCCCAGTGCGGGGGCGATGACGAAATCGGGGAGCTCCCCGATCTCTTGGAGCCGCGCCGCCAATGCCTCCCCCAGGGCGGCCGCCTGCCTGGGTTGCTCCAGTACCAGGGCGCACTGCAGGTAACGGGCGCTGTGCAGGCCGGAGGTGAGCAGGAAATGCCCCTCCAGCAGCGCTCCGGACTGTTTGAACATACTCAGCACTTCTTCCTGTGTCATGTCGTTCCTCGCCTGAAATCTTCCGGTGATGGGATCTGGCTTTCCCGCGGACTCCCCGGCGGGCAAAAATCAAGTTTTGCGCGCACAAGAGCATAGGGGCCGACGCGAATTATGATAAGATACCTGGCGTCGAACGAAAAGGAGTCATTTTATGTCAGGTCACTCAAAATGGCATTCCATCAAGCACAAAAAGGCGGCGACCGACTCCAAACGGGGCCGACTCTTTACCCGGCTGATCAAGGAATTGACCGCCGCGGCCCGGACCGGCGGCGGCGATCCGGATGCCAATCCGCGCCTGCGGCTGGCGGTGGCCACGGCCAAGGCGAACAACATGCCGGCCGAGAACATCAAGCGGTCGATCATGCGGGGCACGGGCGAACTCCCCGGGGTGTCCTACGAGGACGTGAACTACGAAGGGTATGGACCGGGCGGGGCCGCCATCTTCATGGAGGTGCTGACCGACAACAAGAACCGCACCGTGGCCGAGTTGCGCCACCTCCTGTCCAAGCACGGGGGGAACCTGGGGGAAACGGGCTGCGTCGGCTGGATGTTCGACCGCAAAGGCTACATCGTCGTGGAAAAGGCGGCGGCCGGAGAGGACAAGCTGCTTGAAGTCGCCCTCGGAGCCGGGGCCGAAGACATGAGGGACGACGACGACAGTTTCGAGATCATCACCTCGCCCGAAGAGATGGAAGCGGTGAAGCTGGCCCTGGAAGCGGCCGAGATTTCCATGACGACGGCCGAGATCTCCATGATCCCCCAGAACTACGTCAGCCTGGAGGGGAAGAACGCCCAGACGATGCTGAAGTTGATGGAGGCGCTGGAGGATCACGAGGATATCCAGAACGTCTATTCCAACTTCGACATCGACGAGTCGGAGTTAGACGTCGAAGCATCCTAGGACCCCGGCCGATGCGCATACTGGGCGTCGACCCCGGGAGCAGGGCTACCGGCTACGGCATGATCGAAACCGACGGCATGCGCCACCGGACCATTCTCTTCGGTGCGGTCACGACCTCGGCCCGTCGTCCTTTCCACCAGCGCCTGCTCGAGATCTTCGAGGGGCTCGACACGGTCCTCCGGCGGCATCCGGCCGACGTCATGGCGATCGAGGGGGTCTTCCACTCGGTCAACGTCCAGGCGGCGCTGAAGCTGGGCCACGCCCGCGGGGTCGCCCTGGTCGTGGCCGCCCTCCGGGGGCTCGACGTCCGGGAATACTCACCGCTGGAAATCAAGAACGCCGTGGTCGGCTTCGGCCGCGCGGAAAAAATCCAAGTCCAGACCATGGTCCAGCTGATCCTGGGCCTTCCGGAAATCCCCTCCCCGGACCACGCCGCTGATGCCCTGGCGGTGGCCATTTGCCATGCCCACAGGATGAAGGGGGAGGACGTCAGGCGATGACGATCCCGGCGTAGGCGACCACGCGCTCATGGTCGCCCGTCACCTCCCCCGAATGGGTGTAGCGCACGAGGCGTCCCGCCCGGGCGCCCAGGTCCCGGCAGGCGACGAGGACGGCCACGGTCGGCCCGATGCCGCACATGCTGATCCCTTCCTCCATCACGGTTTCATAGAGCCCTGCGGGGTCCAGGGCCAGGATCCGCTCGATGGCGAGCCGGTCGCGGCGTGCGGCGGACGCAGCCGTTTCATAGTGGGTCATGTCGGAACTCGAGACCAGCAGGACCGGTTCCGTCATCCGCCAGATCACCTGCCCGAGCGCGTGCCCCAGTTCTTCGAGCAGGGCATAGTCGAGGGTCCGGATGCAGACGGCCGAAAAGCGGAAGCCGGGGGCGAGCACCTGAAGGAAGGGGATCTGGACCTCGATCGCGTGCTCGTCGCGGTGTGCGGAGGCGTCCTCCCTGAGGGAGGGGCATGCCTCGAGGAGGGCGTGGTTCATCCCTTCATCCACGGGCGTCTTCCCCAGGGGGGTGACCCATTCCTCCGCGGGCGCCAGTGCCATCCCGGCTCCTCTCCCCGTGTGGTTCGGTCCCAGCAGGATGAAACGGCCCGGCAGGGTGACGGAGGAGAAAACCGCTCCGGCCACGTTCCCGGAATAGATATATCCGGCATGGGGCGCCAGCACCGCCCGGGCGGCCTGCGTCGGCTCCTCCCCGGGGACGGGAAGGCCGGCGACGATGGCCCGGCGGAGCCTGCCGGGATCATCGGGGTAGAAACTGCCAGCGAAGGCGGCCTTTCTCACCATGGTGCACCTATGTCGCGACCGGGGGCGCGTCCCGGATGACACACCGCTGCTCCCGAATGTGCGCGTCAAACTCCGCGTGGAACTTCTGAACGTAGCTCTCGATCGGCATCGCCGCGGCGTCGGAAAGGGGACAGATAGTCCGTCCCTTCATGTTGGCGCAGAGGTCGAGCAGGAGCTCGAGGTCCCCCTGCCTGCCGCGTCCCCCTTCGATCCGGTGGAGGATGCGGTGGAGCCATTCGGTCCCTTCGCGGCACTGGGTGCATTGCCCGCACGATTCCTCTGCGTAGAAGCGGGAAATCCTGAGGGCGGCCTTGACCATGCAGGTGCTGTCGTCCATGACGATCACGCCGGCCGATCCCAGCATGCTTCCGGCCCTTGCGATGGAGTCGAAGTCGAGCCGGACGTCCACCTGGTCCGCGGTCAGCACCGGTGTGGAGGACCCCCCGGGGACGATGGCCTTGAGCCTGCGCCCCGGGCGGACGCCGCCGCAATGATCGACCAGGAGTTCGCGCAAAGGGGTTCCCATCGGCAGCTCGTAGACTCCCCGCCGGACGACATGGCCGCTGACGCCGAACAGGCGCGTGCCGGCGTTGCCGGGTACGCCGATGGAGGCGTACCAGTCGGCGCCGTTGTTGACGATATGGGGGATGTTGGCCAGCGTCTCGACGTTGTTGATGACCGTTGGGGAGCCGTAGAGGCCGACGGAGGCGGGGAAGGGGGGCTTCAGCCGGGGGTGTCCCCTCCGCCCTTCCAGCGACTCCAGCAGGGCGGTTTCCTCGCCGCAGATGTAGGCCCCGGCGCCCCGGTGCACGACGATGTCCAGGTCGAACCCGGAGCCCAGGATGTTTTTGCCGAGATACCCCCGGTCGCGGGCCTGGGCGATCGCCCGCTCCACGATTTCGGCCGGCCGGACGTACTCACCCCGGATGTAGAGGAAGGCGAGGCGGCATCCCAGGGCGTAGGCGGACAGGATGGTCCCTTCGATCAGCTGGTGTGGGTCCTGTTCCAGGATGAGCCTGTCTTTGAAGGTGCCGGGCTCGCTTTCGTCCGAGTTCACGCAGAGATAGACGGGCCGGCCGGAATTTTTCGGGACGAACCCCCACTTCAACCCGGTGGGGAACCCCGCGCCCCCCCGCCCCCGGAGCCCCGACTTTTTCACCGTTTCGATGATCTCGTCCGGAGAAAGTTCCTTCAGCGCCCTGGCCAGGGCACGGTACCCTCCAAGCGATTCGTATACACCGATTTCTTGGAGGTCGGGGACATGCAGGTTCCGGGTCAGGATCTTGGTGTCCATGTGAATGGAATCGCCCTTCCGATAGCGAAGCCTAGTCTACCATGGCGCAGGGCTTTTCGTCCCGGTTACTTTTCGAGGCGTCCCACCCTGACCTGGGCTTGGCGCACCAGCTGTTCTCCCATCGCGTACCCGGTCTGCAGCTCTTCGACGACCACCCCGTCGTGGTCCGGGTCCGAGACCGGGACGATGCCGACCGCCAGCGCCGAGTTCGGGTCGAAAGGGAGCCCGAGGGAGGGTACGGGGGTGACGCCGATCGCCTGGAGCTTTGCCCGGAACAGGTCGGCCGTCAGCCGGACCCCCTCCAGGAGATGGTCCACCGAACCGGCGTGGGCGGCCGCCGCCATCGCCCGCTCGAGGTTGTCGAGGACCTCGAGGAAGGGGAGGACGAGCTTCCCCTTTTCCAGTTCCAGCTTCCGGTCGAAGTCTTCCTCGAGGCGGGCCCGGGTGCGCGCGATCTCATCGTTGACCTGTGCCGTTTTCTCCTTGAAGCGTTTTTCCATTTCCTCCATCCGCCCCTGGAGTTCCTCGACGTAGGAGGGATAGCGGGGCTTGGTCTCAACCGGTGCGGCCTTGTCGATTGCTTCCAGATTCACGAATTTCCTCCTGTCTACCACTTGAAACTTCCCGCGGTCCGCCTCCAACTGTTCCCGATCGCTCATGTTCGGTTCCCTTCCTCCTTTTTTACGGCTCCGGCCACCGATCTCCAATTTAGGGGTTCGGCGGCCGGAGGTCAATCTGGCGTCCTTATTTCCCGAAGACCAGCTCTCCCGAGGCCGCGTCGACATCGAGCCGCACGGCGTCTCCCGGGACGATTTCGCCCTCGAGCAGCATCAGGGCCAGGCGGTCCTGGATCTTTTTCTGGATCAGGCGCTTGAGCGGCCTGGCTCCGTATGCCGGGTCGTACCCCTCGCGCGCCAGCTCGTCGACCGCTTCCGGGGTCACCGTCAGCGTGAGGTCCTTCTGCGCCAGCAGCCGGCCCAACTGGGCGATCTGCAGTCCGACGATGTCGCGGATCAACTCCCGGCCGAGGCGCCGGAACACGATGATGTCGTCGATCCGGTTGAGGAATTCAGGTCGGAAGGTGCTCCTGAGGGCCTCGAGCAGCTGCGGCGTCGAGGCGTCCAGGTCCTCCCCGGCTTCGATGATCGCATGGCTCCCGATGTTGGAGGTCATGATGATGACGGTGTTCTTGAAATCCACCGTCCTCCCCTTCCCGTCCGTGAGCCGGCCGTCATCCAGGATCTGCAACAGGATGTTGAACACGTCCGGGTGAGCCTTCTCGATCTCGTCGAACAGGATCACGGCATAGGGCCGGCGGCGCACCGCTTCGGTCAGGTAGCCCCCCTCGTCGTACCCCACGTACCCGGGAGGCGCGCCGATCAGCCGGGCGACCGAGTGTTTTTCCATGTACTCCGACATGTCGATGCGGACCATAGCCCGTTCGTCGTCGAAGAGGAACTCGGCGAGTGCGCGCGCGAGCTCGGTTTTCCCCACCCCCGTGGGGCCGAGAAAAATGAAGGAGCCCATGGGACGCCGGATGTCCTGCAGCCCGGCGCGTGCGCGGCGGATCGCGTTCGCCACCGCCTCGAGCGCGGCGTCCTGCCCGAGGACCCGTTCCCGCAGCCGGTCCTCCATGTGGACCAGCTTCTGGACTTCCCCTTCCAGCATCCGGGTGACCGGGATCCCGGTCCATTTGGCGACCACATCGGCGATGTCCTCCTCGTCGACCTCTTCCTTCAGGAACTTCCGGGTGGACTGGAGCTCGGCCAGCTTCTCGTTTTCCGCCGACAACCGGGACCGGAGTTCGACCAGGGTGCCGTAGCGCAGCTCGGCCGCCCGGCCTAGGTCCCCGGACCGCTCGGCGTTCTGTTCCTCCGCTCCGACGCTCTCGATCCGCTCCTTGATCGACCGGATGGAGCCGATGATCTCTCGCTCCTTCTGCCAGTGCAGCTTCATCCCGGCACTCTTCTCCCTCAGTTCGACGAGCTCCCCGTTCAGGGCGTCGAGCCTCTCGTGCGACGCCTTGTCGGTTTCCTTGGCCAGGGCCTGGCGCTCGATTTCGAGCTGGGTGATGCGGCGCTCCACCTCGTCGATCTCGACCGGCATGCTGTCGATTTCTATCCGCAGCCGGGAGGCGGCCTCGTCGACCAGGTCCACGGCCTTGTCGGGGAGAAAACGGTCCGCAATGTAGCGGTGCGACAGCGACGCGGCCGCCACCAGCGCGGAGTCGGTGATCCGCACCCCGTGGTGTACCTCGTATTTTTCCTTCAACCCCCGGAGGATGGCGACGGTGTCCTCGACCGAGGGCTCCCCTACGTAGACGGGCTGGAAGCGGCGCTCGAGCGCGGCGTCCTTTTCGATGTACTTCTTGTATTCGTTGAGCGTGGTGGCGCCGATGCAGCGCAGCTGCCCTCGGGCCAGGGCGGGCTTGAGCATATTGGAGGCGTCGATCGCCCCTTCGGCCGAGCCCGCACCCACCAGGGTGTGGAGCTCGTCGATGAACAGGATCACGTTCCCGGCCGATTCCTCGATTTCGCGCAGGACCGCCTTCAGCCGGTCCTCGAATTCTCCCCGGTACTTCGCGCCCGCCAGCATGCCCCCCAAGTCAAGGGCTGCCACCTGCTTCCGCTTGAGAGTCTCCGGGATGTCCCCCGCGACGATTCTCTGCGCCAGCCCTTCCACGATAGCTGTCTTGCCTACCCCAGGTTCCCCGATCAGCACGGGATTGTTTTTCGTGCGGCGCGACAGGACCTGGATCACTCTGCGGATCTCGTCGTCCCGCCCGATCACGGGATCGAGTTTCCCCCGGCGTGCGAGTTCGGTCAGGTCCTGCGCGTAGCGCTTGAGCGCCTGGTATTTATCCTCCGCGTTGGGGTCGGTCACCCGTTGGCTGCCGCGGATGGATGCCAGTGCCTTGAGCAGGTCCGCTTTTTCCGCTCCCTGGGAGCGGAGGAGCCTGCCTGCGAACCCCTCGCCGGCCGCCAGGGCCAGCAGGAGGTGTTCGGTCGAGACGTATTCGTCCTTGAACTGGTCGGCCTCCCTGGCCGCCTCCTGCATCAGTGCTTCCATCCTGGGAGAGAGGGCGGGACGCGTCCCCTGCACCCGGGGCAGGGTGGCGAAATGCCCCTCGAGTTCCTTCCGGATGGCGCCCGCCGATACGCCCAGCTTCTCGAGCAGCGGCGCCACCAGCCCGTCATCCTGCCCGATCAGCGCGTCAAGCAGGTGCTCGGGCGTGAGCTCGGCGCTTGCGAGCGATTCCGCCTTCCGCCCTGCCGATTGCAGGGCTTCCTGTGCCTTGAAGGTGAATTTGTCCAGCCGCATGTTCCTTTATCCTCGATATAGGTTATGGGGTCCGCCGGACCGCCGGAATCCCGTTGTTTCAACCGCGTTTCTTAGTCCGCACATTACATAAGATCTGAGTGTGTTGCTGTCAAGTATTCCCGGCGGGCCGGGCGGGGGGAGCGGGGACGGAGGGGCGGGGCGATGTGGAGGAGCCCGAACGCAGGCGCCGCCGGGGGAAGGAAATTCCATTCCGCCGGCCGCCGGTCCCCCGCTTTATGGTATAATCCTGCCTTTTTGCAGGAGAGGCTCGGCCGTGACTCTACAGATCAAGAACACCCTGAACCTTCCGAAGACTTCCTTTGGGATGAAAGCGAACCTTCCCGTGCGCGAACCGGAAATGGTCCGGTACTGGGACGAGATCGACGTCTACGGGAAGATCCGCCGGGCGCGCGCCGGAGCCCCCGGGTTCGTGCTGCACGACGGGCCGCCTTACGCCAACGGCGCCATCCACATGGGGCACGCGTTCAACAAGATTCTCAAGGACATCATCGTGAAGTCGCGGACCATGATGGGGTTCGACGCGCCCTACGTCCCCGGCTGGGACTGTCACGGGCTCCCGATCGAGATCAAGGTGGAGGAGCAGCTGGGCCGACGAAAGGCCGAACTGGACCGGCTGGCTATCCGCCGGGAGTGTCGCAAGTACGCGGAAAAGTTTATCGACATCCAGAGACAGGGATTCAAGCGGCTGGAGGTGTTCGGCGAGTGGGATGATCCCTACTTGACCATGAGCCACCGCTACGAGGCGGAGATCGCGCGCGCGTTCGGCCGCTGCGTCGACAAGGGTCTGGTGTACAAGGGACTGAAGCCGGTCCACTGGTGCTCTTCCTGCCTGACGGCGCTGGCCGAAGCGGAGGTGGAGTACGAGGACCATACCAGCCCCTCGGTCTATGTCGCCTTCCCGGTGGAGTCGGACCTTGCCGAGGTGGACCCCGCTCTCGGCGGCCGGGACTGGTCCGTCGTCATCTGGACCACCACTCCGTGGACCCTCCCCGCCAACCTGGCTATCGCCTTCCACCCCGAATACGACTACTCCGCGGTGCGGGTGGGGGACCGGGGCTACATCGTCGCGACCGAGTTGCTCGCCGCGGTCTCCGCTAAGTGCGGCTGGGGGGAGCCGGAGGAGGTTGCGCGCTTCAAGGGGCAGGCCCTGGACCGGCGCCGGGCGCGCCACCCGTTCATCGACCGCGCATCGCTCCTGGTGCTGGCCGATTACGTGACGCTGGATGCCGGCACCGGTTGCGTGCACACCGCCCCGGGGCACGGGTCGGACGACTACGTCACCGGCATGAATTACCGGCTGGAGACCCTCTGCCCGGTGGATGATCACGGCCGTTTTCTCCAGACCGTGGAGCATTTCGGCGGGCAGCCGGTGTTTGCCGCCAATCCCGCGATCGTCGAGTTGCTGCGCGGGACGGGGGCGCTGTTGCACGGCGAGGATTTTCAGCATTCCTACCCGCACTGCTGGCGCTGCCACCAACCCATCATCTTCCGCGCCACGCCGCAGTGGTTCATCGCGATGGACAAGGGCGGCCTCAGGGACGCGGCGCTGAAGGCGATCAAGGATGTCCGCTGGATCCCCGCCTGGGGCGAGGAACGGATCGGCAACATGGTGAGGGAGCGGCCCGACTGGTGCATTTCGCGCCAGCGCGCCTGGGGGGTGCCCATCATCGCCTTCTACTGCCGGGGGTGTGGCGAGACCTTGCTCGACGGGAAGATCGTCGAGCATGTCGCCGCCGTCTTCGACCGCGAGGGGGCCGACGCCTGGTACAGGCACGCACCGGGTGAACTGCTCCCCGAAGGGACGGAGTGCCCCCGCTGCGGCGGCCGTGATTTCCGCCAGGAGTTCGATATCCTGGACGTCTGGTTCGATTCCGGCAGCAGCCACTTGGCCACTCTCGGCTCCCGTGCCGACATGCCCTGGCCCTCCGACCTCTACATCGAGGGGGGGGACCAGTACCGCGGGTGGTTCCAAAGTTCGCTCCTGATCGCCGTGGCGCTCCGGGGCCGGGCGCCCTACCGCGCCGCCATCACCCATGGCTGGACCCTCGACGAGAAGGGGCGGACGATGTCCAAATCAAAGGGGATCGGGATCGACCCCAACGATCTGGTCAAGGCGCGCGGGGCGGAGATCGCGCGCCTGCTCGTCAGTTCGGTCAACTACGTGGAGGACGTCCGCATCTTCGACGAGCTGCTCGACCGCCTGGGGGAGGCGTACCGGAAGATCCGCAACACCTGCCGCTTCATGCTGGGCAACCTCGGCAACCAGCAGGACCCCGGCCACCCGCGCTTCGATCCCGCGACCGACAGCGTTCCCTATGACCAGATGCTCGAAATCGACCGCTGGGCCCTGGTGCGCACCGGGCGCCTGGTCAGGAAATGCCTCAAGGGGTACGAGGAGTACCAGTTTCACCAGGTTTACGGGGCCCTGTACCATTTCTGCACCGTGGACCTGTCCGCCTTCTACCTCGATATCCTGAAAGACCGGCTCTACACCGCGCCCACCCACTCGGTCGCGCGCCGGTCGGCGCAGACCGCGCTGTGGCGGATCCTGGACGCCTTCACCCGGCTCATCGCCCCGATCCTTTCCTTCACGAGCGAGGAGGTCTACGCGGCGATGCACGAGGGGCTCCCCACCCCGGGCCGCGAGGAATCGGTACATCTCCTCCTCTTCCCGGAAGTCGAGGAGCGGCAGGGGGGGGATGCCCTGATCGAGGAGTGGGACCGCCTCCGCCAGGTGAGGGAATCGGTTCTGAAAGAGCTCGAGGAGGCCCGCCAGGGAGGGCTCATCGGCAACGCGCTGGAGGCGGCGGTTCAAATCCGCGCCGCCGGTGAAACCGCCGCGCTGCTCGAGCGCCACCGCGGGGAACTCCCCGCCCTCTTCATCGTCTCCCAGGTGGAATTCACCACGGACGCGGCAGTTGGAGACGGGGTGCGGGTCGAAATCCGGAAGGCTGAGGGGAGCAAGTGCGAACGCTGCTGGAACTACGCGCGGACCGTGGGGGCGGATGCGGCCTTCCCCACCCTCTGCGACCGTTGTGTCCCGGTGGTCGAAGGGATGGCGCGATGACGGCAAAGGGAAGGGATATGTCGGCCCGCCGTCCGGGACCGCGGCGATGAAGAGGAGACACTTCCTGGTTGCCTTGGCGATCCTGGCCCTCGACCAGGGGACCAAATGGCTGGCCGTGAGGGAACTGGCGGGGGGGCGGGACCTGGAGATCGTCCCCGGCTTCCTCCGGCTGTCCTACGTCGAGAACACCGGTGTGGCCTTCGGGCTGTTCGACGGGGCGGCGTCTCCCTGGAAGCCCTGGATCCTGGGGGGGCTGGCGCTCGCGGCCATCGCCACGATCATCCTTTACGGCTTGCATGCCCCGAAGGAGCGGAAGCTGCTGCACCTGGCCCTGGCGGGAACCCTGGGTGGGGTCGCCGGCAACCTGGTCGACCGCGTGGCGCGGGGGTATGTGGTCGATTTCGTCGAGTTCCACCTCCGCAACTCCTTCCATTGGCCGAATTTCAATGTCGCCGATTCCGCCATCACGGTCGGAGTCGCCCTGCTTTTGGTCGATACCCTGAGACATCCGGAGCACACTTCATCCGTCCCGCCCGGGGGTGGGCCATGAGGGGTGGAGGGTCAGGCGCATTTTTTCGGCTGGGCCGCGCCGCCGGCACGCTCCTTCTGGCCCTTGCCGCCCTGGGTCCGGGCGCGGCGCCGGTCCGTGCCCAGGACCCCGCCGCCTGGCTTGCCGCGCTGGAGAAACGCTACGCCGCGGTGGAAACGGCCACCGGGGAATTTCAACAGACCTACCGGGCGCCCGGCGTGGACCAGGTGGAATCGGGGGTCTTCTGGCTGAAGCGGCCGGGGCTGATGCGCTGGGAATACCGGACTCCGGAGGAGAAACTGTTCGTGGCCGACGGACGGGAGAGTTTTCTCTACGTTCCTTCCGAGCGCCAGGTCACGGTTCAACCGCTCACTCCCGAGGATTTCGAGGGGACTCCGCTGGGATTCCTGCTGGGGGCGAAGAACCTCGCGCGGGGGTACGAGCCCTCCCCCGATGGAGGGACGCCGCTGCTGGAGGGGACGGTGCTGCTGCGACTCGAGCCGAAGCACCCGGAGTCAGGCTACGACTACCTGGTGCTGGAAATGGACCGGGCCAGCTGCGATATACGGCGCATCGTCATCCGGGAGCATGTCGGAAACACCTCCGAGTTCCTGCTTTCTAATGTCACCACCAACGTCCGGGTGCCCGCGGGCCGGTTCCGTTTCACCCCCCCGCGCGGCGTCGAGGTGCTGCGCCTGGGCGACAACGATCGGAGGGAATGAGACTGCGATGAAGGATTTAGAGAGGTTCGTGAAGGTGGGGACCGCGTGTGCATTGGAAGCGGGACGGTTGCTATCGGCACGGTACCGTACCGGGTTCGCTGTTGCTCACAAGGGGGCCATCAACCTGGTGACCGAGGTCGACCTGGAGGTCGAGGAACGGATGGTCGCACGCCTGCTTGGGGAATTTCCCGATCACTCGATCCTGGCCGAGGAGCGTCACAGCCGCGCGACGCCGGGCCCGGTCTGCTGGGTGATCGACCCGCTTGACGGCACCACCAATTACGCCCACGGCTACCCCGATTTTTCCGTTTCCATCGCGCTCCAGGTCGACGGGGAGATCGAGTGGGGGGCGGTGCATAACCCGCTGCGGGAGGAGCTGTTCCTCGCGCGCCGGGGGGGCGGGGCCTTTTTGAACGGCGTGCGGCTGGCGGTTTCCGGCGTGGAGAGCCTGGACCAGAGCCTGCTGGCGACCGGGTTCCCCTACGACGTCCGGACCAGCCCCCGGAACAACCTCGCCGAATTCTGCGCATTCGCCGTGCGCTGCCACGGGATCCGCCGGAGCGGTTCGGCCGCCCTCGACCTCTGCCACGTGGCCGCGGGCCGGTTGGACGGCTTCTGGGAACTCAAGCTCAACCCCTGGGACTGCGCCGCCGGGTACCTGGCGGTCCGGGAAGCGGGGGGGCGGGTGACCGATTACCGCGGGGTCGAGGGGGGGATCCACGACGGGGAGGTGATCGCCTCCAACGGCCGGATCCACGAAGAGATGATCGAGACACTGGCCCCGGGCGGGCCGGCCGGGATTGTGCTATCTTGATCTCGTGCTGCAGCGTAAACTCGACCATCTGCCGGCCGAGCCCGGCGTCTATATCTACCGGAACGTCCGGGGGAAGATCCTCTATGTCGGCAAGGCCCGCTCCTTGCGCCAGCGGGTACGTTCCTATTTCCAGGAGAGCCGCCCGCACGACCTGAAAACGCGCCACCTGGTGGCCGAGATCGCCGACCTGGAAACCATCATCACCGACACCGAAGTCGAGGCCCTGATCCTCGAGTCCACCCTGGTCCGGAAGCACCAGCCCAAGTACAATATCCACCTGAAGGATGACAAGAGTTTCCCGTACCTCAAGCTGACAGTCCAGGAACCCTACCCGCGCATCTTCATCACCCGCCGGGTGCACAGGGACGGGGCTCTCTATTTCGGCCCCTTCCTCCCCGCGGGGCACGCCCGGCGGACGGTGAAGCTGGTGAACCGCTATTTCCAGCTGCGCACCTGCAACCTGGAGATCGACGGCACGCTCGACCGTCCCTGCCTGGATTACCAGATGAAACGCTGCCTGGGCCCATGCGTCGCGACGCTCTGTTCGAAGGAGGAGTACGCGCGCGCGGTCGATGATGTCCGGTTGCTCCTTTCGGGTCGGACGGAGGAGCTCGTGCGCCTGCTCGAGCGCCGCATGGAAGCGGCCGCGGAGGAACTGCGTTACGAAGCGGCGGCCGTGTACCGGGACTGGATCGCCATGGTGCGGGAGATGTCGGAGCGCCAGAAGATGGCGCTCGAGGGGGAGGACGACCGCGATTTTTTCGGCTACCACCAGGAGGGGGCGCAACTGGCGCTCGAGGTCTTCGTGCAACGCGGGGGGAGGGTGGTCGGTCGGCGCGAGTTTTTCTGGGAAGACCTGATCTCCTTCAATCCGGGGGAATTCCTGTCGGAGGCGCTGCGCCAGTATTACCTGCAGGACGGCTTCATCCCCGGGGAAATCCTCCTGCCGGCGGACGTGGAGGACGCCGAGGTCCTCGAGGCCTGGCTGTCGGAGCGCAGGCGGGGGCGGGTCCATATCCGGTCTCCGCGGCGGGGGCTGAAATCGGAAATGCTCGACCTCGTGATGCGCAACGCGCGGATGGCCTTCGACACCCGCTTCCGCATCCTGAGACCCCGGGGGGAAGAGCTGCTCGAGCCGCTGCGGGAGGCGCTGGGCCTCTCCTCCCTCCCCCGGAGGATCGAAACCTTCGATATCTCCCACGTCCAGGGGGCTGACACCGTGGCCAGCATGGTCCTCTGCCGCAACGGGGAGATGCAGCGCGCGGGCTACCGGAAATTCAGGATCGAGAGCGTGAAGGGGCCGGACGATTTCGCCTCCATGCGCGAGGTCATCCACCGGCATTACGGGAAAGTGCTCGAGCAGGAGGATGGGGAGTTCCCCGATCTCGTGCTCATTGACGGCGGAAAGGGGCAACTGGCGGCGGCGGCATCCGCCCTGGCCGACCTGGGGCTGGAGCACCTGGCGGTGGCCGCCATCGCCAAGAGGGAAGAGGTGATCTTCGTCAAGGGGAGGGAGGACGCACCCGTCGTGCTCCCCCGGGAGTCCCCGGCCCTGCACCTGATCCAGCGCATGCGGGACGAGGCCCACCGGTTCGCCGTCACCTACCACCGCAAGCGGCGGGAATTGCGCGATTTCGATTCCGAACTCATGGATATCCCCGGGATCGGGGAGGTGCGGCGCAAGGTGCTGCTGCGGGCCTTCGGGAGCTTGGAGCGGGTCAAGGGGGCGACTTTTGACGAACTATCCCCCTACGTGGGCCCCAGGACCGCCGCCCGGATCCTGGAACACTTCGCCAAAAAACAGCCCCTTCCGCTACACGATGCTGAAGTCGGAGACGGTTGATTTGTCCCCCAAAACGGTCCCGGGCCGTAACCGGGCCCCTTCGCCGATATGGCACAGCCTTCCGATGATGGACCTCTCGATGCGGGCATTGGCCATGATGCGCGTTCCGCTCCAGATGACGGAATCCTTGATCAGGGCCCCTTCCTCGATGCGGCACCCCTCGCCGAGCACCGAATTTTCGATGGCCACCCCCGCCTTGATCACGCATTTCCCGTCCAGGATGGAGAAGGCGTCGATGGAGACTTCCGGTTTTTTCCAATTGTTCGGGGGGCAGGCCTTTTGCGGGTAGCCGGGCATTTTCATCCTGCCGGAGATGATGCCGAAGCTGGCTTCCAGGTACTTTTGGGGGCTGCCGATGTCCTGCCAGTAGCCTTGGGTTAGGCAGGTGTAGATCCGCGCCCCCTCCTGCGCCATGGCTGGAAAGATGTCCCGCTCGAAACTCTGGGTCCCCTCGGCCGGGATCCGGTCGAGGACCGAGCGCTCCAGGATGTAGATGCCGGCGTTGATGGTGTCCCCGGTCACCTCGTCTTCCGGCGGCTTCTCGGTGAAACGGATCACCCTGCCGTCCGGCGCCGCCTCCACCAGCCCGTAGCCCGCCGGGTTCATCACGCGGGCGGTCACGATGGTGGCTTCCGCTTTTCGTTCCTTGTGGAAGGCGAGGACGTCTCTCAGGTCGATGTCGGTCAGGATGTCGCCGTTGAGGACGACGGTGGTGTCGTCGATGAGGTTCTCGGCCGCCTTGAGGGCACCCGCGGTCCCGCGCGGGAGGTCTTCATGGGTATAGCGCATGGTGACCCCGTACTTCATGCCGTCGCCGAAGATGTCGGTGATCTTCCGGGGCTGGTAGGAGAGGCTGAGGATGATCTCCGTGATGCCTGCACGCTTGATGTGGTCAATTTGGAAAAAGAGAAAGGGGATGTTGGCGAGCGGAACGATCGGCTTGGGCACGTGCAGCACCAGGGGGCGCAGCCGCGCCCCTTTCCCGCCGGCAAGGATGAATGCTTTGATCACGGCGTCGAATCCCTCCTAAAGGAATGATAGCACAAAGTTCCGTCCCTGAATCCTGCATCCTTGCGCGCGCTTTTATGCTAATCTACCCCTTGATCATGAATTTGCCGAACGCCTTGACCATCGCCCGAATCTTCCTGGTGCCCGTCGTAATCACCCTGCTTCTGACCGTCGAGATCCGCACCTGGGCCTTCTGGGGGGCGAGCCTGTTCCTGGCCGCCGCCCTGACCGACCTGCTCGACGGCTACCTGGCGCGGCGGCGCAAGCAGGTGACGACCCTGGGACGGCTACTGGATCCCATCGCCGACAAGCTCCTCATCTCCTCCGCGCTGATCGCCCTGGTACAGCTCGGGATCGCTCCCGCCTGGATGGTCGTCATCATCGTCGGGAGGGAATTCGCCGTCAGCGGTCTCCGGGGCATCGCCGCACACGAAGGGTTTTCCATCGAAGTCTCGAGGCTGGGGAAGGGGAAGATGGTGGCGCAGGTGGCGGCCGTGGTGGGCCTGATCCTGGGGCACAAGTACGGTGGGTGGGTGCAGGGGACCGCAAAGGTACTGCTCTGGGGCGTGGTGATCCTGGCGCTCGTCTCCATGGCACAGTATTTCCGGGATTTCTGGTCCAAGCTGGACAACAGCATCAAGTACCGGGAGAAGCGCCGGCGCAGGGTGCTCGAGCGCAGGCGCCTCCGGGCCGCACAGCGCCGGGAACTGGAGCGGCTGCGGAAACTCGAAAAACTGCACCGGATGGAGGGGGCCGAACCGCCCGCCCCCCAACCTGAATAATTCCCGCCGAGGGACCATGCTCGACCATGCCGACAGGGCCGCACTCCTGGGACTGGCCCGCAATACCCTTCGGGCCCATCTGGCCGGAGAGGGTGCGCCGCGGCCGGACCTCTCCGCCCCCGCCCTGCTCGAAAAAAAGGGGGCTTTCGTCACTCTCTACCGGGAGGGGAAGTTGCGCGGCTGTATCGGCCAGATCGTCGGCGACCGGCCGCTCCACGAAATCGTCGCCCGCTGCGCAATCAGCGCGGCCTGCCGCGATCCCCGGTTTCCGCCGGTGACCGCGGAGGAACTGCGGCGGCTCGAGCTGGAGATCTCGGTTCTCGGTCCCTTGCGCCGCATCGGCGATGTCGGGGAGATCCGGGTCGGAGTGCACGGCCTGGTCATCTCCCGGGGGATGAACCGGGGTCTGCTCCTCCCCCAGGTGGCGACCGACAACGGCTGGGATCGGCGGACCTTCCTGGCGCACGCCTGCCTCAAGGCCGGGATCGATCCCTCGGCCTGGAGCGACCCGGCGACCGAAATCCAGGTTTTCGAGGCCGAGGTGTTCTCCGAATCCGGGCTCATGGCCGGGCCGACGCTCTCCTGACGCCGTATGGCCTCCCCCCGAGCTTCGTGGTATACCTAGTTATATGAGACCCGGGGGATTCCAGCTGTTGCGCATCGGCGGCATCGATGTCACCATCGACTACTCCTGGTTCGTCATTTTCTTCCTGGTTCTCTACACCATGGCGGAAAGCTACTTCCCGCGGGTGCACTCCGACTACTCCACCGGGCAATACTGGATCATGGGGAGCGTCGCGGCTCTCCTCCTGTTCGTCTCCATCCTCCTGCATGAACTGGCCCATTCCTTCGTGGCCCTGCGGCAGGGGATCCGGGTCGAGGGGATCCGGCTGTTCATCTTCGGCGGGCTGGCCGAAGTGGCCACCGATGCTCCTAACGGGAGGCAGGAGTTTCTAATCTCGCTGGCGGGTCCCGCGACCAGCATGGGGCTGGGAGCTTTCTTCCTGGCCGTCCACTTCATCGCCGGAGGTGTCGCGGCGGCCGCGGCTGGTATCGCCTGGTGGCTGGGTTGGGCCAACATCCTCCTGGCCCTGCTCAACCTGATCCCCGGCTTCCCCCTGGACGGCGGCCGGATCCTGCGGGCATTCCTCTGGGATCATTGGGACGACATGGCCCGCGCCACCCGGGTGGTCAGCCGGATCGGCAACGCCTTCGCCCTCTTTCTCATCATCCTGGGGATCCTGCAATTCCTGCTGACCCGAAGTCTCCTGTCCGGTCTCTGGCTCGTCTTCATCGGCATGTTCATGAAGCAGTCGGCGGTGGGGAGCTACCAGTCGCTCATGCTGAAACGGGCGCTCGAAGGGGTGGAGGTGCGCCAGATCATGTCGGCCGAGGTCGTGAAGGTGGACTGGCTGACCCCGCTCGACCGGCTGATCCAGGACTACATCTACCGGCGCCAGGTCACCCGGTTTCCCGTGTTCAACCGGGAGGAGTTCGTTGGGATGGTGTCGCTGGGGGAGGTCAAGAAAGTGTCCCGGGCGCTGTGGGGGTTCAAGCAGGTGCGGGACGTGATGATCCCGGTCGACGAGGTGCCCTGCCTCGGGCCGACGGACCCTGCCGGCGAGGCGCTCTCCCGGATGGCCGCCGCCGAGGACGGGTACATGCCGGTGGTGGAGGACGGAGTACTGCTGGGAATCGTGACTCGGAGGGACATCCTGAATCTTTTCAAAATCAAGTCCGATCTTGGGGCCGCCTGAACCGGCCGATCGACACTCCGGGTCAGCCGGCGTGATGCTGCAGGCCTGAGACCGCATTCCCGGAGGAGAGGCTCAGCGCCGGACGAGGTCGAGCAGGAAATCGAGGAGGGGGCGCAGCGAGGGTTCCACCGCCCCTTCGGCCGCTTCCACGGTGTGCGCCCCGGCTTCCGTTTCCACCGTGATGCGGAAGAGGAAGCCGTCGGGCGGCATCCGGCCGGGCCGGATGGAGGGGGGGAGGCTGAAGAAGGCCGATTCCCGCAGCAGTCGCTCCAGCCGGCACGCCTGCGCCGGGGGGAGGTCGGCGGTGTCCAGGACCCGGCCGATCTTCCTGCCGGCAAAACCCCCCGTGCGTTCGAATACGATCTTCATCCCCGCATTTTACTACGGATGAGGCGGCAGGGGAAACCTCGCCTCCCGCGTCCGGCAGGGTCCGCCGCCGGGGACTTCCTGCTATCAACGGCGCCTTTTCCCGAGGCTGCGCTTCATCTTCCGCATCCCGGTCCTGCCCTCCGGGCCCAGGCCGTACCTGGCCAGCTCCGCGGCCAGGCGCCGCCGCCCCCGATGCAGCCGGTTGATCACGTTCTGGTAGCGTTCCGGGTCCAGCCGGTCCACGATCTCCCCCGGGTTGAGCCCCGAAATCAGCATCTCCATCGCCCGGCGCTGGGAGGCGGGTAGCCGGGAGACGGTTTCTTCGATGATGCGCAGCACCTCGGCGTGAAGCAGGCTGGTTTCAGGGGAGGCGGGTGCGGGGGACAGCCCGAGTTCAGGGGAGGGACGCCCCCGCCCCGATTCCCAGTCCTCCAGGGAGGTGGTGCGGCGGGACCTGCGATAGTAATTTCCCACCTTGCGCCTGAACACCCCCATGCTCCATACCAAGGGGCTTTTGCGCAGTTGGTCCCGGGGACACTTGGCGATCAGGGTCAGGAGCGTCTCCTGGACCAGGTCTTCGGCGTCGCTGGGGTCGAGGATGCGCCCGGCCGCGATTTTTTTCAGGGCCGCGCGGATGGCGACGATCTCGTCATCGGCCCATTCCGACGGCGCCCGCGCAACGGCGCGCTCCCGGCAGACGGAGCCGTCGGAAATGTAAAGGGGGAGGTCATCAAGGGGAAGATACGCGTGTTTGGACACCGCTCACCCTCCAATTCAGCAGGTTTGGAAAAACCCTGAATTCGAGGGTGTGAGGGGTGATGAAAAAGTAATGCCACCCCGCGCGGAAAGTCAAGCAATATCTTCGGGCGGAGCCGGGGAAGGCTTCGGTCATTCCCGGGGGGCGTAGTATCCGGGCCGGGCGGTGATGCTGACCCCTGGCCGGGCCACCCTCACCTCGATCTGGCGGTAGGACCCGTCCTTGTCCGTGTTGTCGGACACGTAGCCGAGAGTGTACTGGTTGCGCAACTCCTCGTCCACGTCGGCGTAGATGTCGTCCAGCTGGCCGAAATTGTTGGGGTAGAGTACCCGGCCGCCGGTTGCGTAGGCCAGCTTGCGCAGCGCCTGGTCCGCGATCAGGAACTGTTTCTGGGGGACCTCGCGGTAGAGGGTTAGCGCCAGCTGGCGCAGGGCCTCGGTCTTGCTGACGACATAGACGGCCACCTCCGCCTGGACCGCCGCCTCGAGGGCCTCTTCATAGGTGACGGCGCTTTCGTTGTCCATCCCGTCGCTCATGATGATCATGGCCTTCTTCCCCTCGACGCCGCGGAAGACGTCGTTGCAGACGACCCACACGGCATCCCACACCTTCGTGTTTCCCTTGCAGTAGATCGAGGTCAGGACCGGGTCGAGGCGGGCGGTGTCGGTGCCCCAGTCCATTTTGAGCCGGATCTCGGTGTTGAAGGAGGTGAGGGAAAACCTGTCCCCGGGTTTGAGCTGTTCGATGAAGCGCCGGGTCGCGTACCGGATCGCTCCCCATTCGGAGCGGACGCTTCCGCTGTTGTCGAGCACGATGGCGATATGGACGGGGAGCCCCTCCTGGGCGAAGAAGAGGATCTCCTGCGGTTGCCCATCCTCGAGCAGCCGGAAGGAATCCTGAGGCAGGCCGCGGACGAAGTCCCCGTCCGCCCCCCGGACCGTGACGGGCACGTTGACCATGTTGACCTCGACGCCGATCTTGAACCCCGCCTGCGGCAGGTCCGTTTCCCCCTGCGGGGTCTGGCCGGGGGCCAGGGCTGCAAGAGCGGCCGCCAGCAGGCAGGCGCCCAGGATCTTCCGCGTGGTCATAGGCCGTCAGCCTCCGGGTGTCGTCTCTGTCCTCCCCGCGAGCGCGGCGGGGAGCTTGTCGTAGATGCCGCCGAAGCCGCCGTTGGACAGCAGGACCACCAAGTCTCCCGGGCGGGCTTCGGCCACGACCTTTTCAATTATAGCGTCCACGGTCTCGAGGTTCCAGGCGGCCACGCCGCGGCGACCGAGGTCCGCGACCAGCCGGTCGAGGTCCAGCCTTTCCCCCTCCGGCACCTTGTCCGGTCGGAACAGGGCCGGGATCGCCACGCAGTCGGCTTTGGCGAGCGCGTCGGCGATCTCCAGCTGGAAGACGTTGCGGCGGCTGGTGGCCGAGCGTGGTTCGTACACCGCCCACACCCGTTCGGGCCGGAAGGCCGCCCGTACCGTCTCCAGGGTCCCGGAGACGGCCGTGGGGTGGTGGGCGAAGTCTTCGTAGATGCGGATCCCCCCCACCTCTGCCCGCAGCTGGAGCCGGCGGCGGACCCCCGCGAACGATTCCAGCCCCCGGCCGATATCCCGGGCGGAGACCCCCAGCCGGTGCAGCACCGCGGTGGCCGCCAGGGCGTTGCGGATGTTGTAATGTCCCACCACCTGCATCCGGAAACGGCCGAACGCCTTCCCCCGGTAGGTCACATCGAAGCAGGTGCGCCCTTCCGTCATTTCGATTCCATCCGCGTTCCAGTCACAGCCGGGGTCGAGGCCGAAGGTCTCCCGGGCGCACAGGCTGCCGGCGCATGCCTCGAGCGCGGCGGGGCTCTCCCCCCCGACGGCGAGAAAACCCTCCGTCGGGATGAGGTGGACCAGGCGCCGGAACTGCAGCTTGATGCTCTCCAGGTCCGGGTAGATGTCGGCGTGATCGTACTCGAGGTTCCCGATCACGGCCAGGTAGGGGAGGTAGTGGAGGAACTTGGGCCCCTTGTCGAAAAAGGCCGAATCGTATTCGTCCCCTTCGACCACGAAATGATCCCCTCCCCCCTTGCCGTAGCTGGACCGGAAATTTTCAGCGATGCCGCCGATCAGGAAATCAGGGCGCAGGCCGGCGACCTCCATTCCCCAGGAGAGCATGGAGGTGGTAGTGGTCTTGCCGTGGGTGCCCGCGACCACCACGGGGACCTTTCCCCGGAGAAAGAAGCGCTTGAGCGCTTCCGGGAAGGACGTGTAGGGGATCCTGCGGTTGAGCACCCACTCGATTTCGGGGTTGCCGCGGGAAAGAGCGTTGCCGATGACGACCAGGTCGGGGACCGGGTCGAGGTTGCGCGGGTGGTACCCCTGTTGTACCGGGATGCCGCGGTCGGCGAGAAAGTGGCTCATCGGGGGGTAGACCCCCTCGTCGGAACCGGAAACCTGGTGCCCCGCTTCCCTGAGCAACGCTGCCAGCGAAGCCATGCCGGTTCCGCAAATCCCGGCCAGGTGTATCCGGAGCCGTTCGTTCTTGGGCATGATCAGGAGTATTTCAGGCCGGTGATTTCGATGTCGATCTTCTTGGGATCCCAGTAGTATTCGACCGCGTCGACACCGATGGTGAAGGTGCGCCGCTGGAGCGGCTTCAGGCCCTTGCCCGTGTAACCCGCGCCGGGGCGCAGGGCGAAGGCCGTCCGCTCCTTGGAGACCTTGCCCCAGGCGTCGTACAGGGTAAGGTGCAGTTCGACCGCTTCCAGTGTCCGATCCCCATCGTTGACGAGAACGCCCGAGACCATGGCGATCCGGGCGCTGCTGAAGCTGATCCCCAGGCTGGCCTTGACGTCCTCGATCCGGATTTTCGTCCGGTAATATTCGAAATTGGTGTTCCCCGGGCGCAGCAGGCCGGGGACGGCGATCCCGGTGGGCCCCGCCTCTGCCTGGAGGCCGCGCTGGTAGTGGACGTAGAGCGCCACGGCCCCCACGAGGACCGCCAGCACCCCGATGGTGGCGAGGATCATCGTGGGGCGCCTGCCCTTCTGCGGTTCGGAATGGAATTCAACCATGCTGTTCGCCCCCGGCCATATATCGTCGGTGTTGCTTCCAATTTATATTATAGCAGAGATTTCATTCCCGTCGGAGACGCGCCTGCGGCCTTTTGTTCGTTGAGTCGGGTGGCGTTGGAGGTTAATATGTTATTTTTTCATTCAGGGATAAGCCATGATGCTCAAGAGATGCTGTTTCTGGTTTTCGGCGGCCGTGTGCCTCCTGCTTTCTTCGGGCGTCGCGCAGGCCCAGACCGAGACAGCGCTGCCGAAGCTCGCGTCGAAACGCCTGATGAACGACCTGCAGATCACCGTCGCCACGACCGCGGAGCCTTCCGACCGGGCCGCCGTGGCCCTCGTTGTGCGTTACGGGGCGGCCTTCGACCAGGAAGGGAAGGGGGGGACGGCCCACCTGCTCTCCCGGATGTTCATGAAAAAGACGGTTGACCGGTCGGCGGCGGATATCCAGGCCGAGCTGGAATTCCTGGGCGCCCAGGTGGATGTACGGTGCGACTGGGACGGGTTTCGGTTTCTCCTGACGGTCCATCGTTCCAGCCTGGAACGTGCGCTCCTGCTTCTGTACCAGGTGGTGGGGGAGGCCGAGTTCGAGGAGGGCGATTTCGAGGAGGCGCGGCAATCCGTCCTCGAGGAACTGCAAAAGTCGCCGGATCCCAGGCAGCGGTTATACGGGCAGATGGAAGCGGCCCTGTTCGCGGGTACGACCTACGGAAGGCCGCTTGCCGGGACGGTGGCGAGCGTTTCAGCCCTGACGATCGGGGACATACGGTTTTTCTACCGCAAGTTCTTTTCCCCGGGGCAGGCGGCCCTGGAGATCGTGGGGCCGGTTGATCCCGAGCCGCTGCTCCAGCGTGCCACCCGCATCTGGGGCATCTGGGTCCGCAAGGACGACGTCCCCTTCACCTTCTCCCAGCCAGCCCGCCCGGCGGGACGGCGGATCCTGGTGGAGGACGATCCCGATTCCCCGGCCGCCCAGTTCATTGCGGGATGTCTCTTCCCGCGCCGCGAGGACGCGGCCTACGTCAACGCGCTCGTGGCCGCCCGCATCCTCGAGGGGCGCCTGAACCGGATCCTTCCCACTTCGCTCCTCACCGTCGGCGGGGAGGGGCGCCGCCTGGCCAGCCCGTTCACCATCCAGGGGCAGGCCGCGGCGGAGCAGGCGGTGGGAGAGATTGTCCAGGTCCTCGACGCGGTGGAGGAGCTGAAAGCCGAGGGGGTGACTCCGGAGGAGCTCGAGGCCGCGCGCCGCGAGCTGGTCGATGATTTCCGCGGCCGGCTGGGTTCGCTCGAGGGGCTGGCCCACATTCTCATGGATGCGGAACTCTACCGCCTGGGGAGCAATTACCCGGCCTATTTCCTCGACCGCATCGCTCGGTGCGATGTCGCCGCCGTCAGGAAAGCCGCGGGCGACTGGATTTTTCCCGGGGGGGAACTGCTCCTGGTCCGCGGACCCCAGGATGCCCTGAAAACCAGGCTGAGCGTCCTGGGCCCTTGCGAAGCGCTTGTCCCCTAGGCCCGATTTTCCGGAGGTGGTCATGAACGTTCCATTGCTAGATCTGCGGGCCCAGTACGCGACCCTCAAGGACGAGGTCCAGGCGGCGGTGGCCTCCGTATTCGAGAGCCAGCGCTTCGTCCTGGGCGCCCAGGGGGCGGCGCTTGAGGAGGAGATCGCGCACTACTGCGGGGTGGGGCACGCCGTGGGGGTGGCTTCGGGCACCGATGCCTTGCTCCTTTCCCTCCGGGCCCTCGGTGTCGGGGCGGGGGACGGAGTGATCACGGTCCCGTTCACCTTCTTCGCCACCGCCGGCGCCGTGGTCAACCTCGGCGCCCGCCCCTTTTTCGTGGATATCGAGGCTGCGGGGTACGGGATGGATTCGGGTCGGCTCGCCGCCTTCCTCTCGGAGGAGTGCCGCTACACCCCCGCGACGCGCCAGGTGGTCCACACCGCTTCCGGCTTGACGATCCGCGCCGTCCTCCCCGTTCACCTCTACGGCCAGTGCTCCGACATGGACCCCATCGTCGAGGTGGCCCGACGTTACGGGTTGCCGGTCGTGGAGGACGCGTGCCAGGCGATCGGGGCGGTCTACCGGGGGAGGAAGGCCGGAGCGCTGGGGGAGATGGGGTGCTTCAGTTTCTTCCCCTCGAAAAACCTCGGGGGAGCGGGCGACGGCGGCATGGTTGTCACCGACGACCCGAGCCTTGCCGAGCGTGTCCGGCTGCTGCGCGGGCACGGGGCCCACGCGCGGTACTACCACGACATCGTCGGGTTCAACAGCCGCCTGGACGAACTCCAGGCCGCCGTGTTGCGTGTCAAGCTTCCCCACCTCGACCGGTGGTCCGAAGAGCGCCGCCGGAACGCCGAGGCCTACGGGGAAGATTTCCGGGCCGCCGGGCTGCTGGACCTGATCACCCCCCCCGAGGTGCTCCCGGACCGTTCCCATATCTTTCACCAGTACGTCATCCGCGCCGAGCGGCGGGACGAACTCCAGGCCTTTCTCCGGGAAGAGGGGATCGGGACCGAGGTCTACTACCCCGTCCCGCTGCATGAACAGGAATGCTTCCGCCCGCTTGGGTACGGGGCGGAGGATTTTCCCCACTCCCGCGCGGCATCCAGGGAAACCCTGGCCCTGCCGGTCTACCCCGAACTCTCCGGGGATCAGCGGCGTTTCATCGTGGAGCGCATCGCCAGGTTTTACCGCGGTGAGGCCTGAGGGCGGGGAGTGGCGTAAATGCTGACGGGGGCGCCGCCGCCGTCGGCTTGCTCGTAGTTGTTGCCGGGGCAGGGGAGCGTCGGCTCCGTTCCCTGGATGTAGTACTCTTCCAGCCGCTGCTGGCAGCGCGCGGTGGCCAGCAGGCCCGTGGTTGGGTCGATCTCCACCCTGACGACCCCCTCGGGCGCTTCGAAACCGGCTCCGCTCAGGGGGTGGAGCCCCACCGCCTTCTTCATGAACGCGGTCCAGATCGGGAGCGCGGCTTGCGACCCCGACATGCCGAGTTCGCGGTTGTCGTCGAATCCCACCCAGACGATGCAGAGCAGGTCCGGGGTATAGCCCGCAAACCAGCCGTCGTGTGATGTCCCGGTCTTGCCGGCGGCCGGAAGCGCAAACCCCCGGGTACGGACGCCCGCCCCGGTCCCATGGTCGATGACCGATTGGAGCAGGGAGGTGACCATGAAGGCGACCTCCGGGGTCAGGGCTTCCTTCCCCTCTCCCTTCTCCCCGCTGCCGGCGGCGCCGTTTTCATCGACGACGGTCATGATGGGGGTGAGCGGGGAGAGCGTGCCGCCGGCGGCGAAGGCGGTGTACGCCCGGACCATTTCCAGCGGCGTGATCTCGAAGCTCCCCAGGGCGATGGAGGGGAAGGGCTGGATCTCCTCGTTGAGTCCCAGCCTGAGCGCCATGTCCCTGACCTTGCCGAAGCTGATGGTCTCCGCGAGTTTCATCGTGGGGATGTTGAGCGACCGGGTGAGCGCGCGACGCATCGTCACCTGCCCGAGGTACTCCTGGTTGTAGTTGTGCGGCTCGTAGGAGATGTCCTCGAACTGGAACTGGGTCGGCCGGTCGAGCAGGAGGGTGGCCGCGGTGAGCGGGGCTGCGTCCGAGTATGCCGTTTCCAGCGCAGCGGCGTAGACGAGGGGCTTGAAAATGCTCCCCGGCTGCCGCTTCGACTCGGTGATCCGGTTGAACTGGCTGGTCCCGTAGTTCCTCCCCCCGATCATGGCGAGGATGTGGCCGTTTTTGGGGTCTACGGCGATCAGGCTGACCTGGACTGTTCCCGGGGGCACGTCGCGCTTGGCCAGGGCTGTGTCGATGGCGCCCATCTCCTCCTCGACCGCCTCGAAGGCCGCCTGCTGCAGGTCGGTGGAGAGCGTCGTGTAGACCCGGAATTTCGATTGCGCTAGTGCATCGGGTCCGTGCCGATCGAGGAGTTGCTGCTGGACGTAGTCTACAAAATAGGGGGCCCCGGAGTAGTTGATCAGCGTCGTCGATTTGACCTCGAGCGGGCGCGCTTTCGCCTCGTCCCGTTCACCCGGTGCGATCATCCCGTAATCGGCCATGAGGCCCAGCACCAGGTCTCGGCGCGCGCGCGCCCGCTCGGGGTAGCGCAGCGGCGCGTAGCGGTTGGGGGCCGGGATGATGCCAGCCAGGGTGGCGGCTTCTTCCAGGGACAGCTCCCGGATATTTTTGTGGAAAAAGACGTTGGCCGCCTCCCCGAAGCCGACGATGCTGAAGGAGCCGACTTGGCCCAGGTAGACCTCGTTGCTGTAAAGCTCGAAGATCTGGCGCTTGGTGAGCCTACGCTCGAGCAGCACCGACATGTAGGCGTCGGCAAACTTGCGTCGCAAGGTCCGCTCCGGGGTCAGGAAGTAATTTTTGACGAACTGCTGCGTCAGGGTGCTGGCGCCCTGTGCCGCCCTCCCCGCCCGCAGGTCGGCCACGAGCGCCTGCACGATCCGGATCGGGTCGATGCCGCTGTGGCTGAAGAATCGGCGGTCCTCCGCGGCGAGCACCGCGTCGATGAGGACTTGGGGGATCTCGTCATACGTCACCTTCCGGCGTTTTTCGCGTCTTTCATCGATGGCGTTGCTGAGCAGTTCCGGCCTGAGCCCGAAGCTTTCCAGGGGGGTCAGGCTGTCGGGGTTGAGCACCGATTCGATCCGGGCGCCGCTGACGCGGATCTCGGCCGTGCGGCCGGGGTCGGCGGGAGTCGACGCGTCGTTGCAGACCAGGATCCGGTCGGGTCCGGCCGTCCGGAACCAGGCCGCCCCGGGGGACGCGGCCCCCTCCTCGTACCCCAGTCGGCGGAGGCGGGCCTTCAGCTGGTCCAGGGAGAGCGCTTTCCCCGGGCGGAGGTAGGTCGGGGCCGAGTAGATGCGGGTGGCTGCGATCGACCGGCGGTTCCCGAGCTTGAGCTCAATGGTGCCGTCGAAGATGTAGTAGTAGCGGATCAGGAATGCGGCCAGTGAGATTGCCAGCACCAGGCCCAACCCGACGAGGACCTTGACGCGGGTCTTTCCGGTCTTCCCCTTCCGGCTCCCGGTCCTCTTTCGTTTCGTGGCGGTCATTCCTCCCCCCAATAGACAGTTCAGGGCATCGATGCCTGAATCCGGCCGGTTTCCTCAACCTCGTACCCCCCAAGGCTCAGGACCTGCTCCTGAAACCCGGGCGAACGGATGATTTCGAGCACGAGCACGATGCGCTGGTCTTTCATGAGTGGCGTGGGGATCACCAGGTCGTAGCGTTCCCTGGTAACCGGGATGAAATCGAGGTCGAGCGCCAGGGCCGCGGCCATGATCCCCAGTCCCGCGTCCGCCCGTCCCGAGGTGATCGCCATGGCCACGCTCATGTGTGTGTACTCCTCGTCGGCATACCCCTGGATCCCCGCCGGGTCGATCCCCTCCCTGCCGAGTTCGTAGTCGAGCAGGATCCGGGTGCCGGAGCCCGCCTGGCGGTTGACAATGCGGAGGTCGGGCCGCGTCAGGTCGGTCATTCCCCGGATCCCCTTCGGGTTCCCCTTCGGGAGCATCAGTCCCTGCCAGCGGTGGACCAGTGTGACCAGCGTGACCGGGGTGCTCTTGATGAAACGGCCGAGGTAGGAGCGGTTGTAATCCCCGGTCTCGGTGTCCAGGAGGTGGGAGCCGGCGAAATGGGCGATCCCCTTTTCCACCGCCAGCAATCCCCCCATGCTCCCAACGTTGCCCGAGGAGATGGTGACCCGTCCCTCGGAGCGCTCCTTGAGGGTGCTGGCGAGCAGGTCGATCGTGAGGTCGTGGGACCCCAGGGTCAGCAGCCGGTGCTCCAACTCCCCGGGGGAGGTGAGCAGCTCGACCCGCGCCTTTTCCCCCTCGGAATAGCCGCTCGTTTCCGGCGGGATACGCAGGATGCCGTCGGCGCGCACCAGCGACGTCAGCATCCCGGCCCCGCCGGTGAGGGGGATGGCCACGATCCGTGGGCCGATCCGGCCCAGGATGACCCTCACGTGCTCCTCGAGGCCTGGCTTGGAGGGGAGTTTCCGGCCGATGCAGACCTCCACCTCCCGCGTTTCGGGGGGCTCGAGTCCCTGGACCTGGAACAGGAGCGGGCGGACGAACTCGCGGAATGAAACCGCCGCCGAAACGGGATAGCCGGGGATGCCGACCACCGGGCGGTCGGCGACCGCGGCTAGCAGCGTCGGCTTGCCGGGCATGACGGTCACCCCGTGGACCAGGAGTTCCCCGGACTCGCGCAGGACCGCCGGGGTATAGTCTTTCGATCCGGCCGAAGAGCCGGCGATGATGAGGACGATGTCGTAGTTTCCTCCGATCCCCGCAAGGACGGCGTCCCGGATCTCTTCCGGCCGGTCCGGGACCGGGCGCGCCAGGGTGCACTCGGCGCCGCATTCCTCGGCCATCGATTGGAGCACCTGTCCGTTGACCTCCAGGACCAGCCCCGGGCGGATCGGATCGGTGACCTCCTCGGGGGGCACGACCTCGCTCCCGGTGGGGATGATGAGGACCCGCGGCTTGCGGGAGACGGAGATCTCCATGACACCCGCCGCCATCAGCGCCCCCTGGTCGAAGGCGCGGATCCGGTGATGCGCCGGGAGGATGATTTCGCCCCTGACGATGTCTTCCCCCATTTTGCGCACGTGCTGCCAGGGATAGACCGCTTCCCGGACCTCGCAACCGGCGTCGGTCATTTCCACCTTTTCGATCATGACCACCGCGTCGGCCCCTTCGGGGAGGGGCTGGCCGGTGTTGACCGGTATCGCCTCCGTTCCCACCGGGAGCAGGACGGGGGTTTCGGGGAAGGCGGCAAAGGTCGACGCGGCCCGGACGGCCACGCCGTCGACCGCCGCCGCATGGTAGGCGGGGACGGACCGGGCCGCCTTGACGGCGCTCACGCTCATCCGGCCGAGGGCGCGGCGCACCGGTACGGTTTCCGCTTGCAGCGCCAGGTTCCGGAAGCGCGTCAGGAAGATGTCCCGGGCCTCATGGAGCGGTTTCAGGTTGCGATAGGACTGTCTCTTGGGTGTCATGTCCGGCTCTTCATGGATTAAAACTCGATGACGTCGACGACCTCGCCTCCAGGGAGCCCCTCGGCGTTCATTGGGATCCTTATGATCCCGTCCGCCCGGACCATCGTGGAGAGCATGCCCGATTTCCCGAACACGGGGCGGGCGACGGCGTTTCCCTCGCCGTCCCGCTCGAGCCGCACGCGGATGTACTCCTCCAGCCCGATAGTGGAGTGCACGCTGGTGGCGAGCACCGCCTGCACCCGGTGTCCCGCGGGCCCCTTGGCCAGCGGGGCGCCCTGGAGGTAGCGCAGGAAGGGGGCCAGGAAGATCTGGGCGATCACCAGGGCGGAAACGGGGTGCCCGGGAAGCCCGACAACGGCGTTTTCCCCCTGTCGGGCGAGCAGGGTGGGTTTCCCGGGCCGGATCGCGATGCCGTGAGCGAGCAGCTCGACCTCCGGGAGCCGGGATACGGCCTGGAGCATCAGGTCGCGCGCTCCGACCGAACTTCCCCCCGACATGGTGACGACGTCGGCCGCGGCGAGCGCCTCGCCTAGCGTCCGTTCCAGCCGGGCGACGTCGTCCGGCACGATGTCGAAAAGGGTGGGGATCCCTCCCGATTCCCGGACCAACGCCGAAATCGCGTGGCTGTTGGCATCGCGGACCTGGCCCGGCCGGGGCCGGCGATCCATGGGGACGATTTCGTCCCCCGAGGAGATCACCCCAACCCGGGGGCGCCGGTAGACGGGGACCTCGATGATGCCCAGGGCGGCGAGAAAGCCCAGTTCCTGGGGGCGCAGCACCTTCCCCGTTGCGAGGAGAGTGGTTCCTGAGAGGGCGTCCTCCCCCCGTTCCAGGACGTTGGCTTTTTCGGTCACCGGCCGGGTCACCTCGATGCTCCCGGCTTCGGCGGGGTTGGTGTACTCCACCATCACCACGGCGTCGGCCCCCGGCGGGAGGAACCCGCCGGTCGGGATCGGGGCCGCCTCCCCCGCACCGATTTCGAACCGCGGCAGCTCCCCCATGAGGACGGGGGGCCCAAGCGTGAGCAGGGCCGGGATCGAATCGCTGGCCCCGAAGGTGTCCCGGGCGCGCACGGCAAACCCGTCGACGGTGGAACGTGCCCCCTCCGGCAGGTCCTCGGGGCAGGCCAGGTCCCGGGACAGGGTCCGGCCGAGCGCGTCGTCCAGGGGCACCGTCTCCCCCGCGAGCCGGGGGAAGCCGCCGAGGCACTCGAGAAACCGGTCCGCGGTGATCACGTGAAAAAACTCGGTCAATGCAAACCCTCGCAAATCAAGGAGGGACGGGCGGCCCGGGAAAAACGTTGGGACGCGCGCCCTCGGGTCAGGCGATTTCCGGCAGGCAGAACGAGGTCTCCAGCCGCTCGTCGCAACGGGCGCAGTCCCATTCCACGTGGAGACTGGTACACTTGACTCCCTGCTCGGTCCTCCACGCCATGCGCCACCGTCCACCGCAGGAGGGGCAGGCGGGTGCGGCCGCCAGCCGGATGCGGAGCGCTTTCCCCCCGCGTGGGGAGGGGACCTCCAGCCGCCGGATGCGAAGATCGACGATTCCCGCATCCTTCAATTCTGCCAGGAGGTTGCGGAAGAATCTAAGCGAATCTCCCGCCTTTTTTTCCGCCATTCTGCGCCCGGCGGCCGTGCGCATGTTCGCGGGGAGGGAGGCGGCATAGGTCAGTTCCTTGCTGAGATAGCCGAGGACCGAAGAGCGCAGCGTGCGGCCGCGCAGCACCGATTTGGTGAAGAACGCGGCGATCCCCAGGGCCCCGAACTTGGAGAGGAAATCGGCGTCGTGGATCAGGGCCGCGACCGCGTTCTCCCCCGCTTTCTCATTGTAGAGAGCCACGAGTCCCGCCGTTACCTTGCGGATGTCGGCCGCCTTCATCCCGGCTTCGCCCAGCAACCGCGCGGCGATGCGGGCCGATTCCTCCTCTTCGGCCGTCTCCCCCTCGTGGTAACGCCCCCCGGCGAATTTGCCCGCGTCGTGAAACAGTGCGGCGATGGAGGGGATCAGGGGGTCCAGTCCCTCCAGCGTGGCCAACCGGCAGGCCAGCGAAGCCACCTGGACCGTATGTTCCCAGAGGTGGCTCTCACGGCGTTCCGCGTCCCCTTCGTACTCCCGTTCCGAATTCTCGATGAAGCCCCGGATCCGCGCCACCAAGCCCGGAAACCGGGATTCGACGATGCTTTCGTAGGACTGGTTTTCGGCAGCCATGAGGGCGGCATTATCCCGCGCCCGCAACGGGAGCGTCAAGCCATACTTGGCCTGTGATCCCCGCTGGACGCTCTGATTCCGGTCCGTGCCCGGCGCTCCCGTGCCGGGGGAAAACAAAAACGGGAGGGCGTCGGCCGACGCCCTCCCGTCATCCGCCCTGCCGGTCAAAATCGGTTACCGGGCTTTTTTCAGCACCATTTCCATCGGCTGGCCCATCATGTCCATGGTGAGCTTGATTTCCTGGGCCGAGACTACGCCCTTGTACTCCATTCTCATTTCCTGTCCGCCGAAATCGAGGGCCACCACGAACGAGATGTTGTTGCCGTCGATCTTGCCTTCCTTGAGCGGGATTTCCTTTCCGTCCGGACCGGTTGTGGATCCGGTCAACGTCGCTCCCTCCGCCTTGAAGGTGTAGGCGATTGTCATCGGGGTGCCGTCCATGCCCGGGATTTCGGTGGTCCATTTTCCATCCACGTCCGCGCCGAACGCCGGTCCGGCCACCAGAAACAAAGCCACAACCAATACCAGTCTTTTCATGAAATCCTCCTTGTATACTGTTAAGCCTCGCGTCCGAAACTTCAGTGAGCATTCTCCCGCGGGCGCCCGCCCGGGGGGGCCTGACCCTGTCCGTGGGGCTGGGTGATCTTCCCCTTTTCGAGGCGGAAGACCCGGCTCGAAAGGGCGGACACGATGTCGGGATCGTGGGTCGCCATGATCACGGTAGTATTACGACTCTGGACAGCCCGGTGTAACAGTCCCGCCAAAATCGGCCGGGAATCGTCGTCGAGCGAATTGGTGGGTTCGTCCAGGAGCAGGATCGGGGTCTCGATGACCAGCGCCCGCGCCAGCGCCACCCGCTGCGCCTCTCCCCCGGAGAGGAGGTGGGCGTGCTTGTCCAGGGACTCCGCGAGGCCCAGCGCGCGCGCGATCTCCTCCGTGCGGTTGCGAATCTCCCGCTGCGGCAACCCCAGCACCCTGAGGCCGTAGGAGATGTTTTTTCGGACCGTGGTGGAGAAAAGGACCGGTTTCTGGTGGACCAGGGTGACCCGGCGCCGCAGGTTCCGGTCCCGGTTGCCGACCGATTCCACCCCGCCCAGGCGCACGCTCCCCTCCGAGGGGGTGCGTATCAGGGCGAGGATCGAAAGGAGGGTGGTCTTGCCGCAGCCGTTGGGGCCCATGAAGGTGGAGATCCCCTGGGCGGGGATCTCGAGCCGCGGGATGTCCAGGACGGTCCGGCCGTCGTATTCGTGGCGGAGACCGCGGATGACGTAGGCGTCCGGGGAGGTCATGCCGTTCTCCTCCGCAGCAGCCGCGCGCCGATATTGACGGCGAAGGCGACGACGAGCAGGATCATCCCCAGGGCCAGCCCCAGCGCGAATTCACCCCTGCTGGTCTCGAGCGAGATGGCGGTAGTGATGGTGCGGGTGTACCCGAGGATGTTCCCCCCAAGGATGATGGAGATTCCCACTTCCCCGATCACCCTCCCGAAGGCGGTGATGCAGGCCACGAGCAGCGCTGGGCGAGCCTCTTCGGCCACCGTGACCAGGGTGCGCATCCTTCCGGCCCCCAGGGTGAAGGCGGTTTCCCTGACCACCGGGTTGACCACCGAAATGGCGCTTGCCGACAGGGAGGCGACCAGCGGCAGGATCAGCACTGCCTGGCCCAGGATGATGGCCGCAGGGGTGAACAGGAGCCGCAGCTGTCCCAGCGGGCCCTGGCTGAAAACCAGGGTGTAGACGAAAAGGCCCACCACCACCGTGGGAACGGCCAGCAGGGTGTTGAGCAGGTCCTCCACGAACCGTTTAAAGCGGAACCTGGCGGTGGCCAGCGCCACCCCCAGGGGAACCCCGATGACGGAGGCGATGAGGGTGCTGGTGAGCGAAAAACGGAGGGAGGCCCCCACGATGACGGTGACCTCGGGGTCCGCCGTGAGGAGGAGGCGCAGCGCCTCCCTCGATGCCTGGGACAGGTCGTTCAAGCAGTCACTCGTCCGGGACGCAGACCGGTTTGAACAGGGCGTGCCCGCCCGAGCGGAAATCCCCGATCCGCTTTTGCCCTTCGGAGGAACAGAGCCAGTTGATGAGCTGGAGCGCCAGGCGGTCCTTGACGGCGGGGAAGCGCGCGGGATTGACCAGGATGGCGGAATAGTAGTTGAGGAGGTCCGGGTCCCCCTCGGACAGGACCTGGAGTTTCAGCTGGTCGCGCCGACCGAGCCAGGTGGCGCGGTCGGAAAGGGTGTAGGCCCCCTTTTCCCCCGCCATCGTCAGCGTGGCGCCCATTCCTTGCCCGATTTCCAGGTACCAGGCCCCCCGGGGGGTGATTTCCGCCTGTTTCCAGATCGCTTTCTCCTTGCGGTGGGTGCCCGAATCGTCCCCCCTGGAAATGAAGGTGGCGCCCCGCCGGGCGATGGCGGCCAGGGCGGCGGCGGCGCTTTTCTCCCCCCGGATGCGGGCCGGGTCGGCCGGGGGGCCGAGGATGACGAAATCGTTGACCATCAGGGTCTTGCGGTTGACCCCGTAGCCCCGGTTCACGAATTCGAGCTCCGCTTCCGGAGCGTGGACCAGGACCAGGTCGACGTCGCCCCCCTCCGCGAGTTTCAGCGCCTGCCCGGTTCCGACCGCGATGACGTCGACCTTGCAGCGGCAGAGCTCTTCGAACCGGGGGAGGAGGAAGGGGAGCAGGCCCGAATCCTGCACCGAGGTGGTGGTGGCAAAACGGAGGCGCGGCGTGTCGGCGGCCGCGGCCGGCAACAGAAGGAGGAAGAATCCCAAGGCTGTTTTGAGGATGGTGTGCATATGCAAACTCGATTGTCGGTCCGCTTGGGACCGGTCAGTCCCGTTCGTAGACCACTTTCCCGGTGTCCCGGACTTCGTAGCCTCCCATCGAGACAACGTTGGTTTTGAATTCGTCGGAGCGGAGCACGGCGCAGAGCGCCTGGACGGCATCGGTCGAGAAACTCGCGGTCGGGATGGCCAGGTCGAAACGTTCCTTGGCCAGGGGCATGAAATCGAGCCCCAGCATCCGGGCGACGGCCATGATGCCGACCCCGGCGTCGGCGCCGCCGCTGAAGACCTCCAGGGCTACCTCCATGTGGGTGTAGGACGTGCGGTCATAGCCGGCGATCGACTCGGGGTCGATGCCCAGTTCTCGGAGCCGGTAATCGAGCAGGACGCGGGTCCCGCTCCCCTCCTGCCGGTTGATGAATTTTGCCTTTTTGGTGGCCAGGTGCTTGAGGGTCTTGATGCCGAGGGGGTTCCCCTTTTTGACGATCAGCCCCTGTTCCCGGTGCGCCACGTTGAGCAGGACCACCTTCATTTCGGGGAAGTGCTTCCTGATGAAGGAACTGTTGTACTCGCCCGTCTCCTGGTCCAGCAGGTGCGTGGCGGCCACGTGGCAGTTGCCGTGCTCAAGCGCGATCAGCCCGGCGAGGCTTCCCACGTTGGAGATCGAAATGGTGTAGTCGGGGTTCTGGAGGTTGGCGTTCTTGACCAGCAGTTCCAGCGCCAGGTCGTTGCTCCCGGCGATGACCACCTGGTGTCCGGGGCCCGGGCGGAGGGAAGGGGCGACACTTTCGCGCGCGCTTGCGACCACCCACTCCTCGATCAAGTTTTTGGGGAAGAGCCACTTGCCCGTGATCCGCGTGGCGGGGATCTTCTTTTCCTTGATCAACCGGTACACCTGTTTCTCGTTGATGCTGAGATACTCGGCGACCTCCTTGGTTGTGAGCATTTCTCGAGTCATGACGGTTCAGGTCCCTCTTTGGAATCAATGACCTGCAATGACGAATTGTAGCCGAAGGCGACCCGGAGTCAACGACATTCGGGCCCGGGACGCGGCGCGCCCCGGGCCGCCGACCCTAAGCGATGCGCGCGTCGTTGATGAGGTACTTGGCCGCGATGTAGTTGAGCGATTCGGCCGTCGCGAGTCCCTGGGCTAGGCGCCGGATCGTCTCCAGGTCCGAAGTCCAGGCGACGTCCCCGGGAGCGAACAGGCAGATCGATCCCGGTTCAGGTGCGGTGATCAACCGTCCTCCCGCGTAGCCGTACCAGGTGTCGCAGACCTCGGTCTCGTAAGCGTGCATCATGGGCGGGATGTCCGCGGGGGAGAACCAGAGCTTGATTTCGCGTTCGGCGTCCGCGGGGTTGGCCGAGGCGTGGATCAGGTTGTCCATCCGCTCGCTGATCGTGTTCCCCTCGGCGTCCTTGATCGGGACCAGGGTCCCCAGGGCGCGGATGCATCCCGGCTTGTCCTGCCGGGCGACGTGGGGGTTGGTTGGGCCGGCGATGGCGCGGATCTTCAGGATGGCGTCGGGGCCCTGGTAGACGATGGCGACCACGCGCCGCTTCCAGGCTTCGTCGTAGTGGAGGCTCCCGGTGATGTAGTCCAGGAGCGATTCGTAAAACGCCTTGCCGCGATGCTCCGCGTAATGCTCCTCCCCCAGGATGCGGTTGACGGCCACGATCTTGGCTCCCGCGAGATGAAGGCCGGAGTGGAATTCGGACAGCTGCGACAGCAGGTAGCCCGTCAGGGAGTTTTTGAGAGCGTCCGGCTTGAGCAGTACGAGGGTTTGTTCCAGTTCTTGCTTGTCCATTCGTCTGATCCTTTCCTATTATGAAAGGGGCCATTATAGCATCCGCCCGTGCTCCGCTGGGGATAAGTCGCTCTCCGGGGCGGAAATTGTGTTTCATGGAAAGCAGGGTGAAAGCGATGAAGGGTGACGGGATCATGTTCGGGAGGCGCGCCGCCCTGGTGCTGCTGGCCGCGGCGCTTTGCTCCCCCGTATGCCGGGGGGAAGAGGATCGGGCCCGGCGCCTGTTCGAGGATGCCATCGCCGCCATGGGGGGGGACGCCTTCCTTGGGGTGAAGGACATCGTCTCCGAGGGGCGGTATTTCACGTTTGACCGCTACGGGGCCTCCTCGGGGCTGATCCGGTTTACCGACTACACCAAGCTTCCGGACAAGAGCCGCTTCGAGTTGGGGAACCGGAAGAAGGAGCTCGAAATCACCGTTTTCAACCTGGAGCGGGACGAAGGCTGGGTGCTCGAGGGGCAGAAGGGGACGCGCGACGCCAATGCCGAGGAGATGAAGGGGTTCCGGGCGGCGGCCAACCACAGCCTGGAGAACATCTTCCGTTTCCGCTACCGGGACCCCCTCAACAAGCTGTTTTACCTGGGAGCGGGGGCCGGGAAGGATGCAAGCCTTGACGTGGTGAAGCTGATCGACCCGGAAAACGACGAGATCCTCGTCTATTTCGACCGGGCTTCCCGGCTGCCGGTGAAGCTCGAGACCGGCCGGTTGAACGACCGGGGGCTGCGGGAGCGCCTCACGAGCGAATTCAGCCGGTGGCACACGATCCAGGGGGTGAACACCCCGCTGCGGATCGACGGGACCGCGGGCGGGCGCCGCGCCTTCCAGCAGTTCATCACGAAGATCACCTACAACAACGGTCTCCAGGACGAATTCTTTTCCCGCCCCGAGCCTCCCAAGTAGGGGAGCGGCCATGACCCGGTTCTACGACATCTCCCGTACCCTCGAAGCAGGGATGGCCGTTTGGCCCGGCGACCCGGAGTTCGAACTCACGTGGTTCACGCGCATCCGGGACGGGGCGGCGGCGAACGTGTCGGCTGTCCGCATGGGGGTACATACCGGCACCCACCTGGACGCGCCCCTGCATGTCGACGACGCCGGGCGCGACATCGCCCGGCTGCCGGTCGGGGATTTCATCGGGCCCGCGCGCCTTTTCCGGATCGCGGCCGCGGGGGGGATCGGTGCGGCCGAACTCGCGGTCCTGGACTGGAGAGGGGTGGAGCGGGCGCTGTTCCAATGGGTCCCCCATGGACCGGGCGCGGGAGACTCCCCGGGTCCCTATGGTTTTTTCCACGATGACGGCGCGCGGTACCTCGCGGGGAAGGGGTTGCGCTTGGTCGGGACCGGGGAGCCGGGAGTGGACGCGCCCTCGAGCGCGGGCCTTTCCGCCCACCGGATCCTGTTGGGCGGGGGCGTCGCCATCCTCGAAAACCTCCGGCTGGAAGGAGTTCCCCCGGGGGACTACGACCTGGTCTGCCTCCCCCTGAAGATAGCGGGGGCGGAGGGTTCTCCGGTCCGGGCCGTGCTGCGGCGAAGCGTTTAACCCGCGTCGGCCAGGGTGGGCCGCACCTCGTCGGCGTTGAGGATCCGGTAGCATTCACGGCTCCGGATGATGAGGGAAGCCAGGGCGGTGTGGATGGCGTGTCCGGCGCGTTCGGCCTCCAAGCGGCCGATGATCGGAAGCCCGCAGAGGGAGATGTCTCCGAGCAGGTCCATCAGCTTGTGGCGGACGAATTCGTCCGGGTAGCGCAGCCCGCCGTTGAGGACTCCCGAGGGATCGAGCACCACGGCGTTGTCGAGCGCGCCGCCGCGGATCAGGCCGAGGCTCTTCAGGTTCTCGATGTCGGAGACGAACCCGAAGGTCCGGGCGCGCGCGAGCTCCCGGCGGAAGGCTTCGGGCGTCAGATCCATCGAGATCCGCTGGCGCCCGATGGCCGGGTGGTCGAAATCGATGGTGTAACTCGCCCGCGGGGTGGCGTCAGGGTAGACCCCCGCCACCTTGTCCCCCTGGCGCACCTCGATCGGGTGCTCGATCACGATGTAGCGGCGCGGCGCCTCCTGCCGGGCGATGCCGGCGGCGAGGAGGGCTTCGGTGAAAGGGGCACAGGAACCGTCGAGGATGGGGACCTCCATGGAATCGATATCCAGGCGCGCGTTGTCGATGCCGAGGCCGTAGAGGGTGGAAAGGACATGTTCGACGGTCGCGATCATCACCCCCTTCTTCATGAGGGTGGTGGCGTAACTGACCTTCGCCACGTGGGCGCGCAGGGCTTCGATTTCGAAATTCCGGAGGTCGGTGCGCCGGAAGCGGATGCCCGAGTCGGGCGGCGCCGGAAGGATCGCGAGCCGGACCGGGTACCCGGTGTGAAGGCCCACCCCCTCGAACTCGACCCTCTCCCGCAAGGTCCTCTGATACCTGAACATGAACGGTTCCTCCATCATTGCCTGATCGGGCTGACATCAGGATCCAGCAAGATTCGTTCCAGACGAGGCCGGATGGGTGATGTTCCTGCAATATATTGGATGTGCATGATTTGCGACAACCATGACGTTTTGCCTCCGCCCGCCCGGCGGCCCCGTTGTGGTCATTATGACACGCTTTCGTGGCCATCCTTACGCAGCCGGGGGGCGCATTTTCTCCTGTTGCGGCCTGTCGGCCTTTGTGGTAGTAATGAAAACACAGGGGTTTCGCAATGACAGGAACAGTCTTTCTTCCGTTCTGTATGTGGTGTTGGCGCCGCCGGGCCAAAGCCGCCTGGGTCGGTTGGTCCCCAGTCCCCTGACTGTCACCATACCAAGGGATGAGGAAGCCGTGAGCGACTCGGGACGTTCACGGCTTTTTTTTGTGTGCCCGATCGAGAGTCAGACATGATTCAGCCGTCACTGCGGCAGGTGAAAGAAAGCGCAGACCGGGGAAACGTCATTCCGGTATGCAAGGACATCATGGGGGACCTGCTCACCCCGGCCGCGGCGTTTTTGCGCCTGGCCCACGGGCGGAGCAGGGCGTTCCTCCTGGAGAGTGTCGAGGGGGGGGAGCGGCTGGCCCGTTATTCCTTCATCGGGTGGGATCCCTTTCTCACCGTGCGCGGCAGGGACGGGGAAGTCTCGGCCGAGCGCCAGGGGGAGGTCGTCCGGGAGCGGAGCCGGGGGCTCGAAAAGCTGCGGGAGATCGGCCGGACCTTCCGTCCCGTCATTTTCGGCGACCTTCCCCCGTTCCTGGGGGGCGGGGTCGGGTACTTCGCCTACGACCTGGTCCGCCGCTTCGAACGCCTGCCCGAACTCGCAGCGGATGACCTGGGGCTGGACGACTACCGGGTGATGTATTTTTCCACCATCCTGGCCTTCGACCACCTGCGGCACCGGATCCACATCATCGCCAACATCCTGAACGACCGTGCCGGTGGGGACCTGGAGGCGAAATACCGGGACGCGGTCCTGCGGATCGAGCAGATTGAAAAGCGTCTCTCCATCCCCATTTCGCTCCCCTCGCCTCTCCCGCACGCGAAGATCCCCAAACCGACGTCAAACGTCGCCGCGGAGGACTACTACGCCAACGTCGAGCGGGCGCGGGAGCATATCCGGGCGGGCGACATCTTCCAGGTGGTGTTGTCCCAGTGCTTCACCATGCCGGTGGCCTGCGACCCGTTCGACGTCTACCGCGCCCTTCGATTCATCAATCCCTCCCCCTACATGTTCTTCCTCCGGATGGACGACCTCGTCGTCGTCGGGGCTTCCCCCGAGATGCTGGTGAAGGTGAACGGTCGCAGGGCGGAATACGGTCCCATCGCCGGCACGCGCCCCCGGGGAGCCACCCCCGAGGAAGACGAGCGCCTGGCGCGCGAACTTGCGGCGGACGCCAAGGAGCGGGCCGAGCACATCATGCTGGTGGACTTGGGGAGGAACGACCTGGGGCGGGTGTGTGATTACGGCTCGGTCAGGGTCACCGACCTGATGCGGATCGAGAAGTACAGCCACGTCATGCACCTGGTCAGCAGCGTCGAGGGGAACCTGCGGCCGGAGCTGGACTGCTTCGACGCCCTGGAATCGTGCCTCCCGGCGGGGACCGTCTCGGGCGCCCCCAAGGTGAGGGCCATGGAGATCATCGAATCGATGGAGCCCTGCCGCAGGGGGATCTACGGCGGCGCGGTCGGCTACGTCGATTTTTCGGGAAACCTCGACACCTGCATCGCCCTGCGGACTCTCTTCATCAAGGACGGGACGGCCTATATCCAGGCGGGCGGCGGGATCGTGGCCGACTCCGACCCGGTGCGGGAGCGGGAGGAATCGATCAACAAGGCCATGGCCCTGGTCCGCGCGGTGACATTCGCCCACGAGGGTTTCGGCGGGTCCGCCGGCGACGACGGAGAGGGGGGAAGGCGGTCATGATCCTGGTCATCGACAACTACGACTCCTTCACCTTCAACCTCGTGCAGTACCTCGGCCAACTGGGGCAACGGCTCCGGGTCGTCCGCAACGACGCCGTCACCATCGGGGATATCGAGGCGCTGGCCCCCGCGTTCATCCTCATTTCCCCCGGGCCCGGTCGCCCCGAAAACTCGGGCGTCATCATCGAGACGATTCGACGCTTCGCCGGCGCGGTGCCGATCCTCGGGGTGTGCCTCGGCCACCAGGCGATCGGGGCCGCCTTCGGCGGCCGGGTAGTGGCGGCGCCCGAGATCATGCACGGCAAGACGAGCGAGGTCTATCACGACGGCCGTACCCTGTTCAGGGGGGTGGACAACCCCTTCCGGGCGACGCGCTACCACTCGCTCGTGGTGTCTCCCGAAGGGCTGCCTGAATGCCTGGAGATTTCCGCCCGCACCGCCGACGGGGTGATCATGGGGCTGCGCCACCGTTCGTTTTGCGTGGAAGGGGTGCAGTTCCACCCCGAATCGATCCTGACCGACGCCGGCATGCGGCTGCTGGCCAATTTCGTAAATCCTTGAAAGGGGGGGATGATGCCGGAAGTCCCGACCGATTACGTGCTGCCGGAAGCTCTCAGGGGAACCGTCCTCGAAAGGATCATGCACGCCAAGATGCGCGAACTGAACGGGGCGAAGGCGAAGCTCCCGGTCCGCTCGCTCGAGGCAGTTATGGACCGGGCCCCCGACCTGCGCTCCTTCCGCAAGGCCCTGGCCTCCCGCACCCCCGCCGTCATCGCCGAGATCAAGAAGGCCTCCCCGTCGGCGGGAGTGATCCGGGAGAATTTCGATCCCCTGGCGGTGGCCGCGGAGTACGCCGCCGCGGGAGCGGCTGCTCTCTCGGTGCTTACCGAGGTGCATCACTTCCACGGCGGGCTGGAGACCCTGGCCCGGGTGCGGTGGCATTCGCATCTGCCGCTGCTGCGCAAGGACTTCATCGTCGACCCCTACCAGCTGCTGGAGGCGCGCCACGCGGGGGCGGATGCGGTCCTGCTGATCGCCGCCCTGCTCGACGGTCCCGCACTCGAGAGCCTCCGGCGGGGGGCGGAGACTCTCGGGATGGATGCGCTGGTGGAGGTCCATGACGAGGCTGAGCTGGACAGGGCGCTCGCGAGCGGCGCCACCCTCCTCGGCGTCAACAACCGGAATCTGGGGACCCTCGAGGTGTCGCTCGACGTGTCGCTGCGTTTGGCGCGGCTCCTGCCGAAGGGGGTCACGGCCGTTGCGGAGAGCGGCATCCGCACTGGGGAGGATATCCGGCGGCTCCGGGACGCCGGGTACCGCGGATTCCTGGTGGGGGAGAGCCTGGTGCGCTCTCCGTCCCCCGGCGCGATGCTCCGGCAGCTGCTCCGGTAGCGGCAAAGGACGATCGATGACGAAAGTGAAGGTGTGCGGAATCACGAGGGTCGAGGACGCGGTGACGGCGCTCGAGCTGGGGGCGGACGCCCTCGGTTTCAATTTTCACCCCCCGAGCCCCCGGTACATCCGCCCCGCGGAGGCGGCGGCCATCATCCGGCGCCTCCCGCCGTTGGCGGTGACCGTGGGAGTTTTCGTCAACCTTCCCGCCGACGCCGTCGCGCGCGTGGCGGAAGCCTCGGGCGTGGGGGTGGTGCAACTGCACGGCGACGAGACGCCCGAAACGTGCCGCGCCCTGGCCCGGTGGCCGCTGGTCAAGGCGCTGCGCATCGGCGACGGGGGGATCCCCGGGGGCCTCGAGGCGTACCAGGTCGGGTCCTTCCTGCTCGACGCCCGGGACGGGGAACTCTATGGCGGCACCGGGAAGACGTTCGACTGGACCCTCGCGCGATCCGTCGCGCGCATCCGGCCCGTCATCCTGGCGGGGGGACTCCGGGCGGGCAACGTGTCGGAGGCGATCCGCGTCGCCCACCCCTACGCCGTCGATGTCTGCAGCGGGGTGGAATCGGCCCCCGGCGTGAAGGACGCCGGCGCCCTCGCGCAATTCATGAAAGAGGTGAGAGATGCCAGACAGCCCGATCACCGGCCCTGACCGCCGGGGACGCTACGGCGCCTACGGGGGGCGCTTCGTGCCCGAAACCCTGGTGGGGCCGCTCGAGGAGCTCGAGGACGCCTATCGTAAGGTTTCGGCGGATCCCGGTTTCCGGCGGGAGCTTGAAGAACTGCTCCGGTCCTACGTCGGGCGCCCCACTCCGCTCACCCGGGTCCGGCGCCTGGAACGCTTCCTGGGGACGGGGCGGGTCTACCTGAAGCGCGAGGACCTGACCCATACGGGGGCCCACAAGATCAACAACGCCATCGGCCAGGCGCTCTTGGCCCGGCGCATGGGGAAAAAACGCCTGATCGCGGAAACCGGCGCCGGGCAGCATGGGGTGGCGACGGCAACCGTGGCCGCGCTGTTCGGGATGGAGTGCGAGATCTACATGGGGACGGAGGACATGCGCCGGCAGGAGCTGAACGTCTTCCGGATGCGGCTCCTGGGAGCCCGGGTCAACCCGGTCGACAGCGGCTCCCGTACCCTCAAGGACGCCATCAACGAAGCGATGCGCGATTGGGTGGCCAATGTCGCCGACACCCACTACCTGCTTGGGTCGGTGCTGGGCGCGCACCCCTACCCCTGGATCGTGCGCGATTTTCAGTCCGTGATCGGGCGCGAAGCGCGCGCCCAGGTCCTCGAGGCCGAGGGGCGGCTGCCCGACCTGTTGATCGCCTGCGTGGGAGGAGGGAGCAACGCCATGGGGCTCTTTTACGATTTTCTCGGCGACCCGGAGGTGCGCATGGTCGGGGTGGAGGCGGGGGGACGCGGCGCTGCGCTGGGGGAGCATGCCGCCCGCTTCGGCGGGGGGCGCCTTGGGGTCCTGCAGGGGACCTACAGCTACGTCCTCCAGGACGAAAACGGCCAGATCGCCGCGACCCATTCCGTGTCCGCGGGGCTGGATTACGCCAGCGTGGGCCCGGAGCACGCGTATCTCCACGACAGCGGCCGGGTCACCTATACCTCGGTAACGGACGAGCTGGCCCTGGAGGCCTTCCAGCTCCTGGCCCGGCATGAGGGGATCATCCCGGCGCTCGAGAGCGCCCACGCCGTGGCGGAACTGGTGCGCCTGGCCCCCGGCCTCGACGCGGACTCGCTGGTAGTGCTGAACCTTTCGGGGCGCGGCGACAAGGACGTCGCCCAGGCGGCCCGGATCCTGGCGGACAGGCATGATGGGAGGGGAATCGATGGCTGAGGGGGAAGGAAGGACGAACGGCCGCATCGGCGCGGCGTTTGACCGGCTGCGTGCGCGGGGGAGGAAGGCGTTCATCCCCTTCATCATGGCGGGGGACCCGGACCTGGAAACGACCGTCCGGCTTGTGCCGGAACTGGAGCGGGCGGGCTCCCATGTCGTGGAGCTGGGGATCCCGTTTTCCGACCCAGTGGCGGACGGCCCCGTCATCCAGCGCGCCGGCATGCGCGCCCTGCGGCACGGGTATGCGCTCGGCGACTACCTCCGCGCCGTGGTCGAGATCCGGCGCGTGAGCGAAGTGCCCCTCGTTATCTTCAGCTACCTGAACCCGGTGCTGCAGTACGGGATGGAGCGGCTGGCGCGCGAGGCCCGGGCGGCTGGGGTTGACGGCGCCCTGATCACGGACATCACCCCCGAGGAGGGGGCTGAATACCGCGATTGCATGCGGCGCCACCAACTGGATTGCATCTTCCTGGCCGCCCCGACCAGCAGCCCCGGGCGCGTGCGGCGGATCGCAGAATGCTCGAGCGGCTTCATCTATGTCGTGTCGCGCGCCGGGGTCACGGGCGCACGGCGGGAGCTTTCGGACACCGTCCGGCCGACGGTCGCACGCGTCCGCGCGCACACGGCGCTGCCGATCGTGGTCGGTTTCGGGATCTCGGCTCCGGAGCAGGTGCGTTCGGTGTGGGAGGTCGCCGACGGCGCCGTCGTGGGGAGCGCCATCGTCGCCGAGATGGAAAAAGGGGGGGACGCCGCGGGACTTCTGTCCCGGACCGGCGCCTTCTGCCGGTGGCTCGCGGGCGGCGGCGCCTGACATTCAGGCGGCGCCGGAGTCCAGGGAGGTCGGTCTGTGCACACGATTGATTTCGAGCCGGTGGGACTGCGGGGGGAGTGCCCCGAAGGAGAGTCGCTGCTCGGGTGCGCCCGGCGGCTGGACGTGGATCTCGTCAGCCTCTGCGGCGGCATGGGCGCCTGCCGCCAGTGCCGGGTCCAGGTCGTCGCGGGACCGGTCAGCGGGAGGACGGCGTCCGAGGAGGCCGTCTTTTCCGGGCGGGAGCGCAACCACCGCCTGGCCTGCCAGGCCTACCCGCTGGGGGACGTAAAGGTGCACGTCCCCCCCGAATCGCTGACGGCACCGCAGCGCACCCAGGTCGAGGGGCTGGAACTGGACGTCCGTCCGGACCCCCCGGTCCGGGGCTGCGAGGTGACGCTGTCCCCGCCGTCGCTGGCTGCTCCCGATTCGGATGACCTGAATCTCCGGGCCGCCCTCGAGCGCGGGCACGGGGTGGAGGTCGACGCCATCGATTACGCCGTCCTGCGGGAGATTTCGCCCCGGTTACGGCAATGGGACTGGCGGGCGTCGGCGGCGGTGCGCGCCGGGGAGGTGGTAGCCCTGGGCGCCCCCTCGACCCGCTGGCTTGGGCTGGCCGTGGATATCGGGACCACCAAGATCGCCTGCTATCTTGTGGACCTGCAGACCGGCCGGACCCTCTGTTCCAGGGGCCTGATGAACCCGCAGATCGCCGGCGGCGAGGACGTGATCGCGCGCATCTACACCGCGGGGAAGGACCCGGAAAACGCCGACAGGCTCCAGGGAATGCTGGTGGAGGCGCTCAACCGGACCGTCGGGGAGCTATCCGCGGAAGCCGGCGCGGAGCGGACGGACATCGCCGAAGCCGTCGTCGTCGGCAACACCGCCATCCACCACCTCTTTCTCCGCCTCCCGGTGGGACAGCTGGGCCAATCGCCTTACGTGCCCGCCCTCCGCTGCGCCCTGGACGTCAAGGCCCGCGACCTGGGAATGGAACTCGCGCCCGGCGCCTGGGTCCACCTGCTCCCCAACATCGCCGGCTTCTGCGGCGCTGACCATGTCGCCATGATCCTGGCGACCCGGTTGGCGGAGAGGGAAGGGACCAGCCTGGCCCTCGATATCGGCACCAACACCGAGATCTGCCTGAACGTGCGGGGCCGCATGACCAGTGTTTCCTGCGCCTCGGGTCCTGCTTTCGAGGGGGCCCACATCCGGTACGGCATGCGCGCCGCCCCGGGGGCGATCGAGCACGTGTGTTTGGACGGGGACCGGCTGGAGATCCAGACCATCGGCAACGAACCCCCGATCGGCATCTGCGGCTCGGGGCTGCTCGACGTGGCGGCGCAGCTCCGGATCCACGGCGTCCTGGACTCCGGCGGCAGGATGCTCGCGCACCCGCGGGTGCGCGAGCGGGAGGGGGTGCGCGAGTTCGTGATCTGCGAGCGCGGGGGGAGGGAACCGATCACCGTTTCGCAGCAGGATGTCCGGGAACTGCAGTTGGCCAAGGCGGCCATCCGTCTGGGAATCCGCGCCCTGTGCGAGGCGGAAGGGCTCGACGAGCGGGCCGTCGGGGAGGTCGTCGTCGCCGGGGCGTTCGGCACCTTCATCGATATCGACAGCGCCGTCGCCATCGGCATGCTGCCGCCCCTGCCGCGGGAGCGGTACCGGCAGGTGGGGAACGCGGCCGGGACGGGAGCCCGGCTCGCCCTGGTTTCGCTCGAACGGCGCCGGGAGGCGGAGCGGATCGCCCTTGCGTGCCGCTACATTGAACTGGCGGGCATCCCGGGATTCCACCACAGGTTCGCGGCCGCCTGTGCCATGGACCGGGGCTGACGGGCGCCGGCGGGAACCGCGGAACCTATTCCGGGTATTTCCGTGAAATGATGGAATCGGCCGACCTCGATCGACTCGGCGCCGAAGTGGGCGTGATCCCCCTGCACCTGAACGTAGCCGGTCTGTTGCCGCTGGATCTCGTCGTGGTCGTATGGGCTGTGATTGCGCAGCCGGGCCGTTGCCGCCGGCCCAGCCGCGATCACCAGGATGAAGAGAAAAGCGGTTGTTTCCGTCAGGGGAAAGCCGCCAACCGGCGCGACCTCATCATTTTCCCCCGGAGAGCGAATTGAGGAAATCAGCGTTCGACTTGGTCTTGGAGAGCTTTTCCAGGAGCAACTCCATGCTCTCGACCGGGGAGAGCGGGTTGAGCACCTTGCGCAGGACCCAGATGCGGGACAGGTCGGCCGCATCCATGAGCAGTTCCTCCTTGCGGGTCCCCGATTTGTTGATGTCGATGGCCGGGAAGACGCGCTTGTCCACCAGCTTGCGCTCGAGGTGGAGTTCCATGTTGCCGGTCCCCTTGAATTCCTCAAAGATCACGTCGTCCATGCGGCTCCCGGTATCCACCAGGGCCGTGGCGATGATGGTGATGCTCCCCCCCTCCTCGATGTTGCGCGCGGCGCCGAAGAAGCGCTTCGGCCGCTGCAGGGCGTTGCTGTCCACGCCGCCCGACAGGACCTTCCCGCTCGGGGGTACGATGGTGTTGTAGGCCCGCGCCAGCCGCGTGATGCTGTCAAGCAGGATGACCACGTCCCGCTTGTGCTCGACGAAGCGTTTGGCTTTCTCCAGTACCATTTCGGCCACCTGCACGTGGCGCGACGCCGGCTCGTCGAAGGTGGAGGCGACGACCTCTCCCTTCACCGACCGCTGCATGTCGGTGACCTCTTCCGGGCGCTCGTCGATCAGGAGCACGATCAGGTCCACCTCGGGGTGGTTCTTGGAGATCGAGTTGGCGATCGACTGCAGCAGCATGGTCTTCCCTGTCCGCGGGGGGGAGACGATCAGGCCGCGCTGCCCCTTGCCGATGGGGGCGAGCATATCCATGACGCGGCCGGAGAGGTTGCCCGGACCCGTTTCCAGCTTCAGCTGTTCATCGGGGTAGAGCGGGGTCAGGTTGTCGAAGAAGATCTTGTCCTTGGCCACGTCCGGGTGTTCGAAGTTGACCGCCTCCACCTTGATCAGGGCGAAATAGCGCTCCCCCTCCTTGGGTTGGCGGATCTGCCCCGAAACGGTGTCCCCGGTCCGCAGGTCGAACTTGCGGATCTGCGACGGGGACACGTAGATGTCGTCCGGCCCGGGCAGGTAGTTGTAGTCCGGGGCCCGCAGAAACCCAAAACCCTCCGGGAGGCATTCCAGCACCCCTTCGGAGAAGACCAGGCCGCTCGCCTCGGTCTGCGCCTTCAGGATCTGGAAGATCAGTTCCTGTTTCCGCATCCCGGTGTAGCCCGGGACGCCGAGCCCCTTGGCGATCTCCGCCAGGGCGGCGATGTTCATTTCCTTCAGTTCACGAATGTCCAAGTGGCCGTTTTCACGGCTGTTTGCATTTCGACTTTGCGTCGTTTCAGGCATGAGCTCCCTCCAGCGGGAGAATGGCTTCCGACCGCCTCCCGTGCCGGGGGGCGGGGAACCGTTATTCAATTGAGGATGGGACCACTGCGGTTGCTTCCAGTATGCGTTTCCAGATTTCCTTCGATCCTGTTCCGGTTGCGGCTGAAGCCATGATGACGGAACTCTCCTCCAGCGAATCGGAAATGATGCGCAACTGAGCGCCCTTCTGGTTATTGGACAACTTGTCAGACTTGGTCGCGACGACGAGCCGCGGAACCTCCAGCCCGGCGAGCCATCCCGACAGCTGGATATCCAAGTCGGTCGGGGGCATCCTCGAATCGACGACGTGGATCGCCAGCGCGATCACGGCCCGGCCCAGGAAGTATCCCTCGATGAGGGTTTTCCAGCTCCGGATCGCCGACTTTCCCGCCCTGGCGTAGCCGTAGCCGGGGAGATCGACGAAATAAAAGGATCCGTTGATCCGGTAAAAATTGACGCTCTGGGTCTTGCCCGGGGTGGAACTGGTCCGGGCAAGACCCCGGTTGCCGGTCAGCCGGTTGATCAGGCTGGACTTGCCGGCGTTGGACCTTCCTGCGAATACCACTTCGGGGATTCCCGGCGCCGGGAAGCCGCTTATAGATACCGCGCTCGTGACGAATTCGGAACGGACCACGGGAAATTTTGCAGGCAAGGGGTCAATGAGCGACATTTTCGCCGGGGCGTATGCCGTCGATGTCCGAGATCGGGGACATCTGGTTCGCCACGGGCGTGCGCTCCAGTGCAATTTCGAGGACTTCGTCCATCGTCTCCACCAATTGAACGTCCAGGGCCTCCAGGATGTCGGGCGGCAGGTCCTCGAGATCCTTTTCATTTTCCTTGGGGAGGAGGACAATCTTGATCCCCGCCCGGTGCGCGGCCAGGAGCTTTTCCTTGACGCCGCCGATCGGGAGCACCTTCCCCCGCAGGGTGATTTCCCCCGTCATCGCGACATCCCTGCGGACCGGTATCCGGGTCAGGGCCGACACGATGGTAGTCGCCAGGGTGATGCCGGCCGAAGGGCCGTCCTTCGGGATCGCCCCCTCGGGAATGTGGATGTGCAGGTCCATCCTCCGGTGGAACTCCCGGCCGACTCCGTACTCGGCCGTCCGGCTCCGGACGAAGCTCATGGCTGTCCGCGCCGATTCCTGCATGACTTCGCCCAGCTTTCCGGTCAGGGTCAGCTGTCCCTTCCCCTCCATGAGCGTCGCCTCGGTCTGCAGCACATCGCCCCCGACCTCGGTCCACGCCAGGCCCGTCGTCAGGCCGATCTGGTTGGTCTCGCTGATCGCCTGCATCCGGAACTTCGGTCGGCCCAGGAGCTTTTGCACCTCCTCGGGGGTGATGTCGCTCGTCGTGACCTCGGAGGTGACGATGCGCTTGGCCGTTTTACGGCACACGTTGGCGATTTCGCGCTCCAGGTTCCGGACGCCCGATTCGCGCGTGTACTTGCGGATGATTTCCAGGAGCGCTTCGTCGCTGAACCGGATCTGCTTTGCCGTCAACCCGTTGGCCTCGATCTGCTTTTTGACCAGGAACCGCTTGGCGATCTCCAGCTTCTCGTTTTCAGTGTACCCGGAGAGCTGGATGACCTCCATCCGGTCCTGCAGCGCCCGCGGAATGGTGTGCAGGACGTTGGCCGTCGCGATAAACATCACCATCGAAAGGTCGAACTCGGTGTCGAGGTAGTGATCGACGAACATGTGGTTCTGTTCCGGGTCGAGCACCTCGAGCAGGGCGGCCGAAGGATCCCCGCGGAAGTCCATGCTCATCTTGTCGATCTCGTCGAGCATGAACACGGGGTTCTTGGTCCCCGCCTTCTTCATGTACTGGATGATCTGGCCCGGGAGGGCGCCGATGTAGGTTCGGCGGTGGCCCCGGATCTCGGCTTCGTCGCGCACCCCGCCGAGCGACAGGCGGACGAATTTCCTCCCCGTGGCCCGCGCGATCGATTTGCCCAGGGAGGTCTTGCCGACCCCGGGAGGGCCGACGAAGCAGAGGATGGTCCCCTGGGGCTTCTTGACCAGGCTGCGGACGGCGAGGAATTCGAGGATCCGGTCCTTGATCTTCTCCAGACCGTAATGGTCCTCCTCGAGCACCTTGCCGGACCATTTGATGTCCCGGATCTCCCTCGATTTCTTGTTCCAGGGCACCGACAGGAGCCAGTCCAGGTAGGTGCGGGAGACGATCGACTCGGCCGACATCGGCGGCATCATCTCCAGCCGCTGGATCTCCTTGGTGGCCTTTTCGTGAGCCTCTTTCGGCAGTTTGGCCGCCTTGAGCTGCTTCTTCAGGTCGTCCAGTTCGCTCTTTTCGTCCTTGCGGCCGAGCTCCTTCTGGATCGCCTTCATCTTTTCGTTGAGGTAGTACTCCTTTTGGGCCCGCTCCATCTGGCGCTTGACGCGCCCCTGGATGTTGCGGTCCACCTTGATCTTCTCCATCTCGACTTCGATGATCTCGTTGATCTTCTCGATCCGCTCGCCCAAGTCGACCATTTCCAGGAGCTGCTGCTTTTCCTCGATGCTGATAGGGAGGTTGGCCGAGATGTTGTCCGCCAGCTTGGACGGCTCCAGGGTCTTCATCGCGTTGAGGATGGCGTCGTAGTTCACGTGGTGGCTGAGCTTGGAGAACTGTTCGAACACCGTCTGCAGCCTCTTGACCAGCATCGTGACGCGTGCGCTCGAGGGAGAGGCTTCTTCCAGCAATACCACGTCGGCGACGAAGAAACCGGGGTCGCTCACGAAACGGATGGCGCGCACCCGCTGGACCCCCTCGACCAGGACCTTGATGTTGCCGTCCGACAGCTTGACGCTCAGGACGATGGTGGCCGCCGTCCCGACCGTGTAAATATCGGAGGACTTGGGGTCGTCGATCGAGGCGTCCATCTGGGTCGCCAGGAACACCCGCTTGGAGCCTTCCAGCGCGAACTCCAGCGCGCGCACGGAGGAGGGCCGGCCGATTACGAACGGGATCATCATGTGGGGGAAGACCACCACGTCCCGGATCGGGATCATGGGGAGACGTTCCGTCTTTCCTGGGGTGAACTCGTTTGTCATGCTGTCGCTTAACCGGCCTTTTCCAGTAACGCGAAGACGATGTCCTTGTTCTCGACCATCTTCCGCGTGACCACGAATTCCTTCACCTTTTTCTGGGAAGGCAACTGGTACATCACGTCCAACATAAGATCCTCGAGGATGGTTTTCAATCCCCGGGCTCCCATCTTCCGCTCCAGCGCCTGGTTGGCGATGGCGGCCACCGCATCGTCCGTGAACTTCAGCTTGACGTTCTCGAACTCGAACATCTTCTGGTACTGGCGCACCAATGCGTTCTTCGGCTTGGTCAGGATTTCCACCAGCGCGGCCTGGTCAAGCTCGGACAGCGATCCGACGACAGGCAACCGGCCGACGAACTCCGGAATCAGGCCGTACTTGATCAGGTCCCGCGGCTCGCAAATTTCCAGGATGTTGGCGCGCTGCCCCTTCTTCGGGGTCTTCGGCCCCGCCGATTCCTTGTCGGCGACCAGAAATCCCATGCTCTTCTTCCCCACGCGGCGTTCGATGACCTTTTCCAGGCCCACGAAGGCGCCTCCACAGATGAAGAGGATGTTGGAGGTGTCAATCTGGATGAATTCCTGGTGCGGGTGCTTGCGTCCTCCCTGCGGGGGGACGTTGGCCACGGTGCCTTCCAGGATCTTCAGGAGCGCCTGCTGGACCCCCTCCCCCGACACGTCACGGGTGATGGAGGGGTTTTCGTCCTTGCGCGCGATCTTGTCGATCTCGTCGATGTAGACGATCCCCTGCTGGCATTTCTCCTTGTCGCCGCCGGCGTTCTGCAGCAGCTTGAGGATGATGTTCTCCACGTCCTCGCCTACGTACCCCGCCTCGGTCAGGGTGGTCGCGTCCACGATGGCAAAGGGGACCGAGAGCATCCGGGCCAGCGTCTGGGCCAGGAGGGTCTTGCCGGTGCCGGTGGGTCCGATCAGCAGCACGTTGCTTTTCTGCAGTTCCAGGTCGCCCCGTTTCTTGGTCATCTCCAGGCGCTTGTAGTGGTTGTAGACGGCGACCGCCAGCTTCTTCTTGGTGATTTCCTGGCCGATGACGTAGAGGTCGAGAAACTCCTTTATTTCCTGGGGTTTGGGGAGCTTTTCCCCGATGGGGGAAGTGGTGACGTCGTCGGCGATGATCTCGTTGCAGACGTCGACGCACTCGTCGCAGATGTAGACCGTGGGCCCGGCGATGAGCTTCTTGACCTCGTTCTGGCTCTTGGAGCAGAACGAGCACCGCAGAACATCATCTCTCTCTTCGTCTTTTCTCAAAGGAGTCCTCCAGGGTAAGGCCTACTCTTTTTTCAAGATGACCTGGTCCACCACCCCGTATTCCATGGCTTGGGCGGCGGTCATGATGTAGTCCCTCTCGACGTCCTTTTCGATCCGCTGGGGATCCTGCCCCGTGTGCCTGGCGAGGATCTGGTTCATCGATTCGCGCAGCCGGAGGATTTCCCGGGCGTGAATATCGATGTCCGTGGCCTGTCCCGCCAAGCCGCTCATGGAAGGTTGATGAATCAGGATTCTGGAGTTCGGCAGGGCGAAACGCTTTCCCGGGGCGCCCGCGGCCAGCAGCAGGGCGCCCATGCTGGCCGCCTGGCCGACGCAGATGGTCGACACGTCCGGCCGGATATACTGCATGGTGTCGTAGATGGCCATTCCCGCCGAGATGGAACCGCCGGGGGAGTTGATGTACAGGTGGATGTCCTTTTCAGGATCCTCGGCCTCCAGGAACAGAAGCTGGGCGATGATGACATTGGCTACATTGTCATCGATCGGGGTTCCCATGAAGATGATATTGTCTTTCAACAGGCGCGAGTATATGTCATAGGCTCTCTCGCCCCGGTTGCTCTGTTCCACGACCATGGGTATTAGTGCCAAAACTGATCACCCCAAATTAAGTTTAGCATTGCGATATATGAAATCAAGCGCCTTGTTCCGGCGCAGGTGTTGCTCAAGGCCCTCCATCCGGTGCTCCTGCTCGAGTTGGGCGCGCCACGCGGCGGGCGTCTTGTTCGTTCCCGCGGCCAACTTTTCCAGTTCGGCCCCGATCTCCTCGTCCGTTACCGGAAAATTCTCCTGGCGGGCGATTGCGTCGAGCAGCATCGACCGGCCGACGGTCTTCTCGGCCTTGGGCCGCTCAGCCTCGAACATCTTTTTCCAGTCGATGGGAGTCCGGTTGAGGTCAATCCCCTGGTAGGCCAGGCTGCTGGCCATCCGGTGGGCTTGGGAGGACAATTCCTCCTGGACCAGGCACTCCGGCACCTCGAGCTTCTGACGCTCCAGGAGGATATCCAAAAGCTCCTCCTTGGCCTTCTTTTCGGCCGCCTGCCTTGCCTGCGTTACCAAATCCTCCCGCACCCGCGCGCGCAGCGCTTCGACGCTCTCGGAACCGAGGTCTTTGGCCAGCTCGTCGTTGAGCTCCGGGAGCTGCTTCTCCTTGATGTCCTTCACCTGGACCGTGTAATGGACTTTTTTCCCGGCAAAGCGCGGCCGATGGTAGTCCTCGGGGTAGCTCACCTCGAAGGAGCGGGTCTCGCCCGGCTTGGCGCCGCGCAGGTTGTTGTCGAAATCGGGATTGGTCTGGGGGTTGCCCAGTTCCAGGATGATGTCGTTCTCACGAGTGGGCTTCGCCTCCCCCTCGAACTGCCCGTCGACCGTAACCGTCAGGAAGTGCCCCTCGGAGGCCTCCGCCCCTTCGAGCGGTATGAACTGGGCCTGGCGCTCGCGGTACATGTCGATCGTCCGCCCGACGGTCTCGTCGGACACCTCGCTCGGGTCGAGCTTCGCCTCCAACCCCACGTAATCTTTCACTTCGAATTCCGGCAGGACTTCGAACTCCAGGGTGAATGTCAGGTTCTCCCCCGGGTTGTGGGTCATGTTCTGGATTTCCGGCTGGGTCAGTGGTTTCAGGTCGCGGCTCTCGACGGCGTCCTTCCAGTAGCGCTCGATCAGCTTCTGGGTGGCCTCGCCGGTGATGTCCGCGCCGAAGCGCTGCCGGACGATCGAGACCGGCACCTTTCCGGGGCGGAAGCCGGGGATCTTGACGTTGCGCGCATAGTCCCGGGCCAGGCCGGAGATTTCCTTCTCCACTTCCTCGGCCGGTATTTCGGCCGTCAGGCTTCGCTTGCAGCTGGTGACCTCGATGATTTCGGCTGTCAACGTTTCCCTACCTATGTTTACAGTGTGGATGGTGTCGCCGGATCTCCCGATCCGCGCTTACGTTTCAATGCCTATGGTGCGAAAGGGGGGAGTTGAACCCCCACCCCTTGCGGGACTGGATCCTAAGTCCAGCGCGTCTGCCAATTCCGCCACTTTCGCAGTTGTCCGTTTTGTGTCCGGGTTCTATGATTACCGCAGCCGGAAAGGCAAAAGCAAGGGCGAGTTTTCAACCAAACCCGCAATGTAGCAAAGGCCGGGGTATTCTGTCAATGGAAGCCGCGGAGCATTGTGAAAGTGGTTTTCATTGAAACGTCCCGCCGCCGCCCCGGCGCGGTAAAACTATTCGGAAGGAAGGCGCCATGAAACTGGGAGTCATCGATTACATCGACTGTGCCCACTTCATCCCCGGGCACGACAAATGCGGGCAGCTGCACGGCCACACCTACAAGGTGGAGGTTGTCATCGAAGGGGAGAACCGTTCGGGGATGATCATCGATTTTTCCGAACTGAAGAAATCGATCAAGGAGGGGCTCAGCCACTTTGATCACAAGATGCTCAACGACCTGATTGAATATCCTTCCGTCGAGAACATCTGCGAGGCCGTCAAGGAGCGCCTGGCCGAATGCATCCCTTTTCCCTTCACCCTCCGCATCTGGGAGGGGGAGGGGAAATGGGTGGAAATGTAAGGGGACGCGCGGCGGCCGGGCGCTATTGCGCGAGGCCCGGGTAGAGCGTCGGGTTGAACAGCAGCCGGGCCAGTTCCTTGTCGGTGAGTGTCATGTCGTTCACTATCGTGCCCGCGCTTCCCGGGGCCGCCTCGACGAACCACCCGTACTCGCGGTCCAGGGCTTCTCCCTCGGGTCTCACCCGGTCGAGGCCCGGAACCTTCACCCGCGGCAGCGGGTGGATCCTGCCGGTTGAAAAGCGCAGGAACTGCCGGATGGAAGCCAGCATGGCGTTGCCCATGGAGTCCATCTTCCGCGTCTTGATGTAGCGGTAGGGGACGTCGGAGCTCTTGGCCGGGATGAAATCGACCACCAGCGAGTAGGCGCTCCCCTTGCTGCGGGTAATGGAACCCATGACGGTCCAATGGGCCCCCAGCCAGTTCGCGACCGCGGTCGCGGAATCGTCGTTGAAGCTGCGGGCGGCGCCAGCGGCGGCGATGGCGGTCGGCATCGATTCCCACAGCGGAGTGACCACGAAATCAGGGTAGTGCGTGCCGGCCCGGGCCATGAGCATGGGGAGCGCCATGGCCGCCCACTGCAGCTCCGGGTCGTCTTCGGGCACGCTGAAGGGCAGGATCACGATGCGCTGCGGGCCGACATCGGCGGCCGGGACCTTGGTTTTTTTTGCGCACCCCGCCTGCCCGAACAACAGCAGCAGGATTGCCGCCGCGAGGGTCGGCAGGCCGGCGCGGCGACCGGCCGCGCTCTCTTTTCTCCCGCACTTCTTCATCTTTGCCACTCCCGGACGAGGGTTGTCGGAAACCGGAAGTATAACACCCCTTTGCTGAAAGCGGAGGGTGGAAATCGGAGAGATAAAACCGGGAGGAGCGAAACAATACGGGGGGAGGAACGGTCCATGCGCGATGAGGACGGGATTGCCCTGACAATGACGCTCCTGGCGCTGATCCTCTTCTCCGTCCTGGGCCTTTTCATGACCCTCGATGCCGTGACCGGGGTGCGGATCGGGAACAATTTCGAGTCCCACACCCGGGCGACCTACGCCGCCCTGGCCGGGTTGGACCACGCGGCCGTGCTTCTGGGCGGCCTGGACCTCGATGAGGTGCTGCGGGGTCCGGACGGCGCCTGGGACGGATCCCCGGAGGCGGTCGCCGCCGCCCGCGCCACCCGCTTTCGCCTGCCGCTGCCGCTGCGGACGGCCTGGGCCCTGGACATCGAACACCCCGGGGGCGCCACGGCCGGACTTCCCGATGACGGGATCCTGAGCACCGGGGCCTTGGGCGGGGCGGCCGGGCTCCCCCTCATCCCCGTTTCGGGCCTCCCGCTGTCCACTCCGGCCGCCGGAGGGGGAGCCGGGCGGGTTCTCAGCCGCTATTTCGTCAAGGTAACCGACAACAACGGCGATCCTTCGGAGCTGGACGCGGATCCCGGGGACGACCCCTTCACCGACGGGGACGGGGTCGTGATCGTTCGCTCCCTCGGGGTGGCCCGGGTCTTCGCCGAACTTACCGGGACCTTGGTGCGCCGCAACTCGGTGGTGATCTTCGAAACCCGGCTCCGGCGGGACCGGCTCTGGGACCCCGGTCCGGCGTTGACCGTCATCGGTTCGGCGGTGGACGCTCTCTTTGCGGGAAACCCCGTGATCGACGGGGCCGGTGCACCGGGGATCGGCGCCATTGACACGGATACGGGGGACGGAGTTGATCCCGCGCACCTCCTCCGGACGGCCGCCGCCGCCGCCGGGACCGTCGCGGGCGGGGGGCTGGAGACCCCCTCGGTGGAGGACATCACCGCCGCCACCGCTTCCGACCGGGACCGGGCCCGCCTGCTGGACCCCCGGGCGCTCGAGGAGTTCCTCCGTGTGCGGGCTCCGCGGATGGCCGACCTGGTGCTCGACGGCCCGCAGGCCTGGATCGGGGGCCGCGCCCCCGACCTGGGCGTGTACAACGGCGCCGAACCGTGGAACGCCCCGGGGCAGGCGCCCAGGATCACGCTGGTCAGGGGAGACCTCGACGCTCCGGGGGGATTTTCGGGAGGGGGTATTCTCGTGGTGACGGGGTCGCTTTCCTGTTCCGGCCCGATCTCCTGGACCGGCCTGGTCCTGGCCCTGGGGGAAGGGAGAGTGGAACTTTCCGGCCCCGGGAGTGGGATCGCGGGGGGCCTAATCGTCGCGAACCTCACCCCGGCGCCGGCGGGGGTGAGGTTCGGAACCCCGCGGGTTTACATCGGGGGGGAGGCGCGGGTCCGGTCCGACCCGGCGGCGGTGCGGATGGCCATCAGCCTGATCCCGGCCGACCGGATCAGTTTTCGCGAAATCACCACCGCCGACCCCTGACCCGTCGTCAGTGCCCCTTGCAGCCGGCGCAGCTCGAGGCGCTGCAGGAGGAGCATCCCGAGGACATCGAGTGCGTGCTCCCGTCGCTGGATCGGGACACGCCGTTGAAGCAGGAGTAGACCTGCTCGATTTCGGCGGACCGGCATTCCGGGCAGCGGATATCCTGGTCCGCTCCGGATCCGAAGACCAGTTTTTCGAATTCCGCTCGGCATTCCTGGCACCTGTATTCGTAAATCGGCATTGTCGTCCTCTGCTGCAATGGTGGAGTTCACATTATAGCATACGGGGTCGGCGGGGTCAGGGCCGGCGGATGACCCCGTCGGGGAGTTCGTTGATGTCGTCGGGGCGCGCGGGGAAGTGCTCCGCCAGCACCTCCCCGAGGAGTTCGATGGCGGCGCAGATCCCCTCCCCCGGCCGTTTTTCGCGGATCCCTTGGATGATCAGGTCCCTGACTTCGTCCCAGCTCCGGTCCCCCATCCTGGCGTGGATCCCCCGGTCACCCAGCACCACGACTTGGCGCTCGAAGAGCGACAGGTAGATCTCCACCCCGTTCGATTCCCGCGTCCGGTCCAGGCCGCTCGAGTAGAACTGCAGGAAGGCGGCTTCCCGGACCCGGGTGTCCAGGGTCTGCTTCGAGATGAACCAGCGCCTCAGGGGGAGGCGGGGGAGGAGGGCGTAGAAAACGGCGAAAGCGAGCGGCTCCACCGTGAGGATCGAGAGCGGGGTGTGCCGGAAGGGGAGGAGGAGAAAGACGATCGTGACCGCTGCCATTCCCAGGAGCGCCCCGAGCAGGGTCCCGTGCAGATACCGGCCGGAAGCCGGGGTCACCACGAAGACGATCTCGCCCGAAGTGCGGCTTTCCGCCTTCCGGATCGCCTCCTCGACCGCTTTTTGTTCCTGCTCGCTCAAAAATGACATGCCGCACCCGATAGGGGAATATGGTTACCAGCTTCCGGAACTGCCGCCCCCTCCGAAGCCGCCCCCGCCGCCCCCGAAACCTCCGCCTCCGAAGCCGCCCCCTCTCCCGAAACCTCCGCCGAACGTTCCGGGGAAACCTCCCGTGTGCCCGCCGCGGGAGGAACTCCCTGGCCTGCCTCCCGCTTTCGCCGCCGCCTGGGCTATCGCCCCCAGGAAGAATCCGGCCACGGCCCCGAGCCCTCCCCCGGTCAGCACCAATGCGAGGCTCGGGGTGAAGAACATGCTGGGGAGGATCGCCCCGGCGGCGGCCCCGATCAGGCCGCCGCCCCATTTCCCCGTGATGCTGAGGAGCCACAGGAGGGGAAAAATCAGGACGAAGAGGACCTCCAGGCTTCCCGAGGGCTTTTCGGCCCCCGCCTCCGAACCGGGGTCGGACTGGTAGGTCCCCTGGACCGTCCGGATGATGCCCGTCACCCCCGCGTCGATCCCCCCGGGGAAGTCGCCGGCGCGGAAGCGGGGAGCGATGTCGTTCTGGATGATGCGCCGGCTGCGGGCGTCGGTCAGGGACGGCTCCAGCCCGTAGCCCACTTCGATGCGGATGGCCCGGTCCTTCATGGCGACGAAGAGGAGGGCCCCGTTGTCCCTGCCTTTTTGTCCAAGCTTCCAGGCTTCGACCACGCGCAGGGTGTAGGCTTCCAGCGCCTCCCCCTCGAGCCCGGGGATGACGAGCACCGCCACCTGGGTGGAATCGGTCTCTTCCAGCAGGCGGAGCTTCTCCTCCAGGGCGTCCACCTGCCCGGCGGAGAGTACGCCCGCCAGGTCGGTGACCCGCCGCTCGAGCGTCGGCACTTCAAGGGCCAGGGCCAGCGCCCCCTGGAGGAGGAGGCATGCCAGGGCCGGGACGAATCGGAGCATCAGATCATCTCTAGTTGGTGAAATCCACCACGGGGGCCTTGTCGCTCCCGGGAGCGGACTGGAAATAGGCCTTCTCCCCGAATCCGAAGAAGCGGGCGAAGAGATTGCCCGGGAAACGCAGGACCCGCGTGTTATACGCCTGCGCCGCTTCGTTGAACCGCATCCGTTCCACCGTGATCCGGTTCTCGGTCCCCTCCAGCTGGCTCTGCAGCTCGAGGAAATTCTGGTTGGCCTTCAGGTCGGGATAGCGCTCCACGACCAGCATCAGGCGCGACAGCGCGCTGCCCAGGCCCGCCTGGGCTTCCTGGTATTGCTGCAACGCCGCCGGATCGCTCAGCATCTCCGGCGTCATCTGCATCGAGCCCACCTTGGCCCGCGACTCGGTCACCGCCTGCAGCACTTCGCTCTCGTGCCCCGCGTACCCCTTGACCGTGGCCACCAGGTTGGGGACGAGGTCGGCCCGCCGCTGGTACACGTTTTCCACCTGGGCCCACTGCGCCTCCACCTTCTGCTGATCTGTGACTAGGCCGTTGTAGACCCCCCAGGCGGCGAACCCCAGGATAACGGCTCCGATCACTATGATTGCCAGACACCCGATTCCCGCCTTCATGCCTTTTGTCATTGCTTCCTCCCGGATCGCTGGGATCCCCTCTGAACAACCGGCTGCACCGGCTTCATATTTTAACTAATGAAAGGTTCGAAACCCACAAAGATCGGTTCCGGCTCAAGGTCGACGCCCCAGGCCTCCCGGACCCGGCTCCGGATTTTCGCCATCAGTTCGAGAATGTCCCCGGAGGTGGCCCCGCCCCGGTTGACAATGGCCAAGGCATGCCGGGCCGAAATCGCGGCGCCCCCGCTCGACGTGTGCGGGCCGAGCCCGGCATGGGTGATCAGCCACGCCGCCGGAACCTTGATCCCGCCGCCGGGAACCGGGAAGCGGGGGATCGGTTCCGCCCCCGGTCCGAGGGCGTCCGCCAACGCCTCCACCGTCGCCGGGGGGAGGATCGGGTTCTTGAAGAAAGACCCGGCGCTGCGGCTCTCGGGATCCCCGGGGCTCCAGATCATCCCCTTCGCCCGGCGGATGGCGAGCACCGCGTCGCGTGTCTCGGCAAGCGAAGGCGGACCCTCCAGCCCCGCGAAGCGCTTCCTGAGGTCGGGGTAGTCGATCCGGGCCTCCCCCCCGGGGCGCAACCGGAAGCTTGCCTCCACGATGATGTAACGGCGGCCGCCCGGCCGATTGAAAAGGCTCGAACGGTAGCCGAAAGCGCAGGCGTCCCGGTCGAAGCGGCGGAAGGAGCCCCCCTCCAGGTCCCACGCCCGCACCCCGGCAATGACATCCCCCGCTTCCTGCCCGTAGGCCCCCACGTTCTGGATCGGGACCGCCCCCACGGTCCCGGGGATCCCCCCCAGGCATTCGATCCCCGCGAGGCGGCGTTCCACCGCGTGGCGGACCAGGAGGTCCCACTCCGTCCCCGCGCCGGCATGGAGCGTGGCGCCGTCGGCGCCGGTCCGGACGCCGGCGATCTCCATTTTGAGGACCAGGCCTTCAAACCCGCGGTCGGACACGACGAGGTTGCTCCCCCCGCCGAGGACGAAAATGGGGCAGGCGCGGGCCCGGGCGAACGCGAGGGAGTCCATGAGCCCTGCCTCGTCCGCCACCCGGGCGAAGAACCGGGCCGGCCCCCCCACCCCGATGGTGGTATAGGGGGCCAGCGGCACGTTTTCCTCGATCGTCCATCGGGTGCGCTCTTCCTGCATAAGTCCTCATAATAGGAGTTTCCCGGCTTCAAGTACAGGGTCCGGGCCGGCCCTTTCCCCGCAGCAGATCCCCCTTGTCTGTTTCCGGCCGCCGGGGTATCCTCGCTCTCTTTTCATGGCATCCATGGTCTGAACCACCAGGGTTTATTCTCATGACCTCAACGGCGGCCTCCGGTCCCCGCTACGGATTCGTCGATCTGCTGCGCGGTTGCGCCATCCTGGTGATGGTGGAAACCCACGTGGTGAACGCCTATCTCCCCCCCGCGCTGAAACAGGGCTCCGATTTCTTTTTCTGGGTCGCCTTCGTCAACGGCCTGGTCGCCCCCTCGTTCCTGTTCGCCACCGGTTTTTCTTTCATCCTGCAGGGGCGTCACCAGTGGGACGACTGGCTTCGTTTCCGCCTCCCCTTCTGGCGGCAACTCCGGCGCCTCGGTTTCATCCTGTTCGTCGCCTACAACATCCACCTGCAGGGGTTCGGCCTCAGCTGGTACCTGAAAAACCGGGATAATACCCTCATGTGGGAGCGGACGTTCAAGGTCGACATCCTGCAGTGCATCGCGGTCTCCCTCCTCATCCTTCTCCTGCTCGTGTTGATCGTGCGGAGACGAAACCGGCTGCCCTATGCCGCCGGGAGCCTCGGGATCGCGGCGGCCCTCGTCACCCCGTGGGTCTGGGCCCGGGATTTCCGTTCGGACCTGCCGCTGCCGCTGGCGCTCTACCTGAACCCGCACAAGGTGTCGCTCTTCCCCCTCTTCCCCTGGATCTCGTTCGTGCTGGCGGGGGCGTGCGCGGCCCATTACTTCCTTCGATCGGTGGATGCCGAAGCGGTTCCGCGTTACATGAAACGGGCGGCGCTCGCGGGCGCGGGGCTGATCGCGGCGGGGCTGCTCCTGCGCCCCGTCCCCTGGACCCTCCCGGGACACGTCAATTTCTATACCACCAGCCCGCTCTACCTGATGGTGCGCCTGGGGTGCGTCCTCCTCGTCGTTGTCCTGCTCTACCGGTGCGAGGCGCGCTGGGCCGGGGCGAAGTGGCTGGGGCCCGTCCGCATCGCGGGGCGGGAGTCGCTCCTGGTCTACGGCGCCCACCTCTACGTCATCTACTCGCTCCTGCGGCGCCGGCTGGGTCCAGTCCTGGGGCTCGAGGCGGGCTATGTCGGCTGCTTTCTCATGAGCGCCGCCGTCATCGCGCTGATGCTGCCGCTGGCCCGCGGGTGGCACGTGTTCAAGAAGAAGCACCCGCGCGCGGTGAGGGCCGGGCAGGGGATCCTCATCGCGGCGATGGTGGTCTCGTTCCTGCTCCTGTAAGCCTTTTTGTGCCCGGCGCGGAGCCGAACCGCTATAATGTGGGGGCATGAAGATCGCCCTGGCCCTCATCCTTGTCTTCCTGGCGCCGGCCGGGTCCGCCGGCGCGGCCGGGCCCGACGTGGTTTCCATCCGCGCCCTGGCGCCCGCACGGCCGCCGGCGCCCGGAGAGGCCGCCACGGTGGCAATCGAGATTGCGGTCACCCCCCCATACCACATCAACAGTGATCGCCCGCTCGAGGCGTACCTCGTCCCGACCCGGGTCGAGTTCGAACCGGTCCCGGGCGTCGTCGTCGGCCCGGCCAGGTTCCCGGATCCGGAGGTGAAGCATCTCCCGGTGTCCGACAGCCCGATGGCGGTCTACTCCGGGAAGGTGACGGTCACGGCCGATGTCTCCGCGTCGGGCGGCGCCGGCCGGGAGCGCGTCCTCCTCAAGGGGAGGGTGCGCACCCAGGCGTGCGACGGCCGGTCCTGCCACCCCCCGGTCTGGCAGCCGTTCGAGGTGGAAGTCGCCCTGGCGCCGGGGAGGGGGGCGGCGGCGGTCATTCCAGTCCCAGCTTCCGCCGATTTCGGGACCGAGGGGATCGTGATGACTTTCCTCCTGGTATTCCTGGGGGGGCTGGGGCTTGCGCTCACCCCCTGCATCTACCCGATGATCCCGATCACGATCACCTATTTCGGCGGTCAGTCGGGGGGGCGGAAGGGGAGCGTGGCGCTGCACGCGCTCCTGTATGTGCTCGGGATGGCCGTCACCTACTCCGTCCTGGGGGTGGGCGCCGCGCTGACCGGGGGGATGTTCGGGGCGGCTCTGCAGTACCCGCCGGTGCTCCTGGCTCTGGCGCTGGTGATGGTCTTCCTGGCCTTGGGCATGTTCGACCTGTACGAACTGCGCATTCCCGCCCCCCTCATGCGCCTGGCCGGCGGTTCGCGGGGGGGATTCGCCGGGTCGCTCCTGATGGGGTTGACTGTGGGCGTCGTCGTGGCCCCCTGCATCGGCCCATTCGTGCTGGGCCTTTTGACCTACGTCGGCAACCGCGGCAGCGCCCTGCTGGGGTTTTTCCTCTTCTTCACCCTCGCCCTCGGGCTCGGCGTCCCCTTTCTCCTGCTGGGGATCTTTTCTGGGAGTCTCCACCGGCTGCCCCGTTCCGGCGCCTGGATGGTGTGGGTCCGGAAGATCTTCGGTTTTGTCCTCCTGGCGCTGGCCGTCTGGTTCGTGAAACAACTCCTTCCCGGCCCGTTCCTCTACCCGCTGACGCTCGCGCTGGTCCTCCTGCTCGGGGGGATTTACCTGGCGTGGATCGACACCGTCCCGGGCGCGGGGAAGACTTTTGCCGTCGTGCGCAACCTGGTCGGCGCCCTCTTCTTCGCCGCCGCCCTCTTTGCCGCCGCCACGGGGATCGAGGCCGGCCTGGAACGCGCGGGGACGGGGCGCGGGGAGCGCGCCGCCGGTATCTCCTGGCGCCCCTGCTCCGAAGAGGCGCTCGAGCAAGCCCGGCGGGAGGGGAAGCCGGTCCTGATCGATTTCTTCGCCGACTGGTGCGTCCCCTGCCGTGAAATGGACGAAAAAACCTTCTCCCTGCCGGAGGTGATCGCGCTTTCGCGCCGCTTCGTCATGCTGAAGGTGGACCTGACCGAGGCCGGGGACCCGCTCGCGGAGAACCTGAGGAGCCGCTACGGCGTCCAGGGGGTGCCGACCTACGTCTTCCTCGACCCGCGGGGAGAGGAGATCGCCGCACTCCGGGGGGCGGGGTTCGAAACCGGCCCTCCCTTTTTGGACAGGATGAAGCGGGCGCTGCCATCCGCCCCGGCCCCCGCCGGCGCGCAAACGGGGACCGCTGAATAATCCGCGCAGGGAGGAAACCGACGTGACCTACATGACGCCGAAACTGGTGAAGCGAGTCAGCCCGAGACAAACGGACATTACCTGGAGCGACGGGCATCAGAGTTCCTACCCTTCCTGGTACCTGCGGGAGAAGTGCATGTGCGCCTCCTGCGTGGAGGAGTTCACGGGGGAGCGAAAGGTGCGCCACGGGGAAATCCCGGCCGCGCTCGAGCGCACCGCGGTTTTCCCGATCGGCAACTACGCCCTCGGCTTCGCCTGGAGCGACGGGCACTCCACCGGGATCTATCCCTTCGAGGTCCTGCGCGCGCTCTGTCCCTGTCCCGAATGCCTCCCCGACGGCCTTGACGAGCCCCCGGAGCGGGTTCCGAAGCCCGGTTCCTTCGATGTTTGATCCTTCGCTTTTCCGGAGCTCTTCCGCCCCGCGGACGTTGCTTTTTGCAGGGGGCGTGTGTATATTCGTCGTTAACAGGGAGTGCGGCCCGTGCCGTGTTTCCGCGCATTTCGCGAAGGTCACCCCAGGAGCATGAGGGAACTATGAAAGAACAAGGCGTGGTCAAGTGGTTCAATAACGAAAAAGGGTACGGCTTCATCCGGCGCGACTCGGGGGACGATGTCTTCGTGCACCATTCCGCGATCCAGGGCACCGGGTTCAAGACACTGGATGAGGGGGATCGGGTGGAGTTTACCGTGACCCAGGGGCCCAAGGGAGCCCAGGCACAGCAAGTCGTGAAACTCGAGGCCTGATCGCCCGGGCCGTCCACCTTTCGGGGGCGCCATGAATCGTCCCGGGATTCCCAGACGACCTTTCCGCGACGGCGTGGAGCTGTCCATCCTCGGGCTGGGGGGGATGACGTTTCTCGGCATGACGCAGAAGGGGGTGGACGCCCTGGTGGAAGAGGCGGCCGCCGGCGGGGTGAACTACTTCGACGTCGCCCCCTTCTACGGGGAGGGCGAGGCGGAGCGCAAGCTGGGCCGGGCCCTCCTGGGGCGCCGGGAGCGGGTGTTCCTTGCCTGTAAGACACTGGAGCGCTCGGCCGCCGGGGCGCGGGAGGAGCTGGCGCGGTCCCTCCGCCGCCTCAAGACGGATCACTTCGACCTTTACCAGTTTCACTCCGTCACCGGGATGGAGGAGGTCGAGGAGATCTTCGCCCCGGGCGGGGCCATGGAGGCGTTTGCCGAGGCGCAGCGCCGGGGGGTGATCCGCTACATCGGTTTTTCCGCGCACTCGGTAGAGGCGGCCCTCGCCCTGCTGGACCGCCACCCCTTCGACTCCATCCTCTTTCCGGTCAACTACATCTGCTACGCGCGCGGCGACTTCGGGCCGCAGGTCGTGGAGAAGGCGGCGCGGCAGGGAGTGGCGCGGTTGGCCATCAAGGCGATGGCCCACGGGCCGTGGCGCCGGTCGGACGAGCGCCGGTACCCCAACTGCTGGTACCGACCGATCGACGACCCGGCCCTGGCACGGAAAGCCCTGCGCTTCACCCTCTCCGAGGGGGTGACGGCCCTCATTCCCCCGGGGGACGAGGGCCTCTTCCGGCTGGCGCTCGGGATGGCTCCGGAACTGGAGCCCCTCTCGGTTGCGGAGCGGGAGGAGTTGCTTGCCGCCACCCGCGGGTTGCGCCCCCTGATGCGCCGGCGCTCCCGGTAAAGGAGGGAAGAGGTCATGGACAGGTTGCAGTTCCTCCTGGACGAACGGGAGCGGTTGGAACAGGCAGGGCTCCGGGTCGGGATACGGACCGTGGAATCGGCCCAGGGGGCGTGGCTCCGGGTCGACGGGCGCCGGGTGCTCAACTTCTCCTCCAACAACTACCTCGGATTGGCCAACCATCCGCGCCTCGCGGAGGCGGCCCGGAAGGCGATCGACCGGTACGGCATGGGGCCGGCGGCGGTCCGTTCCATCGCCGGGACGCTCCGTCTCCACACCGAACTCGAGGAGAAGCTCGCCCGCTTCAAGGGGGTGGAGGCCACCCTTTCGTTCCAGTCGGGGTTTTGCGCCAACCTGGCCGCCATCCCCGCCCTGGTCGGCCGGGAAGACCTGGTCTTCTCCGACGAGCTGAACCATGCCTCGATCATCGACGGCTGCCGGCTCTCGGGCGCCCCCGTCATCCGCTACGCCCACTGCGATGCCGCTTCCCTGGAACAGGCGCTCGCCGAGAACCGGCGTCCCGATTCAAGGCAGCGCGCGCTGATCGTTACCGACGGGGTCTTCTCCATGGACGGGGACGTCGCCCCGCTGGGGGCGATCGCGGAACTCGCGGAGCGCCATGGAGCCCTGCTCATGGTGGACGACGCACACGGGGAGGGGGTCCTCGGGCGCGGGGGAAGGGGCGCCGTCGACCATTTCGGGCTCCACGGCCGGGTGGACGTGGAGGTCGGGACCCTGTCGAAGGCCTTCGGCGTCGTCGGGGGCTTCGTGGCGGGCCGGAGGGTGGTCATCGATCACCTGCGCCAGAAAGGACGCCCCTTCCTCTTTTCGAGCGCCCTCCCCGCGGCCGACACCGCCGCCGCCGTCGCCGCCGTGGAGATCCTGGAGGAATCGGACGCCCTCGTCCGGAAGCTCTGGGACAACGCGCGCTATTTCAAGGAAAGAATGAACCGGGCGGGGTTTGACACCGGTGCGAGCGAGACCCCCATCACCCCCGTCATGCTGGGAGAGGCCGGGCGGGCGCAGGAATTCAGCCGGCGGCTGTTCGAGCGGGGGGTGTTCGCCATGGCCCTCGCCTTCCCCACCGTCCCGATGGGGAAGGCGCGCATCCGGGTCATGGTTTCGGCCGTCCATGAGCGCGAGGACCTCGATGCCGGCGTCGGGATTTTCGTCGAGGTCGGGCGGCAGCTGGGGGTCGTGTGAATCAGTCCAGGGCGACCCACACCGACTTGACCTGGGAATAGAGCTCGATCCCCTCCCGCCCCAGCTCCCGGCCGTAGCCCGACTGCCGGTAGCCCCCGAAGGGGGACTCGGGGGCGAGCGCCCCGTAGGCGTTGATCCAGACCGTCCCCGCCTCGAGCCGGCGCGCCAATCGGTGGGCGCGGCCGATGTCCCTGGTCCACACGGCCGCCGCCAGCCCGTAGATCGTGGAGTTGGCCAGCCGGACGCACTCCTCCTCCCCCTCGAAGGAGATCACCGTGAGGACGGGGCCGAAGATCTCCTCCTGTGCGATTCTCATCGACGGCGTCGCCGCGTCGAAGATGGCCGGCCGGACGAAGCACCCCCTGTCGCCCACCCTCCCCCCGGGGAGGACCGGGATCGCCCCTTCCCGGCGCCCGATTTCGCAATATTCGAGCACCCGCTCCATCTGCGCCTCCGACACCAGCGCTCCCAGCCGGGTCTTTGGGTCGAGCGGGTCCCCCGGCTCGAGCCGGCGCGCCCGCGCAAGCAGCCGCTCCATCAGCGCGTCGTGGACGCTCTTTTCGACCAGCAGGCGGGAGCCGGCGTTACATACCTCGCCCTTGCCGTAAAAAATGCCGCTCGTCGCCCCGCGGGCCGCGGCGTCCAGGTCGGCGTCGGCGAAAACGATGTTGGGCGATTTCCCCCCCAGTTCGAGCGACACCTTCTTGAGCGTGTCGGCCGAGGCCCGCACGATCTCCCGGCCGACGGCGGTGCTGCCGGTGAAGGAGATCTTGTCGACGGCCGGGTGCGCCGCCAGGGCGCGCCCGGCGGTTTCGCCGAAGCCCGGGACGATGTTGACGACCCCGTCGGGGAAGCCGGCTTCGGCGCACAGTTCCCCCAGGCGCAGCCCGGTGAGGGGGGTCTCCTCGGACACCTTGACCACGGCGGTGTTGCCGGCGGCGAGCGCCGGGGCGAGCTTCCAGGCCACCATCAAAAGCGGGAAGTTCCAGGGGGTGATGATGCCGCACACGCCGTACGGCTCCCGCAGGGTGTAGTTGAGGAAATTGCCCGGGACGGGGATCGTCTCCCCCCCGATCCTGGCGCACCAGCCGGCGTAATACCGAAACGTCTCCGCCGCCGCCGGGATGTCGATGCGGCGCGACTCGCTGATCGGCTTGCCGTTGTCGAGCGTCTCGGTCAGGGCCAGCTCGTCGGCGTGTTTTTCGATCAGGTCGCCCAGCTTGCCGAGGAGCCGGGCGCGCTCCCTGGCTTCCATGTCGCGCCACGCGGGGTGCCCGAAGGCGGCGCGCGCCGCCGTAACGGCGTCGTCGATATCAGGGGCGTCCCCTGCCGCCACCTCGGCGATCACCTCCCCGGTGGCGGGGTTGACGGTGGGAAAGGTCTTGCCGGAACGGGCGTCGCGGAAGCGGCCGCCGATGAACAGTTGTGTCGGTCTCGTCATGATCCGCTCCTTTCGGTGGAGGGTATCGTTTTCCGTCCGCGGAGACAATGGTGCAAAGTCTTTGAATCGGGGAGTGGACGGGATATACATTAAGGGGAACCGTCAGGAGGGAATGCCGATGAAATGCCGTTTCGTGCTGCTGGTCGTGCTTGCGGGGTTTTCGATGAGTTGGGGCGCCGATGCCGGGCCCGAGACGCGCCTGCTGCGCTTCCCGGCCATTCACGGCGACCGGATCGTGTTCGGCTACGCCGGGGACCTCTACACGGTCGCGGCGACCGGCGGCACGGCGCGCAAGCTGACGGCCGACGCCGGCTACGAGATGTTCCCCCGCTTCAGCCCCGACGGCAGGAACCTCGCCTTCACCGGCCAGTATGACGGCAACACCGAGGTCTACCTGATGCCCGCCGAGGGGGGGATCCCCCGGCGGCTCACCATCACGGCCACCCTCGGGCGGGACGACGTGGCCGACCGGATGGGGCCCAACAACATCGTGATGGGGTGGAAGGGGAACGATAAAATCCTCTTCCGCTCGCGCAAGGACGAGTGGAACGACTTCAAGGGGGACCTGCTCCTGGCCTCGGTCGAAGGCGGCCTCCCCGAACCGCTCCCGCTCCCCTACGGCGGCTTCGGCTCCTTCTCCCCCGACGGGAAGCGCCTGGCATACAACCGGGTCTTCCGCGAGTTCCGCACCTGGAAGCGCTACCGCGGCGGCCAGGCCGACGACGTCTGGATCCACGATTTCGACTCCCGCACCACGGTCAACATCACCAACAACCCGGCCCAGGACATTATCCCCATGTGGGCGGGGGAGCGGATCTATTTCCTCTCCGACCGGGACGAGAAGAAGCGCTTCAACCTCTACTCCTACGATCTGCGGTCGAAGAAAACCGAGAAGCACACCGACTTCACCGAATTCGACGTCAAGTTCCCCTCGCTCGGGGACAAGGCCATCGTTTTCGAAAACGGCGGCTACATCTACCGCTTCGACCTGGCGAGCCGCAAGGCCGTGAAGGTGCCGATCGTGGTCGCCGACGACCAGGTGACGGGGCGCGGCGGCTGGATCGACGTCTCGAACCGGGTGTCCAACTACGAAATCGCCCCCGACGGCAGCCGCGCCCTCTTCGGCGCCCACGGCGAGGTCTTCACCGTCCCGGCCAAACAGGGCCGCACCCTCAACCTGACCCGCACCTCCGGGGTGCACGAACGCGCCTCCAAATGGTCCCCCGACGGGAAATGGATCGCCTGGATCTCCGACGCCTCCGGGGAGGACGAGATCTATCTCGCGCCCCGGGACGGGTCGGGCCCGCCGCGGCGGCTGACTGAAGGGGGGGACACCTACAAGTTCTCCCTCCTCTGGTCCCCGGACGGCAGGAAGATCCTCTGGTCGGACAAGAAGCTGCGGCTGCAGGCCGTGGACGTGGAGTCGGGGAAGGTGACCGTGATCGCCCGGGCGCAGGCGTTCGAGATCGCCGCTTACGCCTGGTCCCCCGACAGCCTCTGGGTCGCCTGGGCCCAGGAAGAGGAGACGCAGCTGCAGACGGTCTACCTCCACTCCCTGGCGAGCGGCGCGACCTTTCCCGTGACCGACGGCTGGTACGATTCGGGCTCCCCCGCCTTCAGCGCGGACGGCAAATACCTCTTCTTCGTCTCCAGCCGCACCTTCAACCCCGTCTACGGGCAGAACGAGTTCAACTACTCCTACCGCGACATGGCGAAGATCTACCTCGTGACCCTAGCCCGGGAGACCCGTTCCCCCTTCGAGCCCAAAAACGACGAGGTCAAAATCAAGGAAGAAGGGAATAAAGAAGAACCCAAGCCGAAGCCGGAGCCGGAGGTCAGGGTCCGGGTCGACCCCGACGGGCTCGTCGGGCGCGTGGCGGAAGTGCCGGTCGAGGCCGGGATGTACGGTCACCTGACGTCGGTTGGGCAGAAACTCTACTACATGGCGCGCCGGAAGGGGAAGACGACGCTCGCGCTGTACGATTTCGATAAGCTGAAAGAGACGGAACTCCTCGACGCCGACGGGTACGAGATCTCGGCCGACGGCAAGAAGATGCTGATCGGCCAAAGCGGGTCCTACTCGATCGTCGACCTCCCCTCCGCCCGTCCCGACACGAGCGAGCGGCTCGACCTGGGGGATCTCCGGTTCGAAGTCGACCGCGCCGCCGAGTGGCGGCAGATCTTTCACGAATGCTGGCGGCAGATGCGCGACTTCTTCTACGCCCCCAACATGCACGGGGTGGACTGGGCCGGGATGCGGGAGCGGTACGGCGAACTCCTCCCCTTCGTGCGCCACCGCGCCGACCTCACCTACGTCATCGGGGAGATGATCAGCGAGCTGAGCGCGGGGCACGCCTACGTCGGGGGCGGGGAAGTGCCGCCCAAGGCGCGGGTGCCGCTCGGCCTGCTGGGGGCGGAGATCGAAAAGGACCCCGCCTCCGGGTATTTCCGGATCGTGAAGATCCTGCGGGGGGAGAACTGGGACAAGGCCACCCGCTCCCCGCTTGCCGACATCGGGGTGGACGCCAAAGCGGGGGACTACATCATCGCCGTCGACGGCCGCCCGACGCGGGAGATGCGGGACCTCTACGAGGCCCTGATTTATACTGCGGGCAAACAGGTGAAGCTGCGGCTGAACGGGAAGCCGGAGGAGGCCGGGAGCCGCGACACCGTGGTGGTGCCCATTGACAACGAACACGCGCTGCGCTACCATGAGTGGGTGCGCGGGAACCTGGAACGGGTGGAGAAGGCGACCGGGGGGAGGGTGGGGTACATCCACATTCCCGACATGGGGGTCGACGGCCTGAACATGTTCGTGCGCCACTTCTACCCGCAGTTCCGTAAAGAAGCGTTGATCGTCGACGTGCGCAGCAACGGCGGCGGCAACGTCTCCCCGATGGTGATCGAGCGGCTGCGGCGGGAGGCGGTGCTGGTCGACATCGCGCGCAACACCGCCCCGAGCCTCGACCCGGGCGGGATGATCCCCGGGCCGAAGGTGGCGCTGCTCGACGAGTTCTCCGCCTCCGACGGCGACATCTTCGCCTACCGCTTCCGCCACTACCGGCTCGGCAAGCTCGTCGGCAAGCGCTCCTGGGGGGGCGTGGTCGGCGTGCGCGGCACGCTGCCCCTGGTCGACGGCGGCTACCTCAACCGCCCCGAGTTTTCCCGCTACGATCTCGAGGGGAAGGAGTGGGTGATGGAGGGGCACGGGGTCGATCCCGATATCGTCGTCGACAACGACCCGGCCGAGGAGTACGCCGGCGTCGACGCCCAGCTGGAAAAGGCGATCGAGGTGATCCTCGATGAAATGAAGAACCGCCCGGTCAGGATCGCCCCCCCGCCCCCCTACCCGACCAAGTAGGGCGCTTGCGGCGCGGGCTGCGCCACCCCGCCCGGGGGCAAGCGGGGCCGAAAAGGGGACGAAAATCCGCCTTCACAACCGCCCCCGGGCGTGCTAACCTCTATGGTCGTCGCAAAAGAGTGGGCCGTTAGCTCAATTGGCAGAGCAACTGACTCTTAATCAGTAGGTTGAAGGTTCGATTCCTTCACGGCTCACCATTAAAATCAATCACTTGCATCCAAGCAGAAAATCCTCCCAGGTCCCGGTTCTATGCCGGTTCTATGAAAATCATGCTTTCGGCCGGGCTTTCCTACGGGCAATTGAGTGTCAGGAGCGTTCCTCCTGGCTAGGCGTTTGTACGGCTCCACGAAGCGGGTTGCCCCCCATATTAGTCTGCCGGCGGGGAAAACCATGATAAGATTAAAGATCGATAAATTATGGAATGCTGAAATCAAGGAACATGGCTTGAGGAAAACCCAATAATTCACATCTAACAATCCGGAGCAAAGAAAATAACGTATGGAAAGAAGAGATTTTTTTAAATTGGGATTGGCGGCCGGCGTCAGCACGGTGACCTTGGCCAATCGCGCCATGGCATTGGAATACTACCCCATGCCATCCGACAAGAAATGCGCCGTGCTCTTCGCAACCTGGTGCGGAAGCTCCCGCGATGCCGCGACATGGATCTCGGAAGGAATGGGCGGGATCGCCGATGTATTCGACGTGCGCGAAAAGCCGGACCTGGCGAAATTTGACCACATCGTGGTCGGCGGCTCCATTCGATCAGGCGTAACGCGCCAAGAATTGCAGGACTACATCGCAAAAAACAAGGCCGTACTAAAGGGCAAGGTTCGCGCGCTGTTTGCCGTATGCGGCAACGGAGAGAAGCCGGTCGGCCCGGCGCAAAAGACCGCCCTTATTGACAATCACCTGGCCAAGCTGTTGGAAGTCGGCGGTGTCCCCGCCAAAGTATTCAATGGCAGAATCACCAAGGCCCTGATGGATGCCCCGACGCTCAAAAGGATGGAGGAATCGTATCCTAAATTTGCCGGCAAACCGCTGGACAATTATGACCTCCTCAAACGGGCCGATTGCCTGGCATTCGGCAAAGAAATTCTGGCCGGTCTCAAATAAGGATTTTGATCCTATCGAGAGCCTTGGAGCCTTTGATCGTAAAGGACTCCAAGGCTCCGAACAATGCTGGTCGGTCATCGAATGCTATTATTTGACTGAATCCGGCAGGATCCGGCGGATCTCCGGGAAGTGCCTTGAAGCGTAAGCATCCTGTGTGGATGAATTGAGGCTACCTTACACTACCGCCGACAATCCATCGATGGATTTGCGTAAATCGGTCGCCCCGGGTGCAAGAAAGCCTCGCCCCACCGCTTCCCGGTTCAGCATGGGCCGTTCACAGCCAGTAGAATCTCGGACAGAAGCCTGCGATCAAATCCGCGGTGGAGTTCAATGCGGAGTTTTCCGATCCAAAGCTGGATTCCGCAATCCGCTTCCGCCGCCTCCTCGGCAAATACCGCTGTGTCAAAAACCCCATATTGAGAGCCTCGATCTTCGGTTACAATACCGCCACAGTCAAGGTGATGCCGCCTTCATCGGCATTATAGGAACTTTGTAGATGGGCTTCCTTGTGGTTTTGTGCGGAGAGTTCACGGGGTGTTGCTAAATGTGGAAAAATAAGAGAGTTAAGGTGGTGTTCGTCTCAACATTCATTGCAATGCTCATCAGCTCCGTGTACATGCTGAGTGTAATCTCTGATGAAAGGGAGCTTTGCAAGCTGGAAGCGGCCTCCGTCCTGGATAACCAGGTCGCCGCGATAAAATCGGAATTTATGATAAATGTAAATTCCGTCTATGAGCTTAGAGCATTGGTGTTCGGAGCTGGCGGGAAGTATGTGGATCCGCAAATAATAGGTGAGCGAATACTGAAAAATCCCAACATCCGCAACATATTGTATGCTCCCGACTCCGTAGTATCCAATGTCTATCCCCTGGAAAACAATGAAGCTACCATAGGAATGAACTTATTGAGCCCCGAAAATGAAAGCTGCGAGGACGCCGAGCTGGCGGTAAAATCCCAAGATGTGATTCTTACGGGGCCGTATGATTTAAAGCAGGGCGGAAAGGCCTTTTCTGCAAGACTGGCAGTTAACATCCCCGATGATAAGTCCGAACTGAAATACAGCGGGTTGGTATCTGTAACCATGAATTTCCCGGATGTGATATCTCAAAGCACCAATCACCTGCATGACAATTTAAAATATGACTTTCTTTTGGAAAAAAAGCTGCCGAACAGTGAAGATTATAGCGAAATCTATTCCGCCGCTGTTTCTGAACACGACGAGTTTGTATCTGCCGACTTTTCTTTAGCCAACATTGACTTCCGACTATCCATCGTGCCACAGCGTGGTTGGTATGATAAATCCGGGATCATGCTTAAAATATTCAGCTGTCTTCTTGTGTCCCTGGCTGTAGGCGTGATCGTGGGTTTTATCTTCACCGCCCGACAGAAGCTGATAGTAAAATCAAGAACTGACGCACTGACGGGAATGTATAACCGGGCGGGCGGCACTCATGCAATAACTTCAATAATAAAAAGCAATTTATATAAAGGCGGGGCGTTTGTAATTATGGATTTGGACAACTTTAAGAGTGTCAATGATTTGCTCGGACATCAAATGGGAGACGAGGTGCTTGAGACCACGGCGGCGATCCTTAAAAATTCAGTCCGCGACACAGATGTAGTGGCAAGGCTCGGCGGAGATGAATTTATGTTGTACCTTCCTTTTGAGGGCAATCCCGGCTTTTTGAAAAACAAGCTGGAGGATATTCGCATAAAGATGAACAGGGATATTAAGGGTGCGGATGGAACTGTGACCATAAGCAGCAGCATAGGGGTGACTTTCTATAACAAGAACAAGAACTTCGATACTCTATATAAGGAGGCCGATGAAGCCCTGTATAAATCGAAAAAAAACGGAAGAAATCAAATAACGGTATATGCTTGATTGTTTTTCAGGCTGCTGTTTTTGGGTGCGGTAACATTGTTTCGGTAAATGCACTCTTCCTGCGTGGCCAAACCGCTTTTTCCCCTGTGCAGGTTAATCTTTTCAGTTTCCCATTTTTCACCGATTCCCATTAATGCTGTGCTGACCAAGCACAGGCATCGTTTGGAAAGGTTGACCCCGGTGCGATGTTTTATATCCCCGGATCCACATGGCGGAACTTTTGGTGTCGTGCGTCCAGAATCGGGTGCTGGATGTTATGGATGGACCGCCTGCGCCGGGCCGTCGGCTCCTCGTCCGGCAGCTGAGCGGCGCGGCTGACCTGGGCTAGACACATCGAGTCCACGGGGCTGGTGCATGACTTCGGTGACCTTGCGGGCAGGCGCAGGCAGAACGTAAAGCCCTGTGAATACAAGCATTAGCTCCTCTGCTTGCCGGGGCGATCGCTCCCGGCCGCATATTGAGGCTTTTGGGTTTGGAGCCGTTTGCGTATCCCCTCCGGGGGCGGTTCGCCGGCATGGGTCGGCTTCGATTATGCGGGAGCGTTTGATTCTCGTGGCCTCATTGAGTATGATTCGCACGGCTTCTGATATTGAGGATAATCCGGATTTGCCGGGCAGTACTACTGCATTACGTTCGGATTAGTGGGCCGCTTTGTTTGAATTTGTCGTTCAAAGACCAGGAAAACCGATTGGATCCGCCACTACGAAGCCGTCTAGATCAGATTTGAACTTATAGAACGTTATACCGCCAAGAAGTCCGAGAAATAGGAGCTAGCCATGGGTCGAGTGAAGTTCTACGGCAAACAGCAATACCCGCTTGAAATGCACAAGGTGCGCATCATCCAGAAGCTGAATCTGCTGCCAATCGAGGACCGGTTGACTGCAATTCAGGACGCTGGTTATAACACCTTCCTGCTGCAGAATAGGGACGTATTCCTCGACATGCTGACCGACTCGGGCGTTAACGCGATGAGCCAGGAACAGCAGGCCGCCATGATGCAGGCCGACGACGCTTACGCTGGCTCGGAAACGTATACGCGTCTCTATAACAAGGTGCGGGAACTGTTCGGCATGGAGTATTTTCTGCCGGCGCACCAGGGTCGCGCCTGTGAAAACATCATCGTGCGCTCCTTGATGAAGCCCGGCCAGATCACGGTGATGAACTATCACTTCACCACCACCAAGGCGCATATCACCTCCAACGGCGGTTCTGTCGTTGAGTTGATCTGCCCGGAAGGGCTGGATGTTGACTCGCTGGCGCCGTTCAAGGGGAATATGGACGTTGTAGCGCTTCGTAACCTGATTGAGGCCGAGGGCGCTGAAAAGGTGGCATTCGTCCGGATAGAGGCGGGCACCAACCTGATCGGTGGGCAGCCGGTCTCGCTGCAGAACTACCGCGACGTATCAGCCGTTTGCCGGGAGTACGGCATCCCGTTCGTGCTTGACGCCTCGCTGCTGCAGGACAACCTGTGCTTCATCAAGGAACGCGAACCCGAATGCGCCGATTGGGAGATTAGGGACATCTCCCGCGAAATCGCCGACCTGACCGATGTCTTCTACTTCTCGGCCCGCAAGCTGGGCTTCGGCCGCGGTGGCGGTATCTGCATCCGCGATGAGGAGATTTACAAGAAGATGCGTGGCTTGGTGCCGATGTTCGAGGGCTTCCTCACCTACGGCGGCATGTCGGTGCGTGAAATGGAAGCGATCGTCGTTGGTCTCGAAGAAACCATGGATTACGACATGATCAGCCATGGCCCGCAATTCATCGAATACGCGGTGACCGAGATGGACAAGCGCGGCGTGCCGGTGGTGAAACCGGCCGGCGGCCTTGGTGCGCACCTGAACGCAAAGAGGTTCCTGGATCACATCAAGCAGCAGCAGTACCCGGCTGGCGCATTGAACGCGGCCCTCTACCTGACTTCGGGTGTGCGCGGCATGGAGCGCGGCACCATGTCGGAAGAGCGCGACGCCAACGGTGTTGAGCCGCTGGCGAACATGGAATTGGTGCGGCTGGCCCTGCCGCGTCGTGTGTTCACGCTGTCGCAGGTGAATTACATGATTGACCGTGTCACCTGGCTGTACGAGAACCGCCGTCTCATTGGTGGCCTCGAATGGGAAGAGGAACCCGAAATTCTGCGCTTCTTCTACGGCCGGATGCGCCCGATCGGTGACTGGCCGGAACGGCTGGTGGCCAAATTCCGCGACGACTTCGGCGACTCGCTCTAAGCCGTGAGCCGCTGACGCGGCAATGAATGCGGTGTGTCAAAAATGCAATAATGAGGGCTCAGACTTCGGCTGCAACACCTCCATAGTCAAAGATGAGGCCGCCGGGGATCGGGTGGCGGATGTGCCGGCGATGGCGTGGGTGTCCCGATGTTCGCTCTCTTCGACAACCCTGGCGTTAATTTAATTGCCACGGTAAACCAATCCCTCGTAGTAGAGTCGGCGCACGATCGTGCCGTTGTGTTTCTTCCCTTTTCCGCCGCGTTCTGCGTGGCGATGCCCGCTTAAATCAAAACCGCGATATCCTGCAAGCCATTCCGTAGAATCCGTATAAGTTAGGAATGGTTCTTCGCCATCTTGTCGTCGTGACCCGTTTTTGCTACCGTGGAAGGTTCAAAAAGGAGGAATCAGACCATGGGTTCGATTAAAGGCACGAAGACAGAGAAGAACGTGTTGGCTGCATTCGCGGGTGAATCGGCGGCACGCAATCGTTACACCTTCTGGGCGTCTCAAGCCAAGAAGGACGGGTTTGTTCAGATCGAGGCGATCTTTGAAGAAACCGCCAATCAGGAGAAGGAGCACGCCAAGCGTCTCTTCAAGTTCCTGCAGGGCGGCGAGGTTCAGATCGGGGTCGGCCTGCCGGCCGGCGTGATCGGCAATACACGGGACAACCTGATCGCTGCGGCCGAGGGCGAGGAGTACGAGTGGCAGCAGATGTACCCTGAGTTTGCCAAGGTGGCGCGCGGTGAGGGCTTCGAGGAAATCGCGAAGACGATGGAAGCGATCGCGGTGGCCGAGAAGTTCCATGGGGAACGCTATCGCAAACTGGCGGCCAACATCGAGAAGGGCGCCGTTTTCCTGCGCGATGATCCGTCGACCGTGTGGCGCTGCCGCAACTGCGGTTTCACCCACGTGGGCAAGGAAGCGATGGACCTCTGCCCGGCGTGCGCGCATCCGAAAGCGCACTTCGAGCTGCTTCCGACTAACTGGTAAAACTGATAAAAGGCGTTCGTGGCGCGTGTGCCGCCATGGCCCCGGACTCCATGGCGGCGGCCACCGGCCGCTGAGATGGACGGAAACAAAACGGGCTCCCGGCCGCTTTGGCCGGGAGCCCGCAGTATTGAGGCTCCGCGGTGACTTAGGGGTGGCTTAGGCGAACAAGGGCGCCAGCACCAGCGCGATCACGCACATGAGCTTGATCAGGATGTTGATCGAGGGGCCGACCGTGTCCTTGAGCGGGTCGCCGACGGTGTCGCCCACCACGGCGGCTTT
>Ga0123335_1000045_pt1 | contig 158207 bp, 168 predicted proteins | sample BiotimSIPDNA_2_FD_89707 | JGI IMG/M metagenome (GOLD analysis project Ga0123335, IMG submission 89707) | Anaerobic biogas reactor microbial communites from Washington, USA - Biogas_R2 time_0 SIP DNA | ecosystem: Engineered > Bioreactor > Anaerobic > Unclassified | place: Washington, USA... | reverse complement strand
GAGAAAATCTCTCCCCCAGGGGAGATTTTCGAGCGCTTGTCGGGTTACCCTGATCCTGTTTCGTAGGATCAGGGCAATACTTAAAACATTCACGAAGTTAAATTTACCCGCAGGGCCGACCGAAAAAATCTCTCCCCCAGGGGAGATTTTCGAGCGCTTGTCGGGTTACCCTGATCCTGTTTCGCAGGATCAGGGCAATACTTAAAACATTCACGAAGTTAAATTTACCCGGCTTAAGATTGCTTTTCGGTCTGCGGCGGCTCGCAAGGCTTTTTCGATACTTTCACCTTCGCCGTGCGTAAGACCCGGTCGTGCAAAAGATACCCTTTTTGCATTTCCTCCAGCACCGTGTGCTCTGGCACTGACGCATCATCACACTGCATCAATGCCTCATGGTAATGAGGATCAAACTGCTTGCCGGACGCTTCCAGCGGCTTGACACCGTGGCGCTTCAGCAGTTCGTAAAGATGCGCCAGTATCATTTCAACACCTTTCAGAAAAACAGACACGTCCCGGCAATTATTTTCCGCCAGGCCCACCGTGCGCTCGAGATCGTCGAGCACGTCCAGCAGTTCGTCGATCAAGCCCTCATTCGCGAATTTCAGAAAATCCTGTCTTTCGCGTTCCATACGCTTGCGGATATTCTCGAATTCCGCCTGCTGGCGCAGCAGCCTCTCCCAGTATTCGGCGGCCTTGGCGGCATCCTCTTTCAGCTTCCGTAGTTCCGATTCCTTAACGCTGACTTCTTTATCCGTCGAACATACTCCGTCTGGAGAAACCCCGGCTTGCGGCTTTTCTTCTTTTATCTCTGATTCCTTAGCACCGCTCTTCTTATTGTGATTCTCTTTATTGTTCATGGATGGTTAAATCGCTTTCTTCTCTTCGAGTATCAAGGAATTACAAGACTTCTTTTGTTTTTATATGTCACTCAGCACTTCCGAAAGCACCTCGGAAACATACTCCAGCGCCGGGATAACATGACTATATTCCATTCTCCGCGGTCCCAGCACCGCCAGCCTGCCGACCGGCTGCTCCTTAACGTTATAGGAAGATATCAGGATAGCGCAGTTCTCGGTGCCTTCGCAGCCGAGTTCCTCTCCTATATAAACCGCCACTTTGCGGCTGTTGTGTTTGCGGATGATCTCCAGCAGCAACCGCTTCTCCTCGATCAGCCGGATCAGAAAACGGATACTTGAGGCATCCCGGAACTCCGGCTGTTCGATTATGTAACGCACTCCGCGGTAAACGAATCTTTCGTCCATGTCCGGCAGGGCGGCGATACCTGCGCAGTGGGTGACCTCGGACAGCAAGTCGGAAGTCTTCTCCAGTACGGCGTCCAGCGTCTCGGAACCGCGTTCGTAGGCGCCGAATATGCGCGCCTTTTCTTCCTCTATCAGTTCCAGCTGAGAAAGCAGGAAATCCACGTAGTAACGATAGCCCTTGTCGGTCGGCATACGGCCGGCAGAGGTATGCGGATGCGTGAGGTATCCCGCTTCTTCCAGCTCGGCGAAGATATTCCGGATGGTGGCCGGGCTAAGATCGAATTCGGCTGAAAGGTCGCCCGAAGCCACCGGTTCCGCCTCCCTGATATAAAAATTGATGGCGGAACTCAATACCGCTTTACGCCTTGCGTCATGATCAACCGTCTTCACGATATTCTCTCCCTTTTTCGCAGGAAACTCTTTCGCGGGAACTTTAATTTTAACACAGCTTACCGCTTTGTCAACGAAATGCCGTCGCTATTAGCGGGATGATCAGCTTTGACCTTATCGCCCTGCGCGAGCTTTCCTTGCAAAAGCATTATCGCCAGCGGGTCCTGCAGATAATGCTGGACGGTGCGTTTCAACGGGCGCGCCCCGTACTGGGAATCGAAGCCTTTTTCCAGCAGAAAATCGCGGGCCTTTTGCGTCAGCTCCAATGTAACTTTTCTGGCCTCCAGCTTTTCTTTCAGCGGAGCCGTCTCCAGATCCAGGATGCGCGCGATCTCCGCCTTGTCCAGCGGGTTAAAGATGATTATGTCATCCAGACGGTTGATGAACTCCGGTTTGAATATCTTCTTCACTTCCGCCATCAGGCGCTCCTTCGGAGCCCCGCTCTGCAGTATATCCTGCCCGATATTGGAGGTCATTATGATCACCGTGTTCTTAAAATTCACGGTGCGCCCCTGGCCGTCGGTAAGGCGGCCGTCGTCCAGTATCTGCAGCAGCACGTTAAAGACGTCGGGATGCGCCTTCTCTATCTCATCCAGCAGTATGACCGAATACGGTCTGCGCCGCACCTTTTCGCTCAACTGTCCGCCTTCCTCATAGCCCACGTATCCCGGCGGCGCGCCGATCAGCCTCGAGACGCTGAACTTCTCCATATATTCGGACATATCTATGCGCACCAGCGCGTCCTCGTCGTCGAAAAGAAACCAGGCCAGCGTCTTGGCCAGCTTGGTCTTTCCCACTCCGGTCGGCCCCAGAAAGATGAACGACCCCAGCGGACGCTTTTCGTCGCCCAGTCCGGAACGGGCGCGGCGCACGCAAGCCGATATCTCCTCTATCGCCTGGTCCTGGCCGATGACCCTGCTCTTCAGGCGCTCTTCCATCTTCAACAGTTTCTCGGTGTCACCCTCCATAAGGTTGGAGACTGGAATGCCGGTCCATTCTCCGACCACCCGCGCGATATCTTCGTCGCCAACCTCTTCTTTGAGCATCAGGCTGTGTTTTTGCAAGGCAGCCAGTTCCTGGTTGCGTTTTTTCATCTCTTTATCAAGCTCTATCAGCACGCCGTAGCGTATCTCCGCCACCTTGTCCAGGTTCCCGACCTTCTCGGCCGCCGAAGCCTCGTTCTTGGCATCCTGTATCTTCTCTTTTATCTGCTGGATGCTCTGGATAACCCGCTTCTCTTCCTCCCATTGTTTCTTCTTTTCGCCGAGGTCGCGTTTCAATCCCTCCAGCTGCGCCTCGAGCTTTCCCAGGCGTTCAGTGGAGGAGGCGTCTTTCTCCTTCTTCAAAGCCTGTTTCTCTATCTCCATCTGCATAATGCGACGCTGAACCGAATCCACCTCCTGCGGCATACTGTCTATCTCTATGCGCAGGCGCGACGCCGCCTCATCCACCAGATCGATGGCCTTGTCGGGCAGACGACGGTCGGTTATGTAGCGCGCAGAAAGCGAAGCTGCGGCGATCAAAGCGGAATCCTTGATGCGCACCCCGTGGTGTATCTCGTATTTTTCCTTCAGCCCGCGCAGGATGGAAATCGTGTCTTCTACGGTCGGCTCTCCCACGAAAACCGGCTGAAACCTGCGTTCCAAAGCGCTGTCCTTCTCTATATACTTGCGGTATTCCTCGAGGGTAGTGGCCCCGATACAACGAAGCTGGCCCCTGGCAAGCAGCGGCTTGAGCATATTGGAGGCGTCTATCGAGCCCTCGGCGGCTCCGGCGCCCACGATGGTGTGTAATTCGTCTATGAAAAGTATGATACGGCCGTCGCTGTCGCGCACTTCTTTCAGCAAGGCCTTGAGCCTGTTCTCGAAATCGCCCCTGAACTTGGCGCCCGCTACCAGGCTTCCCATATCCAGGGAGATGATGCGCTTGTCTTTCAGCCCCTCGGGGACGTCACCGGAGACCACGCGCAGGGCCAGACCCTCCACAATGGCGGTCTTGCCCACGCCTGCTTCCCCGATCAGCACCGGATTGTTCTTGGTGCGGCGGGAAAGCACCTGCATCAACCTGCGTATCTCGCCGTCCCTGCCGATCACCGGATCGAGTTTCATCTTGGAGGCCAATGCAGTAAGGTCCTGCCCGTATTTTTCCAAAGCCCCGAAAGAAGCCTCGGGATCCTGGTCGGTGATGCGCCGGCTGCCGCGCACCTCCCGCATCGCCTGCAATACCTTATCCCGGGTCAAACCGAGAGAATGGAATTCACGTGTAAGCTGCGAGCCTCCGTGCTCCAGTAAAGCCAGAAGAAAATGCTCCCCGGAGACAAACTCATCTTTCAACGCCCCGGCCTCTTTTACCGCGGCCTTGAGAGCAGCAGCCGCGCGCTGGGAAAAATAAACATCTTTGGAAACTCCGCTCACGCGCGGCTGTTCCTTCAAATGTTTCTCCAGGGATTTGATGACCTCAAAACTCGGAACCCCGGCCTTATCCAGTATCTCCAAAAGCAGACTGTCATCCTGGCGTAATACGGCCAGCAGCAGATGTTCAGGTTCTACCTGCTGATGCGAATGCTCCTGGGCGAAAGCGGCGGCAGATTGTAAAGCCTCCTGGAACTTAACCGTGAATTTGTTTATATCCATTTTTATTCCTCCTTATCGCGCTTTAGCAATCATAGCATAGGAGTGCTAAAATAGAAACAAAAATTTTTCCCCTTCTCTCGGCTTATTTTGCTCTGCTTTCCTTATTATTCATCTGCAGTATGATGCGGATCCCGCTGATATTAACGCGCTTTTCTTCCATCAAAAAATGAATGTATTCCAACCGCTCTATATCCTTTTGACAGTATAACCTGGATTTCTTTCCCTGGCGTTTTGGAGAAACAATACCCGCTTTATCGAGCTGGCGTAATGTCCAGACAGGGATACCGACCAGCCTGCTGACCACGCTGATGATATATACTGGTTCTTCCGGCCGTATACGCACCTTAAACACCGGCATGATGCTCCCTCCCTGCTGTTACCCGGATTTAGAAAAATAGTAACACATTCTAACAATCTTGTCAAGATAAATTAACAAATTTTGTTAGAATATCTAACAGGTAAACCCGCCCTTATTTTTCCCGTCCGGCACAGGCATCCTGCATGCGCTTAGCCTCCACTACCGGGAGATTTCCCTTGACCTTCACCCCTTCCGCAAGATATTCCACTGACTCGACCTTGCCGTGCCGGTAGAATTGGTCCAGCATATGCATAAGGCTGTGCGGAATCAGCAATTCCACCCAAGTCATCCTTCCCTTGAATTCCTTCTCAATCTCTGCCAGCAGCTTGTCCAGGTTAGTCCCCAGCTTGGCGGAGATGGCGACCGGCCTAGGCATATCCGCCTGTAACGCCGCCAACCAGCTTTTGTCCTCCACAAGGTCGAGTTTATTCAAAGCCGTGACCACCGGGATATCCCGGGCGCCGATCTGCTCCAACACCTGCCGCGCGGAACGGGCGTGCTCATAAGCCAAATGATGGCTGCAATCTATCACGTGCACCAGGAGGTCGGCATGCGCCGTTTCCTCAAGGGTGGCCTTGAATGCCTCGATAAGATTGTGCGGCAGGTCGTGCAGGAACCCGACGGTATCGGTGAGCACCACGTTTTCTCCGCGCGGCAGTTGTAAAGACTTCGACAGCGGGTCCAGCGTGGTAAAAAGCGCGTTCTGTACCTTTTGCCCGGCGTTGCAGAGGGCGTTCAAAAGCGTGGATTTTCCGGCATTGGTATAGCCTACCAGCGCCACCAGCGGGAGTTCCTTCTCTTTTCTCTTCTTGCGCAGCAGCTGACGATGACTGTTCAGGTCCCGGAGGTCCCGTTTCAAGCTGTCTATGCGCTTGCGTATGCGCCGGCGGTCCGTCTCCAGTTTGGTCTCTCCGGGGCCGCTGGTGCCGATGCCGCCGCCCGGACGGGAAAGCAGTTTTCCCCTGCCGGCAAGCCGAGGCAGCATATATTCCAACTGGGCCAATTCCACCTGCGCTTTTCCCTCGCCGCTGGCCGCGTGCCTGGCGAAAATATCCAAAATCAGCTGTGTGCGGTCTATTACGCGCTTACCGATTATATCCTCAAGATTGCGCTGCTGCGTGCCGGTCAAGTCCTTATTGAAAATAACCGTGTCCACGTTCTCCGCCGCGCAGATCAACGCGAGCTCTTCGGCCTTGCCGCTGCCGATAAGCAGGCTCGCGGTGGGTTTGTCACGCAGACAAATGATATTATCCACCAGTTCAACGCCGGTGTTGGCGGTAAGTTCCGCCATTTCCCCGGCGTTGTCTTCCACCGTCCAACCGTCGTCCGCTCCATGGCTGAACCTGACCGTTACCGTGATAACTCTTTCCATATGATCTCCGCCGCCTCCTCCGGGCGCGCCGCCGGCCGGTTGATCCAGCGCACGCGTTTATCCTTCCTGAACCAGGTCATCTGCCGTTTGGCGTAATGCCTGGTATTCAACTTCATCAGCCGCCGCGCCTCATCCAGCGCGCATCTACCTTCGAAATATTCCTTCAATTCATTCAAACCGATGGCAAAGGCCGCGGTGCGCGAAAGCGGCATCTCCAGCAGACCGCGCGCCTCCTTTTCCAGCCCGGAGGCGAACATCTCGTCCACCCTCTCCTCTATCCTTCGGTACAACTGCTCCCGCTCCGGATTCAAACAGAATATCTCCGTCGCGTAAAGTTCCGAAAGCCCTTTGCGCTCTTTCTGTTTGTCTGAAATCGATTTCCCGGTAGAATCCCAAACCTCCAGCGCGCGGACAATTCTCCTGACGTCGTTAGGATGGATACGCTTGCCGGCCGCCGGGTCGTGTTCACTCAGCCTCGCGTGCAGCGCCGCCGCTCCTTCCGGTGAAGCTGCCTGCCGGTAAAACTCCTCCCGCAATAAGCTCCGTTCAGGCGCGCAGGCAAAGAGCCCGTTCAGGACCGCGGAAACGTATAACCCGGTCCCTCCCACGAAAAGCGGAACCTTGCCCCTTATAAAGATATCTTCGACCTTCCCGGCCGCTTCCTCATAATAACGGAAAGCGTTGTATTCTTCAGTGGGCGGCACGATATCCAGCAAATGATGCGGCACCCGCGCCCTGTCGGAAGCCGAAGGCTTGGAGGTAATGATGTCCATCCCTTTGTAAACCTGCATGGAGTCGCAGGAAATTATCTCCGCTCCGATGCGCTCGGCCAGGATCATGGCGGTTGAAGATTTACCGGAGGCTGTGGGACCGGTGATAAAAATTATCTTTTTATTCATTATGGCTTCAAGGACAGATGCGGATGGGATAACCTTCTTTGGAGAGCTTCTTCGCGGATTCCTCGGCTTGGCCGCGGTCGTTGAACCTACCGACCTTTACCCTGAAAAGGATGTTTCCGCCGCCCGGTTTCTGGTATTTCTCCACATAAGCGTCGTAACCCTTCCTGAAAAGTTCCTCTTTCAAGCCGTTTGCGTTGGCCTGACGGGAAAAAGAACCGGCCTGCACGGTGTAAAAAAACCCGGGATTGCGCAGCACATCCAGTCCGTTATCTTCAGCCGGAGGCGGAAAATTCCCGCTTATTTTCGCGGCGTAAGCGGCGGCCGCCGCGTTGTCGCCTTTCTTCTCGGCGCAGCGCTTCAGACGGTAATAGATACCGTCCGCGAAACGGGCGTATGCCCTTCGCTCCTCCATCTCTTTATAATGCTTCTCCGCCGTAGCGTAATCCCCGCGCAGAAAGTATGTGTCCGCCAGGCCGATCTCCGCTTCAGTCCTGAATTCCGAACTTCGCGACTCGCGCAGTATGATCTCGAAGATATCCGAGGCCCGCAGAAGATTACCGTCCTTCATATAACTGACTCCCAGGATATAGTATAATTCATTGAGGCCGCGGGAATCCTTGCCGGCCTGGGCCAGCATCCTCTCGCCTTCTTTTATCGCCTTCTTGTAATCCCCTTTAAGAAAATAAAACTTGGGCTTATCCAGGTTCATTCCGCAGGCAGCCGGGATCAGCCGGATGGCAAACAGTAAAACGACAGCCGAAAGAGCGGCCGCCGCGAATAAGAACGGCGCGCGGCCGTAGATTTTACCGGTATGTTTCAGGCGGTATCGATCATTCATTTCGCCTTTCTCCACTGTTTGCCGGACAGCGATATGCGTTTCTGCAGGTCGAGGGCCAGTTTATGGCGCCGCTCCTTTTCCCGGCGCGGCACATCGTCTTCCATGTCCGCGGCTCTGCTGTGCGGCCTCGGCGAGTATTTAAAGATATACGCCTTATTGAAACGCACCTCTTCCAGTATCCGGCAGGTGGCCTGGAAGTCCTCCTCCGTTTCTCCGGGGAACCCCACGATCACGTCCGTGCTCAATTCCCCGCCCGGCACTATTCTACGATATTCGCGCGCTAATTCCAAATAATATTTGCTATTATACCCGCGGTTCATCGCCTTCAGCACACGGTCCGAACCGGACTGGAACGGCAGGTGCAGCCATTTTTTCACGCGCTCCAGGCCGCCGACGGCCTTAAAAAGTCGGATGCCGCTGTCCCTGGGATGAGAAGAAGTAAAAGTTATCTCCTTGACCCCTTCTATCGCGTGCGCATCCTCCAGCAGATCCACGAAGTCCCCTTTATCACCTGAACGGTAGGAATTCACATTCTGCCCCAACAGAAATATCTCGCTCAATCCCCGCGAAACCGCGTCCCGCACCTCGCGCAATATATCCTCACGCCTGCGGTGCCGCAACGGGCCCCGCACGTAAGGAACGATACAATAAGAACAATGATTCGAACATCCCTCAGAGATCACGATATAAGCCTGCGTCTTGCCCGAACGGAACCCGCTATGATATATCTGCTCCGGCCTGACATCCCCGTCGATTTCCCAGATCTTACGTTCGAAAAGGTTGGCCTCGTCTTCGCCTTTACCATATAGCGCGGATGGCCGGCTGTGAAATATCCTTTTCAGTATCTCCGGGATCTTAGAGATATCCTGCGGCCCGGCCACAAAATCCACGAACGGTGAACGCTCAAACGCTCCCGCCCCGTAATTCCTCCCCATGCACCCCACGAGCCCGATTACAGGTTTTCGGCCTATCGGGCCCGGGACGCCTTTTCTTAACTCTCGCGCGTTTCCGGCCAGTCCCCGCGCCGCTCTCTCTTTATTCCTTCTTGCTTTACATACTCTCCCGATCTCCGACCAAACCTTCTCCTCAGCGTGCTCCCTCACCGCGCAGGTATTGAAGACCACCACATCGGCTTCATCCTCCGAACCAACCAACTCAAACCCCACCTGCATGAGAATACCGGCGATCACTTCAGAATCGCGGACGTTCATTTGGCATCCGAACGTGCGTATGTACACTCGGTTTCTATCTTCTTTCATATCAATAAGTTATGACTTTGCACTTTCGTGTCTAAAAGTGTATAACCGAACGTTATAGAGTAGAAAGGCTCTCTTTTTTGACCAAATTTCGCCATTTTATTAGGTTCTCTATGTCTAAAACTGTACAAACGGGATAGTTGCGACTGTCACGTTTCGGATTAAGCCAACCTCTCTTAATCCAGTAGTATAACGTTTGCCTATGAACTTTCAGTAAATGCGCTACTTGCGTTAAGTTATAATTCTTTGATGATCGGATAATTTTTCTCTGGATGATTTTCCTATCAGTTTTTTCTATCTGATCATCTAATTCTGAGCTTCTGTCAGCTTTCTTACCCAACAATTCTCCCAGGTATCTTTTATCTGCCTGATGTAATATGTTAACAAATTCCTGAAGCCGTAACTGCTCTTCATCGTTATTCATATAGCACTCTCTCGTATAACCTTATTGCCTTCGTAAATTTGAAAGGATCTATTTATAACTGATTATAAATCGTTCCAGATTTTATTAAATAGCCAGTCAATGAAAGGAATAATAAGTTTTTTCTTTCGTTGTTCATAAAAAATATGCCCTCTCGCTAGTCCCCAAAAACTTCCTGAACCAATAAATCCTAAAAACATTGCCGCGATAATTTTTAAACCAAAATTATTGAAATTAAAAAGAAACGTTGCCGAGAATATAATGAGAAAAATGATCAGTAAAATCATCAAATCAAAAACGGGAGAAATAAAATCTTCGAGTCCCTTTTTCTTTGTTAATTTACGGTTTATTCTGTCTTCCCGTTCTCTTTCAAGTTCTTCCCTTGCTTTTCTATGCTCTTCTTTTTCTTCATAGTATTTCCTTAATCCCTCTTCTCGCGATTGACTTTTTATCTTTTCCAAAACATCCATTGGTGTTTTATCTGTGATCTGTTCTACCGTATCAGCAGTTTCTGGTAATAACTCGGATATAACGGAAGATGCTCGCAAAAGCAGGTATTCGTCCTCAGTTATTTCTTTACTTTTATAATATTTCTGCAGTTCGGATAAATATTTTCTGATCATTGAATCCGTAGGTTGTAGTACAGCGTAAACCTCAGCAATGATTTTACTTTTGGCTAATTTATTAATTTCTTGCGGCGATTGAAGCCACATATATGTTCCTAGAAAAATGTCAGTAACGCAGATTGGGATAAAATTCCCTCTCCCAGGCTCTTCGATTTCTAAATGATATTTCCTGCATGCTTTAGCAAGAGAACTATTTGAGCACATAAATACAATTTTTAAATCTTTAAACCGCTGGGGAAATGCTCGGCGCACTTTTCTGTATACCATAACAATAGAACGGATATCATTATCTAATAAAAATTTGTTTATAGTCTCGTCAAAATCTATATTACTTGCTCTATATTCTTTTATAATACGATCTCTTAACTCGTTTTCATTAACCTGCCCTTCATCTGCATCTCGCTCATAAGAAGTATCTTCAATTTGAATGCCAAACTTACTTATCTGAGCATCGATGCTATTTAAAACCCTATCAACATCTAATTCGGTAAAATTATTTTCAATAAAATACAAGGTTGTTCTTGAAGCTTTTGTCATATCGCAATCAGGCTTATTAAACCATTTCTTTGCATTATTAATATTATGCAGAATCTCGTCATATGTATGCTTAAATAATATTAACTGACTTCTAGATTCAATAAACACGCGAAAAAGATCCTCAACCATTCTTTGTGGAATTTCACCAGACAATCCTAGAACTTTCAATATATGTGCTGTATCGCAATATATTTTAACCTTCTGTACTTTCTCTTCGTGCAATTGCTTTTCTTCATTAATGATAGTCGAAGCTACAATATGACCTGAGGCTATCTCAACGACGTATTGAAAAACTTCGGTATTGGCGATAGATTCTTTCTGCAAAAAGGCAGCTAAACACTTGATGTTTTTTCTTTCAAATTTCACCGCTGGGAATAATATCAGATCTTTCTTCGCGAAAAAAAGCAAATTTGCATCTTGTTTCTCTAGGAAAGCTATGAGGGCATCACTAGCCTCTTGCTCTTTAATATCCTCATTACAATCGTGTTTCATGAATTCGACAAATGCTTGCAGAACTTTCTTAAACTTGGTTTCATATTCATTTCGGGTAGTGCGTATCGGCTTTTCGAGAATATTTTTTTTCTTCCAGACGTCACCCTGACAATAAATTATTTTGCCTGCCCTAACTAATCGTTTCAAAACTACTTTCATTGGATAAATTGGAATTTTAAACAGAAATTCGCTGTAAAAATCCTGACAAATACGATCAATATTAACTTCTTCATAACCACGTCTTATAAACAACTCCTCAACAAATGGTGCTAAACTATCTAAATAATTCTGCCCTATTCTTCTATTGGCATTTAAGATAGCGAAATTGACCAATGCCCTTGTATTATCCATACCTCAACCTCCTTAACTATGTACAAATCGCTGTCTCTGCACACTACCTCGTTTTTCACTTACGTTCGGTTTTCTTACGACTCTTTCCGTAACTCTATACAAATCAATGGATTAATTCTTATTATGCACTGCTGCCAAGAATTGTAAAATCGGTTTGTAACAACTTGTCCATCTTGCAGCCGTAGGTGCGCAAAAAAATCTTCTTTTTTGATATCTCTTTACTAATCATAGTGTTATAAAAATTTCAACGTCTCGGGATTTTATAATAAATCAAAGCCTTTTTAAAATCGTCCATAGACACTCCCTTTCATATTAGCTTATCAGTTAATGAAACTCCCCGGGCTTGAAGTCTGGGGTAATCTACTCCGCATTTATCCCGGCTTGAAAGCCGGGGATTTCTGCGGTTTGATTAAATAATTGCTTAGAAATCAACTCATTCCATTCCAAGTATTGCATAGTCATTCCTGGTGGTCACAATGCCCTGCTGGCGGCACCGCCTGAAACCTTTTATTTCTTGTCTTCGCACTTATTACACAGCTCTGGATCCTTGGCCGACGGACGCACGCCGAACAGCGTTTTCGCGATCAGCCGGTACAAAAATCCTTCCAGCGGCACTTTGCATTTCTTGCATTTTTTGGTCATAGCCTAATTTCGTCTCTCAATAATATCTATCGCGTGCTCTCGACAATAGTCATGCATCTTGCCTCTCAGTTCAACTTTTCTCCACAAGGGATTATCTTCGTAGGAACCAACAAGAACCAAATCGCAATTCTTCTGTCCTTCATAATCGTCCTCACCGGTTACAAAACGAAAAATGCTTTTAGGCGTATGCCTTTTTAAGAATTCGTTGAATTCACCTTTATTCCCTGCGAGAACAAGAATCATATTAGCTCTTTCCATTAGCCATGCGCAGGAGATCATTCTGTGTCTCATAGACGCATGACGCGATCAGCTTAATAAAATCCGTATCATTTTTATGCGCTTTTTCAAGAGCGCTGATGTATTCAGAGCGCTTGAGCGGCGGAATGATCGCAATAATATATCCTGCCTGCATAAGAGCCACGTTCATTAAAAGTCTGGCGACTCGTCCATTGCCGTCAACAAACGGATGAATAAACACAAACTCTTTATGAAGCTTGGCGGCATAGACAACAGGATGAGTATCTTTCTTCAAACGGGGCAAATCCTTAATAAGTTTCTGCATCATCCCGGGAAGCGCGTCTGGTGTTGGCAAAGGGTATTGGGAACCCGTAATAATAGCCTGCACCTTCCGATATACACCGGCATCTTCTTCCTTGATGCGGTGATAAAAGAGCGCGTGCAACTTCTTGATGTCTTCTTCTGTTATTGTCTTCCCGGTAGCAAGCGCATACATGTAATCGAACGCGTCACTGTGCCCGGTGGCCTCGTAATGATCTCTAAGCGGCTTTCCGGCAATGGTAAGCCCATCCTCGATGACCACTTTTGTTTCCGATATAGTCAGAGAGTTCCCCTCAAGCGCGTTGCTTGAATAGGTAAGCCCAATACGAAAATATTCCTTTATCTGGTGATTCATTTCATTGCTAAAGGGGCGCAATGCGTTTATTCTTGCCTGCGCCTCATCAACCTTACTCGAAATCTCTTTCATATGGCCTCCATCCTTACTGGCTTTAAAGCCAAGAAACTGCTACGAATTGATCTGTTTAAATATTTCACCTATCCAAGCCGGGGCATAACGGATATCGTTGATAAGCTGTTTTTTATCTTCGGCCGATAATCTTCTTTTAAGCGAATTAATTACTTTATCGTCGATATTTCTTTGTTTCATGTACCGTAGAGCCTGAATAACCAAGCCGCTCACGCGCCCGGCAGTCGCCATATTTTTTGGCGATGTCTTCCTAAACATAATGTGCCAGTTACCAACCTGAACCACCCGGGTAGAGCCGTCTGTTAATAAAACAATCTTTGCCGGGACTTGATCCGACAACCCCAGTAAGTTAGCCGCATATGCTCCAGACGGTTGAATCTTAAGATTATCTTTTTCGGCAAGCGCAGCAGTTATACGATTAACGTTTGGCGGCATTTCTCCAAAATCCGGATGCTTCCGTGGATAATCATAAAGCCCACGCGCTAACCGGCGAATGTCACCAGATCGAACTAACCGGCTCAACGCCTGATCAATAGCCGCACGATTGCCAAGATCAAGAAAATGACTTGGGGCAAACACCCATCCCTTTTTCTTGCCGATAATCCGACGAAAAATCTTGCTCTCAATAGATTCAGTCATATATATCTCTTTTTAATGTCAGAAATAATATATCGCACTTCTGACACAAAGTAAAGCTATTTCTAAGTTCCAGTGTCATAATTCGCCCCCAAAATGTTCACTGGTCGGAAATGTCCACTATTTATGAGACATTTCGATTTAGTGGACATTTACGTGTCCATCCATGTCCATCAAAATGTGGCTTTGGCTAAAGGAATCCAAACCACGGACTTTCCGGCCAGCCTTTTTCTGACCCTCCCGGGTGCCCGCAGAATACTAAAAATCGCCGCATAAAAAATCCCTCTGACCGAGCTTCTCAATACGATCATAGGGATGGCGGATTATTACAACAGGTTCTGCGACTTAAAGATGTTCTCTATGATCGTCCTGGCAGTCTTGCCCGATGGATTCTCGCCTCCGGTAATATTGCAGGCAAATACGTAGGTCATGCCGTCATGCTCCAAGAAACCCACAAACCAGCCCAAGTTCCATTTACCATCCGGCTCTGTTCCGGAGCCGGTCTTGCCGTAAAGCGTGCCTTTGTCGGTCTTCTCTGCCTGCATGATATCGCGCAAGATCGCGATATTCTTTTCAGCAAACGGAAGTTGGCCGTCCAAAAGCTTGTTTAAAAGAACAACTTGCTCATACGCGCTGATCTTGATGGATGTAGTATCCGGACGCGGAAGCCAGAAGATATCAATCCCGGCCGAGATATCCTGTGAACCATACGCGATTTTTTCAATATACTCCTTCATCCGGGCTTCGCCAATTTCCCGCGCCAAGATCTGATATGCTGGCACGGCCGACACTTTAAACGCCTCACGCAGTGTTAGATCCTGATTCCACCCTTCTATATCACGCTTCACCCCATCCCATTTATACCACGGCTCGCCAGCCTCCTTGATGAGCCCCAGCTCAAGCCCGATTAGGGTATTGTAAATCTTGAATGTCGAGCATGGCGCAAGGCGCTGGCCACTACGCGCGGAATCGATGTTGACTGTCTCTCCGTTAGCCCGGTTATAGATCACCAGAGCCGCGTCATACCCTTGCAAAAGAGACTTGTCGATCTCTTGAGCAAACGAAACTGCGCTTATAAGCAAAAACCCAATAATCAGAATGAATCTTTTCATAATCATGTTTTTATTCCCCAACCACCGCTTCAGCCAAGCTCCTCATGGCATTACTATAACTCTGCCACCGGCCAGCCGTAGGTCGTGAAAATACTCTTTTTTGTGTATCGCTCTTATTTGTCATCGGTATTGAACAGCCTTACTTTAAAATTAATTCGCGTCGTTATCTTCCGGCCCGCTCACATATATCATATTCCCATGAAAATTTTTAAAATCTCCTTTTCTTTTACCTCTTCTAATCCTTTGATAACTTTCTTCTGCCATCTCGGAATCATAGTATTATAAACACGCTTGATGGTCGCCGCCTCACCCTTCGCTATCAAAGCCATAAGAATTTCTACGGCAGCATTTCTGTCCTTGCTTACTTTCTCCTCTTTAGTGCGCCTTTGAAAGATGATTAATTTATGTAAGGCGAAATTAGCGGGATGAGGAAGATTAATTTCAATACCCTCTATCTTTACCTTTATTATATCCAGTATTAACAAATCCAGAAACCGCAGAGGTTGGGCATTAAGGCCGAATTGTGGCAATTGGTATGGTTTATCTGAACTGCGGCCCTTTTCAGGAACCAAAAACTCGATAATAAGATCTGAGTGTTCTAACTGGATATATCCTTCTGATCCCTTAAAATTAACAATAAATCCTAAATCTTTTAACAGGTTAGGAATATCTACCTTTTTCTTCGCTTTCGATGGTATCGGAACTAAAAAGTCGACGTCTCGGGTCTTGATTGCAGTGGGATACTGCACGCTTCCAAAATAATCTTTGTAAAAAGAAATACACCAACTGCCTATAAGAACGACATCCCTGAGAATGCCGGATTCTTCTAATCTCTTCAATACTTCAAGACACAATTTATACTGATTCTTTTCCACGAAGAGCGCTCCGTAAAAACCTGATTTGTTTTTTCACTTGAGATAATAGCTTTCGATACTTAGCCCTGTATTCTTTCGCTTCTTGATATTTCTTTATCTCTTCTTCGGAAACCTTGCCCTTATAGATAAATTTTACCTTTCCCTTCTGCCGCAATAGAAGATAATAATACTCATGGCCTTTAACCTTTTTTTTAATGAGGCTACCTTTGGGCAATTTTGCCAATTCGCGCTCGTATCCACCCTTCATGCGCAGAGAATTCTCGAATTCTTCTTTAAGCACTCCCTTTATCACTCCCATGTCAAACTCTCCGTAAGGTTAAATAGTTACCATACAAACTACTAAATAGCATATCTTGTATGGTAACTGATGTCAAATAAAAAGTTACCATACGATTGATAGAATTTCAAGTATTGTATGGTAACTTGATGAGTATTCAACTTGGCTAAGGTATAACACAGCGATGTATACTTTCCCACAAGGGAACACTTGCCTAATTCCCCATAAGGGCAAGGTGTTATCCCACAAGGGCAGGGTGTTACTCCGATTGGCTAAGGTATAACACAGCGATGTATACTTTCCCACAAGGGAACACTTGCCCAATTCCCCATAAGGGCAAGGTGTTATCCCACAAAGGCAGGGTGTTACTCCGATTGGCTAAGGTACACCCGGCCTAAAACCCGGGGATTTCCGGGGGAAGAGATCAAATTCTTACTTCTCCGCGACTACAAGCATTTCGAAATCATCGGTAGTCAATTTTTCGTTTCTTGAATACGCCCCGAGCTTCGCGCCGAAAATGTCTATTTTCTTAAACCCGAGCGTTTTTAAAAGCCCCGTTATTTCACTGGGTATGTAATAACGCTCGTTGCACTTAAACTCCCTTTTATTGCCGGAATCGTCCTCAAAAACAACGGTGTTATGATCACGGAAGGTCATCAGGTCAAAGGAGCACTCTTTGCACTGTGACTGGCCTTCTTTCTGCGCCGACTTATAAAATTCACTGACCGAATGAAACAACGGGAACAATCCGTTCAATGTGGTAAAAATGAGCTTCCCCTGGACGTTTAAAGCTCTTGCCGCGCTCTTGAGGATCGCGAAATTCATTTCATCCGTTTCCATAAGAGGAAACCCGCCTTCGCATAGCATAATGGCCAGATCGAATTCGCCCTCAAACGGAAGGGCCCGCGCATCATGCTTCTTAAAATCGATCGCCACCCCTGCTTCTTTGGCTTTCTCCCGCGCCCTTGCAAGCTGTGACTCGGAAAGGTCGACGCCGCTCACTTTATATCCTCTTTTCGCCAACTCAATGGCGTGGCGACCGGTACCACATCCGATATCAATGATCTTTATGGATTTATCTTGTCCGGCCTCAGCCTCGATAAAATCGCACTCACCCACAGTCCCCTGGACAAAACATTCTTTATCGTATTTGCGCGCGTAGTTCTCGAATAATGCTTCATACCATTGTTTCATAGTAAACCCCTTATCGAGTAGAAACACGGGCTGTTCTCCCTATCGCCTCCAACCCATGCCCTTTTAGCTGATTTCCCTGCGCCTCGCCCATCACTCGTTATCTATCCCCTATCGCCAAATTCACCGCCGCTTCGGAGTGTATGGCTGTAGTATCAAAAACAGGCACGCGGACATCTTTCTGCTCAATCAGCAACGGTATCTCGGTGCAGCCCAATATCACACCCTCTACGCCCTCTTCTTTTATGAGCCGGTTAATGATCTTGAGATATCTCTTTTTTGACTCGCTATAGAATTTACCGGCGCATAATTCATCGAAAATAACGTTATTGATATATTCCCTCTCGCTTTTATTGGGAATCACCACTTTTAGCCCGTATTTCTTTTCCAGGCGGCCGCCGTAGAAATCCTCTTCCATAGTGTATCTGGTGCCCAATAATGCGACGGTCTTTATTCCCGCGGACTTCACTTTCTCTCCGGTGGCATCTACGATACTAAGTACCGGTATTTTGACGTTCTGCTCGATGATATCTGCCGTAGAGTTCATCGTATTGGAGCATATTATGATAAAATCCGCGCCGCCGCGTTCAAGTCTTTGCGCGGCGTCTATCATCGTTTTTCTTAAAGGAACCCAGTCCCCGTCTTTTGCAAGCCTTTCCTGCTTTGAGAAATCACCGAATTCAACGGAATACATCAGTATCTTTGCGGAATGAAGCCCGCCGAGCTTGGCCCCGGCTATTTCGTTCATCAAACGGTAGTATTCGATAGACGACACCCAGCTTACTCCTGCGATCATTCCGATCGTTTTCATCTCGGGTTGTTCTCTTATCCCCAGGGCGGATTGAGCAATGCCTTGCGTATTCTCCGCATGCACACGAGAGAAAACGAAGAACGGAATAACAACGAGAATCAGTGAACCTAGAGTAAAACCGCGTTTAAGGAACATTCGTATATCTCCTTTTCTTACATAACAGACGATCGGCTCCGGGCGATAAACAAACAGGTTACAGGTGAAATAAGTACGTGTCCCCGGAATTACGGCTGTTTTTTAGCTGAGATTCTTAATCCGCCAAGGTTATTACCTTCGAAGAGCCGGGATACTTTTTTATAGAAATCCTCCAGATCATTTACTGTGTCGATACCGTGCACCTTTACCTGCCGGTCACGGCTCTCACCGAATTGCCGCATACGCTCTTTCACAAAATTCTTCCAGCATTCTGTTTTATCGGACATCTCGATATCCGTAAAACCGTTCCCGGCAAGCTGTTCTTTATATTCTTCGGATGCCGGCAGGTAAGGGCAATAAACGTCTTCGCGCAGTACATCGGCCTCTTCTTTCGTAAATTTATTACGCTTGTAATAATCCTCAATAAAGATCTGCCCTCCGGGTTTCAGGAGCGAATAACATTTCTTAAGAAGAGCTTGACGATCCGGGATATGCAAAAAAGAAAGCCAGCTTACAGCTATATCATAACCGTCTCCTTCCTTTCGAAAATCCAGGATATCCGCGCACACGTGGCGGATAAACCCTGAGAGGGAACAGCGCGAGGACAAATAAGACGCTATTGCGTCCAGGTCCGGCTGGATCTCGACAGCCGTTAGATGACAACCGGTCTTCTCCGCCAGATATCGCGCGCAGCCTCCTATCCCGGAGCCGATCTCTATGATTCTTTTTTTAGAGTCTATCTTAAGCAGATCTATGGCTTCATCAAGCGCATCTGTCCCGAAATAATGGTACTGATCAAAACATGACACATCCCTTTCCTTTAACAGGCCGCTCTCTTTAAGCCCTGCGGAACGAAGGTCATTATAGATTCTTTCGGGATGACGATAGAGTTTCATTCTTTTGATGCTATCGGCCTCGCTCATTTTTCTTCCTCATTTCTCTCTCGGCGATCTTGCCGGGCACAATATATGGCGAAATTACGTTGGTTTTTGTTGTTCTTCGCATTTAAGGTGTTATTCCGAAGCGCGTATGACTTAACTTCATTTGCCTGACTGATTTTATAATATAATCCGTTTCCTTAACACTTAACTTCGGGTATAGAGGCAGGGATATTGTGGAATCGCCTATCATTTCCGCAACCGGAAAATCTCCGATATGATAACCCAATACCTTTTTAAAATAATCCAGCGTATGAATAGCCCGATAATTCACGGCGGCGCCGATCCCTTTTGTCTGAAGATAATGCAGGGCCTCGTCTCGTTCCCTGGGATCCACCCATATCGTGAATAAATGCCGGCCGCTCTTGCTGTTTTTCGGCACCTTGGGAAAGTTCATCCCTTTTACATCCGAGAAAGCCTCTTCATACCTTCTTGCGATCTTTTCTCTCTTTGCCCTGTATTTTTCTATATTCGCGAGCTGATTCAATAGCAACGAGGCCTGTATATTCGACATATTACATTTCCAGCCCAACATATTCATTTCCCAATGTCTATATTTACCTACGTATCTATCGGCGGCCCCTCTGGTTAGACCGTGCAAACTGAGTTTTCTTATTAAACCGGATTTTTCTTTGTCATTCAACGAGACTGCTCCGCCTTCTCCGCAGGTAATACTTTTGGTCGCGTAAAAACTGAAACATACCGCATCTGCCAATTCACCCGCCTTATATCCGTCTCTTTGAGCTTCGATGGCATGCGCCGCGTCTTCTATGACGATAAGACCATATTTCTTGGCGATACGTCTTATTTCCCTCATATCGCACATATTTCCGTAAAGATGGACCGGTAAAATGGCTTTAGTCCTGTTTGTAACGGCCTCCTCAATCAAATCCGCGTTTAAATTCCCCGTCGCAGGCTCAACATCGACGAAAACCGGTTTAGCCCCGGCATGCATTATGGAAGCGGCGGTCGCGACAAAAGTCATAGGAGTTGTAATAACCTCATCGCCCGGTCCGATCCCGTAAGCGAGCATGGATAAATGCAGCGCCGAGGTGCAGCTCATTAACCCGATTGTGTATTTACAGTCAATATATTTGGAGAACCTTTTTTCGAACTCCCTGACAGCGTCCCCGGTGGTAAGAAAAATCGAGTCTAATACTTTGCAGAGGTCTCTTTTTTCTTTAGTCCCGATATTATGCTTAAAAAAGTCTATCTTCATCTTACCCTTGCCCTTTTTCGGCCGCCTGCCGTAAAAAATAGTCCAATGTTCGGCTTAAAGAATCCGACAGCTTCACGGAAGGCCTCCATCCCAGAAGCTTTCGAGCGTTATGAATGCGGGGTTTTCGATGGAGAACGTCCTGATAACCTTCCCCATAAAAAGAACTGCCTTTAATATCTTTCACACCGGCGATTTTAGGGAATTTGCCGTATAAAGGATGGCGTTTGAATTTTTCCATAAGCATTCGCGCCAATTCCTTGACGGTAAATTCGTTATCGGGATTGCCGATATTGAATATCTTGCCGTCGCAGACATTATTTTTATTCTCTATGATCCTGAACAAACAATCTATACCGTCAGATACATCGGTAAAACACCGCTTTTGTTTGCCGCCGTCAACCAGCAAAATGGGCCTTCCCTGCACCAGGCTCAAAATAAGTTGAGTCACTACGCGCGAGCTTCTCTTTCTGGCGGACTCCAGGCTGTCCAAACGAGGGCCTATCCAATTGAACGGCCGAAAAAGCGTAAATTGCAAATTCTCTTGTTTTCCATAAGCCCAAATGACCCTTTCCAATAACTGTTTGCAGCATGAGTAAATCCAACGCTGCATCCTGGTCGGGCCAAGCACAAATGAAGAGTTATTCTCGTCAAATTCTTCATCCCAGCACATCCCGTAAACTTCCGACGTTGAAGGAAAAATAAGCCGTTTCCCATACTTGGCACAATATCGCACTATCTTTACATTCTCCTCAAAATCCACCTCGAAGACCGAAAGCGGCCTGCGCACATAATCTATCGGCGTAACCAGCGCCGCAAGAGGTAATATCTGATCGCTGGCCGCAATCTCTTTTTCGACCCAGCGTCGATGGGTCCGTATATCCCCCTGCTTAAAATGAAAGTTTTTATACGGAAGAAGGCGGCCGATATTGAAAGAACGTAAATCGACCCCGGAAACTTCATAATCCCCTTTCTTAAGAAGTCTTTCAGCGATCATATTCCCTATAAAACCGTTTATCCCTAAAATAAATATCTTCTTTCTTTTTTTCACTTTCCCCGCTCCGTATAGTATTTATCTTTTTGTACCGAAGGCACCTTGACAATAACCGTGACCGCGTCTTTGACAACTCTGTAATCAACCGCCTCGCCGGGAGCGATCACGATTATATCTCCTTCAGCGAATCTTTTGTTATTAAAAAGTATAATACCTTTGACCACCAGGGTTATCTCGCTGGCGACTTTATGAAAGTGTTTATTTACGCGGGCGCCCGCTTTTTCACTTTTTACGGCGACCTCGAATTCCGTAGTCCTATAAACCGCTCTGGGGAAATTACCTATGAACCAACCCCGTATCATTTTATCTAAACTGGACTTTCTCATATCTGCGCCCTCATTTCGTCGCTATTTTTCTTATGATACGCGCCGCTTTGGACGGTGCCGGCATATATCCCGGATAGCGATACGACAACCCCGAGAATTTCCAGAAACGGCGTGTAACGGGCAAAAAATATGATGTCCCAGACAAAAGCCAGAACCGGTTGTAAAATCAATATCAAACCCGCGTGCAGCGGAGATATCCGGGAAAGTCCCGCTGAAATAAATATCCAGGCTAAAACCTGCGGGAAAATACCGTACCCTAGCAATGCCAACCAGCTTTGAGTATCGGGAATACTAAAACTTTCTTTGAATAAAACCGACGCGATCCCCATTATGAACATATTTGTGATCGTGATCAAAGTAAGCGTCGCCAGGTTATTGACTAAAAACGTCCCTTTTTTAGAAACAATCCTGCGCAATAAAAGCAAATAAGCGGCATAACACGCGGCCGTGACCAATCCAAAGAAAATGCCGAGCTTATGCAGAGAATCCAAAACGTGCCAATCTATGCCGAAGATCATGAATAATCCTGCTACGGCCAGTAGAACGGAAAATACCGACTTTAATGTAATTTTTTCCTTCAAGATCAGGATACTGAAGCCCGCGAGGAAAAAAACCTGCAAGCTGGATAAAAGTGTGGCCAGCCCGGGGCCGATATACAAAATACTCCTGTGCCATAAAATAAGGTCCAGACTAAAAATGAGCCCGCAGGAAAGCGCTAAAACGAAATGCCGCCGGCCTTGCCACAATCGGCCTCTCATTGACTTTGTTATGGCGAAAAGAACGATACCTCCGAAAAGCATTCTGTAAAAACCTATAACCGTCGGCTGGACATGGGCAAGTTTCACGAATACCGACGAGAAACTTATCATGAACGCGCCTATGGCGACATATAGTATGCCGATTTTCTGCTTTCCATGAAGGTATCGCACAAGCGAATACTTGGCCTTCCAATTGGCCAAGGTATATCGCACAAGCGAATACTTGGCCTTCCAATTGGCTAAGGTATATCGCACAAGCGAATACTTAGCTATCCTATGGGCGCAAGAAACCCCGACTTCCAAGCCGGGGTTTCTTGCATCTTGATTAAATAACCTGCCCATCCGTCCTCCGGACATTATCTCTCGCTATATCCATAGGAGAACCTCTTTATTTTTTCTCTTAGACTCTCGACTATCAGAAACTTTTGTAACAATCAAAAAAGGCCGTTTGAATAGATAAACGGTCCTTCCAGGCAATTCACCGTTAACTATTATTTCATGTCTGAAAGAAGAGACTCCAGATCCTCTTCATGTTCAACCTCATCCTCAAGAATTTCAAGAATGATGCGATAAGTTATCGGGTCATTGTCTTTCACAAAATCCAAGAGCTTCTTATAGGTCTCAATCGCACACTGCTCGCCCTTGATGTTTTGTTTCAGGAGTTTTATGGTATCGGGATCGCTTGGCGCGTCGTAACCGCAATTGGTCTCTTTCAGCAGATCTTCAGGTGTTAATAGAGGAGTACCTCCCAGGGTGATGATCCTTTTCGTCAGCATCTCGGCGTGCTTTAATTCTTCCGCCGCGTGTTCGGCTAATTCACCGGCAATGATCCCCCTCATCCTGCCGCAGGCGACTTTGGAGCCTACCCAGTATTGATAATAGGCCAGCCATTCGTCCGCGTATGCCTTATTCAACATCTCCAGCAGTTTTTTAACATCCACTTCTACAATAGCTTTTCCTTTTGTTCCCATTTTATCTCCTCCTTTTTAATTCCCTCTCCCAGAAATCCCGGATTTTAACCCGGTCGGGATAGCACATTGCCCTTAGCGGAATTGGGCAAGTGTTCCCTTGTGGGAAAGTACTCACCGCTGTTAAGCCCGCGGGGCTCCACTCGAACAGGTTATTTCAGCTTCTTGATCAGCTAAAAGCCACATCCAGTATCATCATAGCCAAGAAACCGATGATAGTTCCTGCCGTAGCTAAATCCGTATGGCCATTGCGCTGCGATTCCGGAATTACCTCTTCGACAACGACAAAGATCATCGCCCCTGCCGCGAACCCCAGCGCATATGGCAATAAGGGTTTAGCCCATATTACAGCTGCCGCTCCCAGGACAGCCGCAACCGGTTCGACTATCGCTGAAAGTTGGCCATACCAAAAACTCTTTAGTCTTGACATCCTCTCCCGGCGCAAAGAAACCGACACGGCAAAACCCTCGGGAATATTCTGGATTCCGATCCCCAACGCCAGAGCCATAGCGGCGGTACCGGAGGCGCCAGGCAGACCAGAAGCGGCAGCTCCTATCGCAACACCCACCGCGAGCCCTTCCGGAATATTGTGAAGGGTTATCGCCAGAACAAGCAAAACACTGCGATGCCATGATGTTTTCACGCCTTCGGCCTCATTATTCGGAAAACCAAGGTGCAAATGCGGTAAGGATTTATCGATTAGACGCAGAAAAATTGTCCCGAGCAGAAAGCCGAAGGCGGCGGGAACCCACGGGATCATTCCGCAGCTTGCCGACATCTCGATGGCGGGAGCTAAAAGCGACCAGAAACTTGCGGCGAGCATCATTCCGGCGGCAAAACCCAGCATGGCATCGAATATCTTTTGGCTGAATTCCTTCGCCGCGAAAACAAGCGACGCGCCGACCGCGGTCAAAGCCCACGTGAAGATACCCGCGATCAACGCCTGAAAAAGAGGATGTAAACACTGAATCGATCGTATCATAAGCTCTTTGAAGTAAGTTATTTTATTTTACCACAAGAGGCCCGAACGCCCAATACTTATTGAGCGCGCCTCTGGCCGCCGGCCGCCTTGGCTGAATGTATTCCAGGATGAATGTAAAACTGGCCGGGTAATCCCGGACAGGAGCGGTTTAATCAAGCTAACCAGTTCTGGATCGCCGGCATTATAAGGCTCGCCGGCTGCCATTTTTTCGCGTTCTGTCATAATATCCTCAATACTTCCCTTAGCATCTCTTCTTTGCGCATCTTCTTTTCCCCGCCAATACCCTGTCCAGACGTCTCCCCCGGATCAGCATCTCTTTTTTCAAACGCGTTAATTTCTTGATTCTCATCTCGAGCTTAAAAGCAGATTTGAACTGCCGGTACTCCAGCCGCCATACCAACTTTACCGGCCTTTTATATCTGGTATACCTCGCTCCCTTCTTGCTTTCATTATGCTCGCCTATCCTGCGCTTTAAATTACTCGTGCTTCCGGTGTAATACGTTCCGTCCTTACACCGCACAATATAAACCCAGAACCTGCCTTTGCGCTTAAATTTTCGCGGCATTGTATTTATGAATGGAAAAGTACGGCCGTATCAATCACCACAAGCCTTCTGCCGACAACCGGAGGCCGGCTGCCAATAATTAAGTATTGTGTCCCCGGATAATCCTCGTCAACAATTTCACCACATCCTGCCCCGAGCGCCGCATAAAGGGGCCGTGGTTATTGATAACTATAGGAACCCGGCTCAACACCTTTTCCGCGCCGTCTTCCAGGCGGTATTTCAATTCAGCCGGTTTATTGCTGGCTAAATCCGGGCTCCGCCGAAGCAAACGTTTCCGTCTTATCTCGTCCGGGGCATAGATTCCGATAAATAAAGTCGTGTTCAAGGCGCTTTTAGGATGGACGGTCTTGCGGTTAAAAAGCAGGCCGTTGTTGCCTGAATATATCGGGATAACGCCGGGAACTGGCGGCCCGAAACCGAACAGTTCCTCGGAACGCGCGTCCATCCGTTTTCTCCAGTAAAAAACGATCTCCCCCCGCCTGATTTTTTTTGCAAAAGCGGTCCGCGAAAGATGGAAATTCTCTCCGGAAGCGTCGTTCATTCTTCCCGGCCTGGTGGTGTATCTGACAGGAATGGATATTTGGGCTCTTTGGGAGAGCGGAGAACCTTTGATTCTACGAAGCATGGTCGTCTTGCCGGCGCAGCTTGAGCCGACAACCGCGATAGAATTGAAGGTCAAAACGTCTCTTGTGCGCAACGCCGCCCCCGCTTGCACGGAAGAAAGCCCGTTTATCAATAAAAGGATATCTTTATAAGCTATTTTTATCATGCGCTGGAGCGCTTTGCCCGTTAATTAAGTATTATGTCCCCGGAATTAAGGACGTAGGTTTCGATCACGGAGGCGTATCGTTCGCGCATATGCTTTGGGACGAAATCTTTCCAGGACTGGTCTCTGCCGGCGATCTTGTCCCGGATCATGGTTCCGGAGATGGTTTTAGCGCCGAGATCCATTCTGATGGTTTCTAACCCGGATTTACGGAAGAGTTCCTCCTTCTCCACCCCCCATTGTTCCATTATGGTGGTCAGGAAAACGGTGCCGCGGGGAACGATCTGCTTGATGATCTCCTTTACCAAAGGGACCGGGAGGATGGAAAATGAAGTTGGCGAAAAACCGGCGTCGTTTATTAACGCGCACTCGACGCATTGATAGCGCAGCCAGTAAGGCAACGGATTGGCGCCATCGACGGCCCGTGCTCCGCCGATCTCCGGGATACATTTCCCGAAAGGACGGGTGATGCCGACCCAAAGATGCTTTACCCTGCCGGCGGCAGCAACCGCCAGACGCAGATGCTCCAGATGAAACGGCTGAAACCTGCCGACTATCAACCCGTTGTTATATTTCTTCACAACTTCCCTTGACCGCGATCCAACATCCTTTTCTCTTCGATATGCTTTATAATGACTGCCGCCGCTTCCCCGGCGGACACTTTATCCGTATCAATCACCAGCGAAGAATCGACAGGCTCCTCATATTCCAGATCTATTCCCACCACGTTATTTATTTCTTTGGAAGCGGCTTTCCGGTAGATGCCCTTGGGGTCCCTGCGCGCGCAGACCTCCGCCGGGCACCTTAAATAACATTCAAGATAATGGGCTTCATCAAAAAGAGAACGCGCGTATTCCCGTTGCTCCCGGAAACCAAGGATAAAGGCGCAGATAGGGATAACCCCCGCCTCATAAAGGATTTTGGCGTAGCTCATCTTTAACCTAGCGCTCTTTATCCGGTCGTCCCGCGAATATCCTATCTCGGGAGCAAAGCACCTTAGTTCATCTCCGTCCAAAACGAACGATAACCGGCCCAGCCGGTCAAACTCCTTTTTCAAAGCCTGCGCCACGGTGGTTTTTCCGGAACCCGACAATCCGGTAAAGACAATGACAAGCCCGTTTCTATCGGACATCTTCAACCTTTCTCCCGCTTGTTAGCCAGATCCCAGTATAACGCCGATACCGCCCTCACCTGCCCGACAGTTTTCTTGACTATCTCGACCGCCCTCTCAACCTCTTCCCCGGTATTCTCCAATCCGAGCGAGAACCTGATCGCGCCCTGGTAATATTCAGCCGGCTGGCCCATTGCCGGTAAAACATGGGAATACTTGAATTCTCTCGAGGAGCACGCCGAGCCGGTAGAAACCGCCAGCCCGGCTTCGTTCAAGGCGGCGGCAAGCGCGTCACCTTCCGTAAAATAGAATGAAATGCTGGAGGTATTCTGGATACGCGCCGCGCCCGCCGCATTAACCCGGCAATTCTCAACCTGCCGAACAATGCCGTCTTCGAGCAGATCCCTCAAACGTTCTATCCGCTTGAACTTTTCCAAATTCCCCCGCGCGAGTTCCGCGGCTTTACCGAACCCGGCAATCCCGGCAACGTTTTCGGTCCCGGAACGTTTGCCGTTTTCCTGGCCTCCCCCGAAAATCTGCGGAGTGAGTTTCAACGGGTCACTGATAAACAACGCCCCCGCACCTTTCGGACCGTTTATCTTATGTGCGGAAAAGGTCAGTGCGCCGATCCTGATTCTTGAGACGTCCAGCGGAATCTTGCCGGCCGACTGAACGGCGTCGGTATGAAGGAAAACATTGCGTTTTTCCGCCAGGCGCGCGATTTCTGCGATCGGCTGAATGCTGCCGGTTTCGTTATTGGCGTGCATAATCGAAATAAAAACGGTCTTCTCTTCCAGCGCCTGCCGCAGGTCATCCAGCAGGATAACTCCTGACCTATCAACCCCGACTTTGGTTATTTTATATCCTTGAGACTCGAAATAGACTGCGGTTTCCAATACCGAAGGATGTTCCACTGCCGAAATGATGATCTGCCCTTCTTCCGGCCGGTTTTGCCGGACAATGCTGTTGAAGATAAGATTATTCGCTTCAGTGCCGCTGCCGGTGAATATAATCTGTTTTTTATCGGCATTGATAAGGCGGGCGGCCCTTTCCCGCGCGGTCTCAACCGCGTCCCTGGCGCGGTATCCCATTTCATGCCGGCTGGAGGGATTTCCCCATTCTTCCTTCAAGAACGGCAGCATCTCTTCCAGGGCTTTCGGATGAACGGGGGTCGTTGAATTATGGTCGAAATAGATCATTCTCAAGTTATGTTGTACATCTTTACAAGATCGAATCCCACGATCTTAGATAATTTCTCGTAATCCTCCCTGACCACGTACCTGGAGTTGACTTTTTCTGAAAAGGAATCGAAAACCCCCTCCCAGTCCGCGTATTCCTGAAGCTTTTCATAGCGCGCGATACCTTCCTGGGTCAACGGATAATCGTAATCGGCGAATTTGATCTCCAGGAACTTCTCGACGCGTTTCAAATCTTCCCCTGTCCTCATATTTTCCAGAGTAGTAAACAGAATATTCTCTCTCTTGAAGATATGATTCTCCAAAATATAGTTGATGTTCTGGTAATGCGTGACCTTTTCAAGGTTCCATTCGATCACAGCGCAGACGTCATCAAAAGAATAATTTTCGCGGTCTTTCTTGATGGGCCTTACTTCACGGCCGACCCGCCAGCAGGTCTCCCCTGCGATGGCGAAAAGGAACTGCGATTTGAGCGTTTTGTAGGGGTCTCTGATCTGGTATATCATCTTGTTTTTCTCGGGGAAACGGCCGATGCGGTAATCGAAGATACTCGGGGCGATCATGGTCTTATCGAGCAGAAATCTGGTCTTTTCGTTTATCTTCTCATCCGGCCAGTTGGAATAATAATCTCCCAATTCCCGCCTTGCCCGGTAAGAAGCCCTGCGCACTTGCCCGCCAACAAATCCCTCCACGGCGGCGATCTTTTCGAAAAGCGTGTTGCTTCCGCTCTTGCACTGGCCGATGAATAAAATGGGAATCTCATCTTTGTTCATACGATCACTTCTCCCCCGAAAGTAATTGCGCTTTTGTCCTTAGCCGCGTATATGCCTTATAATGAGATTTATTATAAACCCGCGAATATTCTATCTCAAGAAAATATTCCGGCCGGCGACCGGCTCGCATGTCGGCATCAGGGGCCGGCGCCCTGGAAGCCGAGGTAAACGCCGGGATTTCACGGTAACGCCGCTAAACCTCTATTCCCGTGCCGGCCTGGACCCGTATAAAGTCATTCTTGAAAAACGCTTTAAATATCATTTCCGCGGCGGCTCCGGAACAATGCGCGGCCCCGGCTTTCTGGACGCCCAACTTTCTGAATTGACCGGCTATTTTCTCTATATCTTCTTTATCCCGGTTCACAAGGTGAAAACCTCCCAGGACGGCGTGTATCTTTTCTTTCGGAAGAATCTTCTTTGCCCTGCGCAGTATCCTGATTATGCCGGGATGCGCGCAGCCGGTCAAAACAGATATTCCCTTCTTCGTCCGCACGACCATGGCCTGCTCCGGCATATATTTTCCGTCGTATTCTCCGGCAACCTCTCCCGTGACGAAAATATCTTCCGCGACCATCATCTTCTTTTTCGCCTCTATGAGATGCCCTCTCAGCTTTTTTACCTTTTCTTTGAATTCCCGGCTGAAATTCGGGCAGGCGTAAACCGGCAGCCCTTTCCTGCGCCTAAGCAATTCCCACAAACCTCCCTGATGGTCCCAATGGTCGTGCGAGATCACCGCCGCTTCGATCTTGCCCGGGTCCACCTTCAACATTCTCATATTCTCCGCCAGCCAGGAGCCCTTCTCTCCGGTGTCGAAAATGATCCTGCCGCTCACCAGGAAAGAAATTCCCCAGCCTGTATGGAGTTTTTTGTTACTCGCGGTCTTGTCAAAAAGCACTTTCACGCGCATTCTCCGCTCCTTATCTGTATCTATGGGATCAAGGATGTTCCAACAGCCATTGCTTTATTCCGGACTCGATTGCATCTCTAACCTTCCTTGTCTGCCCGAGCCTATCCTCGAAAGTTCCCTCGAAGCGCGCGGGATCCGGAAAATCCCAATGAAGACGCTCCCCCGCGCCGGGGAAAACCGGGCATGTCCCGGATTGCGATTCATCGCAGACGGTGATGACATAATCGTACTGCCTGCCTTGTTTATGCAGATCCAGAACGCTTTTGGTCTTGTTCCGCGAGATATCGATCCCTGCTTCTCTCATCACCTCCACCGCCGCCGGATTCAACACCCCTGGCTGAAGCCCCGCGCTTTCCACTTCAAAACGGTCTCCCGCGTATTTCTTCAGGAAAGCCTCGGCCATCTGAGACCTGGCTGAATTATGCGCGCAAATGAACAAAACCCTCTTTTTATCCATACGATCAATCAGCCCGGTTATCCGCAGTCTTGATTAAAGAACCGAGCCGGAACCCAAGGATACCGCCGGCGACCGATCCCGCAACGTTCTGGATGATGTGGAACCAGACGTACCAGGGCGCGTAAAATCTATGCCATATATAAGGCGCGGCTACCAGATAGAAAAACAAGCAAACCACGAAGCCGCGCAGGATACCGGCAATGACAACCGAAGTGTATGAGTCGGCGTATCTACGGCTGAAGAGAAAGAACAATTCCAGACTTACCGCCTCCGCCAGCGGCGATATGAACCTTATAGGATTTATACCGGTGAACAAGGTTTGCACGAGCAGGCTGTACCCGCAGATCAGGAACATGGCCGTCCCGCGCTTTGGGATAAGCCGTATACACGCGAAGAGCATACAGGAAAACGGCAAGGAGAAAAAGAGGTTATGCATAAACGGCGCCCTGTTTAGGCCCATTTTGAAAGGCAGCGACGCTGCGTACATAAGGACGATGAAAAAGGCCATTGTGACGAGTTCCAGGGTGCTGAAGTTGAAAAACCGCCGCGGCAGCTTCTCCCCCTGCTCCGGAACCGTAAACGAACCCCCTCTAACCTCGACCGCCAATGCCGTGATCCTGGCCTGCTGCAGGGAACTCATAACCAGCGGCGTAAGAACGAACCTCGCTATCTTAAACACCCCTCCCGGGGCCTTCAGTTTTATACCGCGCATCCGCAAAGCCAGGATGATCCTGTGCGCCCGTTCCAGAGAATATGGAAGGAACTTCACGCTCATGGCTATGACGAAACCAAAGGCACGCGGCAGCCTCATACGGTTGAATTCCCTGAGTATGTGCGCAGGGTGTGTGCTTATCACCAGCGTAGAGGCCATAAGCATGACCGCGATAAAACGCAAAGACTGCACTAGTCCGTAGAACGCCCCTTCTTTATAAACGCTAATCCCTCCGGTCAAACGTGCAAGCAGGCTATCCCCCGCTGGTATGATCGTGAAAACGGCTGTCCTCGGCTCAAGAGAATAAAACAGCGCCTGGGTGGCGACGGTCGCCGCCGTTCCGGCTGTGGCGGCAAAAAACAGGAAACGTATCCTGCGCGGACCGGGGCGGGCAAGCGCAAGCACGAACAGCGCTGCCGCCGTCAGAAACAACAGCCCGCGGGGGGAATTCGAAACGGCGGCGGATAATGAAACCAACACGCTGTAGATCATCTTCACCGACGGAGACAGGCGGTGTATCAGCGTATCGTTATACTCGTATCTCATCCTCTGAAACCTCCCCCTCCTCAAGACGTATCACCCTGCGGGCGTACATTTCGACAACATGCTTATTATGAGACGAAAAGATTACCGTCATGCCTTCCTCGTTCAAGCGCGCCGCCAGCTCCATAAGCCCGAACCAGCCGGACCGGTCGAGACCGGTGGTCGGCTCATCCAGGATAAGAAGATCGGGACGCATGGATAATATGGAATGAAAAGCAACCATCTGCCGTTTTCCCCTGGAAAGATGAAAGGGGGATGACTTGGCGTATTTTACCATCCCGGATTTCTTAAGGTATTCGCCGGCGTCGAATTCCCTGCCGAGACGGCGCGGGCCGAAAGCTATTTCGTCCTCCACCGTGGCCGCGAACAGTTGTTCGTCCGGATTCTGAAAAAGGAGCCCTATTCTGCCGCAAACATCATCCAGCCCGTAGCGTGGCAGGCCGTCGAATGCGACCCGGCCTTCTGAAGGTTTGAGTACCCCGGAGATCAACTTGAAAAGCGTGGTCTTGCCACTGCCGTTATCGCCGGTGACAGCCGTGAATTCCCCTGTCCGGAATTCCAAACCAATCTCCCGCAAGACTTGCCCGCCGCGGTTATAACGAAAACCCATTCTTTTTATCTCCAGAAGCGGCCCTCCGCAAACATGAAGAGACTTTTTCCGGGAAGTGAAAGGCGCTTCCGCGGGTTTCCCCGGCAGGATGCGCCCGTCTTCAAGATATATTTTCCGGTCAATAACTTCCCCGAGATATTCCGGCTCATGCTCGGCAATGATTATCGCTGCTCCCTGCGACTTCAATTTTCCTATTATCCCGGCGAACCCGGCCTTCCCTTTCCCGTCGAGGTCGCCTGCGGCTTCATCGAAAAGAAAAACCTTCGGCCCGGGGGCGTATACGCCGGCTATGGCCAGGCGCTGTTTCTGTCCGCCTGATAATTCATCAACGGCAGCTCCGGTCAGCCGCGCAAGGCTGATGTATTCGAGCGCGGCGAGCGAACGAATCCGCGCTTCCGGTTCCGGCATCCCGAAGTTTCTGCAGCCGAAGGCCACGTCCTCCAGGACAGTGGGCATGAATATCTGCGATTCGGGATTCTGAAAGACCATCCCGGCTTCCCGCGCCATCCGCGGCACGGGAAGAGCTGAAGGATCAAAACCGTTCACGACCACTTCCCCTTCAAAACGCCCGCCGTAAAACCGGGGGATAATACCGTTCAAACAATACAAGAGCGTGGATTTGCCAGATCCGGAATCACCTTCCAGCAAAACAACCTCTCCGCCGCCTATATCCAGGTCTATCCCCCGTAAAGACGGAGCCTCCGCTGCCGGATAGGTATAAGTAAGCCCTCTGATCTTTATCATGCCGTCCCATCCCTCATCATCATGGCCTGAACATCGCTTTCCTGCGCACCGTCATCCCGGGATAGCTGAAGAAACGGGTCCCGGCGAAAGACCTTATTTTGACGCGCAAGACGCTGTCGTTGGTCTCCAGGGAGCGCCTTCCGATGATCATCTCTTTCAGGATAAAACCGGACAGCGAGTTGAGAAAATGAAAACAGGCCGCAGTCAGCCCAACCGCCCTGCCGTCGCGCAGCAACGCGACTATCCGTTTCAGGAGTGCTATATCGAGCAATGGAAACGCCCCCCCTTTTTTTCTCAGGAAATAAATGGTATCTAGCTCGAACGGGGGAACCCTGATAAAAGGGAATCTTGCCAGGATCGCCGCGAGGTTGATCTTCAACTCGTCCCAGTATTCAAAATATTCTCCGGATATGCCGAGCGCCCCGTTTACAAGTTCCTTCATTTCGTCCACGGACATCAGGCTGTTCTTGTCGAAACCGCCGCCCTCTTCCGCTCCGCCGAGGCTCAAGGACTGGAAGGACATCTCGCTGATAAAATTGTTCTTTAGCGCGTAATCCAGCAGCGGCCCGACCTGCTTCTCGTTCAGCCCCTTGACCATAACCGCTTTGATGCCAACTTTCATCTTTTCCGCCTTAAGATTCTCAAGCGCCTTGAGTTTCAGGTGATACTGGTGCCTTCCTCCCCTCAGGACCTCGCAGAGCTCTTCGTCGAAGCCATCGAAAGAAAGAAAAAGATAATTCAACCCGGCGTCTTTCAGGATTTTCAGATAAGCACAGTCGGCGAGTTTCAGGCCGTTGCTGGAGATGACGGTCACGAATTTCCTCCGTGAAGCGAACCTGATAAGGCCGGGTAAATATTCGCTTTCCGTGGGTTCCACCATGCAGAACGAAATAATCTTCCCTTTATGGGAGGCGATCATCTTCTCGGCCGTGGCCGGGTCGAACCGGACGGACTGCCCTTTGTTGATCCTCCGGGAGGCAAGCGTGCAGATGCGGCAGCGGGCGGAGCATTCAGTGCCGAGTTTTATGGAAAGTATAAGGAGTTTGTGGTCGGACTGTTCCCAATGCAGACTCCGATCACTGTGCGCCTCTTTATGAGGCCAGTAAGCGGGAATCCTTTTCCAGGGATTGCCTTTCCATTTGCCCTTGAACCAGAGCTCTTTCGATTTCGTCTTGTCGAAAGGGCACTCCTTGAGAATATAGGTGAACCCGTCCTCAAAGACCAAGCGCGCCGGGACGTATTTCCCGCAGTCAATGCAGCGGCCAAGCCCCTGCGCAAGGACGCAGGAAGGAATATCGTCGTTACCCGGCACGGCCTGTTCCTTGACGTTCATTTCCGGTTATCCTTCCGGTAGAAATGTCTCCTGCCCGTTTTATCCGGAGAGGGGATGAACTCCCGCACCGCCTGAGTTTTTCCCGGAAAGACAGGGTAAAACCTATATATGCCATTTAATGTACTGATAGTATATCGTTGACGTCAAACCCGGGCGCCGCGCTGCGACCGGCAGAAAGAATATTCCGCCTCATCTCAAAGGAGAGGCTTCAATGACGCGCAATATTTCTTAAAAACCGTGATCGTCCGTTCAATGTCATCGTCCGTATGGCTTGCTGAAACGAACAACGCCTCGAACTGCGCCGGAGGCAGATAGACGCCGCTCTCAAGCATAGCCCGGAAATAATCGGTGTAAGCCACCTGGTCAGAACTCTGCGCCGTATCATAATTGACAACCTTCCTGCCGGTAAAAAACAACGTAAGCATGGAAGCCGACCGGACACAGGATACGACGAGGCCAGACTTCCCTGCATTTTCTTCGAATCCCGTTTGTAAAGCCCGCGCTTTCGCTTCAAGCTGTCCGTATACTTTTCCGTTCAGGAGAAGCTTGAGGGTTTCGACGCCAGCCGACATGGCGACAGGGTTGCCGGACAAGGTCCCGGCCTGATACACCGGGCCGAGCGGAGCAAGGTATTCCATTATCTCTTTTCTCCCGCCGAAAGCCCCGGCCGGCAATCCCCCCCCGATTATCTTGCCGAGGCATGTCAAATCTGGCGTTATGTTATATATTGTTTGCGCGCCCCCATAGGCCAGACGGAATCCGGAGATCACCTCGTCGAAGATAAGAAGCGCCCCGAACTCCCGCGTGAGAGAACGCAGAGAAACAAGAAATGCCGGGTCCCCTGGAACGGTCCCCATATTGCCTGCCGCCGGCTCTACGATAACGCAGGCAATCCGCTCTCCGTATTGCTCCATAGTCTTGCGGAAAACTCCAATGTCGTTATACGGCAGAACGAGCGTATCCGCCGCAGCGCCTTTCGTCACTCCCGCACTGCCAGGGATCCCCAGCGCGGCTGCGCCTGAACCGGCTTCCGCCAACAGGCTGTCGGCGTGGCCGTGGTAACAGCCGGCAAATTTTATGATTTTATCACGTCCGGTATAAGCCCGCGCCAGCCTTAGCGCGCTCATTGCCGCCTCTGTCCCGGAACTGACGAACCTCACCATGCCGATCGAAGGGAAAGCCCCGCAGATCATCCGGGCCAGTTCCGTTTCCTTATACGTCGGCGCGCCGAAACTCGTCCCCTTTCCGGCCGCCTTACATACCGCTTCCACCACCAGCGGATGGGCGTGCCCAAGAATCAGCGCCCCCCAGGACATCACGTAATCCAGATATTCGTTGCCGTCGGCGTCGCGGATCAACGCTCCCCGGGCGCTGTCGATGAACAGCGGGGTGCCGCCCACGGCTTTATAAGACCGCACCGGGCTGTCCACGCCGCCGGGGATGTATTTTCGCGCTTCCTCGAACAGACGTCTTGAATTCTCTATCTTCAAAACTTTCTTTCCTTAAGCAATTTTGCCGCCTCTTTGGCGTAATAGGTAATAATCATATCCGCCCCCGCCCTTTTTATCCCGGTCAGGGTCTCGAAAAACAGGCGTTTTTCCTCCTCTTTGTCCCGCGCGTATTCCTTTAGCATCGCATATTCTCCGCTGACGCTGTAAGCGGCGAGAGGGACATTGAACGAACGTTTTGCCCGGCTTATAATGTCCAGGTAAGCCAAGGCCGGCTTCACCATCACTATATCCGCCCCCTCATCTATATCGTTCTTTATCTCTCTGAGCGCCTCGTCGGAATTACGAAAGTCCATCTGGTAGGTCTTCCTGTCCCCGAATTCCGGAGCGGAATCAAGCGCTTCCCGGAAGGGACCGTAGAAATTCGAGCAGTATTTCGCAGAATAAGCCAGTATCCCCGCCTCCTTGAAACCGTTCGCGTCCAATCCTTCCCTTATCGCCCCCACCTGCCCGTCCATCATCGCCGACGGTGCCACGAAATCCGCCCCCGCGGCGGCATGGGACAAGGCGATCCTGGACAAAACCGCTATACTCTCATCATTGTCTATGGTGAATCCGCCGCTGCGTTTCCTGACGATACCGCAATGCCCGTGCGCGGTATAGGCGCAGAGACAGACGTCGGTGATCACCGTCATGCCGCTGATGCGCTTTTTGATCGCGCGCACGGTTTTCTGGACGATCCCGCTTTCCGAATAAGCCACCGAGGCTTTCGCGTCCTTGCGGCCGGGAACACCGAAAAGAAGCACGGTCTTTATCCCCGCGGCCAGTGCTTCATCCAATTCTCCCAGCAGATTGTCCACCGATAAACGGAAAACCCCCGACATACGCTCGATCCGTTCTTTCCTGCCGGCACCCTCCAGGACGAAACAGGGCATTATCAATTCTCCGGGGAGAAGACAGGTCTGGCCGACAAGGTCCCTGAGAGAACCGCTTCCCCTCAATCTTCGAGTTCTGCTAAACCGCATTTTCCCGCCTCTCTTAAAGTCACCCCGCCGATACAGGTTATTCTGACCCTCACCGGCAGTTCATTACCGTACCTCTTCACGAAGTTGCGCACGCCCGAAGGACTAGTGAATATTATCTCGTCAAAAACGCTGAAATCGATATCGGGCAGAAAGGAAGGCGCCATGTTCCTGTAGGCTACGCAGGCGGTGACTTCAGCGCCCATCCTCTCGAGCCTTTCGGTCATACCTTTGTCGGAAAGGTCGGAACGCGGCAGGAATATTTTCTCCCCGCGCATGTTCATCTTCGCGAATTCATCAAGCAGCCCCTCGGAGGATTCCCTCTCCGGCACCATATCGGCGAGGATGCCGAAACCTTGCAGGCATTTCCGGGTGGAACTTCCTATTGCCGTTATACCGATCCCCCGAAGCGCCCGTGAATCTAAACCCAAGGCATTCAGCCGCATGAAAAAATAGCGGGCGCCGTAGCGGCTGGTAAATATTATCCGGTCAAAATTCCCTATATTTTTCAAATGCGCGTCCAATTCCCCATAGTCCGTTAAAGGGGCGATCCTTATCATAGGCAGATGGAAACACCGTCTGCCAGCGAAAAATCTTTCCTCCGACAATCCGGTAAACAAAGCCCTGCCCACGGTGGCAGCCGAGCTTTTTCCGGTAGCGGCGCTCCTTCCCATGATGAATACCGCTGGAGACCCTATTCCCCCTTCTGAGGAAGCGGAGGCAATGTTTTCCAGAGTTGAACGAACCATTCTACCATCAGCGCTTCCGATCCGCTCGACAGCGACAACCGGGGTATTCCCGGGTTTACCGGTTTTCATCAATTTACCGGCGATTTCCCCGATATTCCCCGCTGACATATACAAAACGATAGTCCCGCATCGTGAAACCTGTCCCCAGTCCACGGCCTCGGCCCCTTTTTTATCGTCTTCATGACCAGTTACGAAAACCAGGCTCGAAGCCGTTTTCCTCCCGGTCAGGGATATCCCGGACAGACAGGCGGCGGCACTCGCCGCACTCACTCCAGGGATCACTTCGAACTCTATCCCGAGCTCCGATAAAACATCCAGCTCCTCGGAAAGCCTGCTAAAAATGGCCGGGTCCCCGCTTTTCAGCCTGACGACCCGCCTGCCTTCCCCGGCCTTCTTGACCATCAGGGCGTTAATCTTCTTTTGCGGATCAGGGGCAGCGCCCAAACACTTACTTTTACCCAATCCACCGCAGGCAATGAGTTCGGCGCCTTCCTTAACATTCTCTATAAGCCTTTCATCAACCAGATAATCGTAGATCACCACGTCCGCCTGTCGCAGCACCTCAAGCCCCCGCACCGTGATCAGTGAGGCCTCCGGACCCGCTCCCACAAGATAAACCTTTTGCGCGCTCACGACACCGCCTTCCGCGTATCTATTCCAGAGAGCATTCCGGCCAATTCAATGTCGTCATTACGCGTCTGAACCGCGAGACGGCCCTGCAAAGGATGTGGCCTCAAAATTTCCAGCGGTATACGCTGGGCGATCCGGTGTTCCAGTCCGAGGCGTTTTAATCCACAAGCGGCGAGCACCATCGCGTCAAGACCGGATTCGTCGAATTTCTTCAGACGTTCCTCCACATTGCCTCTTATATCCACGATATCGAGATCATCCCTATAGGATTTTAACTGCTCTTTCCTTCGGGAACTGCTCGCCGCGACCTTTGCCCCGCACGGCAGCTTTTCCAGGGGCAAATTGTTCTTTGATACCAGAGCATCGTAAATATCAATACAGCGTGTCACCGCCGCCACGCGCAGGCCTGCGGGAAGAGAATCGGCGAGATCCTTGGCGCTGTGCACCGCTATATCCACGGTCCTGTCCAAAAGCGCTTCTTCTATTTCCCGGGTAAAGAAATCAGTCCCCTCTATTTCCGATATCGGCACATTCTTGTTCCTGTCTCCGGCCGTATCTATGCCCACGATCTCCGCGTTAACCGTTACCCCGCGATCACGCAGGTAACCGATAATCTCCTGCACCTGTTTCAAGGCAAGCGGACTGTTCCTGGTACCTATCCTCAACAACGCTCCGCATTTATATAACGTTCCCATCGCTTCTTCGATAACATCCTCCGCTCTCTCCGCTTCTTTAATCCTATTCCTATAGCTCTCCTCAACCAACGGCTTCAGATCGTCCAGATCGTAAAGCAGCGCCCCGGGTATCCCCTTGACTTGCGGGTCGATATCCCTGGGCACCGCCAGGTCCAGTAGCAGCAACGGGACACGCCTGTCCTTCAGGACTTCTTCCATCATCTTCTTTCTCAAAATGACGTGTGGACAGGATGTGGAGCTCACCACGATATCGGTCAAGCCCAGTTTCTCCCGGAGACGGTCGAAATGGACGACCTCCCCGCCGCATTCTCCGGCGATGGCGCATGCCTTCTCATACGTCCGGTTGGCCACAAACACCCCTTTGATCCCTGCCTCCTTCAGGTATCTGCTCAGCGAAACTGCCACCTTGCCGGCCCCGATGACCATAACCGTCCTGTCCCTCAGAGACCTGAAGCGTTCTCTCAATATCCTCATCACGACGCTGGCTATGGAAACGCTGCCCCTAGATATCCCGGTACGGTTCCTCACTTCTATCCCGGTCTCCACCGCTTTGGCGAAAACGGAATCGAGGAAAGTGTCCATAACCCCGGACTCCCGTCCGGACAACCACGCGGCCTTGACCTGTCCGAGTATCTCCGTCTCCCCCAGCACCTGCGATTCCAGGCCTGAGGCTACCCTGAGCAGATGCCGCGCCGCGTCCCTGTCATCCAGCACGTAGAAATATTTTCGTATGATTTCCGCTTCGGCGCTGAAACGGGAAGCGAGAGATCCTATCACGCAGGCCGCGAGATCCCGTCCGGCGGTTGAATGGAGGTATATCTCCATCCTGTTACAGGTCGAAAGCACGACTACGCCTTCAATACCGGTGGAATCCTTGAGAGACGTCCGGTATTCCTTCAGCTTTTCCCTGGTAAAGAAAAACCGTTCACGTACGCGGATCGAAGCGGTTTTATGGCTTATCCCGACTGCCAGCAGGCCCATTTAAAAAGTTCCTCCTTCCTTCTATGCCAGCACTTCCTCTATACGGTTAAGGACTATGTCACGGAGACGCTCGTCGGGCATAAGGGTGCGGCCCTGCAATAGCTCCAGGTCCGGATATTCCGACCTCAATTGTTCTATCATCCCGGATATGTCGCGTGTAATGTGAATACCGTTGAACACGAAAAACGGAACGACTGCGATTCTGCGTATGTTCTCCGCGTATAATTTCCTGACGGCGTCGAAAAGGTCCGGCTTAGATAATTCCATCGATGCCTGTTCGATCCGATAACCTGGCAGGGAATTGCGAATACTCACGGTAAAAGCCGTGAATTCCTCCTGCGCTTCTTTACGCCGCGTGCCGTGATTCAGGATAATGATTGCCTGTTCTGTGTTCATTTGCCCTCCGTTGTGTGTTGTCGGTCGAATTGAGCCTTGAAATGTATGTAGCTTATGCAGACAACGCTTCCGCCCGTCTTTCCGCAAACGCCTGAGTCCGCTTTACGTGCGCGCATGCTGAAAATAAATCAAAAAATACAGATCTCTACCATAAACACCACCCGGGTGAATTAATCGCGCGCATATATTTTTGTCATAACTCCTCAAAACGGCGGAGTTCAGGCGCTGGCACACGGCCTTGTACTATATATCCACCCCGAAAATATTCCGTATCAGGAGCCCGATGAAGAAATTCACCGCCGCGACGGAGACGCTCAAGCCGGCCATCTCCAGAAAACGTTTGCGGAAATCCAGGCCCTTCGCCACTGAAATGTAGAAAGTAAAGATAAAGATCACCAGCAGGGCGTTGGCTATGGTTATCCCAAGGCAGAGAAAAATATTCTTGAACAACAGGTATGGCAATATTAATAAAAACACCGTCCCCACGTAGGCGATGCCTGTATAAACGCCGGACTTCAACGGGCTCTTTTCCCCTCCTTCATGCTTGGTAGATATGTATTCAGAAGCGGCCATGGACATCGAAGCCGCGATCCCGGTGATCAACCCCACCACCGCTATGATACCGGTGTTGCGTATGGCCAGAGTGAATCCGGCCAGAGCACCGGTAAGTTCTACCAGGGCGTCGTTAAGGCCGAGAACGATGGAACCGGCGTATTTAAGCCTCTCCTCGTCTATAAGCTCAAGAAGTTCACGCTCGTGTTTTTCTTCATCGAGTATTATCTGTTCTATCTTCGGCGAGATCACTTTCAGTTTTTCATAGGCGTCTCCGGCCAGGTCCTCGCCCCTTTCCATAAGTTTCAGCCCGAAGTTCAATCCGAACAACCTTGATAAAAAAATGTAAAAAACCGCCTTAAAGCCGTGCGGGGAGACTTCAGCCCCGGTGAGCTCTCTGAAAAAGCGGTAATGCGCCAGTTCTTCATCGGCAAGTTCCAGAAGGACCTTGCGGTGGGCCGCGTTGCCGGAGGCCGACGCCAGCCGGTTATATATCCGGTGTTCGGTGATCTCGTTCTTCTGCGCTCTCAAAACTTTTTTCCGCAAAGAAGGTTCAAGCATACATTACCTCCACAGTTACCTCATTTTTTATCCGCGGCTTTCACTTTACCGTGATGTGCACGGCTTTGAGCCCGCCGAAATCGCCGTAATATTGCACCGTCACTTTATCCGCGATATTGATATCTCCAAAGGGAATTTTCGAGGTGCCTTTGACGATCACCGCGTCGTTCGGCACTATGAAACTAATCTCGTCGGCCTGCCCGGCGTGGAATGTGCGGACCACAATTTTGTCCCCCACCCAGTCCACGGCCGTTACCACCCCGGAAACCGCCGATAATTCAGCCTTTTGTACCGTGTCTGCGCAACAGACGGCGGATAAAGACAGAAACGCCGCCATTAAGACAACAGCCGCCGCTGCTACCCCGATTAACCGCATATATCCTCCTTCATACTTTTTACACGCGGAACGTTACAGCCCCAACCGGGCATACGTTTTTCTGATCAAAAGTGCGAACCGGTATCCTGCCATGCCTCCCACGGCAGAACCTGCCGTTCCCAAAAAAGTCTCTATCCCAAGATACCAGGGTGCGTAAAACTGATGCCATATATGCGGAGCGAGAACAAGATAAAAAAAGAGATACACGACAATCCCACGCAAGGCACCGGCGCTGAAAGCGGCGCCGTACGAATCAAGGAATCTTCCTCTCATTAAGAAAAACAACTCCAGGCTCGACGATTCAATCAGGGCGAACGGCCACCAAAGCGGGTTTATCCCCGTAAGCACTGTCTGCATGAACAGCCGATGCCCGCATACCAGAAAAAAAACAATACCGGACTTGGGAATAAGCCCTATGCCGATAAATAATACGCACGTAATAGGGATGGAAAAGAAGAAAGCACGCAAAAACGGGATCCTCCCCAATCCCATTCTAAAAGGTACTATTGAAATATACATCAAAATAATAAAGAATGCTATGGTGATCAGTTCGAAAGTATTGAAGTTGAAGAAACCGTTTGCCCGTCTTCCCTCAGGAGGATTCTTGTCCAGAGCGGCCCCTCTTGTCTCAGCCGCGAATGCCGCGATCTTCGCCTGCCGCAAAGAATTAACCACCAGCGGGATAAAAAGAAATCGTATCATACGAAAGGCACCGCGCATACTTCTTGCTTTTATGCCGCGCATTCTAAGCGCCAGCACGATCCTTTTTGATTGTTCGAATACAAGCGGCAGGAACCTTATACTCATCGTTATCACAAAACTGAAACTGCGGGGGAACCGCAGACGGACAAGCGCCTCCACCATATGCGCCGGATGGATACTGATCACCAGCGTAACCGCCATTGCCAGAGCCGCAACAAGCCGTAAAGACTGCACTAAACCATATATCATTCCCTCCCGATACACATATATACCACCGGTAAAACGGCCCAGCACCGGAAAATCATAGGGAACGAGGGCAAAAACCGGCGTCCTCGGCTCAAGCGAATAAAAAACAGCCTGACTTGCAAACGTAGTCAATACTACCGCGGCAACGGCAAAAGATAAAAGCCGTATCCGCCGGATACTCGGACAGGCAAGAAATAAAACCAGCAATACCGCAGCTACCAGCAAGAATAACTCCCGCGGTGAATTAAGGATAGGAATCAGTATCGAGACTGCTATACTATACGCAATCTTGATTTCCGGCGGTAAACGGTGAATAACCGTCCCTTTATGCTCGTATTTCATCTGAAATCACTTTCCCCATTTCAAGCCGGATCACCCTCCGGGCGTACATTTCAACAACAGTCATATTGTGCGACGAAAAAATCACCGTTTTGCCCTGCGAATTCAATACCGCCGCGGTATCCATAAGACTGACCCAGCTTGCCCGGTCAAGACCGGTGGTCGGTTCGTCCAGTATAATGATTTCCGGGCACATAGCCAGTATCGAAATAAAAGCGACCCTTTGCCTTTCCCCGCAGGAAAGCTGGCTGGGATGCATCCCTCGGTATTGCTTTATCCCGTATGCCTCGAGATAGGCCTCGATATCGCATTGTTTTCCAAGCTGGCGGGAGCCGAACGAAATTTCATCCTCCACTGTAGCCGCGAACAATTGCTCGTCGGGATTCTGAAAAAGCAGCCCCGCGGTTCCGCAGATATCGTCAAGGGTATAGCGAACCATTCCCTCCAGCGCTATCTCGCCTTCCCGGGGACGAAGGATCCCAAGTATCAGCTTAAAAAGCGTCGTTTTCCCGCTTCCGTTATCGCCGACAACTGCCGTAAATTCTCCTTTGCGAAAATCAAGATTGAGCCCAGTAAAAATTTCCTGCCGGCGGCCATAACCGAAACCGACGTTCTTTATTCTGACCGCGGTTCCGGAAGAAATCACCGGCGGATGCCGCGGCATCTCTGCCGGAAAGCTTTCCTCCTCTCCCGAAAAGATCACACCGTCTTTCAGGGATATTTTTCTATCGATCAAATGTTCAAGATATCCGGGCTCGTGTTCGGAAATGACCACGGTCGCTCCTTCGGATTTCAATCGTTCCAGTATAATCAGAAACTCCTTCTTCCCTTTTTCGTCCAGGTCTGTGGTGGATTCATCGAACAAAAATATATCCGGGGCAAGCGCGTGCACTCCGGCAATAGCCAGACGCTGTTTCTGCCCATTCGACAATTCATCAGTCGGCTTATCCGCAAGATTTAAAAGCCCCATACGGACAAGCGCCTCATGCACACGGACAGATACGGTACTTTCAGGCAAACCGGCATTCTTACAGCCGAAGGCAGCATCTTCCCGTACCGTAGGCATAAATATCTGCAGGTCGGGGTCCTGAAATACGATCCCTGCCGTAGAAGCAATCCGGCTCACCGTGAGGGCGGTTGGGTCTAAACCGTTCACGCTGATCTCTCCCGTGAGATTACCGCCGTAAAGATGAGGGATAATGCCGTTCAGGCAATATAAAAGGGTCGATTTCCCCGCTCCTGAACGCCCCTCCAGCAGGACAAATTCACCGTCATTGATATCAAGGTCTATATTTTTCAAAACCGGGGATTCGGTATGCGGATACGTATATGTAAGACGCCGTACTTTTATCATTGCATCATTCCTTGAGATGATTGGCAAATTCCACTTCACCCACCGCTATAGACGCGCCTTTGTTTCCTCCACTATTATGGAGTCAGCATATTTTTATGTACCAGCATACCGGAATAACTGAAAAAATAAGGTTTAGAAACAATTGTTCTGATCCTGACTAAGAGCAGATCATCGGTCGTTTCCAGCAAACGCCGTTTGAACAGTATCTCTTTAAGAACAAAACGGAAGAACGACGCGGGAAGGCAGAATCCGGCCCTGAGCAAACCCGTTATTTTACCGTCTTCCAGCAACGAAGCTATCCGTTTCAGGCGTTTACCGTCCAGGACAGGGACAAGCTTACCCCTTTTTCTTACCAGATACATCGCGTCAAATTCAAACGGAGATATACGGATAAACGGGAACTTCGCAATGACCGCCGCCAGTCCGATCTTGATCTTGTTCCAGCAGTCAAACTGGTCTTCGGACAAGTGCAAAACCGTATTGATCAGAAATTTTATATCCTCAACGGACAATAAATGCTCCTTGGTGAAGCCGCAGCTTTCTTCCTGCCCTCCAAGGCTCAAGGATTGAAGAGAAACCTCGGTCACAAAATTATTCTTGAGCGCGTATTGCAATAAAGCATCGACTTGATTGTCGTTGACGCCCCTGACCAGCACGGCTTTTATGCCGACTTTCATATTTTCATTTCTTATGTTCTCGAACGCCTGAAGCTTAAGGTAATACTGATGTTTACCGCCCCTTATTTTTTCATAGATATCCGCGTCGAAACCGTCGAACGACATATATATGTATCTCAATCCGGCGGACTTAAGGCTCTTCAGATAGTTGAGATCGGATAACTTTAATCCGTTCGTGGATATGACCGTTATCAATTTCCGTTTCGAAGCAAAGCTTATAAGCTCGGCGAGCGACGGGTTTTCAGTAGGCTCGGCCATGCAGAAAGAAACCATTCTCCCGCGATGGGCGGCGATTGTCCGTTTAGCGGCCGCAACGTCCAATCCCGCCGGTTTCTCTTTATTTACCCTGCTGGTAACAAATTCGCAGATACGGCAGCGCGCGGAACATTCCGTGCGCATCATAAGCGCGAGTATCGGGCGCCGCGGATCAGGCCTGCTCCAATCCAATCCTTTTTCTTTATCGGCAGCTCTCCATGGCCAGTAAGACGGCGTCTTTTGCCAGCGAATAATATTCCATTTCCCTTTGTATTTAAGTTTTTTGAAGCTCTTCTTCTCAAACGGACAATCCTGCAGAATATATGTGAACCCGTTATCGAAAACAGCCTGTGCGGGAACAAGCCTGCCGCAGGACTCACACCTGCTTAATCCTTCATCAATGACGTATTGCGACATTTCACCCCGATCATCCTTTACTTTATCCGGATCGCTCATTTTTCCTTTACCTTTCGCGCAATACCCCGGGAGCATCGAAGCTCCCCGGGCTTTAAAACTCCGGGTTTCTTTCTGAATTAACCCCGTATCGTAAGATACCCAAAAAGCCGTCTCAAAACCGCGCCTTGACGCCCGTAATCATTCGGCCAGACGCGGCTATACCCGCATTATTCCCGGTATAATATCCCACACGCTCATGGAGTAATGATACTGCTGCGCAGTACCCTGCCGGAACTGTCGAAAGAAGAAGGGCTTGCGCACATCACCCTTACTTTGAAACGCACCATAGAGCCGGCATTTTCCGGCACGCACCATTTAAGAATAAACTTTTTCAGCAGGAATCCGACACATCCTTTGGATAAATAAAAACAGGCTCCCAGCAATCCCGTTAGCCCTCCCTTTCGGAACAATAAAGCTATACGCAATAGGCTTGATTCGTTTAAAAGGGGGACAAACCTGCCGGACTGCCTGAGCAAATAGACCGTATCGAACTCAAACGGGAATATCCGGATGAACGGAAGGCCGGCTATAACCGCCGCGAGTCCGATCTTAATCTCATTCCAGCAGGCAAAATGGTCTGCGGATAAATGCAGCACTCCGCCGACAAGAATTTTGATGTCCTCAACGGATAATAAATTATCTTTTGTGAAACCGCAGATTTCTTCCGCTCCCCCCAGGCTCAAAGACTGAAAAGAAACTTCGGTCACAAAACTGTTGTTTAAAGCATATTGCGTTATAGAAGCCACCTGGGCGTCGTTGATGTTTCTGACCAAAACGACTCTTAGTCCTGTTTTTATCTTTTCTTTCTTGATATTTTCAAGCGCCTTAAGCTTAGGATAATATTGATGTTTTCCGCCTCTTATCTTCTCGTATATATTCTCGTCGAATCCGTCGAATGACATATATATGTACTTCAATCCGGCGGCTTGTAAACTTTTTAGATAACTCCTGTCGGATAATCTTAACCCGTTTGTGGATAAGACCGTTGCGAATCCGCGTCCCGAGGCGAAAGCGACAAGCTCGGAGAGAAAAGGATTCTCCGTAGGCTCAGCCATGCAAAAGGACACCGTTTTTCCCCGGTGAGCGGAGATAGCCTTTTTTGCTGCCGCAAGATCGAATTCTGCCGGACGCTCCTTGTCCGCTCTCCAATTGATAAACCGGCAGATACGGCATCGCGATGAACATTCCGCACCCAGTATCAAGGAAAGTATCGGGCGGTTCGGAGCGTGCTCATCCCGGCCCAGGCCATGATTCTCTCCGACAGCCGTCCTAAACCAGTAAGACGGTATCCTTTTCCAGCGGCTGCCGGTCCACTTGCCCTTAAATAAAAGTTCTTTGAAGCTTTTTTGCTCGAACGGGCAGTCTTTGAGCAAATATGTAAAGCCGTTTTCGAAAACAACCCGGGCCGGGATATGCCTGCCGCATGACCGACACTTGCTAAAGCCCGCGTCAATAACACACGGCGATGCCGCTCCGCCGTCATCCTGTCCGCCATCCCGTCCGTCCATTTAATACCTCTGAATTCACTTCACCAGCACATTATTACGGATCAACCGGCCTTTTCGGCTAAAGAAAATAACCCCGGTTACGACCCTGATCTTGATCCGCACCATGCTGTCGGTCATCTCCGGTAAACGCCGTTTACAAACCATCTCCTTAATGATAAACCATCCGAGAGCCGTAAAAAAGCAGACGCACGCGTTAGATATCCCCCTGATTCCTCCGCGTTTAAGCGAGGAAATCACCCTACACAGGACGGAAGCATCAAGCAATGGGACAAACCCCTGCGGCTTTCTCAAGAGATAAATGGCATCAAGTTCAAACGGAGATATCTTGATAAAAGGAATTCTCGCCAAGACCGAAGCGAGATTGATTTTCATACTATCCCAAAGTTTAAAATAATCATCTGAAAACTTCAACGAACCGTTAATAAGATTTTTTATCTCTTCCACAGACAGAAGGCTGTTCCTGTCAAAACCCTCCCCCTCCTCCGCGCCCCCCAGACTCAAGGACTGGAAAGAAACTTCGGTGATAAAGTTTTCTTTAAGGGCGTATTTCAACAAAACTTCCACCTGATTTTCATTGAGCCCCCGGACCAGAACCGCTTTGATACCCGTCTTCATATTCTCGCTTTTCAGGTTCTCGAGCGCCCGTAGCTTTAGGCGATATTGGTATTTTCCCCCTCGTATCCTCTCATAGATCGATTCGTCGAACCCGTCAAAAGACATATGCGTATATCGCAGACCCGCCGCTTTAAGAAGCCGTAGATATGCGGCGTCCGATAATTTCATCCCGTTTGTCCCGATAATTGTTATAAATCCGCGTTTCGCGGCGAAAGCAATGAGTTCGGGAAGAAACTTGCTTTCCGTCGGTTCACCGATCCAGAAATTAACTGTTTTCCCGCGGTGAGCCGAGATCGTCTTTTTTACGGCAGAGACATCCAATCCGCTGTGCCGCTCTTTATTAATACGCGTGGTAATAAACCGGCAGATTCGGCAGTGGGCGGAACATTCGGTGCTCAATAAAGGTGAAAGTATCGGACGCTTAGGATCAGAAGTCTTCCAATCCGAGACTTTTTCCATACTGCCCTCCACCCATGGCCAATAAGAAGGCGTTTCTTTCCAACGCCCTTCCGACCACTCACCTTTCATTAGAAGGCGCTTGACCTTCTTTTTGTCAAACGAACAATCCTGCAGGACATACGTGAACCCTTCCTCAAAGATAAGCTGCGCAGGGACATACCTTCCGCAGGACTCACACCGGCTCACACCTTCTGAAAGTATGCGGGAAAAAACCACGGATTTTCCGGTTTGAGCGATATCCATCATTCTGCTCTCAGCTTTTCATTTATTTTTCACGGGATTTTGTATCCGGTCACGCAGGCCGCGGGGTCCCGTCCGCGGGTTGAATGGGAATATATCTTCAGTCCGAAAGCACGGCTGCGCCTTCAAAACCGAAGGAATAGTCGAGAGCCGCATCAGCCTTTCTCCGGCGAAAATGAAGCAGTTCGCGGACATATAACGGAAGGGCGAACTTATCCGCCAGTTTGCTGGCCAGCACGCTCAGGAAGATGAGGAGCGAGCCGAAAAAAAGGATGGTCTCTATAGGTATATTCATGGCGATCTAAAAATCGGTCTTGAACTTCAATAATATCTTGTCGTCGATCTTCCTGCTGTGCTCTGTTCCGCCGGCTTCGTTCTTCTGCTCCGTTACTCTTTCGGCGCCCAGCGAGAAAAATTCCGTGATCTTGTATTCCGCGCTCAATTTGTGATACGAAACCGGCGCGGATTCCTCCTGCAACTGTTCCAGCGAATAACGTATGGAAGTGCTGCCGGTGATATCCTTGGTAGCCCCCACTTCCGTGGACTTGGCGTCGATCTTCACCGATACGTCTCGTATGCCGAGGTCTCTGACGAACTTTCCCGCCGATCCTCCCAGAATGAAGAAATCGAGAAAATCCGCGGCCATCTCCGCCGGCAGCCTGCCGCCGGACAAGGCGCTCTCCGTGGTCTGCCACTTTTTATTTGTCGCCAGCATCAGCAGCAGCCGGTCCTGCGAAAGCGGCGGCTGCGACGTCAATCTCAACTCCGGTTTACTTATCGTCCCGCGGAAGGAAAGGTCTATGCGCGTGTCTTCGACCTTAGCTTCGCCCCTGAGATCGAAAGACAGTGAACGAAACGGGCCGTTAAAAAGAAGGACGCTTTCTCCCAGCGTTATCTTCGCCGTGCGCTCTCCGTAGAGAGCGCCGCCGGCGATATTGATCTTTCCGCGCGCCGCCATCCCGCTGCCGGAGCGCGATAACATCAACGAGACCTTCCCCTTACACCCTGAAGCCTTGAAACTCCTGTACGCGGCGTCCTCCAGGACGAAAGTCCCCTCCAGTAAAGGGTTTCTCAAACTCCCGCCGATATGGAAATCCAGACCCGTTAACGCCCCCGTGGCCTTGTTCAATTCGGAATCCCGGAAGAATACCGAGAATGCCTCGTTCAGACTCAATCTGCCGGTAAAAACCTGGACGTCCAGAGAAGAAGCGCGGGACCTGCCGTAGAATTGCAGAGAATCTCCCCACGGCAACAGCAGTTTGCCGTTATAAACGCTCACGTTTATTCCCGGTTCGCCAAATAACACCAGTGAAACTTCTATCCTCTGCGCCTTTAGCTTTGACCCGGGAGGCAGCCATTTCAAAGTAACCAGTTCAGGGTCGTGAAAAACCAGGCCGCGGACAAACGACCCCCGGGCTTTCAGAGACCCGGTTTCAACCGGATCGATATAATCTGCCAGCAGGCGGCTGAGAACAAAGCGCGAACCCCCGGCGGTAAAGAAAAGATAGAATACCGCCGGAAAAAGAAGCAGTAGGCATACCGCCGCGGTCATTACGGCCCAAAACGATCCCTGTCTGCGCGGCTTCATGGATATAAACTAACGCTCACAACCAACGGTGCCCTTGGGAACAATGGTGAGAGCCGTAATGGCCGAGATCCAAAGTGCATGTCCGCAGACATTCCGGACAGGCGGCGATACAGCCTGATTCTCCGCGGGCGCCGCCGCATACGGCGTCCTGGACGCAATCACATCCGCATCGGCATGTCCCCCGGGAGCTTTGCGCTTTCTTTTCCATGCATCCTCCTTTGCTGACGCCGTTCTCGCTAACTTCGTATCTCCATGATGCGCGAGAACGCTATCGCTTCTTTTGTCTATTCATCCGGCGGTAATGGCTTAACACTTCCTCCATTATATTCTCCCCTTATACCTTCTCACTGCCGCTGCATTGCCTTCAAAGCGTCCTCCGCTTCCATATTGCCCAGCTCCGAAGCCTTTCTGAAATATTCCGCCGCTTTCGTCTTGTCGTTACCGCTCAAATATACCTGCCCCAAGCGCTCATAGATCTTGCTTTTATCGGCATTCGGAGATCCCAGCGACTTCTCCAAATGTTCCGCGGCCTTCTTATAATTACCCATCTTCAAATAGGCCCTGCCTATGGCGCCCGCGAAAGGATAGCCTTCTTCTACAGCCTTTTCCCAGAGAACAATGGCTTCCTTATAGTTATTCAGGCCATATTGGGCCCAGCCCATATAGTGCAAGATCTCTGCTGGAGGGACTTTTTCTATCTCCGCGCCTTCTTTCAGATAGCCAAGCGCCTGCTCATACCGCTGCTTCTTCAGGGATATGCGTCCCAGGAACAAATACGTGTCCGCCTTCTTTGTCTGACCCGATGCAACAACCTTCTGCAGGACTTTCTCCGCATCATCGGTCCTGCCGGTCAGGAAATACGCCTTGCCGAGGCCGCGCCAATAAGGAGATTCGGCCCCGGCCCCGACAACGGCCTTTTCGAAACATTGCACGCCTTGATCATACCGCTTTTCAGCCAGACAGACCGACCCCAGGGCGGCATTCAAGTCCGGGTTATCGGGATACTTCAAACGCACCGTCTCCAGGTCGAGAACGGCGGCCTTGAATTCCTTGTTCTTTAAGTGCCTCCTGGCGGAGCGAACGGCAATCTTCAATTCGTGGGGACCTTTAATCTCATCCAAAGGATTCTTTTGCGCGGCCGGCTTCTTAGCACCCGCGGCAGGAGACTTTTCTTTAACGACCGGCAATGCCTTTCCCGCGTCAGGTAACTTCTCTTGCCGGACCGGCTGTTCCTCGTCGTCTTTTTGTATAGAGACTATTTCATTCCGGAAATACGGCACCTGCACCCCGCAAATCTGCACCTGCACGATCTGTGAAGTTTCTCCCACGATCTTGCCGCGCACCACCGTGCCGCTCTTAAGTTGAATAGTCTCCGCGCGGCATGCCGGAGCGGCATAAAAAAACAGGATCACCGGGGCCAACACAGTCCCGCGGGCTAAAGCGCCGAACAACGAGTCTATGGACAATTCCTTGTTGATGGATATCCGATATGGCATACTCAATCTCTTCTTTCCGGACGAGCCGAAAGTATCACCCGGAACCGCGCTCATCCTTTATTGAAGCTTACCGGGCTCATATCCTGGTGGTTAACCTCAAGAAGAGACCTGACCTGCCCCGTCTCTCTTAATATACCGTGAGAATACGATTCCGCCAAGATTTTATATAACATTTTAACGCGGGTCCCCATCCAATGCCGCCCGCTTTTCTATTCAAAGCGCATCTGGGATCCCCGGCATTTAAACAGTCGTATTCCGCAGGACTTTATTTTAAAAAACAACCTTTACGCTGCCGATGACGGTCCTGCCGGGCGCCAGGACACCGCGATATTCCTGGTAACTGCGGTCCTGCAGATTGTCCACGCTCAAGCTTATTTCCGTAACCGCTCCTATTTTACGCGAGAATGAAACGTCCCAGATAAAATAACCGTCCAGTTTCTGCGTATTGGCGTCATTATTGAATACCGATCCGGTATAACGCCCGCTGAGACGTACGTCCAGGAGTTCAGGATCGGAGAATAGGCACCCGAACGACCATTTCTCTTCAGGCGTGTAAGTCAGGTACTTATTCTCGAGGGAGGCATCGCTATGCTTGACTATCCTGGAAGAATTAAACGTGTGATTGAGGAAAATATCCAATTTTTCAAAAGGGGCGTAAGACAACTCCGTTTCGAGACCGTATATCTCCACTTTGCCGACATTCTGCTTATCTTTCACGCTCTCTCCCACACTGTAAATAAGGTCATCCACGTCGTTGTAATAGAAAGTGACCCGCGCGGTGATCTTTTCAAGAATTTTCTGCTCCACCCCCGCGTCAAAACAATATGCCTTCTCCGGCTTAAGATTCGGATTGGCGCGGTATGTGGTGGAGTATGTGGTGGAGCTGGATTTCCAGGTGCGGTAGAGATCGTAAAGAGTCGGTATCCTGAAAGACTTTCCGGCCGTGGCCCTGAATGTCGTATCCCGAGAAAGGCGGTACATCACCCCCAGTTTAGGGCTGAAAGTGCTGCCGTCCACCGAATCATACGATACCCATTTCGGAGAGAGGGTATCGTCATACAGCGAACCGTCCGAATTCCTCCAATAATCCCAACGCCCGCCGAGCGTGATCACAGCCTTGTCCGCCAGGCTTATTTCATCCTGCAAATAGAGCCCGAGAGAATCCTGCTGTCCCTTAGCATCCACTCTGCGCACCGCGCTTTTATAATTATCCACAGACGCTATCCGGCCGCTGCGGATATCGCCTCCCACGGCGAGCAAATTAGCTTCGTTAAGATGGATATTCGTCTGCAGATTCCCCCCCACTGTGGTCTTGGGATTCTTGTTTATATAATCCACGCTGGTATATGAAGGGCTTTTATCGTTGACCCAGGTAGCTTCCTGACGGTCCAGGTAGAATGTCCCCAGCAATTCCACATCATTTATCTCTTTACGCAGATTAAAACTAAGATTGTCCATATCGTTTGAGCCGTAATAATATTTTCTGCCGCCGTTAACGTCCTCTTCATAATGGCGGTAATTCATCCCTGCTGTATCGCCGCCGCCCATATCGTAGCTAAGCTTCACGTTGGCGTTATAATTCTCCTTATCCCTGCGGATATCATAAGCCTTAGGGCTCGGCACAGCGACATACCCATCAGTTTTGAACCAGTTGCCGGAGATCCTGCAGGCGAAATTGCCGATTTTCTCCTCGTGGCTTACTCCGGCAAAGCGCGTCGCGAAAGAACCGTATCCCGAACTCACGCTGGTGCGGCGGGAAGAGGGATCCCTGGTGATAATGTTTATCACCCCTCCCATCGCCCCCGGGCCATAGAGAGCCGAACCGGCGCCGGAAACCACCTCTATCCTCTCGACGTCCTCCATAGGTATGGCGTTCCAGTAAACTTCCCCGCTGTATATTTCGTTGAAAGGGATACCGTCAACCAGCACCAGAGTGCGGCCGCGAGCCTGGCCTCCGAATCCGCGTAAAGTAACGGTAGATGTCGAAGATGTCAATCCTGTCCTTCTGGAAACATCCACACCGTTGACATCTTTAAGCAGGTCGTCGATATTCATCGCGTATCCGCTGGACAAGGAAGAGACCGGGATGACCGTTACCTTGTCGGGAGTGTCTGAAATACCGCTTTGCAGCCTCAACGGCGTAACCACTATCCTCTCCAGGTCCACCTTGTCAGTCTCTGTTCCGGATGCGGCCGCTTCAGACAGATAAAATTCAGCCCGCGCAGGACATATAAATACCCCCAATAGAACTACCTTGATTAGTAGTACCGTCCCCGGAATTCTCATTTTAATAAGTACCCTCCTTTTGCGCCAATCCGGTGCTTATTTGGCCCTCGAAAGAACCGGATAAGAAAGTCCGCGCATACGTGCCTTTATTTCGCCGCTGTTGGTCATACACTCCGCGCTACCGCAGTCGAACAGTTCATTCGACCACATTCTTTTTACTACTTTTTCTAAAGGCGACTCCCGCACATTACCGAAATTATAGGGAAAATACGGGCAAGGCTGTATCTCCCCGTAGCATGAGACATAGAAAAACCACTTCAGGAGCGCCGGACAGACTTTTCTCTCTGCGGCGGTGCTGGCGCCTGAATACTCCGCGTACACATAATTAAGTTCCAGAAAACGGTCCAAACGGTTCTTTGCGCCGGTCTCCGCTTCGCAAAGATCATATCTTCCGCCCCGCAAATGAGCGGCCACATCCGCTTTAAACAACAGCCTCACAGAAGCTGCTTTATGCCTTTTGGCCAAAACGATCAGATCCCGGATATCGGCATCGGGGCTGGTCTCCGTGACGCATACCGACAAGCTGAAAGGTAATCCGTTTCTTCTACAGTTCTCGATCGCGGATAAAGCGCTGCGGTAAGCTCCCGCGATACCCCGGGATGAATCATGCCTCTCTTCGGCAGCGCTGTCAAGGCTGATGAAAACGTGATTCAATCCGGCCCGTTTCAGCGACAAAATCTTTTCCGGGGTCATATTCATCCCGCTTGTTTCGATTTCGGTGAAAAGTCCGTGTTTCACGGCACCGGCGACCAATAGAGGAAGATCCTCCCGCAATAACGGCTCGCCTCCGAAAAAGGAAAAAAGTATCAAGCCATACGGCAAAGCCGACACATCTTCTATCAATCGCAGTACTTCCCCGGTGGAAAGTTCGTCGGCCGGACTAACTTCATACCCGGACATCCCGCAATGCGCGCAGGAGCATGGGCATCTATAAGTCAAACCGCACATGACTTTCAGAGAACACCCGCCCCGGCCCCGGAAGAGCATCCGCGGCAAACACCGCAAGAACCGCAAGAACTGGCGTAGAAACGGCCGCCTCAACTTTTCTTTATATATGACCGCCAACGAGGACAAATGCACGCTCATAACCTCGACGTTCCCCCTGCCGAAAGGCTTATATCCATTTGTGAAAGGTATGCTTTGCGCCGGCGAATTCCAAACCCATTTTCTGCCAAATCCTTACCGGCTCCGTATTCGTGATCTGTGTGGAGAATTCCGCGATATCATATTTTTCATCGGTTAATTCCAGTATCTTATTCACCAGACTGACATAGGCGCCGGCTGCATCCGGCGTTACCGCGGAAAGCCCCCTGCCGATAATACGCGAACCGCAGGCGCTCAAACATTCTTTATCCAGGGCATAACTTAAAAAACCGGCTTGGCGGCCGTCTTTGCGGCAGGCTACCAATACACACTCGCTGCCGCTTGAGGTCTTCCTGCAGGCGTCTGCGATCCAGTTCCTGAATAATCCCCCGGCCGAAGCGCTTAACCTGCGGTCGCGATGAAAACGGTCTTTGCTAAAGGCTTTCTCCGCCAAAGTTTCCAAAAATGCGGAATCACTCTGCGAAGCATACCGCACGCTATATAAGGATCTGAACCTTCTGCGCAAACGGCTCCCGCGCCGGTAAATGAACGTCACTATAGTATCGGCCAGAGCGAAACCGCACGAAGACAGCGCGTAAACTGCCGGGGCGTCATTAACGTCTATTCTGGCAGTCAAGAGATCGGTATTCACGCTCCGGCACCGGGAAACCGCGCGTTTTACCAGGGAACGCGCTGTAGGATACCCGTCGAGCCCAGTGGAAGCGGTTATCAAATATCTTATCTCTTTTACATCCTTTCCGAAATATACGCTGTCCCAGGCGCTCGGGACCAATACCGCTATCCCGGCAGGCCCTCCGGAGGCACCGCCATCCGTTGTAAGAAAACTGTTCCCAGCGCCTGCCGCAGACGCCCATAAAGCCTCAAGAAACGCCGCACTTTTTATCCCGTAACCGCCGTATCTATGATAAGCATATCTTAGGAAAAGTTCTTTTAAACGGCCGCCGGAACAGCCCGTCCTTTTCGAAGACGCTGAACCGCGGATCACGTTCACCTTAAGCATAGGCTGAGCACTGTCCCCTCTCATCTGAGATCATAAAGTAAAACATCCAGGCCGCTGAAATGACGCGAAGAAAGCAGTTTATACTTCCCGTCCAGAATTCGCCTGACCTCCATCTCCTCCACACCCGGAGGATATTCCCACGAAGCGAATAACAGCCATAAACGCTTATGCCCGGCTAAAGAATCCGGGAACGAGGCATTCTGCTTTTTAAGGATATGATCGCGCGCGGAAAGAGTAAGTTTAACGCCTTTCCCTCTTGAAAACGCATGACGGTAATAGATAAACGGCGTGACCGTCGAATAACAGGTGTGTTTTACGATATCACCGGCCTGGATATTCGCCAGCACATATTTAGACGCGCCTTTATTGTCCATCCGCGGATGCACACCGGGCCTGTAGCAGACTTCTGCGCAAGGATATCTATTTCCGTAGTAGTTCACCAGCGACACGGAACAAAGAATGACTATCAGCGTCCATATCACAATGCGCATTCTGCGAAAATAATTGATGCCTGCCGCCAGAAGCAAATAATACGCCGGCAGCACAATCAGAAAATTCCGGTAAGTAAAAACCGGGATGACGCGGGATACCGACAGTCCTGCCAGCACCGGCAAGAGCGCCCACGTCAAGAGCATCGTTAAAGAAGTCTTGCGCGCGCGTATTGTGCCGATAATTCCGGCGCAGAATAAAAACAGGAACAAAATAGACGATATCCGGTAGCCCCATAAATAGGCGGTGTAACCGATATCGAAAGCCCCGAACATCTGCCGGAAGTACAAAGCGTTACCGCGCGACATCCAGAGCATCTGTTCGTTAAAACGCGCATAGGTAAAGCACGGTATCTGGCGGTTAAGTGAGAAATAATAACAGACTAATAAGGCCATCAGGAAAAACTGGCTGTAAATCCATTTCCGGGCCGTGCGCGAACCGGAAACGCCCGACGACAGAAAGAATGCCGTTTCCACCGGGATAAGCGCAAGCGCCGCGAAATTCGTGTATAAAGCGGCAGCGCTGCACACGCAGAACAATATCCAATATCCGTTACGATTACAGGCGAACGCCTTTAAAAGAAAGTATATCGCGCAAAGAAAAAGCAGCACCGTCAGAGTATAATGGCTTACTTCCTGGGAATAATGTATGTGTATCGGGGATAAAGCGGTGAGCGCGGCAGCGGCAAGCGCGGTTTGCCGGTCCAAAAGCAGAAGTCCCGTCCTGTAAACCAGGTAAATGGCGGCGATCCCGAATACGCACGGCAAAACACGCAGAAAGGCTTCTTTATTTCCGGCAAACCTCCAGAAATGAAGCAAAATCCCGAATAAAGGCGGTTTGGCGATTAAAGCGGCATCGTGTGATAATCGTTGAAAAGTGCCGGATCCGGCAACTATCAGCCATTGAGCCTCGTCATACCACAGGCTAAAATCCAACCATTTATATGATCTTAATACAGCGCCTAACAGGATTATAACACCGATTGAAGCATAATTGGACATAAGCAGAATAGTCCTTTAAGCTTTTCTATATCTCAAGAATCGCGCCGCCCGGAAATTAACGATAAAATCCAGGCCTTTCCAGATAATCACTGCCATTGAGTATTTAGACTTTCCGGCAAGCCGGGAGTGATGCTTAACTTCCACCTCGGCTACCGAATCCGCCAAAAGCACCAGCGCCTGTTTTATAAACCGGCCGCGGTCGCCTAAAGCGACAAGCCTGTCTGCCAGAGAAGCGTTCAAGGCATTTAAACCGCAGTTATAATCCTTCAGGCGGTAACCGGTAAAAAACGCATACACCCGGTTAGATAAAAAAGAAACGCACCTCCTAAGAACCGGGTCATTTCGCCGGCGGCGCCATCCGCACGCAAGATCGTTACCCTTGCGCAATTCTTCAATTAAAACCGTGATATCTCCGGGGTCGTTCTGCATATCAGCGTCTATGGTCACTATATATTCGCCGGAAGAACGCCTTATCCCCTCAAGAGTAGCCGCCGCCTGGTCTCGGCGCTTGTCCGACTCGATCACCGAAAAACCCGGATAGACAGCCGCCAGATTGTACAGCCTGGAGCAATTACGCCCATATCGGTCGTTATTCACGAGAATTACTTCAAATGTCCGGGATTGACCGGCAAGCACCGGGAACAGACGGGAACAGAATGCATCCAGACATTCCTCTTCTCCGCATACCGGCACCACAACCGAAAGGTATAATGATCCCCGGTTATTCTTCATTATTGCTTCAGCATAAACAGATGAAAGTAAGACCCAGTCAACGGTTATTGACCGGCACGCAGGAAAATATATACCACCTTTTTTATAATTGTAACACCCGCAAGGAAAAAAACAAGTTTTATAAAGATTGTTCTTGATGGTGCTTTCTCACGTACACGACGCACGCCTGAGATATGCGGGCATGTCGAATTTTCGCTCCAGGCCGGCGGCGTTCATATAGCGCACCTTGCCGAATACACTCCGCTCCGGCCAGGGCCGGTCATGCGCCCCGAAACACCAGGCAACGCCGGCATAACCGTTGGGATCTCTTCCGTCCAGTTCATATTTATCGTTAAGCTTTACAGCGTATTCAAAGGCCTGCTCCGGCTCTCTCGTCCACTCCAGTATCTTCTTTCCCCAATACATCCGCATATATCCGTGCATGCGGCCCGAACGCAGAAGCCGAAGCTGGGCGGCGTTCCAATATGGATCGTGTGTCAGGGCGTTTTCCAGCTTTTTTAAAGAATAAATATATTCCCTGGCATCGGCGCGGTGACGGAGCAGCGACTCCACGGCCCAGACAGGAAGACCGCCGAATTTATCGTACGCAGGATTATAAAAACAATAATTATCCGACAGCTCGCGCCTGACTATCAGTTCCTCCAGGAAAGCCTCTTTGTCGGCGCGGCCGGCGTGGCTGCGCATAACTTCCAGCGCTACCCGCTGGGCGGAGATCTGGCCGAAATGCAGATAACAGGAAAGCCCGGACTGCCCGTCGAGCGAAGGATCGTTGCGCTCCCGCGAATACGCTGAGAGTTTTTGAGAAATAAAACTTTTCAGGACTGCGGAGGCGGCCTTCTCTCCGGGAGACGGCGGGCCGTCCGGCAATCTTGAATGAACGGCCTCCCCGTAATAACGGGCGGCATTCTCCCCTCCGGCTCCTTTAACACCTTTGTAAGTAAACGGGTGCTTTCTCAAAAGCGGGAACTCCGTAAGAAAAGCCGGGAGAAGCCTTTGTATTTTCGGACGCAAAGTATAGGCTCCGAACTCCTGCCTGAAGGAAACTGCGCGGCAGGGGACGATATTGTGGGCGTCCACTTCGTGAAAAGGAACGTCTATACGTCCGCAGATCCGCTTTTTCCAGCCCTGCTTTATGCGTAAAGGATCGAAATCTCCGACCAAAAGACAGGCTCCGGAACGTCTCAAGAAGAGCGGGATCTCGGTTTCCGGCTCACCCGCCAAAAGACAAAAACCGATGTTCTTACGGCCTGCGGCGCCGGCAAGCTCTTTGAGCCCGGCGAGCATGAAAGAATAGTGGCCTGCTCCGGCCCCGAGGAACCCCGAGACAAAACAGAAAACTATCACCAGCGGGCACTTCAGATGTAAAGCCGTCTGCTGGGCATAGAGGAGCGCCCAGTTGTCCTGCAGGCGCTGGTCACGGCTCAGCCAGCAGACCACGGGGCCGCTTCCGGCGGCGGATTCCCGCCCGCCGGAAAGTAGCGTCACCCTGTCGTCGGCGGATGTAGCGCGGCCGTTCACACCGATTCCCCTCCGTGCCGGTATTTGATCACGCGGACTTCCTCCAAAGTTATAAGACCTTCCTTGACGTTCTCGTCCAAGAACGGCAGCAGCGTTTCCAGTTTCTCCAGGGTGTCCACTATCTCTATCACCACCGGCAGGTCTTCGGACAAACGCAGCAGTTTAGCGGTGTGCATCCGGCTGTGCGCTCCGAACCCCATCAATCCTCGGGTCACTGTGGCCCCGGCGAGATTAAGTTCCCTTGCTTTGAGCACTATCCACTCGTAAAGCGCCTTTCCCCCGCACATATCGTTCTCGCCCACGAAAACACGCAGTAACATCCCTTCTTCAGGTAATTTCACTCTCCCTCACCCCTTTCTCCCCTGCATGGGGTCTAACCTTTGCAAAATCTGGCTATGACGTAACCGGCGTAAACAAGCAGGACCCCGCCGGCGCACGATATCAACATATTCAAAAAAGCTATATTAAACTCCCCGTCCCTGATCAGATTGAAATTCTCCAGGGCAAAAGTGGAAAAGGTGGTGTAACCTCCAAGTACGCCGATAAGAACGCAAAGCCTAAAGGCAGAAGGCACGGTAGTCTGTTCGAACAGCCCCCAGAGAAAGCCTATTAACAGCGAACCGCTGAGATTAACTACCAGTGTCCCCACAGGGAACACCCCATAAGAGAAACGGTAGTCCAGACCGGAAACCAGATAGCGTAAAACAGATCCCAGGGCGCCGCCTGCTGCTATGAGGGCTAATTTCAACACGGCGGTCCCTCCCCGATCAGATAGCACCTCATAATGATTTCTCCATAAGATAATCGTCCATCACGAAACCGCCTCCGATATCCGTAACCTGCGTACCGGAAATGGCGAAGCCGCATTTAAGGTAAGCACCGATCGCGCCGATATTGGCCTTATTCACGGTCAAAGATATCCTATTCAATCCGGGGCCGGCAAGCGTCTCGACAAACTCAAGCGTTCTTCTCCCGCAGCCTTTACCGCGCGCGGATGAAAGAAGATATATCTTGCTCAAAAACAATCTTTCCTTATCTTTCTCCGGCAGGACCGCGAAATAACCGGAGAATTCCCCGTCTATCTTGAGAAGATAATAAAGAAAACCGCTGCTTATCTGCGAATTCAGTGCCGGAACGCTCTGAAGACGCTCAAGCATGTATTCCACCTGCGCCGCGCCGATAATAGGAATATAATACTCTCTCCATATCTCCCCGGCGAGCTTCTCTATTCGGCATACCGACCGCTCATCCAGGGCGGGCACAAATTCAAGCACAAACCCTCCTTTTTAACCGGGGGATTCCTGCGCCTCGAACGAAAAGGTGTCATCAGCCCACAGTTTCGTCTTCAGGTTCCCAGGCCGGGTCAACTATGCATATAAACTCGAGTTTGTTACTGCCGGTGTTGCGGATATACTGCACCTCGCCGGGCGGAATATAAACGGCGCATCCGGCGGATACGCGTTTCGACTCGCTGCCGATATGCATCACTCCTCTGCCGGAAATTATGTAATACACCTCGCTGTTTTTAAGGGAATGCGGGAGAGTGGACTTTCCCCGCCCGACAAGCGCGTGGGCAAGGCTGTAACGAAATTCAAAATCCCCTTTTCCGGCATGCAGAAGCTCCCGCAAGACCGCTTTATCGCCGGAAATGAATCTCCCGCAGTCCTTCAATCTTTTGACCAGCATTGATACCTCCCGCCGTTTGTCTGCTTCTAACGCAATATCACGAAATTAAGCAGTGTCCCCACAAGAATGGATATGCCGATCATCAACAGCGTTGACTTCAGCAGGGCCTTGAGCCCCAACTCTTTCAAGAGCACGAAGAAAGTGGCGACGCAGGGAAAAGAAACGGCAAGCAGGGTGGACGCGATAAAAAGCTGTTTTATGTTCAGGTTAAGCGGCGCGAGCAGGCCGACTGCCACGTCCTTGCGCAGAAAACCCACGACCAACGCCACGATAGCGTCTTTGGGAAGGCCGAAAAGGTTCACCACCAGCGGGGCGAACAGGCCGGTAACCGCGTCGAATACTTTGAAATACATCAGGATGTTAATGAACAACACCCCCAGCAGGACCACCGGCATAGCCTCCAGGAGAAATCCCTTGACCCGGAAATAAAGCTTTCGGCCCAGAAGATATAACGGAGGGAGCCTGTACGGGGGGATTTCCAGCAGGAATTCCGGGCTGTTGCCGCGCATCAACCGGTTAAGCATCAATCCCAGTATGATGACCAGGGAAAACAGCACCAGGTAAACCCCGCCCACGTACAGCCCGCCGAAGCCTCCGAGCAGTCCGACTATCATCGCCTGCAAAGGGACGCAGGGGACGCCGATGGAAATTATGGTCGCGGCTATCAGCCTCTCCCTTTTCGATTCCAGGACGCGCGTGGAAAGTATCCCGGGGACATTACAGCCGAACCCGAGCAGTATGGGTATCACCGCGTAGCCGTGCAGTCCCAGCGGGTGCATCAGATTATCCAGCAGGATCGCCAGGCGCGGCAGATAACCGATATCCTCAAGCAGGCTAAGGATGAAATAAAAAGCTATCACATAAGGCAGGACCATGCCTATTTCTATATACGGGGCAGTCGTCAGCAATCCGAGGGACTGTTTAAAATCTATGCCTCCGTTTATAAGATCCCCGATAAGCAGATGGAACCAGAACCCTCCCTCTTTCATCCCCGCGGTAAGTTTCTCCAGTAAAGGCCGGTATATCTCCATAAAGAAAGGGTCGGTTATGCGGGCGATAATGGTTTCTCCGATGAAGCGCACCATCTTGAAGGAAACGAATACCGCCGCCGCGGCCATTAAGAGCCCGGTCCAGGGGCGCACCGAGGCGTCCTCCAGCAACTCCCGCAGGGTATGATGCCTGTGCTCCAGCGATTGCACCTGCTCGATAATTTTACCCAGCTCAAGCCAGCGCTCCCCATGGGAAAGCCGCGGCCTGGATACAGGCCTGGCCTCCTGTATCTTGGACATCAGAAGTTTGATGCCCGCCCCTGTGACGGCGCAGGTTGAGATGACCGGCACCGATAACAGCGAAGACAGCTTATCGGAGTCTATGTATATGCCGCGGTGCCCGGCGTCGTCACACATATTCAGGCAGACCACCACCGGAAAACCTTTCTCAATCAGCTGGAGGGTCAGGGAGAGATTGCGCTCCAGGTTGGTGGAATCCAGCACGTTGACTACGGCAATCTCCTCTTTCGGCAGTTCGTTGAGTAGAGAAACCGCCGTTTCCTCGGCACCGGAAGTAGGTTCCAGCGAATAAGTGCCGGGCAGATCGATCACCTCGATGTCCTTGTCTCCGTATTGCAGCGAACCCCTCGATATCTCCACAGTGGTGCCTGGGTAATTGGAAGAAACAACATGCACCCCGGTAAGCCTCGAGAAGACCACACTCTTGCCGACGTTGGGATTGCCCGCCAGGTATATTCGTTTGATCATAACGCCTCTACCGTTATCTTTCCGGCCATGCCGTAACCGATTGCCACCACGCTTCTGCCCGTTTTCACCACAACCGGACCACGCAGGCCGATACAGCTCAATTTCAGCAATTCCCTTCCCGCATACACTCCCATACCCATCAACTTGTCGCGCAGGTGGGCGCCGCCGGTTATTTCAACCACTTTGGCTCTCTTTTTCTCGGGCAGTCTGGTCAAAGGCATTCTCTTTTCTCCTGCTTCATTCTCCATTGATGTCTCCCTTCAACGGTAAAAAACGGAACGCTTAACCGGAAATATCCCCTATTTTACCACAATTCTCCGATATTTACGCGCAGTTAGTCAAGCGCCGCGCCCTGCTTCTGTATCAGGACAAGACGTAATAATACGACCCTGTTTTTTTAATGGTTAAACGCAGCCCGAACAGGCGGCTTATAGGACGGCTCCTCAACAGCTTGTCTTTCGGTCCGTCGGCTATAAAACCGCCTTCTTTCATCAACACCACTCTTTTGATCTCAGGTATTATATCATGCAGGTTATGCGTGGCCAGAATAACGCTGATGCCGGTGCCGGCGATCTTGCGCAAGGTATCGCGGAACCTGCGAGTGGCGTGCAGGTCCAGGCCGTTGCAGGGTTCATCCAGTATCAATCCCCGCGGGTCATGCACGAGCGCCCTGGCGATGAGAAAAAGCCTGGCCTCACCGGTGGACATTCGCGGGATCTCTCTCCCGGCGAGATGCCCGATCTCCAGAAAATCCAGGATCGCGCGCGCCCTGGCGAGCATGCGGGCGGTGACCCTTGCCCGGTAAAGCCCGACGCTCCCGAAAAAACCGGACAATACCGTCTCCATCCCCGTGACATCGCGCGAACATACCGACTGCAGCCTGTCCGAGACTATACCGAACAGGTAACGCAGGTCGAAAACATTCCAATCCTCTCTGCCCAGAACCTTGAAAGAATACCCTGCCACCCCGGAAAGCGGGTAATATTCCCTGGTCACCAGGTTGATGAAGGAGGATTTCCCGCAGCCGTTGGGACCGAGCAAAGCGATATGCTCTCCCTGCCGCATCTTGATGCCGATGCCGCGCAGTATGAATTTGTCCTCATCGCCTCGCGCGACGCTCAAATTCCTGAATTCCAGCAAAGGGACGCCGGTGTTAGATTTAAACATAGCCTGACCGCCTTGAACCCGGTGCCGTTTTATATGCGTTTTTCCGGATATCGACTACGACCGGAGAAATCTACCTAAGAAGGACCTTTACCACGGTCTTGGCGACCGGACCTGCGGAGCCGCAGAAGACCGCAGGAGCGTGCGCGTCAACGGGAAACAATACCGCCAGGCACCCCGGCTCCATGCGCAGACGCGATGCCTTACGCAGAAGGGCGCGGATATCTCCGCCCGGCGAAGGGCCGTAAAACCGTATGTCGTCTTTCCTGCTGTAAGGCCCCAACGGGTTTAATCCCGATGGGGAAAGTATATAAATATCTTCGCTACCTGACCAAACGCACTGCAAATCGACATAACGCCGGTGCGTTTCGAATTTCGCCCGCGCGGACGGCTTCGGACGGTAAACCTGGTGCACCGCGTAAATATCCTTTCCACAGATACGCTCGGTCTCCCTGAAACCCTCGACGCAAAGATCAAATATCCCTTGATCGAGGCCGCGCAAATATGCCGCACCGGCCGAGATGCGCTCCGCTAATCCCCGGTCCTTATGCGCATAACGGTGTATTTCATCCATTACATCGCCTAACGCGCCGAAATGTGCCATATCTTTTATGGGATTTCTCCGGCCGCCCAAAGGCCTGTTCTCTTTAAAAGGCCTCCGGATTGGGAGAATGATTTGCTCACGATTGTGATACTAAGCGGCGGATGTATTTCCGCTGCGTCGAAGTATAACAAAAAAGCCGCTCCGTAAAGGACACGGAGCGGCTTTTCTGCGTTTAGCTAATAATTAGTCTCCGTACACAGTTGTCGTATATTCACCGTAGATACCGAGGATGTTCTTGGCATCATAGTCGACGTACTTGACCGTCCTGATGTCCCCGTTCGCCATGGCGGCTTTGATGCTCGCGTCGCCGGTGGCAACCAGTCCGAGGATAGATGTGGCTTTGGACGTGCCGACTTTGGAGTAGCTCACTCCGCCCTCGCCCGCGCCCACCGGAGCCTTAATCTCCGTGTAAAGAGCGCCGTAAGGATATGGAGTAGCGCACCCGCCGATGAACACCGCTGCAGCAAAAAGCATAACTACAAAACCCGTTTTCTTCATATCTTCCTCCTTTGGTGATATTTTAGCAGACAACGGATATATTGCAAGATTTTTATTACGCGCATCGTTTCTCAAAATGACGCCTTTACACCGGCGTAAAACGACCTGCCCGGCACGGCATAACCGGGGATCTCTTCGTATTTCTTGTCGAAAAGATTCTCTATCCTGGCAAACAGACGAAGATTCCGCGTCAGTTCATAAGAAGAGGCGATCCGGAATACGGTATAGGCTTTATCCTTGACAAAGTTCTCGTTGTAAGAAGCGTCGTAAACCACGTCCCTGCGCCTGCCGACGTAGGTCATCCCCAGATTGAGGTCGGCCCCGGGCATAAAACGCCAGTCCAGAACAAAGTTTACCTGATGCCTGGGCCTGCGCAGCAGCTCCAGTCCCGTGTCCTTGTTCTCGGTATCGGTGTAAGTGAAATTCGTGTTCACGGACAAAGCGTCGAAGATACGCAATCCTGCTCCTGCCTCATAACCTTCGCTGCGCGCCCTGCCGAGATTAACATACTTTGCAACCACAGAGTCATAATCCACCATTTCCTTAAAGTCACTGCGGAAACGCGTCAGGCTGAACGAGAAACGGTTCCCAAACAGTTTCTGTTCGAACCCGAAGTCATAGCTTTTGCTCTTGTCCGGGTTCAAAGCCGGATCCCCGTAACTGGAATACAACTGATACAATGACGGGGCCTTGAAGGCCGTGCCGTAATTGGCCTTCAGGCTCATCCCGCTCTCCAGGATATGATAGACCGCGGATATTTTATAGGTGCTCTCGGCTCCGAAAAGCTGATGGTCGTCCACCCTTAAGCCGGGAGTAACGAAGAGCCTGTCGCGGAATTTGAACTGGTTCTGCAGGTAATAACCCTTGTTTTCCACGCTCTTTCTGTCCTGTTTGTTTTCCCACATACCATACGAATAGTAATAAGATGAGCCGCGTTCCTTCTCATATTCGAAACCTGCCGTGAGCGTATCCCAGGGCGCCGGCGTAAAATCGTGCTGCCAGGCGGTTTTCTGATTGTCCCCTTTGTACCAATCGCTTTCATAAACGTAAGGGTGGGCCTCGTCCTTCTCATTGCGGTCTTTACGGTCAAGGTAGTGCCAGGAAAAAGACAGGTTGTGTTTCCACCAGGAACTGAGCGGCTGGTCGAAAGCGGCTTTCAACGCGTAATCCCTGGACCAGGAGATGTAGTTTGGGTCGTCGTCATAAGCCGCGGCGTCTATATCGGCTTTGGCGTCAGTGTAGCGGGTGACCAGGCTCAATTCCGAATCCTCCAGGAGCTTGTATCCGATGCGGGAGGAAAAGGTGGTATTCCTGTAACCATCCTCTTCCGTCCCGGCGGAGACTTTATTTATGCCGTCCGAATCGAGACGGGAGAGATAAAAGGAATAATCCAGCGCCCCCTTGACGCCCCGCAGTTCGCCGCCTTCCCGGAATGTATTACGCGCTCCCATTTCCGAGAATAACGCGGCCTGCGGTTCGGCGCTCCCTTTTCTGGTCACGATGTTGATCACTCCGGCCATGGCGTCGGAGCCGTAAAGAGTGGATTGCGGCCCGCGCACCACCTCGATACGTTCTATATTGTCGGTGGTAAGATTGGCAAAATCGAAGGAACGGTCCACCGATATAGGATCATTCACCTCGATACCGTCTATCATTACCAGGGCATGCCCGGGCTTGGCGCCGCGCAAATAAACCTGGACCGAACCGCCGAAACCGCCGCTGCCGACCACCGAGACTCCGGGGACGCTTCTTAATACTTCCTCAACAGTAAGCTTTCCGGAGCTCTCTATCTGCTCGGAGGTGATGACGGTGGTTGAACTGCCTGTTTCAGCCTGAAAGATCTCGCTCCTGGTGGCGGAAACCACGATATTACCCAGATCATATTCCTGCGCGCTTACCACGCCGGCCTGCAGAACGACCGCCAGGACGGTGATAAATAATGACTGTTTCCTCATTGTCTTTCTCCTCTCTCGGGAATACTCCGTTACCGGCGATCGACCGGACTGCCTTTCTATTCGAAAGGATTACCGTTGCGGGACAGTGCCGGGGATTGCACCCGGACTTCCTTCGCCAAGTCGGTGTTCCGCCCTTCAATTACTTTTGGTTTATCCCGGTCGGCATCAGCCGGACCGGGCTCATTCGAATTTCTGGATATCCAAGAACCAGTGTTCCCAAAAACCTTTTTTCTTCACCGGTTCGGCGCGCGCAATACGCAGCGGCCGGCTGAAGATCGGCCCATCAACCACAAGCGTATGGTACTCTCCTTTCTCCCCGCAGGGACATATACCTTTTTTTTTCAATTCATCCGCCAGTTCCCGGTCCACATAACGGCCCAGGTATTCTTTCCCCAGCAGATCCGAACGACAGCTGATTATAACCGCCTTGAAACCCGCGCCGCAAAATCCGGCTATCAGATCATCTACCGGCTCGTTCCAGAGAGGCTGCAGCGGAATAATGCCTATCTCGGAACAGACCCTTTGCACCCAGCTATGGTGGTCAAACAGGTAGATGTCTCCGAAAACCATATGACTTATAGTATCGCCGCGGATATCCTGTACCGCTGCCTTGAACTCTTTCTCGTATTCCTGCATATCCGGACTCACCGGATGTTGCGCCAGAGGTATCCCCAACAGTTCCGCCTGCCGCCGCAGCAAACTGCCGGCAAGCCCGTGAAAACACCCGCGCCCGGTGGCGCCCGAGATAAAATTAAGAAGCACACCGGCCTTATACCCGAGTTTCATGGCGCGGTAAAGCGCCAGGCAGCAATCCTTGCCGCCGCTCCAGGATGAGATAACTTTAGTTTCTGGTTCCGGGGACACTATACTTAATTCGGTTTTCGGTTACGGTTACGTTCTAAAACTATAATCACATAACCTCTGTTTTTAAGATACATAAGGCAAATAAAACTAATAATTCGCTTATTTCGATCTGCGCGCCAAGCGTATCCCCGGTAATACCGCCTATTTTTCTAAGATAAAACTTGCCGGATAAAATGGTAAGCAAGAACACCCCGGCGTAAAACAGCACCCCTTCGGCGCCGCGCAGGAGCAGTGAAAACAATAACGCCTGCAAAGAAGCGGAATACAAAGCGCGCCCGCGCAGAGACGCGATAAATACTTTGGCCTTGCCTTCGATTCGGGCGTAAGGAAAAAGCGCCATGGCCGGGACCGCCGACCAGCGGCTCAAGACGCACATAAACAGCAGAGCTGCCGGACGGGAATGGCCGTTCAATGACGCCAGCAAAGCCGTTTTCAATATCAAATCGCAGACAACCGCCGTAGTCCCCAGAGCGCCGGTATGCGGATCGCGCATGACCGTCAGTATCCCGTCTTTATCTTTACCGCTGAAGATACCGTCTGCGGTATCCGCCAGTCCATCCAGATGCATACCGCCGGTAATGAAAGCCAGCGCGCAGACAAGCAGGGCTGCCGAGAGTAATGCGGGAAAGCCCAGAAAAAGGAACAGGCGGTCCAGAAGAAAAAGAAACCCGCCTATACAGAGGCCGGCAAGAGGGAAAAATCCGGCGGCACGCTGCAGTCCTTCCTCCGCGGCACGGCCGCCGAAAGGGAATATACTCAAAAACCCCAAAGCGCCGATGAAACCTTTAAGCATCGCTCTTCTCCGAGATGCCCGCTCCGCCGAATGTGGCCATCTCTCTTAGCACTTTTAAAGAGGCGTCGGCCAACCCCATGGCCAGGGCCGCTCCGGTCCCCTCCCCCAGGCGCATGCCCAGATCCAGCAAAGGCTCTATGCCTATATGCTTCAATATCACCGCGTGCCCGTTTTCCACTGAATTATGCGCCGCGATCATGAACGCGGCGCTCTTCGGTTCCAGGGCGAAAGCCAATAAAGCCGCGGCGCCGGAGATGAATCCGTCTATCAATACCGGGACCCTCCTGCGGGAAGCGGCCAATATAACCCCGGCCAACCCGCCTATCTCCAAACCGCCGACCTTGGCCAGCACGTCCAGCGGATCCGCAGGATCGGGGGCGTTGACGGCGATGGCCTTTTTTATCACCCCCACTTTCCTGCCCAAGCCTTTCTCATCCAGCCCGGCCCCTCGTCCCGTGACTTTCTCGACCTCCGAAGCGGTAAGTATTGCCGCGATCGCGCTGGAAGCCGTGGTATTCCCAATCCCCATCTCTCCGGTCCCGGCGATGTCTATCCCCCGCCTGGACTCCTCATCGAAAAGCTCTATGCCCCGGCAAACCGAAAGCAACGCTTCCTCACGGGTCATCGCCGGCCCCTCGGCAATGTTGTCCGTACCGTATTTTACTTTTTTACGCGCCAGCCCGAAGTCCGGTTTCAGATCTGCCGCCACGCCGAAGTCGGCCACTACCACCCGCGCCCCGCAATGCGCCGCCAGCACGTTTATGGCGGCGCCGCCGTTCAGGAAATTATAAACCATCTGCGCGGTAACTTCTTTAGGATAAGGGCTTACTCCTTCCGCGGTAACGCCGTGGTCGGCCGCGAGCGTGAAAATAACCTTGTTCTTCAACACCGGTCCGGTCACTCCGCTGATACCGCAGAGGCGCACCGCAAGATCCTCCAGGCGCCCCAAACTACCACGCGGTTTAGTCAAGGAATCCATCCTGCGTCTTGCCGCGGCGGCGGCCTGCTCGTCCGGCAATCCTATTCCGGATATCGTAGTTTTGAGTAAATCCATTTAATCTCCCTTTCGGCCGGTATCGCGCACACGCTGTCCCGGTTTAACCTTCAGCGGTATCCCCGATACCAGAAAATAAACCTCGTCAGCGGCGGCGGCGGCCTGCTGGTTAACGCGCCCGGCCGCGTCCCTGAAAGCGCGGCCGAGCCTGCCGGCCGGCACCAGACCCAGCCCCACTTCATTGGAAACAAGGACCGTTCTGAACTTTCCTTTTTTAGCGGCTGTCAGCGCCTTGGCAACGGCGCCGCAGATCTCCGCTTCGCTTTTTTTTGCCAGCAAAAGGTTGGACACCAGCAAGGTCAGACAATCCACTATTACGCAGCCGTTCGCCGCTCCGGCTTCACTCAAGGCGCGCTGGATGTCGCGCGGCTCCTCGAAGGTTTTCCATCCCGGCGGCCTCTCTCTTTTATGCGCAGAGATACGCCTGCGCATCTCCGCGTCCCGGCCTTCGGCGGTGGCGATGAAGGAGACCTTTTTATACCTGCCTGCCAAAACCCGGGCAAAAGTGCTCTTGCCGCTCCTGGCTCCGCCCAAAACCAGGATAATCTTTCCCATAAGAAAACCTTTCTATAGCGATTGTCTATCGTTTATGCGCTGTCTAAAAACTCACCGGACAGCGTAAGCTTCTTGGTTTTTGAAAATCGAAGCCGAGATTTGCTGTGCGCCGTAAAAAACTTACTGAACAGCGCACTAACAGGCTTCGTAACCGCAGGCGTTACCGAATTAAGTATTGTGTCCCCGGAATTCCAAATGTTTTGTGCAATTGAAAAGCTTCAGTTTTCCTTTTCCATTCTTGTATTCCAGGACCGTGACGCCGGTGGAATCGGGAATATAGCCCCAGAAGTCTTTCCGTTTGCGCAAAGCCGAAACCACCATGCTGATAGCCCCCCCGTGGCAGACCACTGCGACATATTCTCCGTGATGACAAGAAGCGATACACTCCACCGCCGCGACCACCCTGGCGCCGAAATCCGCGAGCCTCTCTCCACGCGGTATGCGGCAGCTAAAAGGATCCGCAAGCCAGCGAGTATAAACTTCGGGATATCTCTTGAGTATCTGCCGGTGCGTCAACCCCTCGAATATCCCGAAATTTATCTCGCGCAGCCCTTTGAGCCTCTTTATCCGCCGGCCGCCAAAGGCGATGCGCGCCGTCTCCAGAGCGCGTTTCCTGTCGCTGGAATAAATATCATCAAACGCGGTATGCCTAAGGCGCTCTCCAAGACGTTCGGCCTGCAGTCTGCCCTGCCGGCTCAAAGGAACATCTCTGCACCCGCAGTACCTCCTGCGTTTGTTGCATTCGGTGACCCCGTGGCGTATCAAGAATATCCTCGCCGGCATCACTTCTCTCCCGGGACAAGTATTATATGCGGTTTGCCGGCTGCGGCTCCCGCATCTACCAGCACTATGGTTTTATATACCGCCTCGATGTTCCGATAAGTAAGCACTTCCTGCGGCGTCCCTTCCTTAAAAATCCTCCCGTTATCCATCAGGGCCAGACGTTCACAATACGCCCCGGCGAGATTCAAGTCGTGCATAACCATCACCACGCTAAGTCCGTTTGCGCGGTTAAGGCGCTTGAGCAGGTCCATGATCTGCACCTGGTGGCCTATGTCAAGGTGCGAGGTCGGCTCATCGAGAAACAAGAGGCGCGGCTCCTGCGCCAACGCCATGGCGATCATCACTCTTTGACGCTCTCCCGCGCTCAACTCGTCTATGTATTTATCCCTGAATTCCAGAGTACCGGTGAGTTCCAGCGCTTTCTCGGCTATAGCGATGTCGCGCCTGCTTTCCCTCTGCAGCCTTGCCAGATGCGGTATCCTGCCCATCAAGGCCATCTCCATCACGGTAAAGGAAAATCCGCCCGGCAGGTCGCGCGAAACGAACGCCGTCTCCCCGCATAATTCTTTCAGGCCTATACCCCGTATATCCCTGCCATGGAAACGCACGGCGCCTTTGCGGGGAGCGAGCACGCGAGTGCAGAAGCGCAGCAACGTTGTCTTGCCTGAACCGTTCGGGCCGATCAGGCCGAGAAAACCTCCTGTCTCCACCTTGAGATTGACGTCCTTCAGCACATCCGCGCCCCGGTAGCCGCCGCTCAAACCTTCTATCTCCAAAACCGGCGTCATAAAACCCTCCGTTTGCTTTTCAGCAATATGATGAATACCGGGGCTCCTATTATCGCGGTAATCACTCCCGCGGGAATTTCAAGCGGAGGGAAAAGCGTACGCGAAACTATATCGCAGACCACCATGAATATCGCGGCGGCAATACAGGTGAGCGGGATAAGCCGCCTGTGGTCTGGTCCGGCCAGCAGACGCATCATATGCGGCACGATCAATCCCACGAATCCGATGATCCCGCAGACGCAAACCAGCCCGGCGGTAATAAAGGCGCTGACCAGTATCAGCAACTTCTTTATCCTGTCGGCGTCGATACCGAGATGCATGGATTCCTCTTCTCCGATGCTCAAGGCGTTCAGTTCCTGGGAGAAAAAATAGATCACCGCTATCCCCATGATCACCGGCAGCGACACTATGGCGATGAGTTTGGGATCATATACCTGCAGGCTGCCCCAGAGCCACCAGGTCATCTCGTGCAGGACTTTTTCTCCGGAGAGGGAAATCAGAAAGACGATCACCGCGGAAAAAGCCACGGAAACGATCACGCCGGAAAGTATCAGCGATTTTTCCTGCATCCTGCCGGCGCCGCAGGCCAGCAGGTAAACGATCACGATACTCGCCACCGCCCCGCCGAAGGCGAACAACGGCAGATACAGGCGCGCCGCGCCGCAGAGCAGCGCGATAACGGCTGCCAGCCCCGCGCCGCTCGACGTCCCCAGCAGATACGGTTCGGCCAGCGGATTGCGCAGTATGGCCTGCAGCGCGACTCCGGAAACCGCCAAGCCTCCCCCGGCGAGCACCGCGGTCAGGACGCGCAGGACGCGCATATTCAAGATCGCCCGGTTCCCCGGAGAGAACAGTTCCGCAGGAGACAAATGCACCGGCCCCACGGCAATACCCGCGGCCGCCGCGGCCGCGAGGAGCAAAAGCAGCAGCGGGATATTCATCCGCCGTCCCATTTACTTTACCCCCCCTTCAGCGGAAGGATACATTCTTTTCTGTAATTCGCGCACTCCCTCGGCGACCCGCGGGCCGGGGCGCAGTATCAAATCCGGGTTAAGATCGTTGAAAACCTTTCCGCTTCTCACCGCTTTTATATTCTCCCACCCGAATCTGGTTCCCATCATCCCGACGGCGTTGCGTTCGTCCATATACGCCAGGATGATACAATCGGGATCCATGGCTGCCACCTGTTCCGCGCTGAAATTACAATAAGGCCTGCGCACTTCGCGCGCGATGTTGATCCCGCCGGCAATTTCTATCAATTCGTCCACGAACGACCCTTTTCCGGCGGTCATCAAAGGGTCGTGCCATATCTCTAAAAACACCTTCACCCGCTTATCCTCCGGGATAAGCTTCGTCTTTTCGGAGGTCTCGGCAATGCCGGCGCGTATCTCCGCGATGATCTCCAGCGCCCGCTTATCCTTTTTCGTTATCGCCCCGATCTCCCGGATCGTCTTAAGCAATTCTTCAACTCCTGAAGGGTCGGCGCAGTAAACCCTAAAACCCAGCGCCTTGAGCCGCGCTACCGTAGGCGCCTGCTCAAGCCCGGTGCAAAAGATATATTCCGGATTTAAAGCCAGTATCACCTCCAGGTTGGGGTGGCTGAAATCACCCACTCTGGTCTTCTCGGCGGCCCGGGGCGGATAGTTGCAATACGAACTGACCCCGGAAATCCGCGCTTCCAGACCGAGGGCGAATAGGATCTCGGTGGTGGAAGGCGCCAGAGAAATGTATCCTGAACTGCCGGAGCAGAAAGCGGCGGCGGGACAAAAGACTACCCATAGGAGCCCGCCCCAGAGAAAACGCCTTAAAAACCGTATTGAGTCCCAAACATGGGCCATCGAATTATGCGTTTAGAATGTTATTGCTGCCGGGAATCCGCCTGATCCCCGGGATCTTCCGACAAGCACGGTAAATTCTATCTAATTCCCCCGGCCGGCCGTGGCGAACTCCACGGCGCGGGTTAAGTTGCACGTTTGAGGCGGCAATTTAAAACAAAACCCGCCATGCGAAAAATCATATGGCGGGTTGCACCCTCACTTTGTCCTTGGCCCATTCCACGAGGCGTTCTTGTATCTATAGGCAGGTCTTCTGGCTCGGGTATCATTCTACCGGCTGCGTCTTCCCATCCCTGATTACCGGATAGTGACGTCTGCAGCTTTCGTCCACCCACACAGCGGCGGGACCGCATCCGCTTCAACGGATTTCCCTGCGCCTATACGTATATTACTATTTATACACTTACCCGGTTGTCTTGTCAAACTTTTTATGCGTCTGCCGGTGGTATAGGCGCGAAGCCGAGAAAACGCTCGCCGCGGTAACGGTAAATGTTACCGCCGCGGACAAAACCGGCCCCAGCCGCGGCATTGCCGTCCTGAAAACGCCCGCGAGACCGAAAAGAATGAACACCGCGGCTGATATCCATTTAACGGTTTCCTGCGGAAGACGCCTGCGCATAACTACACCTATCCCTATACCGGCGGCGTCGGCGGTAATCATTCCGAGAGTTGTGCCGCAAAGCACCGCGAGCGCTCCGGGATACCGCGCCGCCAGGCTGATAGTGGCGAGCTGTGTCTTATCGCCCATTTCGGCCAGGAAGAACGCCGCGGCAACGGTCAAGACCGGGCCGTAACGCGGCCTCCCGGCCGTCTCTCCGGCCCAAGAATCTCCCTTTATGGTCCATAGCCCGAAAACGATAAAAGACAACGAAGCAAGCAGGTAAACTATCTCCATAGGTATGAACGAAGAAATAAAACGGCCGGCGGCCACCGCTGCGGCGTGATTGAGCAGCGTAGCTATCAACACCCCGGCCAATACTTTTGACGGAGAATAGCGCGCGGAAAAAGCCATGGAGAGAAGCTGGGTCTTGTCTCCCATTTCCGCCAGGGTAATCAGTATATAAGAAACGAGAAAACTCTGCATTTCTAAGCGTTATTCTTTCTTATCTATGGATGCGCGCTGGATTGGAGTAACATATGTCGAAAACCGGGAAGGAACACAACAGGATAAAACGCAGAACTTCGGTTGATACGCTGTTTCAATCCCGTTTCTTCAGTCTCGTCCGGCAGATAATCTGAAACGCGGCTGCGCTGCCTCACGGCAGATCGCCGGCGATAGTTCTCAAACATTTTATCCTGCTTAAGAATGACCCTTTGCTCGAGCCTTCTCCCAGGTCAAGGCCGGTGACCGCCACCCGGTTGACCAGCCTCACCTCGTCTTTCCCCTCCGCATCCCTGACGCGATAAGCCCAGCCGTCATGTATGGCGTAAGGACGCCCGCCTTCCGTGCCGAGAAAAAGCATAATATGCCCGTTAAGGCAAACCGTAGTGATCCCTCCCGCGGCTCCGTTCTCCCGGGAAAAGCATTTTTCTTTTTCCTTTGCCGGATCACAGGCGAGCGGCCTGCCGACCTGCGCCTGAACGGAGGAATTTCTGGGCAGTTTTATGCCCATAACCGAAAAAACCTCCCTGATGAACTGGGAACAATCCTGTTCCCCGTACATCCCTCCCCAACCGTAAGGAGTGTTCAACATCCTGAACGCCTGACGGATGGCGTTTCGCGGCGTATAAGGCAGATAACCGCGGTTCACCTCGTCAATGGATATATATCCCGAAGCTCTTTTAAGGCGCCCGTCCCGGGCGCGAAGCAAAAGCACGATCTCAACTGCGCCGGGAGCGGCGGACTTCAAGATGAACCTGTCGCCCATACGGGCATAATCGTAGTATTCCTTAAGTCCCGGATCCAGATAGATGTCGGCCCTGGCCGCGGTCACCACCGCGAAATCCCCGCCGGAATCCGCATCCCTTGTTTCCTCTCTGCCGCAAAAAGCGAGCCTGCCTTCTTCCACCCACCCCTCGGAGACCGTGGAGGAAACATAATGCCATTCCCCATCCCTGCTGGTATGCAGGACTGCCACGGGCGTTCCGGGGCCGAGCGAGCTGTTCTGTAATTCGTCGAAATCGGCGTCGCCCGGCGACGCGTTCAGTCCCTCCTTCACAGGCAGGAGACGCTGGTCGGCGTTGCGCACTACATAGGCAAACCGCACGTCAATATCAGCCGCGCCGGAAACGGACAAAACCATATTTTCCTCTATGGGAGAGTAGAACGCGTTATCCGCAGCGCTGCCGTCCAACCTGTAGTAACGGCCGCGCCGGAAACGTTCCAATTGCCGGCGGAGGGAAGCAGAGAAAGCTTTACGGGATATCCGTTCAGGGAACAACGGGATATCAGGAATGACCCCGGTCAGACGGCAGATACCGGAATTGAAATCAACGATCTCGTCCGGACCCATAATAAGCCTGTCCGGATACGGATGCCGGGATATCCAGTATCCGGGCGTCTTCATCTCCACGGTGGTTCCCGGCAGCAAAGTAGGAGCGGCGAAATATATCCTGCCGGACTCGAAACGGCATTCCTTTTTGATAAGGCCCCGGTCAGCCGCGCAGCCGGAAAACAGGGCCGCCGCCAGCGCGCCGGCGGCAAGAATACGCAAAGAATATCTGAACATTAAAAAGGCGCCTCCGGCGCTATCCCGACAGGCCGTTTATTCAGGAAGTCTTAACACGGCTCTCCATCTGCTGCAATCTCGCCCGTTCCTCTCCCAGATACCACTGGGTTTCGTTCAACTGCTGTTTGAGATTACGTATCTCATCCGACATCTGCCGAATACAGTTTTCCTTATCCTGCAGGGACTGCTCGAGCTGCTGGCGCCTGGACTTTTCCTCTCCCAGATACCACTGCGCCTCGCTCAGTTGATTCCTGATCCCCTCATCCGTCCCTCCGATTTCCAATTGTCCGGAAAGCTTACGCAGCTCTTCCGCGGCGGCAATCAGATTATTGATACTTTCGTTCAGCTTGTTCTCTACATTGTTCTCCATCCGGTCCTCCTTCCGGCTTGACTGCGCGGGCAGAGAGCGAATATCCCGCAGTGAAGACAAGACGCGCCGCGCACTTAATTACTTAACAGTTTTACTCCCCGGACCTGCGCAATCCCGTTATGCGCGCTCTAAGCACAAAGAAAACCGCCAGGGCAGCAACCTGCGAAAAAATCGTAAAAATAATGATCTGCGGTATGGAACGAGTATATAACAACCCCTGCAAAGAAGCGCCTACCAGCATGGCCAGACCGTAACTGGTATTGAATATTCCGTAACCGATCCCCCTTTTATGCAAGGGAGTGATGTCTGCGATGGCCGAGCGCATTATGGTCTCATGCGCCCCCATCACTATACCCCAGACGCACATACCGGCCGCTGCCGCGGCGGGCCCGGATGAGAAAACCAGAAACGGTATCAGAGCGGATAGAAACGGAGTAAAAAACAGCAGTTCGAGCCCGGCGTTTCTGTCCCCGCGTTTCTTCTTCATCACATCATACGCTTTTCCTATGGCAAGAGCGGAGATACCGTCTATTCCCATGGCCAGGGCGTACATTAGAGGTATCCTGGCGTCGCTGAAGACGCCGGCCGACTTGAAATGGAAAGCAATGATGAGGAAATTAGCGAAACCGCAGGCGCAAAGAAAAATAAAAAGCGTGTAAAGCCAAAACACGGTGGAGAGTTTGTCTGAACCGGGAGCGGTTTTTTCGGCCGCGAGTGTCTCCGGACGCGTGAATTTTCGGAAAGCGGCAATAAGAAGGACGAGAACCAGGATGAACGGCACCCATAACAGGGAATAAGCGTGCCGGTATGACTGGGGCCCGGCAGGGCCTTTCACGTTAAAAGCGAAGAAAAACGTGAAGAGCAACGGACCGGTCAATGCCCCGAACTGATCGAGCGCCTCGTGCAGGCCGAAGCTCATTCCGGTGCCGACCTGCGAGCCGGCGTGCGAGATCAATGTGTCCCTGCCCGGGCTGCGTATTGCCTTGCCGATCCGCTCCATCAGGATCAGGACCGCGGCGGCCTGCCACGCCCCGGCCAAGGCAAGCAGCGGGACAGAAACGAGAAGCCCGTAGCCGATGAATACCGAAACCCAGTAAGAGCGCGTCCTGTCGGAAAGATAGCCGGTCAAGAGCCGCAGGGCGTATCCTATGAATTCACCCGCGCCCGCGACCAATCCCACGACTGCGGCGTTTGCGGCCAACACCTTCAGATAAGGGCCGTTGACGCTGCGGGCGCCCTCGTAAATGATATCCCCGAACATACTCACCAGACCGAGGTAAAGTATAAGCCGCAGCGCCGGGCTCATCTTGCCCGGAACCGCGCGGGAAACGGCGTCTTTCATAACATTCTCCGTGCCGGGGGCAACCCCCGGCGGGCATTTATTTCATTGCCTGAACGGCTTCCTGTATAAAAGGCAGGATGCCTTCAATCTCCTCAATCGAGAGCCTGCCGAGCTTAGTGAAACGCAGGTTCCCCTCTTTGTCTCCGTTCTCGCGGGTAATCTGCAATTTCTTGGCGCCTTTATTGTAGGAGAACACGCTGACCGTTATTCTACCGTTTGCCCCATCGAGCGATTTAGAAAAAATCTTCTCATCCAGACTGCTGTCATACGGCATTTCTTAACCTCCTTAAATGGGCGGATAACCTACGGAACGCATCAAACGTAGGTTATAGTCCCGGCACTGCGGGACGTCCGCGAATTTAATCCCGCCTCTGCGGGATCTCTCTTTATCTCTTCTCGCAGGCCACTTTCCAGATATCCATCGCGTATTCCTCTATGGTACGATCGCTGGAAAACTTGCCGGAACGCGCGGTGTTGAGAATGGATTTCTGGGCCCAGGTTTTTCTGTCGAGATACGCCCTGGAAACTGCTTCCTGGGTCTTGCAATAAGATTCGAAATCCGCGCAGGCCATAAAAGGGTCGTTGTTCATCAGGCTCTGCACCAGAGGCTCGAAGGTTCCCGGCTCCGAAGGAGAGAAGAAATCCGACCTCACCAGCTTCAATATCTCTTTTAGCTCCGGCGAACGAGAAATATATTCCCGCGGATTGTACCCTTTGGCGTGGATTCTGTTTATCTCCTCGGCTTGCATCCCGAAAATAAATATGTTCTCACTGCCTACGGCTTCGGCTATCTCCACGTTGGCCCCGTCCAGCGTCCCGATGGTCAGAGCGCCGTTCATCATAAACTTCATGCATCCTGTGCCGGAGGCCTCGGTGCCGGCGGTGGAAATCTGTTCGGAAAGGTCGCTGGCCGGGAATATTTTTTCCGCCAGGGAAACCCCGTAATTCTCCAGGAAGATCACCTTCATCTTGTCTTCCATCTCCCGGTCAGCGTTTATCACCGCCGCTATGCTGTTGATGAATCTAATGATCAGTTTGGCCATAAAGTATCCCGGCGCGGCCTTGCCGCTGAACAAGAATGTTCTGGGGACTATCTCTTTTCCCTTGTTTTTCTTAAGATCAAGATACCGGGAAATGATATAAAGGCAGAAAAGCGTCTGGCGTTTATATTCATGGATGCGCTTAACCTGGACGTCGAATATAGAATCGGGGTCGATGATTATCCCGGTCATCCGGCGCACGTGTTCGGTAAGCATCCGCTTGTTCTGCGCCTTGACTTCCTGCCATTTTCGGCGAAAAGAGGCGTCGGAGGCGAATCTCTCCAGATCCTTCAATTCATAAAGATTCGTCAGCCACTTTTTCCCTATGGCTCCGGTGATCAAGTCGGACAAACCGGGATTGGATTTTTTCAGCCAGCGCCGCTGCGTTATGCCGTTGGTCTTGTTGTTGAATTTTTCCGGCGAGAACTCGAAGAAATCGCGGAAAAGCTGTTTCTTCAGTATCTCGGTATGAAGGCGCGACACGCCGTTGACGGAATGGCTGCCGACAATGCAAAGATAGGACATGCGCACGCGTTTCACTTCGCCTTCCTCTATCAGCGACATCCTCGAGAGTTTCTGCGGCTCGGAGGGAAAACGGCCCATAACCTGGCGCAGGAAACGGGAATTTATTTCGTAGATTATCTGCATGTGCCTCGGCAGAAGGCTCTCTAAAAGCGGGACCTGCCAGCATTCCAGCGCCTCCGGCATTACCGTATGGTTGGTGTAGGCAAAGGTACGCACGGTGATGCCCCAGGCGGTCTCCCATTCCAGACGCTCCTCGTCTATAAGTATGCGCATAAACTCGACCAGCGCCAGCGCCGGATGAGTGTCGTTAAGCTGAATGGCGACCTTATCCGGTAGGGCGCGAAAATCCGTATTCTCCACCTTGAAACGGCGTATAATATCCGATATGGCAGCCGCGGTGAAGAAATATTCCTGCTTAAGCCTAAGCAGCCTCCCCTGGCTGACTCCGTCATTGGGATAAAGGACCTTGGAGATGTTCTCAGAAAAAAGCTTGCTGTAAACCGCTTTTTCGTAGTCTCCGTCGTTGAAATAACCCAGGTCGAATTCCTCGGTGCCGCGCGCCGACCAGAGGCGCAGAGTGTTGACGACATTGTTCTCGAAACCCGGTACCGGGATGTCGTAAGGCATGGCCAGCACGTTCTGCGTATCGCGCCACTCCACGCGCAGGCGGCCGTCTTTATCTTGCGACATATGGGTATTGCCGTAGAATTTTATTTTTACCGTGTATTCCGGCCTGGCTATCTCCCAGGGATTGCCTTGCTTCAGCCATTCGTCCGGGGATTCGACCTGACATCCTCCTACTATGCGCTGTCTGAATATCCCGTAATCGTAGCGTATGCCGTAACCGTGCGCCGGGATACCCAGCGTGGCCATCGAATCCAGAAAACAGGCCGCCAGTCTGCCGAGACCGCCGTTGCCGAGCCCGGCGTCCCTTTCCTGGTCGATAAGTTCCTCGTAATTCATTCCCATGTCCTTCAGGGCTTCCTGCGCTTCCTTCTGCATACCGAGGTTGATGATATTGTCAGCCAGCAGACGGCCGGGAAGGAATTCCATGGAAAGATAATAAACCCGCTTAAGGTTTTTTCTGTGATAATTCTGCTGCGTCAATATCCAGCGTTCTACCAGGCGATCGCGGGTAGCTATCGCCATAGCCATAAAATTATCGTATTCGGTCGCGGTATACTTGTCCTTGGCCAGGGTATACTGACGGTTATTCCTGAAGGAAGTCTTCAAGGCATCCTTGCTCATCCCCTTATATATCGGGTCCCATTTCCTGCGCGGCGCGCGGCTCTTCTTCTTTACGGATTTAACGGGCATTTACCCCCTCCAGAAAACAGCGTTTTAATGAAAACTCCCCGGGCTGGATAGAGCCCGCGGCTTCTTCACACGAGTGAACACCTCAAATCTCGATTTTAGACTTTCGATTGTTCTGTGCGCTGTTTAAAAAACTTACCGAACAGCGCACTCCCCGGAACTCAAATCTCTTTATACAGCGCTTCGGCCGAGGCGGTGTTCTGCACCAGGACCACCTGGCAGGGCGCCTCGCGAAAGATCTGTTCCCCCGGGTCGTAAAAAACTTCTTTTCGCGATTCCCACTCCTTTATCTTCCCCAACACCAGCAGGTCGGCGCCGATCTCGGCGGTCTTACTGATCACCATGCGATGGACGTCCCCTGACAGGAGGAACGGCTCGAAAGCGACCCCCTTGGTCTCGGCCATGCGCCCGATGCGTTCCAGCAGTATGCTTCCCTGGTCCCGCAGTTCTTTCTCGTATTCACGCGCTTCCACTTCCACGAACACGCGGTTGCGCAGCAATTCCGTCACACTGTGCTCGTCTATAACATAAATACCGGCCACCCTTGCTCCGATAAGCTTGGCAAGATAAATGGCGTATTTCGCCGTGGGCACTCCCGATACCGCACCCGCCACCGCTAAAGCTATGGTTTTGATCGACATCTTCACCCCCCAACATTCAAATATAGCGTTAATGCGCCAGATTCTTCTTTATGATCTTAAGCATCGAAAAGGCGTCCCTGGATTCCTCGTCAAGCCTGTCGTTTATGTATTTCACGCCGTCTTTATAATAAGGCAGGTATATCTTCTCCAGGGCGTTGACCTTGCGTATGGTCTTTTTGACCTCCCTGGCAAGGCGCAGAACCGCTATCTTCTTCTCAGCCAGAGAAGTGAGTATCTCTACAAAGGAGGAAAATCTGGTTATAGTCTCGTCAACGTAGAAGCTTACCCCGGGGCAGCTGAAATAGGGGGAGTTCTGTTTGACCTTGGCGTCTATCACAGGGAGGCTCACGCCCATAACGCGGCGCTGCGAAATGCGGATGGTCTGCTCCGTCTCCACAGAGAGGCTCAATTCCTCCACCTTTCTGCGCCCCATGGCCACCACCGCCTGCTCAAGCGCGGCATATCCCAGGCGGAGGCTCTCGTAAGCCTGACGCTGCAGCCGGTCCATTACGCGGACAAGCGAAGTAAGCTCGTTAATCAATATCCTGCGCTTCTCGTCCAGCAGTTCATAGCCCTCGCGGGTGAGCTCCAGGCTCTTGCGCATCTTCAAAAGGTTGGTTTTCGTCGCGGCTACGTTTACTCTCATTTTCGCACGTAGTATTTTTCTATGTGTTCGTCGCGTATGCGCAGCAGTTCTTCCTTGGGCAGCAGGGACAAGACCTCCCACCCTATCGAAAGGCCTTCCTCCAGCGTCCGCCTTTCGTCGTATTTCTGGGAAAGGAACCTGCGCTCGAATGATTCGCCGAACTGCAGGTAAAGCTTGTCCAAAGGAGACAATTCTTCTTCTCCGATTATGGCGGCCAGGGCGCGTATGTCCTTGACCTTGGCGTAGCAGGAGAAAAGCTGCGAAGCCACGGCCGGATGGTCCTCTCGAGTCAGCCCTTCCCCGATGTTGTCTTTCATCAACCTCGACAGCGAAGGCAGACCGGCGATGGGAGGATAGATGCCGCGGCTGAACATCTCGCGCTCCAGCACTATCTGCCCCTCCGTAATATAACCGGTAAGGTCCGGAATGGGATGGGTGATATCGTCGTTAGGCATGGTCAATATCGGCAGCTGCGTGATCGAACCGTTCACGCCCTTTATCATCCCGGCGCGCTCGTAGAGACTGGCAAGGTCGCTGTAAAGGTATCCGGGATATCCCTTCCTGGCAGGGATCTCACCCCTGATAGTGGAAAGCTCCCGCAGCGCTTCGCAATAGTTCGACATATCGGTCATGATCACCAGCACGTGCATGTTCTTCCTGAACGCCAGGTATTCGGCGCAGCTCAAGGCCAGGCGGGGCGTCGTGATGCGTTCGATCGACGGACTGTCGGCCAGACTGAGAAACATGGTGACTCTTTCCAGAACGCCGCTATCCTCGAAACTCTTCAGAAAGAACCGCGCGGTATCATACTTGACGCCCATGGCGGCGAATACGACGCAGAAACTCTCGTTCTTGACGCGCGCCTGACGGGCGATCTGCGTGGCGATCAGGTCGTGCGGCATGCCGCTCCCGGAGAAAATCGGAAGTTTCTGCCCGCGCACGAGCGTGTTCATGACGTCTATGGCCGATATCCCGGTCTCGATGATGTTCTTCGGATAGTCGCGCGCCGTGGGATTTATGGCAAGCCCGTTAACGTCCAGCATCTCATCGGCCGCCGGCCTGGGCATCCCGTCCAGCGGGTTTCCCCTGCCGTCGAACACCCTGCCCAGCATCTCCTCCGAGACTGCCAACATAAGGGGTTTTTCCTTGAACCTGATCCTGCTGTTACACAGTGAAAGGCCGCTCGTCCCCCCCAGCACCTCCACCACCGCGTATCCTTTTCCGACCTCCAGGGTAACGCCGGTGCGGATCTTCCCCGATTCGTCCGCGATCTCGACCACCTCGTTGTACCCGACGTTATGGGTATTGCGGATCAAAAATATTGGGCCGACTATCTCTTCCAGCCCCACGTATTCCCTGAGAGCATATTGTTGTCCCATGTCAAAACTCCAGTTCTTTTACGCTGTCGGCTATCCTGGCCGAAAGGCCGGCCAGGCTCTCCAGATCATCTTCGGTGTAACGCAATTTCATCCTGATCACGTCCTGATAGACCCCAAGGCCCTTGATCTCCGCCAGGGTCACGCCTTTCTGTAACAGCCCTTCCGAAACGTGGTAAAAATCCACTATGGTTTTCAACATCAGGAATTGCTTCTTCGCCGAAGAATAAGTGTCCACCTTGTCGAACGCCGCCTGCTGCAGAAAGGTATTCTTGAAAATATGGCATACCTCCAGCACCAGTCTTTGTGTCTGCGGCAGGACGTCTGGCCCGACGAGCTTCACCACCTGCTGCAGCCTCTGCTCCTTTTGTAAAAGGTCCATCATCAGGTAACGCAAGGAAAGCCACTTCTCATCTATATTGTCGTGCCACCACTCTTTTATGTCGTCGAGGTACTCGGAATAACTGTCTATCCAGCTTATGGAAGGATAATGCCTGGCGTTGGCCAGATCCCTGTCCAGCGCCCAGAAACAACGGATGAACCTTTTGGTATGGGAAGTCACCGGCTCGGAGAAATCTCCGCCCTGCGGAGATACCGAGGCTATGATGGTGATCGACCCCTCTTTTTTATCGAGCGACCTGACCTTGCCCGCCCTCTCGTAAAACTCCGCCAGGCGCGACGGCAGATACGCCGGGAATCCTTCCTCCAGCGGCATCTCCTCAAGCCTTCCGGACAATTCGCGCAGCGCCTCCGCCCAGCGGGAAGTCGAATCCGCCATAAGGGCCACGTTGTATCCCATATCCCGGTAATATTCCGCCATGGTTATCCCGGTGTAGATGCTCGCCTCCCTGGCGGCGACAGGCATATTCGAGGTATTGGCGATGAAGATGGTCCTCTCGGAAAGAGGCTTTTGCGTGCGGGGATCGACCAACTTGGCGAAATTCATCAGCACGTCGGTCATCTCGTTGCCGCGCTCCCCGCAACCCACGAATATCACCACCTCGGCGTCGCTCCATTTCGCGAGTTGGTGCTGAACCACGGTCTTGCCGGTGCCGAAACCTCCCGGGACGGCCACACAGCCGCCTTTCGCCACCGGAAAAAGCGTATCTATGACGCGCTGTCCGGTTATCAGAGGGTCTTTCAATTTAAGGCGCTCTATATACGGCCTGGCTCTTCTAACCGGCCAGCGTTGCAGCATGAAAACATCCTCCTGCCGCCCGTCTTTGGTCTCCACCACGGCGACTTTATCCTCAAGCGAATAATCACCCTCTCCGCCGATCCACACCAGCTTCCCGGAAATCTCCGGCATAAGCATGATCCTGTGGCGTATCAATGAAGTCTCCTGCACCTCTCCCAGGCAGGAGCCGGCAGGCAATTCTTCGCCGGGGACGCGCAGCGGAACGAAATGCCAGCGCCTCTGCCGGTCGAGCGCGGAAACGCTGACCCCTCTGCCGATGTAAAAACCTTCCTTCCGGCGGATAACCTCCAGGGGACGCTGTATCCCGTCGTAAATGTTGCCCAGCAGTCCGGGGCCGAGCTCCACGTAAAGAGGGAACCCCTGCGTGTATACCGGATCGCCGGCCTTGACGGAAGTGGTATCCTCATAAACCTGGACGAACGCCCTGTCCCCTTTTAAACGCATAACCTCGCCCACGAGGCGGTAACCGCCCACTTCCACCATGTCCAGCATGCGCAGGGAAGAAACGCCTTCGATCTCGACTACCGGCCCGACCACCCTATAGACCTTACCGGCGACCTTTTCCATTTAAAACATCTCCTTCATTATTTTTCCGTAAAACTCGTCGTATCTCTGCTGCAAAAGAGAAGAAAAACGCCCGTCGAATATACGGCTGCCGCTCTCGGTGCGCACGATGACGCCGATATCCCTGAAATCCCCGGCGTAAAAAGAAAGCGCCACCGCGGCTCCGACGGCCTCCGCGCAGGCGGACTGCACTTCCGCGCGGAATCCGTCGCCGAACAGTCCTCCGTCATCCGGCGGGAATATAACATGCAGGCTCGCGTCTTCCAGCATCCCGGCGCCTTCGCATATCAGCTTCTTCAAAAAAACCGGATATTCCGGGCTGTCCCGGAACCCGAGCGCCGCCTGATGCACGGCGTCAAAGACGGCGGAGATGAGACGTCCGCGTTCCTCGAGAAAAACCCTTTTTTTCTCCAGCTTGCCGGAAGAAACTATCTTTTCGCAAAGGAGAGCCGCTTCCTGCTCAACCCGCTGCATGAACGTCTCCGCCTGCCGGGCGGCTTCATCCCTCGCACGGCCGAGAATATCACTCGCCTCTTTGCGGGCGCGCTCAAGTATCTCGGCGCTCTCGGTCTCAGCGTTATTCTTCAGTTTCCCGCATATAACTTCGGCGTTCTCCGAATTCGTTTCTTTTCTATCCAGTTGTTTTTCCATAATGGCCATCCTCAAAGACTGATCCCTATAGCGCCTTTAAGCAAATCGTCGGCGCTCTCCGCCCCCGGTTTGTCCCCCAGCGAAGGCACCTCCAGAACAAGCGGGACTTCCTGGGTATATATCATAGCGTTCACCTTATCCCTGACCAGGTCGGCGGCTTTCCGCGTAATGACCAGGATCCCCACTCCTTCGGAGGAAAAAGCGACTTTGAACGCCTCTTCCGCGTCCCTGGCGGTGCGGACTTCCATAGTTTCAATACCGGACAGCCTGAACCCGAGGACGCTGCCGCTGTCGGCAATGCAGAATAATCTCATAACCGATCACACCCTGCTCAAGATCATAATGGCGATAATCAATCCGTATATCGCGATACCTTCGGCCAGGCCTACGTATATCAAGGCCCTGCCGGCCAGCTCCGGTTTCTCGCTCATCGCCCCCACCGCAGCCGCACCCACATAGGCCACGGCGATACCGGCGGCCAGAGCGCTCAGCCCGGCGGACAAAGCGGCGGAAAGAAACGCCCAGCTGACCGAGCCGGTATTCGCCGCCGAAGCCGGTTCCGCCGCGCATACCGCGCAGAAAAATCCGGTGAAAGCGACGGCCGCGGCCGCAGGCAATGCCACCTTCAGTGTTCTCGATATCAATCCAGTTCTTATCATGCTTTTCCCCCTCCTTGAATGCAGCCGGAACTTACGCGGCGGCGCCGCGTCATGTTGTCCGGCCGGATACGATCCCGAAACGCCGGGATCTTTCCATTTTATAGCTGTTGTCACACGCTCAACGGTTTATAAACGTTCTTGCCGCTCACGAAGAACTTCGAGAAAAATTCGTAATAATTAAGCCGCAGCGATTGTATCCCCACCACCATCCCCTCCAGAAGCAGCACCAGTATGTTCCCGCCGATAATAATCAACAGGGAAACGAAGCCGGAACCGACGTCCTTCAGCAGCTTGGAAAGCTCAAAGTTCGCCATGAACAGCCCGGCGTGCGCCAAGGCGAATGCCGCGACGCGGATAAAAGAGACGGTGTTGGCCAGATACCCCATAACGATCTCCATCATATCTATCACGGTCTCCATGAGCAGCACAAAAACCCCTTCATGCGCCTTGCCGGCGAAGATATCCACCAGAGGTTTGAGAAATAATACCACAAAACAGGCGCCGAGCAAAATAAAATAGCCTGCGGGGACCGGCCCGGCGCCGGGAACGGCGAGTCTGACCGCCAGAGCGATCCCGCTCCAGTAGATGATCCCGGATATCAGTCCGGCCTTGTCGAAAAAGGCCTTGGCGTAATTGCGGTCGCGTAAAGAGATGAAAACATTCAGCGCCACTCCCAGCGAGATCACAGTTATACCGAATATCACGCTTATCTTGAATATGCCGAGAATGTTGTTTATCGGCCTGATCCACAATGAATCGAACTCGAACCCGAAAGCGCTGCCGTAAAGCAGGCCAAACAGGGCCGATACGCCTCCCGCGTATGAAGTGAGAGCCCCTGCCTGTCGTACTTTATCGCTGCGGCTGCGCATAATCAGGATACCGGCTGCCAGAAGCAGCAAACCGTGTCCAAGGTCGCCGAACATCGCGCCGAACATAAGCAGAAAAGTTACGGCGGTGAACAAGGTGGGGTCCACGCTGCCGTAACGCGGTATTCCGTAAGATTCGATCAGCAGTTCGAACGGTCTTATTAACGCCGAATGTTTCAAGAGCACCGGGACGTCTTCCTTGGATATCCCCAATTCATCCGGACTTTTCTCTTCCAGGTAAAGACAATTGGCCATCTGCCTGATCCTGGAAACGACCTTTTCCTTTTCGTCCGCCGGCACCCAGCCGGAAAACAGAACCGTCTTGTCGGTGTTGCAGGAATATCTGCGCGCCTCCGAGATCGATCTCTTGAGCCTGATGAAAGTGTGGATTTGCGACAGTTCTTCTCCCGAATGCGCGGCGATCTCCGCCAGGGCGGCGGACTCCATGTCTATACCCCTCTTGTCCTTTTCTATCTGCACTTTCAGCTTGAGCTGTATCTCGCCTCCCACGGCCTCGCCTTGGCCGGAGAAATCTTTCTTCTCGAACCCGGTATCGGAAAGCACCTTTTCTATATACGGTTTATCGCGGCGCAGTCCTATAAGCAGCAACGCCGTCCTGCCGCCGGGCTCTTTGCGGAAAGGATAAACCACGCTGTGAATTCCGGAAAGGCTGCGTTCAAGCAGATCCAGGTTATTATCGGCTATTGTCCCGGAGGCCACTTCCAGGAAACTGTAGGAGCTGTCCCTCCTCTTCAGAGGGATAGGCAGTATAGCGGGCACCCGGTTGAGCATCGCCGTCCGGGTGCGAATCTCTTCCCGCAATTCTTCTCTTTTGGATATGTGGCTTGCGGCCTCCGCGTCAATCGCATTAAGCTTCTGCTCCGCGGTTGAATAGGAGAATTGCCCGAAGAGAGCGGATGTCATCAACTCCGGCCCCGAAGAAGGGCGGAAATCCAAAGACGCGCACGTCTGGCGCAGGCGCGCGGCAAGCTTTTCCCAATCTCCGGCCTCTTTCTGCGTTTCCGATGCCGGAAGCCCATTCAGTCCGGACTCGATCCTGCGGATGTCCACGGGATGGAAGTTGCCGAGCTTCAGCAGCTGCGCGACGGTCTGCTCGGCGTCTTCTTTCAGCACGGCTATGTTGATAAGCTCCATTTCACAGGGACCGAGCATTTTTATACCCCGATGTTCAAAGACTGCATTATATTTTCTTTGGAATGTCCGTAAGCCTTGGCGTAAAGAATGGATACCAGCAGTCCGGCCTGCCTGCGGCTTGAGACCAGGTATGCCATCGCCGTTCCTATGGTGAACGGAAAACCGGAAAGCGCCCCCTTCACTTCCTTCGCCAGCAGTCCGTAGAGAAAACTTTCAATGAGAAAAAAGTTCTCTTCGAATATCCCTTTTATGCGCGAATAGGGCCCCAATGAGAGGCTGTTGACCACCTGCGTGATCCCGTTGCTGGTATAGGAGCTCCGCACATGGTCCTTGTTAAGCCTTAAGCCTCCAGGGATGAACCAGTCGAGCATTTCCGACATGTTCCGGGAATAATATTTTCTGAAGCGCAGAAGCAGGTTTATGTTTTCAATGTCTATCTCGACGCCGATTATACGAGAAGCGACCCTGCGGTCCGCAGGAGAAAGACGGGAGATAGCCGCGGCGATCCTGTCGTAATAATCCATGTCGAGCGCGACTTCCAGAAAGAAAAGTTTACCCTCCCGCTTAAATTGTTCCCGGCCGCTCATCAGCGCGCGTTTATACGGCGAATCATCCAGCAGCAGAATAAACTCCTCGATGTTTTCCGCATCGACAAGTTTTCCGAAATCCAGCGTGGACCCGCTTCCCGTCTTATCTATGTAATCTTCCCAGGCGACAGGCAGCCTGCGGTGCCAGATACGCAAGGCGGTCTTTAACTGTTCTATCTCCAGCTTCTGACGGAGCAGCGCCAGAAAGTCCCTTTCCTTTGCGGAGGAGGTAGACGAAATAACCTTGCGGTAAGCCGCGGATTCCTGAGCGGCGATGAAACGTTCTGCGGCGGGCAGGTCGGCGGAAGAAGATATATTCATACCTTCCGACAACGGAGAATATGCGGTCCCCTTGAAGAGCGCCAACGCTTCCTGCAGGTCGCCGGCCCCGGTCAAGGAGACAAAAAACTCCTCCGGCAGAAGCGCGGAGAGCATCGCCCTGATCCTGGCGTTGGCAAAAGAGTATTTACTTAGATCCTGCATTATTCTGGCCGGCTTGGGTAAAAACGCCGCCGTCTGCCTGTTACGGTTCTTTTCAATATTACGGTTTCTTGATTTCCGCGGCTTTCCGCCGGCGGGGCGCTACAGGGAAATTATTTCGGAGAATATCTTCCGGGCCGCGGAAGGGACGTTCTTTTCTTTTGCCTTGCGCAAGGCTGCGTATTCTTCGCGGGCGCCGTTTAGCATGCTCTCTTTCTCGGCAAGGTATTCCGCGCGGACAGCCTTTTGCCGCTCCAGGGCGGAGACGCGCGACTGTTCCGCAGATTCTTCGAGGATTTGACAGGCTTGCGCCCGCGCTTCGGAAACAATCCGCTCCGCCTGCTGCTTCGCCTGTTCGATCTTTTTCTTCGAATCCTGTTCTTCCTGTAAGATGCGCTCTACAACTTCTTTCATAGTATATTCATTTTACCATCTGCGGCCGAAAAGTAAATCTAAATCTATCGCCTGATTCCGGGGACACAATACTTAATGAAACTTCCCGGTCTTAAAAACCGGGGATTTCTGGGCGAGGGGATTAAAATCGCCCCGGGAGAAATCGAGTTTCCTGTCGGTCCGGGCCGCGTACGCGCGCAATCCATCCAGTTCCCGCCCGGCGTCAAAACGCGCTTTCGACCTGCCGGGATAAAGATCGTAAAGGCGCCGGAAGACTGCCGGCGTGAAACTAAACATTACCACGTTCGCTCCGCACTCCAGAGCCTTGTATGCCTCTCTGGCGGAAGAACGGCGCAGGGCGGTAGTTACCGGGATGTGCGCGCATGGATTGAGCAGTCTGGCAAGCGCTATCGCCCGCAACACCGATACGGTATCGGCCGGAGCGCAGGCGGAGAGCGGTGTTCGCGGATGCGGAATGAAAGGGCCTATACTTATCATTCCCATACCAAACCGCCGGAAAAACAAAAGGTCTTCCGCTATGCTCTCTGCGGTCTGCCCGGGTAAACCGGTGATACAGCCTGAACCGGTTTGATAACCAAGTTCTTTCAAGGCGCGCAGACAGAGCAACCGTGTTTTTAGTTTCATACCGGGATGCAAACGGCGGTAAAGGTCGGCGCAGGTGGTCTCTATTTTCAGGAGATACCTATCCGCCCCGGCCTTTTTCCAGAGAGCGTAGTCACTGCGGCTGCGCTCCCCCGCGGAAATAGTGATTGCCGCCGGATAAAGCTTTTTTATGCGTTTGATCACTTCCGCCAGCCACTCCGCCCGGATGGAAGCCGATTCTCCTGACTGCAGGACTATGCTCCGGATGCCGGATTTGTATATGGTGCGCGCGCAGACAAGGATATCTTCGGTTGTCATACAATAGCGCCTCAAGCGGACGTTGCCGGAATTCAAACCGCAGTAAACGCAGCGGTTTCGGCAGATATTGGAAAACTCCACTATGCCGCGCACTATTATCCCGTCTCCGGCATGCGAGCCCCGCAGGCTGTCGGCACGCCGGAAAAGCAGCCTTTCGTCTCCGGCCGAGATCCGCCGGGAAAGTAGATATGCCAGTTCCTTTTTACTTAAACTGCCACGTCCGCAAAGTTTGTTTATCAGACACTCCGCTCTGGACACGACCCTCATCCTATTCTTCCGCGCGTCGGTTCATTTAGACTGCTTCCCAAGTCCCGACTTGACCGATACGCCTTGCAGCGCCCCAAGTTTTCCGGTCAGCGCGCCCAGTTCGTCGGTGGAAGCGTCCACGATCAGCGTGATCACGCAGCAGGACTTGCGCGCGTAAGGCATTCCCATCCTGCCGACGATTATGCCGCCGTGTTCGCTGAGCACGGCATTGACGGCTGAAGCGGTTTTCTCCCTGTCATCCACGATTATTCCCACGAAACCCAGTCTGCGCTGCATAACACCTCCTGCCATTTTTTAGACTTCCGGGGACACTATACTTAATTCGGCAACGGCTACGGTAACCAACAGACCCCCAACCAGTCTATTTTCCCGAAAGGATAACACCAATCTTTCCTTCCCTCCATAGGGAGGATAACGGAGAGTAACAATCAAGGAGTATTTAGAAGGAGCGATAATCCCCCCCCGGGAGGCCTCCCAACCAGGGGGAGGGAAATAAAAACTACAACCAGAGCAGAGTAACTTGTAAACGACAGACGCGCTTTAAAAGATGGATCTCTACTGCGTATAAAAAAACGGTTTTCCCCCGTATCCCACGGAGAAAAACCGGGATAAACATAGCCGGACGTTTTTTCCCCTTGGGCTCGGAAGCTCACGGCCTCTTCGCCTTCAGGACCAGCGCCTGAGAACGGCCTATTTTACATAGACCGGCCTGGCTTTGTAATGCGTATGCAGTAAATGCTCGGATTTTTCGCCCAAAGGCTTACCTAGATATTCCGCATAAAGTTTCTTTATATAAGGATTCTCGTGGGAGAACCTCACACTGCAGTCCCTGTCGTCCTGGTAAAGCCCTCCAGCGCGTTTCTTCCTCAACTCGTCGGTCACCCCGTAAGGCTGACCGCCGCCGCCGACGCAGCCGCCGGCACAGGCCATTACCTCTATAAAATGATACGGGATCTCCAGGTTGTTCTTCTTGGCTTCCCTGACCTTATTCAGCACGTATTCGACATTGCTCAAACCGTGGGCGATCGCCACGCGGATCTTTTTACCGTCGATTTGCACTTCGGCTTCCTTGACCCCGTTAAGCCCGCGCAGGTCCTCGAAATCCACCTTCTTGAGGTTTTTGCCGTTCAGAACGAAATACGCGGTGCGCAAAGCGGCTTCCATAACTCCTCCGGTCGCGCCGAAAATTACGCCGGCCCCGGTGTAATCCCCCAGTATATGGTCCGGATCCTCATCCGGGAGATTGACGAAATCTATACCGGCCTGCTTTATCATTCTCGCCAGCTCTCGCGTGGTGAGCGAAACGTCCACGTCCTGACAGCCGGAAGCGAACATCTCCTCGCATCTCTTGATCTCGTATTTTTTGGAGGTGCAAGGCATTATGGAAACCACATATATCTTCGCGGGGTCTATGCCTTTCTTTTGCGCGTAATAGGTTTTTGCCAGCACGCCCAGTATCTCCTGCGGGGATTTGCAGGAGGAGAAATATTCGATCATATCGGAATGGAACTTTTCCATAAAATCCACCCAGGACGGACAACAGGTGGTAATAAGAGGCAGCGGACCTTTTTGTTTGGTGAGGCGCTCCACGAACTCGGTGCCTTCTTCCATTATGGTAACATCGGCCGCGAAATTTGTGTCGAAAACCGCCTTGAACCCCAGCCTGCGCAAAAGCGCGTAAAGTTTCTTGGTGAGATTTGTGCCCACCGGATAACCGAAGGCCTCGCCTATCGCCACCCTTACGGCGGGAGCGATCTGCACCACGCAGTATTTATCCGGGTCCTGTAAAGCGGTCCAGACCCTGTTGGTGTCGTCCTTCTCCACTATAGCTCCGGTCGGGCAGTGATTGGAGCACTGTCCGCATCTGACACAGGGGGAATCCGCAAGCTTGATATCCCCTGCCGGAGATATGCGGGTTTCGAACCCTCTCTCCAGGAAAGAAAGCGCCCAGACGTTCTGCATATTCTGGCAGACGTCCACGCACCTGCCGCAGAGGATGCATTTCTGAGGCTCCAGCACGATGGTGCCGGTCGAATCGTCCGGCGGCAGAGGCGAAAGAAAGTTCTTGAACGATTCCTGCCTGATGCCGAAATCGGCGGCGAGTTTCTGCAATTCGCAATCGTTGTTGCGCCCGCATTTAAGGCAGTCGTTGGGATGCTTGGAAAGTATCAATTCCAGGACGGTGCGCCTGACGGATATGATCTCCGGGTCGTGCGTGATTATATCCATTCCTTCTTCCAGGGGCGTGCAGCAGGCGCGCAGCATCCTTGCCGAACCCTTGACCTTGACGATGCAGATGCCGCAGGCAGCAGAGGCGTGGAGGTCCGGGTGTTTGCAAAGCGTGGGGATCTTCACCTGAACGGTGCCGGCCGCTTCCAGGATGGTGGTGCCTTTCTCCACCTGCACTTCGATACCGTTTATTTTTGCCTTTATCAACATCTTCACTCCTTGGCGATGGCCTGGAATTTGCAGACTTCAAAACACTTGCCGCACTTCACGCATTTAGAAACGTCTATAAAGAAACCTTTTTCCCTGTCGCCTTCTATGGCGTTGACCGGACAATTGATCACACACACGCGGCAGCGTTTGCATTTATCCTGTATTATGGAATACGTCATCAGGCTGCGGCATTTGTGCGAGCGGCATTTCCTGTTGACGATATGTTCGCGGTACTCGTGCTCGAAATACCTCAAAGTGGACATCACCGGATTGGCGGCCGTCTGGCCCAGGGCGCACAGAGAGGCCCTCTGCATAGCCAGTGCCACGCGGCGCAGCTTGTCGAGGTCCTCGAGAGAACCGCTGCCTTCGACGATGCCGTTGAGCAGATTCAGCATCTGGTATCCTCCTATGCGGCACGGCGCGCATTTGCCGCAGGATTCTTCCACGCAAAAACCCAGATAAAACTTGGCGATGTCGACTATGCAGTCGCTTTCGTCCATGACGATCATCCCGCCGGAACCCATGATGGAACCGAGTTTCTGCAGGTTCTCGTAATCCACCGGGGTATCCAGTTGGTCCACGGGTATGACCCCGCCGGAAGGACCTCCGGTCTGCACCGCCTTGATCGGTTTATCCCCGAGCATGCCTCCGCCGATATCAAAAACTATTTCGCGCAAAGTGATGCCCATCGGGACTTCCACCAGCCCGGAATTCCTGACCTTGCCGGTGAGGGCGAAAACTTTGGTGCCCTTGGATTTCTCCGTGCCTATCAAGGCGAACTTGTCACCGCCTTCCAGGATAATATACGGCACGTTCGCCAGGGTCTCGACGTTGTTTATGGCGGTCGGTTTGCCCCATAACCCGGACACCGAGGGGTACGGCGGCCTGGGCCGCGGCGTCCCGCGTTTTCCTTCGATGGAAGCGATGAGCGCGGTCTCCTCGCCGCAGACGAAAGCCCCTGCGCCGAGGCGTATATCTATGTCGAAAGAGAAATCTGTCCCCAGAATGTTCTTGCCCAACAGCCCGCATTCATAAGCCTGTTCTATCGCCTTCTTGACCCTCTCCACGGCAAGCGGATATTCGGCCCTGATATACATATACCCACTGCCGGCGCCTATGGCGTAACCGGCGATAATCAAGCCTTCTATGACCGAATGCGGGTCCCCTTCCAGCACGCTCCTGTCCATATAAGCGCCCGGGTCGCCCTCATCGGCGTTGCAGATCACATATTTCCTGTCTCCCTGCGACTCGCGGGTAAATTTCCATTTCATCCAGGTCGGGTAGCCGGCGCCGCCGCGTCCGCGCAGGCCGCTTTTCTTCATTTCCTCTATGACGCCGGCCGGATCCATTCCGGAAAGTATCTTTTTCAACGCCCCGTAGCCGCGGCAGGCGATGTATTCGTCTATGCTTTCAGGGTCGATCACACCGCAGTTGCGCAGGACTATCCTTATCTGCTTGGGCTCCTCGCTGAAAAGCAGCCTTTCCACCGTCCCTTGCCCTTTGACGGAGGCGTCGATTATCGCTCCTATATCGCTCTCCTTGACGCCTGTATAGACAATGCCCCGGGGGAAAATCTTGACCGCGAAGCCCTTGCCGTAGATGCCGATATCCGAAGCCCTGACCAAAGCAACGGAATCTTCCAGCCCCTTATCCTTTATCTGATTGGAAAAAGAAGTGTAAAAATCCCGCAGTTTATCCTGCTGGGATTGTTCGGTATCGGCCAGTAATATTATCTTCCTGTCCGTCTCCATTTAGGCCTGCCTTTTCGTCCTGACTTCGTAAATATTGTCGTTGACCAGCGTCTTGGCGGAGATATGCTTCTCCAGTATCTTGATCGCCGTTTCCTTGTCCACCCTGCCGTAGACGACGTCCGGCAGCCCGGCGCAATGCACTTCCACCAGCGGTTCCGCGTAACACATCCCCTGGCATCCGCATTTCTTTATGCGCACTCCCAGATTGCGTTTCTTAGCCTCCTGCTGCAGGGTGCTGAAGACCTCCCCCGCGCCGGCGGCCATGCCGCAGGTGCTCATCCCGACCTTTATCCAGTCTCCGCTCTCATCAAGCCCGGCGGCTATTTTAGAGTCTATGTCTTTAGGGGTCAATTTCGCCATTGTCGTTATCCTTCTTTACCGTATTTCGAAACTATTTCCATTACCTGCCCCTTGGAAACCTTGCCGTAAACCTTGTCGTCCACCATCAACACCGGAGCAAGCCCGCAGCACCCCAGGCACCTGACGACGTCGAGATGAAAAAGCCCGTCCTTGGTCGTCTCGCCTTCTTTTACGGAGAGAATGCTCTTGACCTCTTCCAATATGACCGGAGCGCCTTTAAGATAACAGGCTGTCCCCAGGCAGACGGATATCCTGTGCTTCCCCGGAGGTTCAAGCTTGAAATAATTGTAAAAGGTGATGACCTCGTAGATACGGGCAAGCGGAATTTCCAACAGGCGGGACAATTGCAACGACACTTCTCTCGGAACATACCCGAAATGATTCTGCACGGCGTGCAGCAGCATGATCAGGTTGCCTTCTTTGCCCTTCCAGTCCTCTACGATGGGTTTGAGCTGTTCCAGGATATGTTCTGAACACATATTTAAAGGCCCTTTCCGAAAACGGCGCCCGGTCCTTGAGTGAAAAAAATAAATACACCTGTGGCCTTGAACAGATGCGCCGTAAACGCTTGTTCCGGCCACACGTCGTTGTGTGAAATTCGACTATTGCAACGGATAAACATCCGGCAGGACTGAGGCGCGGCTTCGCAGTTGCGCGCTGCCGCGTTAGCTTTTATATTATCACAACGGGCTGTGCTGTCAACAATTTTCGTGCCGCCGAAGAAAAGCGCGGAGTTTTACTTGCGCGCCCAGAGCTTTTCTATGAAATCGCCGGCGATCCTTCCTATTATATCCTTGCATCCCAGCCCAATGGCAATAGCCAATCCAAGGCCCAGAGAAGCCAGAATTATACCGACTGTCAACTCGACGATACGGGCGCCGATATTGAGATGATCCATAGCCAAGGCTATAACGAAGATCATCACGGTGACCTCCACTATACGGCTCAAAAGACGCCCTTCCGAAAGGCCGGCGTTATTGGCTGCCGCGGAGACCATGTTCTTCAACAGATTGGATATAAATATCCCGACTACGAAGATAAATACCGCCGCTATCACGTTGGGGATATATAATATGACGCGGTTAAGAAGATCCACCGCCACCGTCAAACCGACCGCGTTGATCGCAAGCATAAGGGTTACCAGCATAGACAGCCAGTAACAAAGCACCCCCATCAGTTCCGATAGGGAATACTTGATGCCGCCTTTGGCCAGCAGGCCGTCCATACCCACTTTATCCGAAAGAATATCCAGTTTCACTCCGCGCAGACCGCGCGTCACGGCGGCCTTTATGCCCCGCGAGACTATCCACCCTACAAACAGTATCAGGACCACAATGAAGACATTCACGAGCAGATGGCCGACCTCGACAATGATCGTCTTTGCCGGTTCCAGCAACAAAGCTTTCCATCCTTCCATGTTTATTCCTCCTTAATGGGCGCATAACTCTCTTAAACGCCTGCAAGGCGTAAGTATGAGTTGACTGCGCGAAGTAATCCCGAAACGCGCACAGGAAATTTTGCAAAAATCTCCAAACATATGCGCAAAGGGCCTATTGGGCATAACTTAGCACAACACAAAACTAAAGTAAAGCCATTTCTTTGCTTAAAGTCTAAAGCTAAATTAAGAAATCGGTGGGCGTTAGGTTCCGGGTTCTTAAAGGACATGCCAACTGCAGAAATTTCCGGTTTTCAAGCCGAAGAGCTTCATTGCGGTTCAGGATAGTCTCATCATCATCCCGTCCTTGGCCGCGAGCACCGGTATGCCGCAGCGGTCGGACAATTCGTCGGCGGCGCGGCGGGGGTCTTTCTTGAGCATGGTCATGCCGAAATGAGTGAGTACAGCCCGGCCCGGCCTGCATTCTCTCAGCACGTGCTCCACGTCGGCCAGGCTTAAATGTTCAATGCCGGGGCGCGGCTCGGCAAGAACGACGGACACTATCAGTATGTCCACCCCGCCGTAAAAAGCCTCCAGGCCTTTAAAATAACCGGTGTCGGCAAGGAAAGCGGCGTTTCTGCCGCCCGCGGAGAATTTAATACCGTAAGTCTCCGCCGGATGGCGGTGGCGCATGGACGTATGGAATGTGAATCCTCCGGCATTGTAGGATTTCAACGGAGAGAGCATCTCGATGCGTTCAGGGGCGCCGCGCAGGTATTCCAGTATTACGGGATCGGTCGAAACGGCGTCGGGAGGACAGAACACCGCTCCTCTCTTCCGGAAGCCGCCTTCGGTCATCGCCTCGATCATAACATTTATGTCCCCGGAATGATCGAGATGCCGGTGCGTAAGTATAATGCCGTTCAGTTTGGAGGGGTTCAGTCTGGGCCTGCTTGAGGTGCAGCGCACCAGGCTTCCCGGACCGGGGTCGATCAAAACGTCGTTCCCTCCGGAATGGACCCAGATGCCGCCGGAGGAGCGCACCTGCTTGATCATCACGAAACGGGCCCCTGCCGTACCGAGAAACTTTATGTAATCGCCGCCGTCCTTCATTCTTCCTTCTTCTTGAGCCATAATCTGCCGAGTTCCTCGTTGATGCGTTCGCGCTGTACCGGCGTAACCTGACGCTGCTCTTCTTTTTCCCTGTTATGCGGGCCCTTCTTAGGGCCGGCGGCAAGAAAATCCGCGGGATCCATTACCTGGGCTCCGCAGGCGCGCACGGCCGAAACTATCCTTCCGTCGGCAGAGACCACGCAGAACGAACGCGGGCGCGAAGAGGAAGCCACCCGGGAGATGATCTCGTCATCGGCGCTGCGATCGCCGGAAAACACTACGTGCACCGCTGAATAAGGCGACTGCCAGCCGAAAGAAGGCGGGTAGCCGTCGAAAAAAACTTCCACCCGGTTGTTGATACTGCCGCAAAGCCTGCGGTTGACGATACAGGAAAGAAGCGCGTTGCGCTCGTCGTTTCCGGAGCCGGTAAAAGCCGGGTGCCGGACAACGTTATATCCGTCGATAAGATAATGCCGGGACATATAAGGACAGATGCTGGGTGTCAGGTGCTGGTTTTTAGAAGATGAAGCCCGCTCTTAATTTCGGCGCGCATAATGTTTGAAGCCGCATATCCCGTGTTTTGTGCCTCATTCTCGGCTCTACAGGCCGATCTCCATACCCGTCAGGCGGCTGCAGGCCTCGAGATACTTGAGGCCCGTTTTTTCTATGATCTCCGGGGGCAGGGACGGGACTGTGGAGGGGGTTTTGTCCCAGTTAAGCCCTTCCAGGTAATCGCGCACGAACTGCTTGTCGAAGCTCGGCTGGGGGCCGCCGGGTTTATAAATATCCGCCGGCCAGAAACGCGAAGAATCCGGGGTAAGCACCTCGTCTATCAGTATGATTTCTTCTCCGTCGAGGCCGAACTCGAACTTGGTATCGGCTATGATTATCCCCCTGGCGGCGGCGTATTCCTCCGCGCGGCGGTATATGGAAAGGCTCATTTCCTCCAGGCTGTAAGCGGTCTTCTCTCCGAGCATTTTTCGCACGTAATCCACGCTGACGTTTTCGTCGTGCCCGCTCTCGGCTTTGGTCGAAGGGGTGAAGATCGGGGCAGGAAGCTTTTCCGATTCTTTCAGCCCTGCGGGAAGTTTTACACCGCAGATGGAACCGCTCTTTTTATATTCTTTCCAGCCTGAACCGGAAAGATACCCCCTGACAATGCACTCCACCGGCAGAGGTTTGGTTTTCTTGACCAGCATAGACCGGCCGAAGAGCTCTTGCGCGTAACGGCCCAGAGACTGCGGATAACCGGAAACATCCGCGGAAATAAAATGGTGTTTCACGGTTTCTGCCAGAAAAGAAAACCAGAAAAGAGAGACGGCGGTGAGCACTTTTCCTTTGCCGGGTATCCCCTCTTTCAGCACCACGTCGAAACAAGAGATGCGGTCGGTGGAAACTACCAGCAGGCGGCCGCCGAGATCGTAAACATCCCGGACCTTGCCTCTCCTGAACAAAGGCAATTCCTTATAATCGGTAGACAACAATGCCCGCTCTCCCATCGCTCCTCCGCCCGCTGTTCCGCAACTATTTACCGGTTCCGGCCTTGCCGCCGGTAAGCCTCTTGTGCAAAGCGTAATACTCCTGCCACAATTCTTCCGGCAGGTCGTCGCCAAAGGTCTTGAAGAATTCCTTTATACCCTTAAGTTCCTCAAGCCAGTCCTTCCTGTTGACCGCCAGCAGTTTTTTAATCGCCCCTTCCGCGAGGTTAAGCTTGGTCATATCGATGTCCTTAGGCCGCGGGAGGTAACCGATCGGGGTCTTTTGACAGCCTACCGTGCCGTTGCATCTGTCCAGTATCCATTCCAGCACGCGCAGGTTCTCTCTGTATCCCGGCCAGAGGAATTTTCCATCCGCCCCGGTGCGGAACCAGTTCACGTGGAATATCCTGGGCGCCTTGGACATTATCTTCCCCATATTCAGCCAATGCCTGAAGTAATGCCCCATATTGTATCCGCAGAACGGGAGCATCGCCATGGGATCGCGGCGCACCTCTCCCTGCTTGCCGTATTGAGCGGCGGTACGCTCCGAACCCATAGTGGCCCCGGCAAAAACACCGTGCCTCCAGTTGAAAGTTTCGTAAACCAGGGGCGCCAGGTGCTGTCTTCTTCCGCCGAAAACTACGGCGCTGATAGGCACGCCGTGATGATGTTCCAGCCTGAAAGTCGCGGAAGGGCACTGCGCCACGGGAGTGGTGAACCTGCTGTTGGGATGCGCCCCCAGCACCGGCCTGCCGTCCGCATCCTGCGCTCCGCGCTTCCACGGTCTCCCCTGCCAGTCTATTCCGGACTCCGGGACCTCGCCGTCCGCGCCCTCCCACCAGACGGTACCGTCAGGCTTGAGAAGGACGTTCGTGAAGATAGTGTTGCGCGTGATAGTCTGCACCATATTGGGATTGGTCTTGCTGTTCGTCCCGGGAGCGACGCCGAAAAAACCTGTTTCGGGGTTGACCGCCCATAACGAACCGTCGGTATCCACGCGCATCCAGGCGATGTCGTCTCCCACGGTCCAGACGCGGTACCCTTTGCGCTTCAGCCCCTCCGGCGGAACGAGCATCGCCAGATTGGTCTTGCCGCAGGCGCTGGGAAAAGCCGCCGCGATGTATTGGATCTGCCCGTTGGGGCGCTCGACGCCCATTATCAGCATATGCTCGGCAAGCCAGCCTTCTTTCTCCGCCATATGGCTGGCGATACGCAGGGAAAGACATTTCTTGCCGAGAAGAACGTTGCCGCCGTAACCGGAGCCGACGCTCCAGATAATGTTATCCTCGGGGAAATGCAGGATCAGCCGCCTTTCTATATTCAAATCCGCCTTGGAATGCAGGCATTTTGTGAAATCTTTATTTTTTCCCAGAAAATTAAGCACGGGCAGTCCGACCCTGGTCATTATTATCATGTTCAGGACCACATATATCGAATCCGTCAGTTCCACCCCCACCTTGCTGAAAGGAGACCCCACGGGCCCCATCGAGAAAGGTATGACGTACATAGTGCGCCCCGACATCGCTCCGGTGAAGATACCGCGCGCTTTATCATAAGCCTGCTGCGGCGGCATCCAGTTATTGATAGGCCCGGCGTCATGCTGCTTGCGCGTGCAGATAAAAGTAAGATGCTCTGTGCGCGCCACGTCGTTGGGGTTGGTACGGTGCAGAAAACAGCCCGGCAGTTCTTTGGGATTAAGCGGTATTATGTCGCCCATGGCCGCCGATTTGCTTTCCAGAGTTTTCTTCTGCTCCTGGCTCCCGTCTATCAACACGATGTCGTCCGGCCTGCACATAGCGGCCATCTCCGCGACCCAGTCGTTGAGCCCTTTATGTTCGAAAGTTATCCTGCCCATAAGTTCAACCTTTCTTCAATAAATATTTGTGCGCGGAATCTGCGGCCGCCGCCGCTTCTCCGCAGGCGTTAACCACCTGATAGAGGCTCTTGCTCACGCAATCGCCGCAGGCGAAAACCCCTTCCCGAGAGGTTTCCATACCGCGGCCCGTGATTATAAAACCGTTTTCATCGATTTGCAGATGGTTGCGCAGGAAAGATGTGTTCGGCTGTATCCCCACGAAGATAAAAACACCCCGGCAGGAAAGAGAACTCTTTTCACCGCTGGAGGTATCCTTCAAGGAAACCGCTTCCACAAGATTCCTGCCCTCAATCTCTTCCAGCACCGCATTATAACGGAATTTTAGTCCCGCCCGCACCTTTGCCTTTTCCTGGAGGATCCCGGCGGCGCGCAGTTCGGAACGCCGGTGCACCACGGTGACGGAAGAGGCGTAATCGCAAAGGAATATGGCTTCTTCCAGCGCTTTGTCGCCGCCGCCCACCACAACCACGTCCTTACCGCGGAAAAAAGGCGCGTCGCAGGTGGCGCAATACGAGACTCCCCTGCCGGTCAATTCTTTTTCGCCTTTGACGCCCAGCCTCTTAGGCGCGGCCCCGCAGGCGATGATCAGACTACGCGCGCTGAACCGTCCCTCCATGGTCTCAATATTAACCGCCCCGCTGTCGAAAGAAACCCCGCCGGCTTCAGCGGTCTGGAAAACGACACCCGTGTCCGCGGCCTGTTGGCGGAATTTTTCCATCAATTCCGCGGTCCCTATCCCGCCCGGATAACCGGGATAGTTCTCTATGCTCGCGGAAAGAAGTATCTGACCTCCGGGAGCGGATTTCTCCAAAACCAGAGTGTCCATCCTGTAACGCCCGGCGTAAATCGCCGCGGTCAGCCCCGCGGGGCCGGCCCCCAATATGATCAGATCACGCACCGCCCGCCTCCTTGAATAAGGTTTCCGCCATGAACGAACTACGCACCAGCGGGCCGGAGAAAACAGCCTTGAACCCTATCTCCCGCGCCGCGTCTTCCAACGCGCGGAAGCGCTCCGGAACGACGAACTCCGCGACCGGAAAGGCCGCGCCGGAAGGAGCTATGTATTGTCCGAGAGTCACCATATCGCATCCATTATCTTTAAGCAGGCGCAAAGCATCCAGCACTTCGGGCGTTTTCTCTCCCATACCGAGCATAAGGGAGGATTTAGTCAGGATCCCCGGTTGCCGCGTCTTTATCCTTCTGAAAAGCGCAAGAGAAAAACCCGGATCGCTCCCGGGTTTGACCCGCTTGAACAACGCCGGCACGGTCTCAATGTTATGCCCTATAACCTCGGGCTTTTGCTCAAGCACAAGATCAAGCGCGGCAAAAGAACGTCCGAAATCCGGAATCAGCAGTTCCACGCGCGTGCCGGAAGCCGACTCCCGCAGGTTCCTGACGGCCGCGGCGAAAACCGAAGCCCCGCCGTCGGGAAGGTCGTCCCTGGTAACGGAAGTGATCACCGCGTATTTGATCCCGAGACGCGAAACAGCGGCGGCCACGCGCCCCGGCTCGAGCCGGTCCTGCGGCTCCCGTTCCGCGGGACGGAGCGCGATGTCGCAAAAAGCGCACCGCCTTGTGCAGCGTCTGCCCAGGATAAGAAAAGACAACTGCCGTCTTGAAAAACAAACTCCTGTGTTCGGACAGGCCGCCTCCCGGCAGACGGTATTCACCCGGAGTTCAGAGAGCGTTCCGGAAAAATCCTGAGAACTCCGGACGGGCAAAGGCTGGCGAAGCCATTCCGGCAGCCTGTTAATCATGCGGACATCTTTTTAAAATTGGAGACGGAACGATCGTAAGTCTTCTCCGCCTGCGGCGTAAAAAAACAACCCGGGATTTCCTTGCGGGCGCGGTGATAAGCGACGCACTCGCAGCAAAGCCCCCTGCGGCCGCATCCCGGATAACTACAGGCGCAGTTTGCGCTGTTCCTCTTCCGGTTCAGGCAGTCTGTCATTCTCGGACCTCCGGTAAAGTTCGGCCAACTTTTTTTTCAGGCGCACTTTGTCAAATAAAGAAGCGTAATCCACTATCATGCGGCCCCTGAGATGGTCTATCTCGTGCTGGAAGACACAGGCAAGAAGGCCTTCGGCAGTTATGGTTACCGGATTAAAATCCTGGTCGAGCGCCCTAAGCGTTATTTTTCGGGCCCGGTTCACGTTCACCGATACCCCGGGAAGGCTCAAACACCCCTCTTCGAGGGACTGCTTGCCCTCCCTGCGGATTATCCGGGGGTTGATCAACTTATAAAGCCCGGTTCCTATGTCGGCCACCAGCATAGATTCACCGACGCCTATCTGCGGAGCGGCCAGGCCTATACCGGAATTAGCGTACATAAAACGGGCCATCGCGCTCAACAACTCGCGGTGCTCGGGCCCCGGAGTCTTGACGGACGCCGCTCTCGCGCGCAGGATTTCGCTGCCGTAGATTTCAATCTTTAAGTCTGTTTTTTTCATCGACGTTGACGATAACCGGTTCTGCCCGCCCGGCAGCGGAATCTTCCAGGGAAACGTAGGTGACGATGATCACCACATCTCCCACCACCGCGCTGCGCGCCGCGGGACCGTTCAAACAGATCACCCCGGACCCTTTTGCTCCGGGGATGGCGTAAGTCTCCAGACGCTGGCCGTTATTAAGATTGAGGACTTCCACTTTTTCGTGGGGGATTATATCGGCCTTGTCCATGAGCAGACGGTCTATGGTAATGCTGCCTTCGTAATTGAGGTTGGCCTCGGTCACCCTGGCCCTGTGTATCTTCGATTTAAGTACCGTTCTAAACATCTGCACCTTCTCCTATATTCAGCCGCGCTTCACCAGGCGGTACGTCTGACGGGCTATCATCAGTTCTTCGTTGGTCGGGACGACCAGCACGGCCGGTTTCTTGAGCATGGCGTCGAACGCGCCGCGGCATATTTCTTTGCGCACGTTAGCCTGGTTCTCGCCGATGCCCCCGGTGAAAACCAGCGCGTCGCAACCGCCCAGCACAGCGGTATAGGCGCCAATATATTTCTTCACCCTGTAACAGAACATCCTCACGGCCAAAGCTGAACGTTTATTGCCGGCCGCCGAAGCCTTATCCAGATCGCGCATATCGTTGCTTATACCGGAGACCCCCTTCAGCCCGCTTCTCTTGTTAAGGAGTTCTTCGATCTCCCCGGTATCCAGGCGCTTCTTGCGCATTATATAAGTGACCAGCGCCGGATCGATATCGCCGCACCTGGTCCCCATGAGCAGACCTTCCAGGGGCGTAAATCCCATGCTGGTATCCACCGACCTGCCTTTGTCTATGGCCGCGATACTGCAGCCGTTACCGAGATGACAGGTAATGATCTTGAGAGAAGACAGTTTTCTGCCCAGCCTGGACGCCGCCTCCGCTGCTACGAACTCGTGGCTGGTTCCATGAAACCCGTATTTACGCACGCCGAATCTGGAGTAATATTCGTAAGGCAGTCCGTACATATAAGCGTGGTCCGGCATACTCTGATGGAAAGCGGTATCGAAGACCGCCGCCTGTTTCACTCCCGGAAGAAGCTTTTTGCAGGCGGTTATACCGGAGAGATTGGCGGGATTATGCAACGGAGCGATGGCGCAGCATTTCTTTATCTTGGCGATCACGCCGTTATCCACCACCACCGGTTCACGAAAGCTTTCTCCGCCGTGCACTACCCTGTGGCCCACGGCATCCACCCCGGTGATCTCCGCCAGTATTTTTCTCAATCCGGAGAAATGATCCGGCACTTCGGATCCCCGCTCGCCTATATGCTCCACCACACCTTTTAACAGCGAATCCTCCGCGGGCATTAAGAACACCCTGTATTTAATCGAAGAACTGCCGCTGTTGATGACCAGGATCTTCACAGGGCCCTCACTGCGATGACAGCGGCGCAGTCCACAATATCCTCCGCGGAACAGCCGCGGGAAAGATCGCTGCACGGCTTCGACAACCCGAGCAGGATCGGGCCGAGAGCCCTGGCTTTGGCCAGGCGCTGGGTTAGCTTATACGAGATGTTGCCTGCGGAGAGATCGGGGAATATCAGAATGTTGGCTTTGCCGGCCATGGGATTGCCGGGAGACTTTATACGCGCCACTTCCGGAACGATCGCCGCGTCTACCTGAAGTTCTCCGTCGGCCTCCAGGCGCGGGGCTTTCTCTTTCAGTATTTTCAGCGCCTCCACCATCTTTTCCACCGATTTGCCTTTAGCGGACCCTTTTGTTGAATAACTAAGAAACGCCAGGCGCGGCGGCATATCCAGTATTTTGCTTCCCATCTCGGCAGCAGCCAGGGCTATGGAAGCCAGTTGCTGGGCGTCCGGGTCCGTAATGACGCCGCAGTCGGCATATATAAACAACCCGTTCTGCCCGTATTCGCAGTCCGGAACATCCATTATAAAACAACTACAGGCAAGCCCGATATGCTTATCCACTCCCAGACAAAGGATCGAGGCCCTGACCATATCCGGGGTCGTGTGCACCGCCCCTGCGACGAACCCGTCGGCACATCCGGCCCTGGTATCCATGGCCGCATAATACAAGGGGTCCTCGAAAATCATAGCGGCCTCTTCTCTGGTCATTCCTTTGGCCTTGCGCAACTGAAAGAACTCTTCCGCGTATTTCTCCTTCTTCGCCTTGTCTATCCTGTCCGGGGTCAGGAGCACCGCGCGCGCAATGCCTTCCCTGTTGAGTATTTCCGCCGCTTCCTGCGTGCGCTTGTCGCCGAATTCCGGCAGTAGTATGAGTTTCCCCGAAGCCTTAGCCTTTTCGCGTATCCTCAAGATGGAGTTCATTTCTACATTCCTTTCAATATACCTTCCATATCCACGTGGTCTTTTATCAGTTTGACCACTTCCTGAATCTTATGCTTGTCGCGCGGGCGTATCTTTACCGTCATATCGTGGATACGCGAGGCGACATTATAGGTGTCGGTTTTTGCCAGCAGAACCGGTATCCGCGCCCTGGAAAGCAGTTCCATAATGGACGGGTCGGGAATGATCCCTCCGGAAAGAATGATCCCGGAAATGCGCAGTTTGTCCTTCTCACCTTCACGGACGCAGCCAAGCGCGGTCATTATCACGTCTTCCCTGTCCCCGGAAGTTATGAGCAGACTATCATCATCGAGATAACGAATTATATTCCGGGGCGTCATTGTCCCGACGATAATCTTGCGTATGTATACCTCGATGAATTCCCTGCCGCAGAGCAGTTCGAAGTCGTTCTCTTCCAGTATCTGCTCTATACTGGGGTATGACAACGACGGTTCGTAAGGCAACACCCCGAGGACCTTTATCCCTTTGCGTTCAAGCCCCTTTTTGACCAGGGCTTTCACTTTGTCAAGTTTTTCCGGCAGGACCTTGTTGATTATGACCCCGAGGACCTTGACTCCTTCCTTGTCGAAGAGCGCTTTGTTCAGGACTATCTCGTCTATCGGCCTTCCCACCCCGCCGGAAGAGATAATTACCGCCTTGGAACCCAGCATCTTCGCCACCGCGGCGTTGGAATGATCGAAGACCGAACCGACTCCGGCGTGCCCGGTACCTTCTATGATCACCAAGTCCCTGCTTTTAGAGACCCTGCGAAAGGCGTCCTTGATCCTGCGCGATATCGCGGCGGCGCCCGGCCTTACGATGTAGTTCTCGGTGAAACCCCGCTCCACCGCTATCGGGCTCATATCCTTTATTCCGCCTTTTATGCCGCATACCTCCTCCAGGAGAAGAGAATCTTCGTCGAACTTAAGACCGTCCTCCTCGAGATAACGCTGCCCTATAGGCTTGATGAAACCAACGCCCTTGAACCTGCGCTGAAAATTACAAACAAGGCCCAGGCTGACCGTAGTCTTTCCGTCATTTTGCTGCGTGGCGGCAATAAATATTTTCTTCATAAATTCCGTGAATTCCGGAGACACGATGCTCGTAAAGTATCATGTCTCCGCCGTAATTCCGGGGACAGGATACTCGTAAAGTATCGTGTCCCCGCCACACCAGAATTAGCGAAGCAACCCTTCGATCTTGCGCTTGAGCTCGCTCTTTCCAAGAGCCCCCACGGCCTGGTCCATCACCTGCCCGTTCCGGAAAAACATCAGGGTGGGAATGGACATTATGCCGTACTTAGTCGGCGTGCGGGAGTTATCGTCTATGTTCATCTTTACGAATTTCACCCGTCCGGCAAACTCTTTCTCCAGTTCGTCTATGACCGGAGAGAGCATCTTACAGGGGCCGCACCACGGCGCCCAGAAATCCACGATCACCGGCAAAAGGGATTTAAACACTTCATTCTCAAAAGCGTCATCGTTGATATTCACGAGAAGGTCTCCTTCAATAGGGTTAAAAAGGGGAAATAAACCAAGGATAGAACCGCGCCTTAGGACGAAACTGCGGGAGAGGCTCTATGGCGGTAAAATACCATAAATCACGGTTTTTTTCAAGTTTTTTGTCCGGCTTTCCTGGCTTTCCCGGCGGGAATACGCGCCGGCAGAGGCACGGTCAGCGTAAACCTTGAATCGAAACCTTTTATGCCGCGCGCCGCGGAAGAAATACCGTTATCCACCAGATGCGGCGTCAACAGCACTACCAGCTCTTTTCGGATATGCTCTCTCGAGGTGCTCCGGAAAAGGGCTCCCAAAAAAGGGATATCGCCAAGCAGGGGGATCTTCCTAAGCGTGGAGGATTCCTCCTCTCTGTTCAGGCCGGCGATAAGCAGGGTCACGCCGTCCTTCAGCATCACGGTGGTCTCGGTCTCCGAAGTGCTTACAACCGGGACCTGCGTCACTTTGCCCTCGGATATGATATCTTCCCGGCGGGAAGAACTTACTTCCGGGTGTATGCGCATTCTCACGCAGCCGTCGCCGTTCACGAAAGGCGTGACGAAAAGCTTTATCCCGACATCGATGAAATTCACGCTCTGGGCGGATATGCTGTCATCGCTCTCCAGCACGGATATGGAAGAAGTTATATAAGCGTCTTTAGTGCCGACCATGATCTTGGCTTCTTCGTTATTGAGGACCATTATGCGCGGGCTTGAAAGTATGCGCACCCGGCCAACGGTCCGAAGCATGTCTATGACCGCTTTGTACTGGCCGGGTTCCTGCGGCGTGATCTGAGGCGTGCCGATCAGCAGACGGTCTGCCGCGCCCAGCGGGAGCTGGCCGCTGACGCGGAAATGCTTGTTGATCCAGTAATCCCAATCCACACCCATTTCGAACTTTTCTTCCGGGCTGATCTCTATTATCTGGGCGTCTATCAGCACCTGGCGCGGTTTTTCGTCGAACGCCGATACCAGCGCCGCGATCTCAGTGAGGCGGCGCGGATAATCTGTTACCGCGATCTTGTTGCTCTCCTCGTCCACGCGCAGCGACCCGCAGCCTGAAGTCAGCCTGTCCTGCAGCTTGGGAGCGAGTTTGGCGGCGCGCGCGAAACGCAGGGAAAATACCCTGGTCTCCGTGCCCGGGACATCGGCCTGCCGCAGATACTCCAGCATCTGGTCAAGCCTGGGCCGGTCGTCGATAATCATCAGCACATTCGAAAGATTGTCCGCTATCACCCTGCCCTGGGGGGATTTGATCTGTAGAAGCTGCTCCGCGAGGCTCCTGGCGGAGGCGTACTTCAATTTCACAGTCGCCCGCTCCAGACCGGAATTATACCTTTCACCGTGCAGGGCTTCGTATTCCCTCTGGGTGAACACGCGGTATATCCCGCCCCTGCGTTCACAGGCGAGATCATTGGACATCAATATCAACTCGAAAGCCGCCTCCGGTTCGACATCTCTGACGAAAAGGGTCGTCTTGCCGCGGACACCGTTGCCGATAACTATGTTCATCCCCGCCTTTGACGCCACTTCCCGCAAGGCAGCCGTGATATCGGCATCGTTCATTTCCAGCGTGATCGGCCCTTCGCCTGCGGCCTGCGCGGCAACGCCGGTAATTCCGGAGGCGCAAAGACAAACGGCCAGCTGGACGCCGCAGATCTTAAAAAGAAATCTCATATAGCTTATCCCCTTTTGTCAGAATGACTCCGCCTTTCATAACACGCTCAAGCCTGAAACCGTTGATCTGCTGGCCGGGATAAAGGCGGATCTCTCTGCCTGACGATGTATCCTGCAGAAAAGCCGCCGGACCGGCGCCCAGGATTACTCCGGTAAGTTTCAAAGTCCCGTCTCCTGCATCCTCTGCGCCGCCGTCGGATGGAAACGGCTCTGTCCCGGTTTCCCGGAGTTTTCCGAACAGGCGGCCTTCTCCGATCTTTGCCCTTTTGTCCGCCGCGGGGACGGGCCGCGAGAAAAGCTCAACCGCTTTCGACGGATCGCTGCCGGCATTAAGCGGCAGGTCCAGCGCCGAGGAAACGACGAACCTCGCCTTGAGCAGGTCTTCTCCGAGCGGCAATACATCTATACGCGCCTTGTGGATCGTAAAGATATAGAGAGAAGTTTCCAGCGCGGATACAAACGACATCACTCCGTGCTCACTACCGGTTATTTCCGTTTCGAGGACAACCTTCCCGGGGCCGGCCGGGGAAACGCCGGCGCGCAGAGAAACCAGCTTGACGCCGCAGCCGGCGGTAAGGCTCTCGATCTCTCCTGCGGCGGACGCGGCATAAGAACGCACGCCTCCCCCGGCGGAAAAAGAAGGAGCAATGTCTTTTACGGAGAGCAATGAGTTCAAAGCGGCGCATCTTTTCCGGGCATCGGAAAGTGCCTGTTTTGCCGCGGTATAACCGCGGAAGAAATGACGAACGCATACCGCCGATAGAAGAACGGCGGCAGCGCATAAGGCAAAACACGCGTTCCTGGCCGCGGACGATATTGTCATTTGACCCATTCTCCCCTGAAGATTATTGTCCCCTCCGCGGCGGAACGCTCCATCCGCAATTCCCCGGGTTTCCAGGAGAGGAACACCGGGTTACGGGCGACTGCGGGCATGAATTCTTTCAGCGAATCCCACCCCTCCTGGCGTCCCTGAATGACGAGCCTTTGCCCTCTTTCATAAACGAGACCGTTGAGCACTATGCCGTTATTCCCTGCGGCCTCGCGTATGCCCGATAACCGCCCGAAAAGGGTTTCTTCCTGCGACAGATCCCGTTCCCGCAAACGGAACACCCTGTTCCCGGCTCTTAAGATGGGAAGAGCGGCCTTCTCCATCCTACCCAGCGGGCCGGCGAAAACGCGCGTTTTTCTCCTTTCCGCGCCGGTCAGATAGCCTAAATACGCAGAAACAGCCGAAGTCAGAAGCGCGATTGCGGCGATGAAACAGGCGGCGCGGCGCTTCAAGATGCCTTCCGATCTCCGGGCTTTTATTTCAGGCAGGGAAAAATCTCCGCCGTGATCACGGCGTTCCCGTTCCGCATTAAGGCTCAAGCCGATAAGCGGGACGTAAAAAATCCCGTTCCCATTCCTTACTCCCGCGCCTCCCCGGCCGCGTATCCCGGCGAACACGCCCCCACAGGAAACAACATCCACATTTACTCCAATAAGGCCGGAAAGTTTCGCGGCCGTTTCGGCCGCGACGGACCGTCCGGGCCGGGTCAACAGGCATATCTCCCCGACCGGAGTTTCATCCACCTCTCTTGAATAATAATCAAGTACCGCCCTAGTTTCGGCGGCGAGGATACCGAAATAATTGCCGGAAGCCGGCACGCTGAAACTGCGCGCGTAAACTTGCGCGCCGTCATTCAGAAGGACCGCATCCCAGGAATGCCGGTAGGGGACCAATACCAGGGACAGCCCCTGCCTCCTGCCGCGGATCTCCCGAAAAATACCGGAGATACCTTGCGTGGAAAGATGGAAATATATATTGTCCGCAGGAAAAAAACCGAAAAGCCGGCAGTATCTTGATATCTCGCCCCGGCTTGCCGCCATGAGGCTGACCAGCGCGCCGGAATTCCCGTCCCTGCTTATTATCTCGCAGACGGAAACCACCTCTTCCTCGGGAAGTAACATCAATCTTCCGGCGTGTAAACGGCAGGCCTGCTCTATTTCGCCGGAAGAATTAGAAGGGATCCTAAGATGTTTCCAGGTTACGCGGTTCCTGGGCACAGAGACTATCAGGCATTCGGGGACGATCGGCACCAGTTTATTTAATGCGGATTGGATGTCGCGGGAGAGTTCGGTATCGCTGGCGCGTATAGGCAGGTGTTTCTCGGCCAGCAGGCATAAAGCTCTCTTCCGGCTCCTGCGGCGCGAGAGGCCGGCGATTCTTAAACAGGAGTCTTCCAACTGGCAAACAAGGATCCCGGCTGTTCTTTTTCTCAATCGTCGGTCTTGGGGTTGAAAAGATTTGAACCGGCGCAGGTCAGACCAGGATGTCTATGCCAAGATGGAACAGATGACGTCCCCCACGGAAACGGTATCTCCGCAGGAAACCTTCAATTCGCCTATCCTGCCGGAACAGGGAGACGGGACGTTGAAAGCCGCTTTGTCCGCGGTGAGCTCGAATAAATCGGCGTCCTGTTTCACCGTATCTCCGGGTTCGCAATAAATGAACGTCACCCTGGCCTTTTCTATACCCGCGCCCAGGTACGGAACTTTTACCTCTATGTTCATCTTTTGTTCTCCTCTATCCGTATGCCCCGCGGCCAGAAAACCTTAAGAAACGATTTTTTCATTTCCTCCAGAAGATCGGAATAAGCTAATTCCCGCGCGCGCGGCGCTTCCTCCTCAAGGCAGGTCATCTTTATGTCCATCCCGCACGGTCTGATCAGCGAATACGGCTGCATGTCGGCACTGCGTATGTTAACCGACAAACCGTGAAAAGAAACCCAGCGGCTGAAAGCCACGCCGATAGAACATATCTTACGGTTATCGGTCCATACGCCCGGTAACCCCTCTCTGCGGGAAGCGGCAATTCCGAAACTTCCCAGGAAACCAAGCACACATTCTTCCAATCTGCCGAGGAACCGGCCTATATCCCTGCCCAGGCAGGCGAGATTACAAACTGGATACACGGTGATCTGCCCGGGGCCGTGATAAGATACGCCTCCGCCCCGGTTGACATAACGCAGATCTATGTTCTTTTCTTTTAAAATGCGGGGGTCCGCCAGGATGTCCGAGGCGCGGTGAGATGTCCCGCAGGTAATCACGGGGTGATGTGAGCAAAAGATGAGGAAATGCAATCCGGGATTGCCGGCGGCTTCGGCCAGGCATTCCTTTTGAACCCGCAGGGCGGCGTCGAAAGATGTCCGGCCGAGATCGATAACCCTCAGCACTTCTTCCATAAAGAACTCCGCCTTAGAGTAATGAGTTTACGGAGTAGAGCCTCCCTCGAAATGAAAGTAAAGACTCTTATGCGAAAAATACAAATCCGGCTGTATGATCGCTCCGGCGGCCGGCGGAGGAGTTACTATACCGCACAAAGCGCCGAAAAAAGCTTCTTTAATCCTTCAGCCGACGCGCGTAATTTGCCGCTCTCCGCCGCGTCAAGCTCCAGCTCTATTACCTCCTGCACTCCGGAGCGCCCTATACGGCAAGGCACTCCTATGCACATACCGCGCAGGCCGTATTCGCCTTCCAGCATAAAAGAAACGCCTCGTATCCTGCGACTGTCCATAGCCACCGCCTTGACCAGGTCGCATATCGCGGCCGACGGAGCTATATACGCGCTGCCGTTGCCGAAATAAGAAACTATTTCCTGTCCGCGGCCCACCGTGCGTCTGACCGCTTCTTCCACGGCGTCGGCATCCATTGACGCGCTCAGCGGCTTGCCGTTGACGGTGGTAAAGCGGGGCAGAGGGATCATCCCTTCCCCGTGGCTGCCGATCACGCAGGCGCCTATGGATGAGACCGGGGCGCCGGCCATCTCCGACAATATATTGGCGAAACGCGAGGCATCCAGGGTCATCCCCATCCCGAAAACCCTGCCGCGGCTGAAACCGGTAAGGCGCAACGCCAAGGCCGTCATTAAATCCAACGGGTTCGTGACTATTATGAGCACAGCCCCCGGAGCCGCATCTTTTATTTTTAAACAGGCCTCTTTCAATATGGCGGCGTTCTTATTCAGGAGGTCCTCACGGGTCATGCCCGGCTTGCGCGCCAGGCCGGCCGTAAAAACCACTATATCGGAACCGTTCACGGCAGAGATATCCCCGCTGCCTTCGACTCGGCAATCGTAGCCGAGGACATTCCCGGCGTCGTTGATGTCGGCGGCTTTGCCTTTGGCCAGCCCCTCCGCTATATCCACGAGCACGACGTCTCCCAGGCGCTCCTGCGCTATGCGCATTGCCGCCGTGCCGCCCACATTCCCCGCGCCTATGACCGATATCTTCATAGCGAAACCCAATGCTTCTTTCTCGATTAACCGCGTGCCGTAAGGGGATTAAGTTTTTTTGAGGGCGGAGATTATCGCGTCCGCCATCTGCGATGTCCCCACGCTCGACGGATCGTTCCTGTCCGCCTTCAGGTCGTAAGTAACGCTCTTTCCTTCGGCAATCACGAGGCGGACGGCTTTTTCAAGCCTGTCCGCGGCGTTATCCTCTCCCAGATGCCTGAGCATGAGCACCCCGGAGAGTATCATCGCCGTCGGATTGACTTTGTTCATGCCGGCGTATTTTGGGGCCGAACCGTGCACCGCCTCGAATACGGCGTATTCTTCCCCGATATTGGCCCCCGGCGCAACGCCCAGCCCGCCTACCAGCCCCGCGGCGAGATCGGAAAGTATATCGCCGTAAAGATTGGGCAGGACAAGCACGTCATAATTACGCGGCCTCTGCACCAATTGCATCGACATATTGTCAACTATCGCTTCTTCGAATTCAACGCGCCCTTCGTATTCTTGCGCGACTTCTCTTGCGGCCCTGAGAAAAAGCCCGTCCGTAAACTTCATTATGTTGGCCTTGTGCACCGCGGTTACTTTCTTGCGGCCGTATTTAAGGGCGTATTCGAAAGCGTAACGCGCGATGCGCTGCGACGCCGAACGGGAGATGGGTTTGATCGAGATACCGGAGTCGGAACGGATCTTCTTTCCGGATGCTTCGGAGATACGAGCGATCATCGCCCTGGTTTCCTCTTTGCCTTCCTCGAATTCTATCCCGGCGTAAAGGTCCTCGCTGTTCTCCCTCACTATAACCAGATTTATGTCGCTGAAGGCGCTGCGCACTCCGGGACAGGAACGGGCCGGCCTCACGCAAGCATAAAGGTCAAGCGCCTGGCGTATGGCGACGTTCACCGAACGGAAACCGCCGCCGATGGGAGTAATGATAGGCCCTTTCAAGGCCACCTTGTTCTTTTTCACGGAGTCCACCACCGCCTGCGGCAGAAGCTCTCCGAATTTCTCGAAAGCGGCCTGGCCCGCGATTACAGTCTCCCATTCTATCCGCACCCCGGTGGCCTCTACGCATCTGCGCGCCGCTTCGCTGACTTCCTGTCCTATTCCGTCGCCGGGTATAAGGGTAACTTTATACTTCATAACGATTGACCTTTCGATATTGATTTCCCGTCCAACGGCTACGGTAACCAAAGGAGTTCAAGCTATCTTTCCTTCCCCCGATGGGGATTAGTGCGCTGTTCAGTAAGTTTTTTAAACAGCGCACAGAATCCGCCGCTGAAAAGTCGGCGAGATAGTCTAATTGCGACTTTCGATTTTCAAATACCGTAACCGAATGGCGATGAACGATACGGGCGTCGTAACCGTTAGACGCAGAACGGGCATTTCTAAACTCTGAATCCCCCGTGTTTCTTGTAGTAATTGACCAGCCCGCCCTCGCCCAGCAGCGTCTGCATAAAAGCCGGAAAAGGTTTAATCCCGGACTCGCTGTTCTTGGTGAGATTCCTGAGTATGCCGGCATCAAGGTCTATGCTCAAAGAGTCTTTCTCGTCTATGCCGGAGGTATCGGCCTCTATCAGCGGCAGGCCGATGTTGAAACCGTTTCTGTAGAATATCCTGGCAAAAGACTTAGCCAGCACGGCGACTATGCCGCTCTCCCTGATTACCAGCGGCGCCTGCTCGCGCGAAGACCCCATACCGAAATTGCTTCCGGCCACGATCACGGAAACACCCGGTTTGATCTTGGATGGGAAAGCCGGGTCGATATCCTCCATTATGTGCTTCGCCAGCTCTTTCATATCGGTGATGGCGAACTTATACCTGCCGGAAATGATGAAGTCGGTATTTATGTTGTCGCCTAGTCTAATCGCTTCAGCATTAAACTTCATTATCCCCCCTAATTCCGATTCTCGATCATCAGAAGTTTATGTAACAATGCAGTGTCGAAAATTCATGTTACACTGTTATAATTGCCTGAACTCCTCCGGATTCTTGACCTTAGACAACGCGGTCTCCAGGCTTATCAGGCCCTTTTGGAAAAGTTCCTTCAGCGACTTATCCATGGTATGCATTCCATGCTGGCTGCCGGTCTGCAGCAGCGTGGGGATCTGTTCTATTTCCTGTTCGCGCACCAGATTCCTGATGGCCGGGGTTCCGGTAAGAACCTCGGTAGCCACCACTCTGCCTTCGCCGGAAGCCACAGGCAGCAGAAGCTGCGAGATTACTCCCTGTATACAATCCGACAACTGGAGCCTGACCTGCTGCTGCTGATACGGAGGAAAAACATCTATGATCCTTTGTATGGTCTGGGGGGCGTCTGGCGTGTGCAAAGTCGCCAGCACAAGATGCCCGGTCTCAGCCGCGGTTAAAGTCGTGGATATCGTCTCCAGGTCGCGCATTTCCCCTACCACGATGACGTTGGGATCCTGGCGCAAAGCGTGCTTCAAGGCGTTGGCGAAGGAGTGCGTATCGCTGTAGACCTCGCGCTGTTTGATCACGCTCTTTTTGTTTTTATGGACGAATTCTATGGGATCTTCTATGCAGACTATATGCGCTTCGCGCTCGTTATTGATCAGGTCGATCATCGCTGCCAGCGTGGTGGTCTTGCCCATACCGGTCGGGCCGGTGACCAGCACCAGTCCGTTCGGCCGCCGCGCGAGCTCCATCACAATAGAAGGCAAATTAAGGTCTTCGAAGGTAGGGATCTTCAGAGGGACGCGGCGGAAAGCCGCTTCCACCGAGTTCTTCTGCATATGGATGTTGACCCTGAAACGGTCCATACCCGGCAGAGAAAGCGAAAAATCCAATTCCAGTTCTTTCTCGAACATCTCTTTCTGAGAACCGTTCAAGACGGAATAGATCATCTGCTTGGTTTCATGTTTGGTCAGGGAAGAAAGTCCGGTGCGGTACAGTTTGCCGTCTATACGCAATATGGGAGGTTCATTCTCGGTAATATGCAGGTCTGAAGCGCGTTTCTCGATACACAACAGAAGGAGCTCATTGATTTCCATCAATTACCTCCGTTTCACAAATATTTCCTGGGATCCGCTATCCTGCCCTCCAGGGCGGAAGCAGCCGCCAACGCCGGCGACCCCAGGTAAATGAACGCGTTAGGATTCCCCATCCTTCCCTTGAAATTACGGTTCGCCGTCGAAATGACTTTTTCGCCGTCGGCCGGTATCCCGTTATGCGTGCCCACGCACGGCCCGCATCCCGCAACCACCACCGCGGCCCCGGCGGAGACGAGATCCCCGATGATACCTTCCTTGAGCGCCCGCAGGTATATATCGCGCGAAGCGGGAGCCACAATCAACCTGACTCCGGGAGCCGCGCTGCGTTTTTTCAGCACCGCCGCGGCCGCGCGCAGATCGCTTAACCGGCCGTTGGTACAGGTCCCTATGAATGCCTCCTGTATCTTGACCCCCTTGACCTTTCCCACGGGAACGGCGCTGTCGACGCTATGCGGCAGAGAGACCTGCGGCTCCAGCCTGGAGACGTCGTATTCCAGCACCCGCGCGTAACGCGCTCCCTTGTCCGGCGCCAGGCGCCGGATCCTCGAAGCCGGAATTCCCCTGGCCTTAAGCCAGGCTACGGTCACCGCGTCTACCGGCATCAACCCGGCCTTAGCGCCCATCTCGACCGCCATGTTGGAAATGGTCATCCTGCCGTCCATATCCATGGAATCTATCGCGCTGCCGCAAAACTCCAACGCGTTATATGTGGCGCCGTCGGCCTTTATCCTGCCTATTATGTAAAGTACCGCGTCCTTGGCGTAAACGCCCCTGGGCAGTTTTCCGTTCAGGACGACCTTCAGCGTCTCCGGGACCTTGAACCAGTTCTTCCCGGCCGCAAGCGTCACAGCCAGGTCGGTAGAACCGACGCCGGTCGAAAAGACGCCGAGCGCCCCGTATGTGCAGGTGTGCGAGTCGGCCCCCAGTACCAGGTCTCCCGGTAGTATCCACCCGGATTCAGGGATCACCTGGTGACAGACACCGCATCCTATGTCGAAAACCGGCTGTTTGAATTCCGTCCCGAAAACGCGCATCTTTTTGTGCACGCGCGAAACGCCCTCCGAGGGAGAGGGAGCGCTGTGGTCTATCACCATGCAGAATTTAGTCTTCAGCTTCTTTATGCCCATTTCGCGCACGCGGTCGATTATTATAGACGACGTCCCGTCCTGCCCGAAAGTGAAATCTACCTTGCAGATCGCGAAGTCTCCGGCTCGCAGATCCCTGCCCGCGTGTTCGCTCAAGATCTTTTCTGCCAGCGTCTTGGGGCTCATAGCGTCTTCACCCATTCTTCTATCCTGTCCATCCCTTTTTTTATCTGTTCCATCCCGGTAGCGAAACTGAAACGTATGTAATCCACCCTGCCGAATCCTTCTCCGGGTATGACCGCCACGAATTTATCTTCCAGCAGTTTAGCGGAAAAAACTCCGGAATCCATACCGGTCCCGGAGATATCGCAGAACACGTAGAAAGCGCCCTGCGGCACGACCGGCTTCAGGCCGGGCATTGAATTCAGTCTGGTCAACATATAATCCCTTCTGCCGGCGTATTCCGCGCGCATATTCTCGGCGAATTTCTCGGGGGCCTTGAGGGCCGCCAGCGCCGCCTTCTGGCTTATGGAAGAAGGGTTAGAGGTTGTGTGATCCTGTATGCGGCCGATGGCTTCCGCTACGTCGGCCGGAGCGCCCAGGTAACCGATACGCCAGCCGGTCATGGCGTAGGTCTTGGAAACGCCGTTGATGGTCACCGCCAGATCCTTCATTTCCGGATGCAGGCCGACTATGGAGATATACTTCAGGCCGTCATAAATGAGTTTCTCGTATATCTCGTCGCTTATCACGAAGATCTTGTTGGCGACGCAGAGTTCCGCTATCGCCAAAAGCTCCTTGCGGTTATATACGGAACCTGCCGGATTGGAAGGACTGTTCAAAATCAGGACTTTTGTTTTTGGGGAAACGTAGGCGTTCAGTTCTTCGGCGGTGACCCGAAAACCGTTCTCCGGCGCGGTCTTCACGAAACGGGGCAGCCCGCCGCAAAGATACACCATCTCCGGGTAACTGACCCAGTAAGGCGAAGGAATCAGGACTTCGTCGCCGGGGTCTACCAGCGCCATCAGGACGTTGAAGAGAGAATGTTTAGCGCCGCAGGAAACCACCACCTGTTCCGGCTTGTAATCAAGTCCGTTGTCCCTTTTGAATTTCTCGCTGATCAGTTTCTTGAGTTCGGGTATGCCTGTGCTCGGGGTGTATTTCGTGAAACCGGAATTTATCGCCTCTATCGCGGCGACCTTTATAAAATCGGGCGTGTCGGCATCGGGCTCTCCGGCGGCAAAGCTGACCACGTCCTTACCCTCGGCCCTCAACTTCCTGGCTTTGGAAGTTATCGCCAACGTGGAAGACGGCCTTATTTTCTTCAAGCGCTCGGCTATCCTGGTGTCTATGCGCATAGTATGAGCCTTACTTGGCGCCGGAGCGACATACGCGCCGGCTGAAGAACAGCCTGGCTGCCTCCGGCTTACGCCGGCTTACGGAGTGGGCTTATCTTTCTTGTTGAATATCCCTTTTATGCCGCCCAGGATCTTCTTTCCGCCCGGTTTAACTTCTTCCGCTGTGGGATGCTGCCTGGTTCTCTTGGGAGGCTGGGCTTTCGGCTCCTCTTTTATTTTTTCCGCCTCGATGACCGGCGTTTCCTTTTTCGAAGCAGGACGTTTCACGACCGGCAGCTCTTTTCCTTTGGGAAGCCGCGTAAATTCCAGAAGAACGATCTTCGCATTGTCTCCCCGTCTGTTACCGAGACGCAAAATACGGCAATATCCGCCCTGGACATCCTTGAAAAGCGGGCCTATTTCCCCGAAAAGCCGGGAAACCAGTTCATGGGAACAAAGGACACGATAAGCTCGGCGTTTGGCCGCCAGGGTATTCTCCTTGGCGAGAGTGATCATCTTCTCCGCCTCCGGCCTGACCGCGGCGGCGATGGCTTTAGTAGTTTTTATTCTGCCGCAGTTTATCAGGTTGCGTATGGTGCCGGCAACGGTGGCTTTTCTCCAACTGGTGAATCTATTCAAACGGCCTTTTTTTAGCTTATGTCTCATTTCTTTCCCCTCTAATTAAGGCGGCTACCGGGAAAACTGCCGCGGGAGTATGTTGTTCAATTACGCCGATTTCTTGAGTTTCTTGGGATCCACCGCCATGCCGAGCGTCAAACCCATCCCGGCGAGCAGTTCCTTTATTTCGGTCAGCGATTTCTTGCCGAAATTCTTGAAACCAAGCATATCGTCCTCCGACCTTTTCACGAGATCGGCTATTATCTTTATGTTGGCTTCTCTAAGGCAGTTTGAACTGCGCACCGACAATTCGAGTTCGGATATCGGCAGACGCAGTTTCTCGTATAGAGAAACCTCTTCCTTGGTCATCTCCGGTTCTTCTTCCTCGAGGTCCTCGGGAAGCTGGCCGAAGCTGACGAAGATATCCAGGTGCCTCTGCAGTATGTTCGAGGCGTAAAGCAGCGCGTCCTTGGGAGAGATAGAACCGTTGGTGGTTATTTCCAGCACCAGCTTGTCGTAATCGGTCTTCTGCCCCACGCGCGTGTTCTCAACGTAGAAATTGACGTTCTTGACCGGGGTAAAGATAGAATCCACCGGTATGACGCCGATCGCCTGCTCCTCTTTTTTATTGGTCTCAGCGGGCACGTAACCGCGGCCGCGGCCCACCTCCAGTTCGGCCTCGAACTTGATATCCTTGGTCAGGGTAGCGATATGCAGGCCGGGATTGACCACGTCTATGGTCTCGTCCGTCTCGATATCCGCGGCGGTCACGGGGCCCTTGGAATCCTTCCTGATATAAATGGTCTTTGGAATATTGGAATGCGCGCTCAACACCACGCTCTTGAGGTTGAGAATGATCTCCGTGACGTCCTCCAGCACCCCGGTGATAGCTGAAAACTCATGATTGACGCCGCTGAATTTCACCGAAGTTATCGCGCTTCCCTCGATCGAGGAAAGAAGCACCCTGCGCAATGAATTGCCGAGCGTCACACCGTATCCTCTTTCGAAAGGCGCGGCGGTAAACTTGCCGTAAGTGCCGGTATAAGTTGTCTCGTCACACTCTAAACGTTTCGGTAGTTGAAAATCCTTCCATTTTATGCCCATTTAGCTCGCTCCTTTGCGACTATGAAGCTCCTCAGGCTAAAGCCCGAAGTCTCTTTCTCGAATAACCCGGTATCGCAAGATACCGGAAAATCTCTACTGCCGACGCATAACGGCTTCAACCCCGGGATCCCTGCGGCGCAATTAAGTATTGTGTCCCCGGAATCAAAAAGCTTTATTTGGAATATAATTCTACGATCAGTTGTTCCTTTATCGTAGCCTGAATGTCCTCTTTTTCGGGCAGGCGCGCCACGCGTGCCGTCATCTCCTGCGGGTTGAACTCCAGCCAGGTGGGAACGCTTCTGTCTTTCGCGGCCTCCAGGTTTTCCTTAAGCTTGTTGAGCGCCTTTTCAGACCCCTTGATCTTTATCATCTCATCTTTGCTGACCTGGTAGGAAGGGATGTTCACCCTGGTCTCGCCCACCCAGACGAAATTATGCCGCACGACCTGCCTGGCCTGGGCCCTCGAAACGGCAAGCCCCAGCCTGAAAATGACGTTGTCCAGCCTGCGCTCGAGCTGCTGCAGAAGGACTTTACCGGTGACGCCTTTGGTCTTGGCGGCCTGCTCGAAGTACCTCTTGAACTGGCCTTCCATCATCCCGTACATCCGCTTAACCTTCTGTTTCTCGCGCAGCTGGACGCCGTAATTGGAAAGCTTAATCCTTCCCTGCCCGTGGTCGCCGGGCGCGTAAGCCCTTTTGGTAAGCGTGCATTTGGGAGAATTACATCTCGCCCCTTTGAGGAAAAGTTTCTCCCCTTCTCTTCTGCATAACCTGCATACTGCTCCAGTATATCTTGCCATCTGAAATATCTCCTCGCGAATCTGCCCGTTTCCGGGCGTTTATGCGCCCCTTATACCCTGCGCTGTTTTTTCGGACGGCAGCCGTTGTGCGGCATAGGAGTAACGTCCTTTATGGACGTAACCGTCAAACCACCTGCCTGGAGCGCCCTTATGGCCGATTCCCGGCCGAAACCCGGGCCTTTCACCAGCACTTCCACTTCTTTCATCCCGATCTCTTTAGCTTTTCTCGCCGCGTCCGACGCCGCGACCTGCGCGGCAAAAGGGGTAGCTTTCTTGGAACCGGAATATCCTACCACGCCGGGGGTCGACCAGACCAGGGCATTGCCCTGTTTATCGGTTATAGTCACCACCGTGTTGTTAAAGCTGGCCTGAATGTGGGCGATACCGGCAATAATACCTCTGGCGGATTTCTTTTTCTTCGCCTTATCCCTCGTAGACATAATACCGCATCCTCCTCGTTCGTTATTACTTACCGCCGGACTTGCCGGTTGCCGTTTTCTTTATGATCATGCCGCTTCCTTTACGAGGGCCTTTTCTCGTCCTGGCGTTGGTCTTGGTGCGCTGTCCGCGCACCGGCAGTCCCTTCTTGTGGCGCATGCCTCTCCAACTGCCGATATCCATAAGCCTTTTTACGTTCTGGGAGATATCGCGCCGCAGGTCGCCTTCGATCTTGTAAGAACTTTTCTGCAGGGCGTTGGTGATGCGCGATATTTCTTCTTCATTAAGCTCCTTAGCTCTCTTCTCCGGGCTGATCCCCACTTCTTCGAGTATCTTTTTAGCCAGAAAAGGGCCGATACCGTATAAATAGGTCAACGACACGTCTATTCTTTTCTCTTTTGGAATATCTACGCCTATTATCCTTGGCACTTCCGTTCTCCTTTCACAAAAGCCGCGAGGGGGCAGAACACCACACTATCCCTGGCGCTGTTTATGCTTGGGATTGGAACACAATACCCTGACCACACCCCGCCTTTTTATGATCTTGCATTTATCGCAAATCTTTTTCACGGATGACTTGACTTTCACTTTTAACCCCCTCTTCAGACGCCTGCTATTTGGACCTGAAAGTTATACGTCCCCGGCTGAGGTCATAAGGAGAAAGCTCCAGCTTGACCTTGTCCCCGGGGAGGATGCGGATAAAATGCATGCGCATTTTCCCCGAGACGTGGGCGAGCACCATATGCCCATTGTCCAGTTGTACCCTGAACATGGCGTTAGGCAAGGCCTCCTGCACGATCCCTTCAGTCTCTACAAGATCTTCTTTAGGCATATCCCAATCCCTCTCTGCCGGTAAGGATCTCCGGGCCCTGGTCCGTTACCGCCACCGTATGCTCAAAATGGGCCGACGGCAACCTGTCCCCGGTTACGGCGGTCCAGCCGTTATCGAGGATTTCCGACCGCCATGTCCCCATATTCACCATCGGTTCAATGGCAAGGACCATTCCTTCTTTAAGCAACGGCCCCCTGCCGGGCATGCCGTAATTCGGCACTTCCGGTTCCTCATGCAGCTGTCGTCCGATGCCGTGCCCCACGAATTCCCTCACCACAGAGAAGCCGTTTTTCTCCACGAACTTCTGTATGGCGTGCGAGACGTCTCCCAGGCGGCAGCCGACCATAGCCGCCTTTATCCCTTCGTAGAGGGCTTGTCTGGTTACGCCGACCAGTCTGGCCATATCCGGAAGCGGAGTGCCGGCGATCACGGTGACGGCGGCGTCCGAAAAGTAACCGCAGTAATTGACGCCCAGGTCTATGCTGACGTTATCCCCGTCTTTTATCATCCTGCTGCCGGGGATCCCGTGCACTATCTCTTCATTTACCGATACGCAGGCGACCGCGGGGAAGCCGCGGTATCCTTTGAAGGCAGGCACTACCTTCCTGCGCGATATCAAATCCTCCGCCACCCTGTCTATCTCGGCGGTGGTAATCCCAGGCACTACCGACTTCTCCAGCTCAAAAATAACCTCCGCGAGTATCCTTCCGGATTCCCGCAGCATTGCGAGGTCACTTCTTGACTTTAACGGGATCATCTTCTTTCCGCACCAGGTCTATGATTTTATCAAGAACGGTCATCGCCTCGCCGTCGGCGGCCAGGCGTTTCAGTATGCCTTTGGCGGAGTAATAATCTATGACCGGAGCCGATTCACTGTTGTAAACCTCCAGCCTGCGCCTGATGGTCTCTTCCTTGTCGTCGGCCCGCTGGTAAAGAGCGGCGGAACAGGCGTCGCAGACCATTTCTTTTTTCGGCGGCATGTTCGTGGAGTGATAATTGGCCCCGCATTGGCTGCATACCAGCCTGCCGGAAAGCCTTTGCACGATCACCTCTTCGCTGGTGTCGAGGTAAACAGCCATATCTATATCCAGTCCGGGAGCGGAAAGTATTCCGTCCAGCGTCTTGGCCTGAGCGGTGTTGCGGGGGTAGCCGTCAAGAATAAAACCGCTTCTAACGTCTTTCTGCTCGAAGCGCCCGGTGAGCATCCTGGTCACCAGTTCATCCGGAACCAACAGACCCTTGTCCATATAGGATTTCGCTTCGCGCCCGAGTCCCGTTCCCTCCGTTACGTTCTTGCGCAGCAGGTCCCCGGTGGAGATATGCGGCACGCCAAGACGTTCCGCGAGCCTTTTAGACTGTGTTCCTTTGCCCGCACCCGGAGGACCCAAGAGGACGATATTCATTTATCTTCTTCCTTTTATGCGGCCGCCTTTGATGAAACCGTCGTAATGATGCATTATCAAATGCGACTCGATCTGTTTGACCGTATCCAGCATTACCCCCACGATAATCAGGATACCGGTGCCGCCGAAAAATGAGGCCACAAGATAAGGAACCTTTAACCAGGCCATTATCAAATCGGGGAAAATGGCTATTACGGCAATGAAGGTCGCCCCGGCGAAAGTGATGCGCAGCAGCACGTATTCGAGAAATTGCACCGTGGCCGTGCCCGGACGTATGCCGGGGATGAACCCCCCGTATTTTTTCATGTTCTCCGCCAAATCTGCGGAATTGAAAACGATCGTATTGTAGAAAAAGCAGAAAAACATTATCAGTAGAGCATAGATAACCGTGTAAAGGACCTGCCCCCTCATAAGGCCGTTGGCCATCCTCTGAAAAGCCGGGTTCTGGATGAACGACGCCAGAGTGGCCGGAAAAAGTATTATTGATTGCGCGAAGATAATGGCGATGACGCCGGACATATCGACCTTCAACGGTATGTACGTGCTCTGCCCGCCGTATATCTTCCTGCCGACGACCCTTCTGGCGTATTGAACCGGTATGCGGCGCTGTCCCTGCGTGACGAGTATGACCGCGAATACTACGATGACCAGAAGCGCCGCCATAATCAGCAGCGTAAAAGGCTGTATCTGACGGCGCGACGGCGAAAAAGGCGACAGGAGAACGAAAAGCTGCTGCATCGCGGTAGGAATACGCGAGATTATGCCGGCGGTGATGACCAGGGATATCCCGTTTCCTATGCCGCGCTCCTGTATCTGCTCCCCCAACCACATAATAAAGATGGTGCCGGTAGTGAGGGTGAGAATAGTCAATATCCTGAATCCCCAACCCGGATGCATCACGATCCTGGCGAGTTCCTGCGGGGCGTCGGCCGAACCGCCTATATTCTCCAGCCAAAGAGAGATGAAATAAGACTGTATAATCGCAAGCAGGACCGTGCCGTAGCGTGTCAGCTGGTTAATCTTTTCGTATCCCGCCTTGCCTTCCTTGGCGAGTTTTTCCAAAGCCGGGATTACCGCCGTCAAAAGCTGTAATATGATGGAAGAGGATATATAGGGCATGATCCCGAGCGCGAAGATGGTGAGTTTCTCCATAGCGCCGCCGGAAAACATATTTATTATGCCAAAGAGCGTCCCGCCCTGGGTCTTAGCCATCGAATTAAAGAAAGCGGAGAGCGCGGCGGCGTCTATCCCGGGCGTGGGGACGTAACATCCGATGCGGTAAACGGCCAGCAACATACAAGTAACGATCAAACGTCTTTTAAGGTCGGGTATCTTGAACGCGTTGCCCAGCGCCTTAAACATCTTCGATGATCTCCGCTTTTGAACCGGCCTTCTCTATCTTTTCCACGGCCTGTTTTGAAAAAGCGTGCGCCCTGATGGTGACGGCCTTCTTCACGTCCCCCTCGGACAGGACCTTGACCGGGAACGCGACTTTCTTTATCAACCCCTTATCTGCCATTACCTCGGGAGTTATCGTTTTGTCGTCAAGCTTGAAAATCATTCCCAGGCTGACTATCTGCACTTTTGAAGGCCTGCGGCTGTTGAACCCGCGCTTGGGCATACGCCTGATCATCGGCGTCTGTCCGCCTTCGAAACCGGGATAGAAATCGCGCCCGGCCCGGGAGGTCTGCCCCTTGCTACCTCGGGTGGAAGTTTTTCCGTGCCCGGAACCCGACCCTCTGCCGAGCAGTTTCTTGGGTTTATGCGCGCCTTTCGGAACCGTCAGATTAGACAGTCCAAAGGCGGAACGCTTTTCCTGATTCGCCGCAATATTGGTAGTAGCCATCTTATGCCTTTAGTTGTTTTAGCCCCGAGACGGTGGCTTTTATAACATTGACCGGATTGTTGCTTTTCAGAGATTTAGTAAGGATATCCTTTATTCCGGCGGACTCGCAGACCGCTCTGACCGGACCGGACGCGATTACGCCGGTTCCCTCGGAAGCCGGTTTCATGAGAACCTTTGCCGCCCCGAACTCCCCGGTAACTTCATGCGTGATTGTACTGCCCGCCATGGGAACGCTCACCAGCGACTTCTTGGCCTTGGCGAGGGCTTTGCGTATACTGTCTGCCACCTCATTAGCCTTGCCCATCGCAAAACCGACCTTGCCTTTGGTATCGCCTACCACGACCAGGGCGCTGAAGGCCATCTTCTTGCCGCCTTTGGTGACCTTGGTTACCCGGTTTATGGTAATTACTTTTTCTACGAGTTCCGGCTGATTTTCAATATTGAGTTCACGCATTTAGAATTCCAATCCCCCTTTTCTCAGGCTCTCTGCGAAAGCCTTGACGCGGCCGTGATAAAGATAACCGGCGCGGTCGAACACTATGCTGGAAATACCCTTACTTTTCGCGCGCGCGGCGAACGCCTCGCCGAGCTGCGCCGCGGCCTTGATATTTCCGGCCTGGGACAGCTGGGCCTTAAGCTGTTTGTCGAGCGTCGAAAGCGAGAAGACTGTCCGTTTGGCGGTGTCGTCGACGGCCTGGGCCGAAAAATTATTCAAACTGCGGTGCACGACGACACGCGGTTTATCGGCGGTACCGGTTATTTTGACTGTGATAGACTTGTGCCTCTTTATCCTGCGCAGTTCGTTCTTGTTTTTCATTTTACAGAAAGACTCCCGTTATTTACTGCCCGCCTGGGCTTTTCCCATCTTCTTTTTCACGTGTTCGCCGACGTAACGGATGCCTTTGCCTTTATACGGCTCCGGCGGGTATATCGCCCTGATCTCCGAAGAAATCTTTCCGACCTTCTCTTTGTCTATCCCCTTCACCACCAGGATGGTGGGCTTCGGAGTTTCAATCTTTATGCCTTCCGGAATGGCGACGCTGACCGGATGAGAGAAGCCCAGATTCATATTCAGCGTGCTTCCCTGCACCTGCGCCTTGAACCCCACGCCGATGATCTCCATTTCCTTGGAATAACCTTCCGTCACGCCTTTTATGTTGTTGACCAGCAAAGCCCGGTAAAGGCCGTGCAAAGACCTTTCCGGTTTGGTATCATTCTGCCTCTTGACGAGCAGTTGTTCCTCCTTCTGCTCGACCGTTATGGTCCCGCACAGCTTCAACTCCAGGCTGCCTTTGGGCCCGGTGACCTTGACGGAACGGTCCTTGATCTCGACCTTCACATCCTTGGGTACGGCTATCGCTTTTCTTCCTATTCTCGACATGTTATATTCCGTGGTTTTCCGGTTATGCTGCGGTTGACTGAATTACCAAATATATCCTACTACTTCTCCGCCTATCCCCTTCTCCCGGGCCTGGTTGTTCGTCATCAACCCCTTGGAAGTGGAAATGATTGCTATGCCCTTGCCCCTCAAAACCTGGGGAATGTCCTTCGTCCCGACGTAAGTTTTCTTGCCGGGAGTGGAAATGCGGGAAATGTTCTTTATCGCCGGTAGGCCGTGCTCGTATTTCAGATAAACGCGCAGGACTCCCTGCTTGTTGTCCTCGATCACCTTGAACTCTTCAATATACTGTTCCGCCTTGAGTATCTCAAATATACTTTTCAGCATATTGGAAGCGGGGACATCCACCTTATCCTTACCTGTCATTAACGCGTTACGCACTATCGTAAACGCATCGGCTATCAAATCGGTTCTCGACATTTTCTCTCCTTAAATTGCCAAACCAAGCCTCACCAGCTGGCTTTTTTTACTCCGGGAATCAATCCGCGCCAGGCAAGCTCCCTGAAACAGATGCGGCAGAGCTCGAACCGCTTAAGGAACCCTCCGGACCTGCCGCAAATATTGCAGCGGTTATATTTTCTCGAGGAAAACTTCGGGGTGCGTTTCCATCTGGCTATCTGTGAATTTTTCGCCATTTGCTCCTATGCTCCTTCTTTGGTCGACGTCTTGAACGGCATCCCGAAGAATTTAAGCAGCGCTTTCGACTGCTCGCGGGAAGCCGAACCTTTTATCACGAAAGTTATGTCCATCCCCTGGGCCCTGGTGATCCTGTCCGCATCAATCTCGGGGAAAATGTTCTGCTCGGTGAGCCCGAGGGTATAATTACCCGCCGTGTCGAAAGAAGTATCCCGGACACCGCGGAAATCCCGGATACGCGGCATGGCTATGTTTATCAGCCTGTCCAGGAACTCGTACATTTTATGCTTGCGCAAAGTCACCACGCAGCCGACCGGCTGTTTCTGCCTGACCTTAAAATTGGAAATGGCCTTTTTGGCCCTGCGCATGACCGGTCTCTGGCCGGTTATGACCGCCATTTCATCCATAGCCTTCTCCAGTATTTTCACATCCTGCGTCGCCTCCCCCACTCCCATATTCACCACGATCTTTTCCAGACGCGGCACGGCGTTCGGGTTTTTAAGCGAAAACTGCTTCATCATTTCCGGGACGATAGACTTCCTGTATTCCTCAAGCATGCGTGGTATCATATTATATGGCCTCTTTACAGCGTTTACAGATCCTTGTTTTGCTGCCGTCCTTCAAGACGCTGAATCCCACCTTAACCGGGCGGTTGCAGTTTTTGCAGACTACGAGCACGTTGGCGCAGGACATGGGTTTCTCGACCTCGATTATTCCGCCCTTCTGGTCCTGTTTAGTCTGGCGCATATGTTTCTTTTTTTTGTTGACCCCCTCCACGACGACCTGCGCGCTCTCGGCAAGGTATTCGAGAACCTTCCCCCTCTTTCCCCTGTCTTTGCCCTTCATAACTGCCACATCATCGTTTTTCTTTATTTTATACATGGTCAGATTACCTCTGGCGCGAGCGAGATTATTTTTGTGAAATTCCTGTCCCTGAGCTCCCTGGCCACCGGTCCGAAAACGCGCGTGCCGCGGGGATTAGACGCCGCGTCTATAAAAACTATGGCGTTGCGGTCGAAACGCAGGATGGAGCCGTTCTCGCGCCTGATCGCTTTCTTCGTCCTCACCACTACCGCTTTCGCCACTTCGCCTTTTTTGATGACCGCGTTAGGCGCAGATTCCTTGACGTTGACGTTTATGGTGTCTCCCACCTCGGCGGACGGCTTACCCTTGCGTCCGAGAACGCCGATCATAGAAGCCTTCTTGGCGCCGGTATTGTCGGCTACGTCAAGAATCGATCTTATCTGTATCATTTCTCTTTTCCTTTTTTACGGTTTCGCCATGAAACCGGCACTTCTGAAGCACGGCCACGACTCTGAAATGCTTGTCCTTTGATAAAGGCCTGGTCTCCGCGATGCTTACGGTATCTCCCGTCTTCGCGGAATTGTTATCGTCGTGAGCCTTGTATTTCTTGTAAGTCTTGATTATGCGGTTGTATTTCTTGTGCTTGTATGTCCTCAGCACCTTAACGACAACCGTCTTCTGCATCTTGTCGCTTACGATTACACCGGTCAGTTCTTTTCCTTTACCCATTTTTTTTCTCTTCCTTCTCCCGGCAGACAGTCCGGATAAGAGCCAACTCATACCTTATGGCGGAGAACATATGGGGTTTCTCCACCCTGCCTCCGTAACGCTGCTGGTTCAGCTTGAAAAGCTCTTCCTTAAGGGTTTTCTCCCTCTGTGACAGGTCCTGCGACGTTAAATTACGAAGCTCTTTTATCTTCATGACCGCGCTTTCTTCTAATGAAGCTCCCCGGGCCGATACTTTGGTAAGCCTGTCGGACCGTTCAGGACAGGCTCCCGTGTTCCTTTATCGGACAGCCCCGTATTGATTAGTGCGTCCTGGTGACGAATTTTGTCTTTACGGGCAGCTTGTAGGCCGCCAGGCGGAAACACTGCCGTGCGTACTCTTCGGGAACACCGCCGAGCTCAAAGAGGATCTTTCCCCTCTTAACCAGGCACATCCAATGGTCGATATCGCCCTTGCCTTTTCCCATGCGGATCTCGGCCGGTTTCTTGGTGACGGACTGGTCGGTAAAAACCCTAATCCACAATTTGCCGCCTTTATTCAATTTACGCGCCAGCAGGACTCGCACGGATTCTATCTGCGTGTTCTTTACCGTGCCGTTATCAAGACTCTTCAAGCCGTATTCTCCGAAAGCAAGGCTTGAGCCCCGGACGGCAATACCTCTGCGGTTACCGCACTGCAAATTCCGATATTTGACCCTCTTTGGCATCATTACCATGTCTATATACCCCTGACGGCCTTAAGCCTGCTGCTGTTGCGCATCGGCCCTGGGCGCCGCTTGCTGATGCGGTGCTGACGGCGCGCTTTTCTGTTCGTTTTCTTTGTCCTTGGAAGAATGCGTGCCGCGTTTAGGCAGCAGCGTAGATATATCCAGTATCTCTCCCTTATATATCCAAACCTTCACTCCTATCAGCCCGTAAGTGGTCAACGCCTCGGCAAAACCGTAATCTATGTCCGCCCGCATGGTCTGCAGCGGGATCTTGCCCTGTTTATAGCTTTCGGTCCTGGCGATCTCCGCCCCGTTAAGGCGGCCGGAACAAATAACCCTGATACCCTTGGCCCCCGCGGACATGGAGTTCTCTATCGATCTCTTGACCGCCCTGCGAAAGGCTATTCGTTTCTCCAGCTGCTGGGCGATGTTTTGCGCGACAAGCTGGGAGTCTAAAGCGGGATTCTGCACTTCCTCTATATCTATGGATATCTCCTTCTTCAGGATCCCGTTTACGTCCTGGCGCAGTTTCTCTATGTCGGCCCCGTGTCTGCCGATAATGATGCCCGGCCTGGCGGAATAAATGCGGATCTTGGTCTTTTCGGTAAGCCTCTCTATGATCACCCGCGATATGGCGGCGTGCTTGAATTTCTCCAGTATGTACTTGCGCACCCGGAAATCGTCGGCGATAAAACGCGCGTAATCTCTAGGTTTAGCGAACCATCTGCTCTGCCATGTCTTTATGTAACCGATTCGTAAAAGTGTCGGATGAACCTTCTGTCCCATAAAATTATTCTCCCGGTTTCAAATCAAGCTCTATGCGTATGTGCGAAGTCCTCTTAAGGATGGGTTCGGCCCTTCCGAACGCCGCCGCCTTGAACCTCTTCCACATCGGCCCGCAGTTACACTCGGCGCCGGAGACGTACAGTTGGGAAGCGTTGAACCCCTTAATCTTGGCATTGGCTACCGCAGACCTGAGTATTTTTATAAGATATTCGTTGGCTCTTTTGTTCACCGTCAAAAGAATGCTCTCCGCCTCAAATACGCTCCTGAACTTGATCAGCGCCAGCGTCTGCCTCACTTTGCGCGGGGTGAGCCTTAAGTATCTTCCTTCTGCCTTCGCTATCATCTTTATTCTGTCCTTCCTGATGCCTCTATCTATAAATACGGAACTGCTGCTGCGGCCTTAGGTCTTTTCCACCGCTTTTTTGGCCTTTACGCCGCCGTGCTTCTTGAAGGTCCGGCTCGGCGCGAACTCGCCCATTTTATGCCCGACCATATTCTCGGTGACGAACACCGGAATGTGCCTGTGCCCGTCGTAAACGGCGAACGTGAAGCCGACGAATTCCGGCAAAACCGTGGATTTGCGGGACCAGGTCTTGATAGCCTGCCTCTGTCCGGCGCGCCTGGCTCTGTCGACTTTTTTGACCAGACTTTCCTCTACATACGGACCCTTCTTAAGCGAACGCGGCATTTTTATTTCCTTCTCTTAACGATGAATTTATTGGAATATCTTCCCGGTTTTCTGGTTTTGTACCCCTTGGTCGGTTTTCCCCAGGGAGTCACCGGATGAGGATTTCCCTGTCCGGATTTTCCTTCGCCGCCGCCGTGCGGATGGTCGTGCGGATTCATCACCACGCCCCTGACCGTGGGCTTTACGCCCATCCATCTCGTGCGGCCGGCCTTGCCGATAACTACGGTATCATGCTCCACGTTGCTCAACTGACCGACGGAGGCGCGGCATTCCATGCTGAACATGCGGATCTCGCCGGACGGCATCTTGATCAGGACCGAATCGCCTTCTTTGGCGGTTATCTGCGCGCAGGTCCCGGCGCTGCGGACGATTTGCCCGCCTTTGCCCCTGCTCAATTCTATATTGTGGATCATGGTCCCCGAAGGTATATCCTTGAGGCGCAGGCAATTCCCCGGTTTGGCCTCGGCCGCCGTTTCCCCTGCCGATATCACGGTATCGCCCTTCTGCAATCCCAGGGGAGCGAGGATATAGCGCTTACTCTTGTCGGGATACTCGACCAGCGCAAGCCTGGCGGTGCGGTTGGGATCATACTCTATTCCCAGCACTGTGGCCGGGACGTCAAGGATGTCCCTTTTGAAATCCACCTGACGGTACATCCTTTTATGCCCGCCGCCCACATGCCTGACCGTCACCCTGCCGGAGTTGTTGCGGCCGCCGCTTTTTTTCAAGGGGAATAAAAGAGACCTCTGCGGACCTTCCCGGGATATATCGCTGAAATCGTGCCCGGTCATCCATCTGCGCGAAGGTGTCGTCGGTTTATATATTTTAGTGCCCATTCATCTTCCTCGTATTATGATTCTCTGCCGTATCAAACAGCTTCCAGTTTCTGTCCCTGTTTTAAAGTGACTACCGCTTTCTTGGTGTCGGAAGTCCGGCCTTCCTGGCGCCGCACCCTTTTGATCTTTCCCTTGTAAACGAAAGTGTTGACGCCGGCGACCTTGACTTTATAGATCTCCTCCACCGCCCGCTTGACCTGAAGTTTATTGGCGTTTATATCCACCAATAACAAATATTTATTCTGCGGCCCCAAACGCGTTGACTTCTCTGTGCCGAGTATGGATTTTACGACTTGATGTGAGATCATTTGTTGAACCTCTCAAGCAATAAGGTTAAAGCTACTCTGGTGCAGACTATCGTCTTGTGCGACAAAAGCTCGTAAGCATTGGTGTCGCCGGCCCTGGAGACCCGCAGGCCCGCTATGTTGCCCGCGGCCCTGGCCATGTTGCCGTCCACTTTATCCACCAGAAGAAGGCATCGGTTATCCGGGGTTTTCCGGGACTGTTTCATCCCGAGCGCGGAAAGGATGGAAACCACCTCTCTGGTCTTGCCGGCCGGGGCCTTTATATCATCAAGCACTTTCACGGCGTTCTCCGAGACTTTGACGGAAAAAGCCTCTTTCAAGGCGCCGCGCTTGATCTTTGCAGGCAGAGAATACGAAAAATCCCTGGGATGCGGACCGAAAACCACGCCGCCGTGGTACCATAAAGGATTACGGCTGGAACCGACCCTGGCGCGCCCGGTGCCTTTCTGTTTCCACGGTTTGCGTCCGCCGCCGGAAACCTCGCCGCGGGTCTTCGTGGAAGCTAGCCCCTTGCGCTGCCCTGCGCGCAGGTTGACGATGGCTTGATAAATCAAAGAAGTATTTATTTTATCACTGATTACCTCTTTGTCAAGCTTTATGCTGTCTACTTCTTTGCCTTTTGCGTCTAAAACCGGTAATGTTATCATTTTCTCGACGGAATAATGCTTCTTGTTGTTTTAGCTTTTCTTAGCCTTCTTCTTTTTTGCGCTGCGTATAAGCACCAGCCCGTTCTTGGGCCCGGGAACGGCGCCTGTGACGAGGATGAGATTACTTTCCGCGTCGATTGCCGCCACCTTCAGGTTCTGCACGGTAACACGCTCGTTGCCCATGTGCCCGGGAAGATGATGCCCCTTAAAAACTCTGCCGGGAGTGGTGGAAGAGCCGATCGAACCGACGCGCCTTCGGGAAGTCGAGCCGCGTGTCATCGGGCCGCCCTTCCAATGCCATCTTTTCATACCGCCCTGGAACCCTTTACCGATACTGACTCCGGTAACGTCCACGAAATCGCCTTCCTTGAAACAATCCGCCTTGATCCGGTCTCCGGCCTTGAATTCAATCCCTGCGTCGCGCGGTATCTCCCTGATATATCTATGCGCCTCAATTCCGGCCTTTTTGAAAACCCCGAGCAAAGGTTTGTTGCTCTTGGATTCCTTGCATTTCTCGAAAGCCACCTGAAGACTCTTATCTTTAACGCAGAGCACCGGACAAGGACCGGCCTCGACTGCTGTGACCGTGATCCTCACGCCGTCGGCGTTGAATATCTGAGTCATCCCTATTTTTCTGCCTAATATTCCACCCATCTTGACAAATCCCTTTTATTGTATAAAGCGGCGCCTCTTGCGCTGGAACAAGCGTGACGCGGCCGTTACTTTATCTCTACGTCGACGCCAGCCGGTAAATTCAGTTTTCTCAGAGAATCTATGGTCTTGGATGTCGGCTCGTAAATATCTATGAGCCGTTTGTGGGTAAAGAGGCCGAACTGCTCCCTGGCTTTTTTATCTATGACGGGAGAACAAAGGACGGTGTAAATTTCCCTCTTGGTAGGCAGCGGGACGGGACCGGAAATCTTCGCTCCCGTGCGCCTGACCGTATCCACTATCTCTTCGACTGTCTGATCCAGTAAGCGGTGGTCGTATGCTTTAAGTTTTATGCGTATTTTCTGATTCATCGATTGTTCCGTTCAGTCTCCGTTCCTCCGCGGCCGGCCTTAAGGACCGGCCGCGGAAGCCGAAGATCATTCTTCCGTATTAAGCGATTATCTCGGTGACTACTCCTGCGCCGACGGTATGGCCGCCTTCGCGTATAGCGAAACGAGACTCTTTTTCCATGGCGATAGGAATTATCAGCTCCACTTCAAATTGCACGTTGTCCCCCGGCATTACCATTTCAACTCCCTGCGGAAGCTTGGACGAGCCGGTAACGTCGGTCGTGCGGAAATAGAACTGCGGCCTGTACCCGGAGAAGAACGGGGTGTGTCTGCCGCCCTCTTCCTTGGTCAGGATGTAAACCTGCGCCTTGAACTTGGTGTGCGGTGTGATCGACTTCGGCGCGGCGATTACCATCCCGCGTTCGATGTCTTTCTTGTCCACGCCTCTAAGCAGAAGCCCGACGTTGTCTCCGGCCTGCCCTTCGTCCAGGGTCTTCCTGAACATCTCTATTCCGGTGACGACGCTCTTCTTGACGTCCGGACGCAGCCCGATTATCTCGACCTCGTCGTTAACCTTGACCTTGCCGCGCTCGATCCTTCCGGTACCGACGGTTCCGCGGCCCTCGATCGTGAACACATCTTCCACTGCCATCAGCATCGGCTTATCCAGTTCGCGGGTCGGCAGCGGGATGAACTCGTCTGCCGCCTTAACCAGCTCCAGAATAGGCGCCGCTTCGGGGCTGTTGGCATCGCTGCACTGCATCGCTTTCAGGGCGCTCCCCTTGATGATCGGGGTTTTGTCGCCCGGATAGCCATACTTGGTGAGCAGATCCCTGATCTCCATCTCCACCAGGTCGAGCAGTTCCTTGTCGGTTACGATATCGACCTTGTTCAGGAAGACTACCATCGCCGGAACGTTGACCTGTCTGGCCAGGAGGATATGCTCTCTGGTTTGGGGCATCGGGCCGTCGGCGGCTGAGACCACCAGTATGGCGCCGTCCATCTGAGCTGCGCCGGTGATCATGTTCTTGATGTAATCCGCGTGCCCCGGGCAGTCGATATGCGCGTAATGCCTGTTGTCGGTCTCGTATTCCACGTGGGCGACCGAAATCGTGACAACCTTGGTATCGTCCCTTACCGTGCCGCCCTTGGCGATATCGGCATATTCCCTTGCCTGCGCTTTTCCCATTTTCGAAAGAACATGGGTAATGGCTGCCGTCAGGGTGGTCTTGCCGTGATCGATGTGGCCGATTGTACCTATGTTCGCGTGCGGTTTACTTCTCACAAACTTCTCTTTAGCCATTACGTCACCTCCTAAGTTTAATTATGCACCCTTGCGTGAACTTATCCCTGCCACTATTTTCTCTGATATATGTGAAGGCACCTCGGCGTAGAACGAAGGTTCCATTGTATAAGACGCGCGCCCTTGTGTCAAGGATCTCAATACGGTAGCGTAATTGAACACCTCCGACAACGGCACGTGCGCTCTTATAGCCCTTACGTTGCTTCTGGGAGTTATCGAGATGATCTTGGCGCGCCGAGAGCTGAGGTCGCCGATGACCGCTCCCATGAATTCCTCCGGGGTGGTCGCCTCCAGGTCCATGATCGGCTCAAGCAGGAACGACTTCGCCTTCGCCAAACCCTCTTTCAACCCGATGCTTGCCGCCATCTTGAACGACATCTCGGATGAATCGACGTCATGATACGAACCGTCAACCAGGGTGACTTTTACATCGGTGACCGGATAACCGGCGAGGATACCGCTTTTCGCCGTTTCAAAGATACCCTGCTTCACGGCCGGGATATACTCCTGCGGGATCGCTCCGCCTTTTATCTTGTTCTCGAAAGTGACCCCCAAGCCGGGAGCTTCCTGAGGTTCCACATCTATGACCACGTGTCCGTACTGGCCGCGGCCGCCGCTCTGCTGAATAAACTTTCCGGTCACGTTTGCCTTCTGGCGCACGGTCTCGCGGTAAGCTACCTGAGGCACACCCACCTGCACATCCACGTTGAACTCGCGCAGAAGACGGTCGGTGATGATCTCCAGATGCAGCTGCCCCATCCCCGACATCAAGGTCTGGCCGGTTTCCTGATTATAAGTGATGCGGAAAGTCGGGTCTTCCTCGGACAGTTTGTGCAGCGACATACCGAGCCGTTCCTGGTCGCTCTTGGTCTTCGGCTCGATAGACTGCGAAAGCACCGGCTCCGGGAATTTCATCGCTTCCAGCAGGATCTGGTTGTTCTCGTTACAAAGAGTGTCTCCTGTCTTGGTATCCTTCAGCCCCACTACGGCCACGATGTCCCCGGAGTAAGCCGCTTCGATTATCTCCTGACGGTTGGAGTGCATCTTCAAAAGCTTGGTCACGCGCTCCTTCACCCTTCGAGCGGCGTTATAAATATAAGTCCCGGAAGTCAGCGTCCCGGCGTAAATCCTGGTATAATTCAGTTTTCCCACGAACGGATCGGTAGCTATCTTGAAACACAACGCGGTCAGAGGCGCGTCGTCTTCGGTCTTGATCTCCTCGAAATCCCCGCTGTCCGGCTTTGTCCCTTTAATGGGCGGCAGGTCGAGGGGCGAAGGCAAGTAGTCGCATACCGCGTTCAGCAGCAGCTGCACGCCTTTGTTCTTGAAAGAGGTGCCGCAAAGCACCGGCACGAATTTATTCTCGATCACGCCTTTGCGCACTGCCTTCTTTATCTCCTCGGCCCCGATCTCCTGCCCGCCGAGATATTTCTCCATAATCCCGTCGTCCGCCTCGGAAAGCCTCTCCAACATTTCGCTGCGCAGGCGCTCGGCCTCGGCCTTCAATTCATCCGGCCACCCCGGGGTGACCTCCTGCTCTTTTCCAAGGTCATCCTTGTAAATAACGGTCTTCTTCTCTATAAGATCCAGAATGCCCTTGAAGTTCTCCTCCTGGCCGTAATTGAATTGTATGGCCGCGGCATTAGCCCCGAGTTTATCGTGTATCTGTTTGATCACCTCGCGCATGCTGCTGCCGGTCCTGTCCATCTTGTTGATATAGGCTATGCGCGGGACATGGTAACGTTCTGCCTGGCGCCAGACCGTCTCGGACTGCGGCTCCACTCCGCCGACTCCGCAAAAAACTACCACGGCTCCGTCGAGGACCTTGAGCGAACGCTCCACCTCCACGGTAAAATCCACGTGTCCGGGGGTGTCGATTATATTGATGAAACAATCCTTCCAGCGGCAGGTGGTGGCGGCCGCGGTGATGGTAATGCCGCGCTCCTGCTCCTGCGGCATCCAGTCCATGACGGCGTTGCCGTCGTGCACTTCCCCGATCTTATAAGTCTTACCGGTATAGTAAAGAATACGTTCGGTAGTGGTGGTCTTCCCGGCATCAATGTGCGCGATGATACCGATATTCCTTAATTTATCTAAAGGTACCTGTCTGGCCATATTCTTTCCCTTACCACCTGAAATGGGCAAAAGCCTTGTTGGACTCAGCCATTTTGTGGGTATCGTCCCTCTTCTTTATGCTCGAGCCTTCGTTTTTATAGGCCGCGATGATCTCATCGGCCAGCCTCTGATCCATGGACTTGCCTTTCTTGCCGCGGGCGAAATCCCTTATCCAGCGCAGGGCTATGGAGGTGCCGCGCTCCTGCCGGACTTCGATCGGGACCTGGTAAGTGGCGCCACCGACCCTGCGGGGTTTGACTTCCAGCCTGGGCCTGGCGTTCTCTATCGCCTTGTGGAATATCTTGAGGACATCGGGCTCGTTCAAGTGTTGCCTGACTATCTCGAACGCCCCGTATACTATGCTCTCTGCAACAGCCTTCTTGCCCTCATACATCACCATATTTATGAACTTGCCGACGATCTTGCTGTTGAACTTCGGATCAGCCGCTATTTCCTTTTCTTGTGCCTTTCTTCTTCTCATATCGCTGCTACGCTCCTATTTAAGCTTTAGGCCTTTTGGCGCCGTATTTAGACCGGGACTTCCTGCGCGCGCTTACTCCAGCGGCGTCGAGACTGCCCCTGACTATATGATACCTTACACCGGGGAGGTCCTTGACGCGGCCGCCCCTGACCAGGACGATCGAATGCTCCTGAAGATTGTGCCCTTCTCCAGGGATGTAGGCGGTGACTTCTATGCCGGTGGTGAGCCTGACCCTGGCGATCTTGCGCAAAGCCGAGTTGGGCTTTTTCGGGGTCATCGTCCTGACCTGCAGGCACACGCCCCTGCGCTGCGGGCAAGCCTTCAAAGCAGGGGACTTCGTCTTCTTTTTCTTGGAGATCCTACCTAACCTGATTAGCTGTGTGATTGTCGGCATATGTTTATTCCTTTACGGTTTCTTCTGCGGCCTCGACAGGCACGGCATCTGCTGACTTTTGCATTTTTATTTCCCGGTGGGTATGGAATCCCGTTCCTGCCGGGATCAAATGTCCCACGATAACATTCTCTTTCAGACCGAACAGATCGTCTTTCTTCCCGGCAGCCGCGGCCTCGGTCAGGACGCGCGTGGTCTCCTGGAAGCTTGCCGCGGATATGAAACTGTCCGTAGTCAGCGAAGCCTTGGTGATACCGAGCAGCAGCGGAGTAGCCGAGGCCGGTTTGCCGCCCTTTTTCAGCACTTCCTCGTTAGCCTGCCTGAATGTCCACTTGTCCACCTGCTGCCCCACCAGGAACTCGCTGTCCCCGGCGTTTTCGATACGGACCTTTTTAAGCATCTGTCTAATTATAACTTCAATATGCTTGTCGTTTATGCGTACGCCCTGCAGGCGGTAAACCTCCTGTATCTCGTTTACCAGGTACTCCTGCAGCACCTTGTCGCCGCAGACACGCAGGATGTCCTGCAGGACCACCGGTCCGTCGGTAAGCTGCTGGCCTGCCGCGACCTTGTCCGCCTTGTAAACGTTGGGATGTTTTCCGTGCGGGATCACATACTCCCTCGACATCCCTGTCGGGGACTTGACGACAATTACCCTCTGGCCTTTTTTCGTCTCGCCGAATTCTATGAACCCGTCGATCTCGCTGATAACGGCCGGGTCTTTCGGCCTTCTGGCCTCGAACAGCTCCGCCACGCGCGGCAAACCGCCGGTTATATCTCTGGTCTTGACAACCAATCTGGGTATCTTAGCCAGCATGTCTCCGGCGTCGACCGCCTGGCCGTCCTTGACCAGGATATGCGCCCCGACGCTGATCGGGTATATGCCCATCACCTCGCCGGCCGCGCTTGATATGACGATCTGCGGATGGAACTCCTGCTTGTGCTCGACCACTATGCGTTCGGTCAACTTTGTGACCGGATTAAGTTCTTCCTGTATGGTCTGGCCTTCTTTGATATCCTCATATTTTACTTTACCGCCGACCTCGGTAAGAATCGGGATCGTATACGGATCCCAGCGCACGAAAGGCACGCCCTTGTTGATCTCCGCCCCGTCGGCCACGCTGATGAAAGCCCCCTGAGGAAGGGTATAGCGTTCGAACTCCCTGCCCTGTCCGTCGTTGATGCTGATGCTCCCGTTCCTGTTAAGAACCACGAACTCCTTGCTCTTTTCGGTGACGCGCAGGCTGTGATATTTTACCGTGCCCTTGTTCTTGGACTTGAAGAGCGACTGTTCTACGGTCCTGGACGCCGTGCCTCCTATATGGAACGTTCTCATCGTCAGCTGCGTGCCCGGCTCGCCGATACTCTGCGCTCCCACGACGCCCACGGCGTCTCCGACCTCGACAAGCCTTCCGCTGGCGAGGTTGCGGCCGTAGCATTTTGAGCAGACTCCCCTGCCCGATTCGCAGGTAAGAACGCTGCGGATGCGTATGCGCTCTATGCCGAGCCTCTCGATCATCTCCGCCTTCTCCTCCGTGATCTCCGAGCCCTGCTCGACGATAACCTCGTCTGTAATGATGTCCACGACATTATCGAGCGCGACGCGCCCGGCGATGCGGTCCTTGAGGCTGACCACCACTTCGTCGCCCTCGATGATTGCCGAGACTGTAATCCCGTTAAGAGTGCCGCAGTCCTCCTCCTCGATAATCACCTCCTGCGCTACATCCACCAGCCTCCTGGTAAGGTATCCGGCGTCGGCCGTCTTCAAGGCCGTGTCGGCGAGACCTTTCCTTGCGCCGTGCGTAGAGATGAAATACTCGAGAACCGTCAGCCCCTCGCGGAAATTAGCGGTAATCGGGTTCTCGATGATCTCGCCGGAAGGCTTGGCCATCAGACCTCGCATGCCGGCCAGCTGCCTGACCTGCAGTTTAGAACCGCGGGCCCCGGAATCGGCCATGATGAAAATCGGATTGAACCTGGGCATCTCCTTGAAAAGAAGGTCGGATATCTTATCGGTTGTGTGCGTCCAGATATCGATAACCTTGCTCTTACGTTCCCTGTCGGTAATGATACCCCGGCGGTACTGTTCTTCTACCTTGGCGACCTCCGCCCTGGATTCCTTGAGCACGTCCTGTTTCTCTTTCGGAACCAGCAGGTCGTCCATACCTATGGATATCCCGCCCAGGGTCGCGTAAATAAACCCGAGCTTCTTGCTCTCGTCGACCAGCTGGATGGTACGCTGGTGGCCGTAACGCTTATAGCAGAGGGCGACTATGTTGCCTACCAGCCCCTTATTCAACTCCCTGTTGACGAATCCGAAATCGGACGGCAGTAAACGGTTAAAAATGACCCTGCCGGGGGTGGTCTCTATGATCTGCCTGCCGTCGATCCTGTTGCCTTCGGCAAGATCCATTAACTGGTCGACGCGCAGCCTGATCTTGGTGTGCAGGTCCGCCTCCTTGTCCTCGTAGGCGGTTATTACCTCGGAAGCGTCGGCGAAAATACGGTTCTCCCCCCTGCAGCCTTCTTTCATTTTGGTCAAATAGGAAACGCCGAGAATGATGTCCTGCGTAGGAGAAATTATCGGCCGGCCGTCGGCAGGCGAAAAAAGGTTGTTCACCGACATCATCAGCACCCGGACTTCGATCTGGGCCTCGAGAGATAGAGGCACGTGAACGGCCATCTGGTCTCCGTCGAAGTCGGCGTTGAACGCCGTACAAACGAGGGGATGTATCTTTATCGCCTTACCCTCGATAAGCACCGGCTGAAAAGCCTGAATGCTCAATCTGTGCAACGTCGGCGCGCGGTTGAGCATTACCGGATGGTCTTTAATGACCTCATCCAGTATATCCCACACCTCTATCTTGCCGCGCTCCACCATGCGGCGCGCGCCCTTAATGGTATGCACAAACCCCTTCTCGCGGAGCTTCTTTATGATGAACGGTTCGAAAAGTTCCAGCGCCATCTGCTTAGGCAGTCCGCATTCGTTCAGATTCAATTCGGGGCCGACGACGATTACCGAACGGCCGGAATAATCCACGCGTTTGCCGAGCAGGTTCTGGCGGAAACGCCCCTGTTTACCCTTGAGCATATCGGAAAGTGACTTCAATGGACGGTTGTTGGCTGCGACCACGGCGCGGCCGTGCCTGCCGTTATCGAGCAGGGCGTCCACCGCCTCCTGGAGCATCCTCTTCTCGTTGCGGATGATGATCTCCGGGGCGTTCAGCTCGATGAGTTTCTTCAAACGGTTATTGCGGTTGATTACCCTGCGGTAAAGGTCGTTGAGATCGGAACTGGCGAAACGCCCTCCGTCAAGCGGCACCAGCGGGCGCAGGTCGGGGGGAATCACGGGAAGTATCTCCAGGATCATCCACTCCGCCTTGTTCCCGGATTTACGGAAATCCTCGAGTATTTTCAAAGTCTTGGTATTGCGCCTGCCGCTTGTCTGCTCTTTTTCTTTGGAGAGTTCGCTGCGCAGCTGCTCGGCGTGTTTGTCGAGGTCTACTTCCTTCAGCAGTTCGCTGACCGCCTCGGCGCCTATCATGGCCTTGAAGCTCGCGCCGTATTTGACGACGGCTTCCTGATACTGCTCTTCAGTCAAAAGCTCCTTTTTCTTCAACGGGGAGTCGCCCGGGTCTACCACTACGTATTCCTCGTAATAAATCACCTTCTCCAGGTCGCGCAGACCTATGTCGAGAATGGCGGAAAGACGCGAAGGCACCGCCTTGAAAAACCAGATATGCGTGACAGGCGCCGCCAGCTCAATGTGGCCCATGCGGTCCCTGCGCACGGAAGAATGATCCACGGTGACCCCGCAGCGGTCACAGGTAATTCCCTTGAACTTTATCCCTTTATACTTCCCGCAGTTGCACTCCCAATCCCTGACGGGTCCGAATATCTTCTCGCAGAACAACCCGTCTTTTTCCGGTTTAAGCGTGCGGTAGTTTATAGTCTCCGCTTTTTTTACCTCGCCCTTGGACCAGCTCCTGATCACCTGGGGCGAAGCGATCTTGATCGAAATACGGTCAAAGGAATTAATCTCTTCCATTTTCACTTTCCTTCTTCTCCGTGCGAATGTCCAGGCACAGTCCTTGTAATTCCTTTATCAGGACGTTGAACGATTCCGGCGTCCCGTATGTGAGCCTTTGTTCGCCCTTGACTATGGCTTCGTATATGTGCGTCCTGCCGGTAACGTCGTCGCTCTTGACGGTAAGCATCTCCTGCAGGGTGAACGCCGCGCCGTAAGCCTCCAGGGCCCAGACTTCCATCTCTCCCAGCCTCTGGCCTCCGAACTGGGCCTTGCCGCCGAGCGGCTGCTGTGTGACGAGGGAATACGGCCCTATCGAACGGGCATGTATCTTTTCGTCCACCAGATGAATCAGCTTCATAATATAGATGTACCCCACGCAGACCTTCTGGTCGAACTTCTCCCCGGTAAAGCCGTCGTAAAGGCTTATCTTACCTTCTTCCGGCAGGTTCGCCTTGCGCAGAAGTTCCTTGATCTCTGCCTCGCTGGCTCCGTCGAAAACCGGGGTGTCCACCGAAAACCCGAGCGCCTTGGCCGCCCATCCCAGATGCGTCTCCAGGATCTGGCCGACGTTCATTCGGGAAGGAACACCCAGGGGATTCAACACCACCTCCACCGGTCTTCCATCCGGAAGAAAAGGCATATCTTCCTCGGGAAGGATGCGCGCGACCACGCCCTTGTTGCCGTGGCGGCCCGCGAGTTTGTCCCCCTCTGAAAGCTTACGTTTGGTGGCGATGTAAACCACGACCCGTTTTAACACACCGGGAGGCAGTTCATCGCCGCGTTTGACCCTGTCGATCTCCTGTTCCTGCTCGGAGAGCAATTCCTGGAGCTGTTCGTCGAAAGAAGCCGCTATTATCCTGGCCTCCTCGTTCTGGTCGATCTCTATCACCGGGACCTTCTTCTTATCCACACCCAGAAACTGGCTGAGCCTGTTGACCTTCTCGTTCTCGACGAACTCTATCTCCTGCCTATAATAGGCCTTGATCTCTTTTATACGCGCGAGCTCGGAGGTTTTCTCCTCTTTGGATTTCCTGCCGCGGTCCTTGCGCTGAAAAATGTGCACGTCAACCACCACGCCCTCGACCCCGGGCGGAACGGCGAGAGAAGTGTCGCGCACGTCGGAAGCTTTCTCGCCGAATATGGCGCGCAGCAGACGCTCTTCCGGAGATAGTTCCGACTCCGTCTTGGGGGTGACCTTGCCGACAAGAATGTCCCCCGCCCCGACCTCGGCTCCGATGCGCACCACGCCGTCTTCATCGAGGTTCTTCAGCGACTCCTCGCTGACATTGGGGATATCCCTGGTTATCTCCTCGTTCCCGAGGCGCGTCTCCGTGGCTTCTATCTCAAACTCCTCTATGTGTATCGAGGTGAACAGGTCCTCCCTGACCACCTTCTCGTTTATCAGTATGGCGTCCTCGAAGTTGTAACCTCTCCAGGGCATGAAAGCGCAGAGCAGGTTGCGGCCGAGGGCCAGTTCGCCTTTGCGCGTGCTGGTGCCGTCCGCCAGGACCTGCCCCTTCTCTACGTGCTCTCCGGGCTTTACGATCGGCCTCTGATTGAGACAGGTATCGGCGTTGGTCCTCTGGAACTTTTTTAAATGGTATATTCTTTTGCCTACCGTTATGGTAGAAGCGTCCACGCTGGTGATCTTGCCCGAATCCTCGGCGATCACCACTACCCCGGAATCGCGCGCGACCTTCCCTTCCATCTGCGTCCCCACCAGAGGCGCTTCCGGCACCATCAACGGCACGGCCTGTCTCTGCATGTTCGACCCCATCAGGGCGCGGTTGGCGTCGTCATGCTCGAGAAAAGGTATAAGCGACGCGGCGACGGAAACCAGCTGTTTAGGCGAGACGTCCATATACTGGACTTTATTGGGATGCACTTTCGGGAAATCGTCCCTGAAACGGCATGAGACTTCTTTTTCCAGGAAATTTCCGTCGGAATCAATGGCGGCGTTGGCCTGAGCGATGATCTTGTCTTCTTCCAGATCTGCGGTGAGATATTCTATCTTGCGCGTCACCCTGCCGTTTTCGACTTTCCTGTAAGGCGTTTCCAACAGCCCGAGCGCATTTACCCTGGCGTAACAACTCAAGGAGGAGATCAAACCGATGTTCGGGCCTTCCGGGGTTTCTATAGGGCAGATACGGCCGTAATGCGAAGGATGTATATCCCTGACCTCGAAACCGGCCCTCTCCCTGGACAAACCTCCGGGGCCGAGCGCGCTCAGTCGTCTTTTATGCGTCATCTCGGCCAGGGGATTTATCTGGTCCATGAACTGGGACAACTGGCTGCGCGAAAAGAAATCCCTGATCTGATTGGAGAGCAGTTTGGAATTGACGAGATAATGCACGTTGAGGTTTTCCATCTCTCCCAGCAGGCTGATCCTCTCGACTATGGAACGCTCCACCCTGGAGAGGCCGATCCTGACCTGGTTCTGCACGAGTTCGCCGACTGTCTTGACTCTGCGGTTGCCCAGATGGTCTATATCGTCTATCTTTCCTTCCCCGCTCTTAAGCCTGATCAGATACTCGATGACCTTGATCACCGTAGCCGAATCCAGCACCCGCTTGTCCAGGGGGACATCCACCCCAAGCTTGCGGTTGAGGATGAAACGGCCGGCCTTTTCCAGGTCATACCTGGCGGGATCGAAGAACAAACGGTAAAAAAGCGCTTCCGCCGCCTCGCGCGTCACCGGTTCGCTGGGGCGCATCTTGCGGTAGAAATCTATATAAGCCTCCTCTTTATTACGCGTGGAGTCTTTTTTGAGGGTGTTCTCTATCTCCGGATACTGTTTGCCGAACGCGGCTATGATCTCCTTATCGGAAGAATAACCCAGTATCCTCAATATCTGCGTGGCGGGAAAATTGCGGCGGCGGTCAACATAGGCGAGGATCGTCTCTGAAAGGTCATGTTTGAATTCCAGCCAGGCGCCCCTGTAGGGTATGATCCTACCGTAAAATATCTTCTTGCCGGTAGGATGGTCCTCTTCCTCGAAGGAAACGCCGGGCGAACGCTGCAGCTGGCTGACGACCACCCGCTCGTCGCCGTTTATGATAAAGGTCCCGGTATCGGTCATCAGCGGGATCTCGCCGAAATAAGCCTCTTGTTCCTTGGCCTCCCGGGCGGTGGTCAGGCGGAAACGCACTTTCAAAGGCGCCCCGAAAGTGACCGAACGCCGCTTGGATTCCGGCAGATCATACTTGGGTTTTCCCAGCGAATAACTGAGGTACTCCAGTTTTACGGAACGGTCCTGGTTCTCTATGGGAAATATCTCCTCGAAAACCTCCTGCAGCCCCTGACGCTTGCGTTCCGCTGCCGGCACATCTATCTGCAGGAAATCACGATACGACCCGATCTGCATATCCAGCAAATGGGGCAGATCGTACGTTTCCTTCAGCTTACCGAAACTTTTCCTTTTCGCCATGGTTATTCCCGACCTTCTCTATAAATAACTTCCGAAACTTTTATTTCAGTTCGACGGTCGCTCCGGCGGCCTCGAGTTTCTTCTTCATTTCTTCGGCTTCTTCCTTGTTGACCCCTTCCTTGACGGCCTTGGGAGCGCCGTCCACGAGATCCTTAGCTTCTTTCAGACCGAGGTTGGTAATGGTCCTTACTTCCTTGATGACGGCTATCTTGTTCGCGCCCGACGCGGTGAGGACGACGTTGAACGACGTTTTCTCTTCCGCGGGAGCGGCTCCGCCCGCTGCTGCTCCGCCTGCTGCGGGAGCCATCATCATAGGCATGTTCGCCTGGACGCCGAATTTGTCTTCCAGCGCCTTGACCAGCTCTGAAAGTTCCAGCACCGTCAATCCTTCTATCGTTTTGATCATCTCTTCCAGTTTTTCGCTTGCCATTTCCATTCCTCCTTGTTTTTCGCTAATCGGCAGCCGGCCGCGCCAACTAAGCGGCGGCAGACTTTTTCTGCTTTATTTGTTCGACACAGTAAACGAACTTCTTTAACGTCTGGTTAAGCACCATGACGATGCCCGTAATCGGCGACTTGAGCACCATGACCGTCTTGGCACGCAGCATCTCTTTCGAAGGCAGTTTGGAGAGTTCCAGGACCTCTGCGGCAGTGAGAAGCTTGCCGGAGAGAAAACCCGCTTCTATTTTCAAGGGCTCGTGTTCCTTCGCGAAACCGCAGAGCGTTTTCGAAACGGCCACCGCGTCTTCTCCCGAGAAAACGAAACCGCAGGGGCCTTCGACGGAAACGGCGAGCGCGTCCTGCCCGGAATCCTTGAGCACGCGCCTGGCCACGCTATTCTTCACCACCTGCAGCTTGGCTCCGGTATCGTTAAGGAACTGCCTTAAAGCCGACATGTCCGGTGAGGACAGGCCGGAATATTTAACTATAAAAAATCCGGCGTCCGGAACGCTGATATTGTCCTTGATGATCTTGCCGGACGTCTCCTTTATTATCAGACTTATTTTCTTCATATCGCAACCCTCATCCCCGGGTTCATTGTGGAAGAGACCGCGAAAGCCTTAACGAATTTCCCTTTTACCGAACCCGGTTTAGCCTCATTTATCGCGTCTATCACGCAATTCGCGTTCTCCAGAAGCTGCTCTTCGCTGAACGACAACTTACCAACCGAGAGATGTATACCGCCCTGCTTGTCCACGCGGAACTCCACCTTCCCCTTGCGCACGTCCCTGATGGCTTTGGCGACGTCGGTGGTGACCGTTCCGGTCTTGGGGCTGGGCATCAGGCCTTTGGGGCCGAGGATCTTGCCCAGTTTGCTCAAATCCTTCATCATATCCGGCGTGGCAATAACACAGTCGAAATCCAGGAAACCGGCGGCGACCTTCTCCATTAAATCTCCGGCACCTACGTAATCGGCCTGGGCGTCCCTGGCGTCTCGCTCCTGCTCTCCTTTACAGAACACGGCGATCTTCACTTTTCTGCCCGTGCCGTGCGGAAGCACCACGGTGCCGCGGATCATCTGGTCGGATTTCTTGGTGTCCACGCTAAGGTTGAAATGCAGGTCCAGTGACCCGGCGAATTTAGGCTGGGCCAGCGACTTAAGAAGGCTTACCGCTTCCTTAAGCGTATAAACCTTGTCCTTATTCACTAGTTTCTCGGTGGTCTGGTATCTCTTGCTGCGCTTTTTCATATTATTGCTCGACTTCTATGCCCATGCTCCTGGCCGTTCCCGCGATGATCTTGCGTGCGGCCTCAAGACTCTTGGTGTTCAGATCGGGCATCTTCTGTTTGGCGATCTCCTCGACTTGTTTTTGATTTATCTTGCCTATTATCTCTTTTCCGGCTGTCGCGGAGGCCTTCGCCAGGTTGGCCGCCCTTTTGATGAGAACGGAAGACGGCGGACTCTTTATTATAAAGGTAAAGGATTTGTCCTCGTAGACGCTGATGACCACAGGGAGGATTAAACCGTCCCTTCCCTTGGTCTGCTCATTGAACTGTTTGCAGAACTGCATTATATTCACACCGTGCTGTCCCAGGGCCGGGCCTACGGGCGGCGCCGGATTGGCGGCGCCTGCGGGAACGTGCAATTTAATCTGAGCGGTAACTTTCTTTCCAGCCATGGCTAAACCTTCTCCACTTGCCAGTATTCCAGTTCGACCGGAGTGGACCGCCCGAATATGGAAATGCTGACCTTGATTTTACCCTTTTCAGGGTGAACTTCCTCTATGGTACCGTTGAAATTGACGAAAGGCCCTTCCGTTACCCTGACCTGCTCGCCTTTCTCGAAAATTATCTTGGGGCTGGGCTTGCTCTGGGTCTCCTCCGTGCGCTTGAGTATGCTGTCTACTTCCTTCTGCGGCAGCGGCATCGGCTTTTTCCCCAATCCGATGAAACCGGTCACGCCGGGCGTCGTTTTTATCAGCAGATGCGTGGCGTCATTAAGCTCCATCTCCACCAGCAGGTAACCGGGAAAGAATTTCCTCTGGGAAAGCCTCTTCTTGCCGGAACGGATCTCGGAGATCTGTTCCGTAGGGATGACGATGCCGCTAATCTGCTCCTGCAAGCCGCTGGAAGCGACGCGCGTCTCGAGCAGCGCCCTTACTTTTTCCTCGAACCCTGTCTGGGTGTGAACGACATACCAATTTTTCATCTGAACATGAAGGTAACGAAACGGGTAAGGAAGAAATCGACTATGAAAATGAAAGTCGCCATAATCGCGGTAAGACCGATCACCACGCCGGTGGCTCCGATGAGCTCCTGCCTGCTTGACCAGGAAACCTTGCCTAGTTCGGCTTTTACTTCCCCCAAAAACCTTGCCGGTTTATCGAATAAATTCATTGTTTGTTTCTGTTCTTTCTCCCGCCGCCTGATCAGCAGGGGCGGAGGGACTTGAACCCCCAGGACAGGATTTGGAGTCCCGCCGTTTAGCCAATTAACGGACGCCCCTATTTGGTCTCTTTATGCGGCGAGTGTTTCCTGCACACCCTGCAGAACTTCTTCAGTTCAAGCTTATCCTGATGCTTTTTTTTATTTTTTGTGGTGGTGTAGTTCTTATTCTTGCAGACCGTACATTCCACCGTGATTATTTCTCGCATGACTTTTCGCCTGTTTTTCTCGCTACCGGTTAAACCTTACGGGAAATTTCTAAGCTGGAGACGGGAATTGAACCCGTGACCCCGTCCTTACCAAGGACGTGCTCTACCAACTGAGCTACTCCAGCGACGGGATATCACGATTGATCGCCAACTTCCGGAGAAACAAAAAACCTCACCCATTAAGAATTCCTGCGGGATTCTTAAAACTGGAAAGCCTGCGTTGATTTGATGTCCTTTATTTCTACAGGCAGACCCTTTGGGGCGATGTAGATAGTAGAATATATAGTAAAAAGTCCCTGTTGTCAATGTTTTTTTTAAATAAAATTTATGCCGCGGAGGGGTTTTTACGCAGGGCTAAGGAGTATCTCGCGAGTTCTATGAAATCGGCCGGAGAAAGGACCTCTCCCCTGGCTTGAGCGGATATCCCTTTATCTTGCAGAAAACGCTCCAATTCTTCACGCTCTATGAGATCTTTAAGAGTATTCTTCAGCATTTTCCGCCTTTGCCCGAACGCGGCCGCAGCCAGACGGAAAAAAGTCTTTTGCGCTTCGCCTTCCAACGGCAGGGTTTTTCTGGGGATAAGCCTGACGAAACAGGAATCCACCTTGGGCACGGGGTAAAAACAGGAGTTTTTTATCTTAAAAAGCACCGCGGCATCGCCGTAATACTGCGCGAACAAGCTCAAAGGGCCGTATTCATCGCTTCCGGCCTGCGCGCATATCCTTTGACCATACTCCAACTGCACGGTAAGATAGATATCCGAAATCAGCCCCCGGCCCTCAAGCAGAAGTTTTTCCAGGATAGGGGAAGCGATATAATAAGGAATATTGCCTACCGCTTTCAGCCCCCCTTCTCCGCCCGGGGAGAAAGAATCGTAAACAGACCGTATATTAAGCTTCAGGATGTCCGAGTTGATCACCCGGACGTTGTCCCTGCCGGACACCACACGGCCGAGTTCCGGGAGCAGGTCGCAGTCTATTTCTACCGCCGCGACCTCGGCAGCCGTCTCGGCCAGCAGAGCTGTCAACTCACCCCTGCCCGCCCCGATTTCCAGCACGCGGTCTCCGCGTTCCAAACCGCAGGCGGACGCGATCCTTTTCAACACATTCTTGTCCACCAGGAAATTCTGGCCTAGTTTCTTTTTAGGTTTAATGTGCATTTTACCGCCAACCGCACGGCGCACGCCAGCGAAGAAGGGTCTTCTAAACCCGGTCTATCCGCGATATCGAAGGCGGTGCCGTGCAAAGGAGAAGTCCGAACGTATGGGAGCCCGGTTGTAAGATTGACGCCGGAACCGGCTCCGGTAATTTTCAAAGGGATCATTGCCTGATCGTGATACATCGCTACCACGCAGTCGTATCTGCCGCCGAGCGCCCGCGCAACGGCCGCGTCCGCGGCAAGCGGCCCGTCGATACCTCCGAACTTCGAACGCAGGCGGGCGGTTTCGGGAACGAGCAGCCGGACTTCTTCGTCGCCTATTACGCCGTTGTCGCCCGCGTGCGGATTGACGCCGCAGACTACCAGCCGCGGAGAAGCGATACCGAACATCTCTTTCAGACAGCGACGCACGGAGGTCACCGCCGAGGTAAGCCTTCCCGGTTTTATCGCCTGCGCCGCTTTTCGCAGCGGCAGATGCCTGGTGAGAACGACAAAACGCAGTTTGTCGTTAAGCAGCAGCATCTCCGCTTCCGCCGTCCCCGACTTCCAGGCCAGGTATTCGGTATGTCCCGGCCATTTGAAGCCGGCGGCATTGACCGCTTCTTTGGAAATAGGACAGGTAACCAGGCAGTCGTATCTGCCGGCTGAGAGTCCTGCGCAGGCAGCCTCCAGGTATTCCATGCAGGCGCGGCCGTTGAACGGGCTGATCCTGCCGAAAGAAAAGCCTTTTGCCGGGACATTATCCAGGTCTTCCAAACGGACGCCCTGCGGCAGTCCGTAACCGCGCGGCAGCATGGAAAAAACACGCGCGCTGCCGATTACCGTAAAATCAGCCCGCAGACGGCAGTCCCTTAAAGCCCTGCCGATTATGCCGGGGCCGATACCGGAAGGATCGCCCATCGTAACGCACACTCTTATTCTTCCTGCCATGTTTTCCGCCGAGCGGGGACTCTTATTCAACAACGTTTATTTTAATGTACGCCTTCGCCTTCAATTTATCCAGCCAGGAGGCAAGCCCTTCCTGGAACTTCCTTGTGAAAAGTATATCCCTGATCTCCTCTCTGACTTCATCCAGCTTTTGGCTGCGCGGTTCGACGACACCGGTAACCCTGAAAACGTAAAACTCGTTCTCCGCCTTCAACGGATAAGAGAACTCGCCGGTCTTTAAGCTGAAGACCACGTCCTCTATGTTCTTTTTAAACTGACCGTTCTTGAATAACTGCAGCGTGCCGGGAGTCACCCCGGCGGCAGCGGCGGCTTCCCCGAACCCTTTGGCGTCCTTTAAAGCGGCGTAGAACTTCGCCGCTTTGTCTTCTTCCCGGGTAACGATATATTCCACGCTGCGCTGCTCGGGCAATTCGAACAGGTTCTTATCCTCCTCGAAATACGAGGTTATCTCCTGCGGATCGACAATGACCCGGCTCTTTACCTGCTTGTTTATAGCCTCGTACATCAGCATCTGTTCGCTGATCTTTTCCTCGAGGTCAGACTGGACGAGCCCCTGCTCCCGCAAAGTCTGCTGGAACACCGCCTCGGAAGGATATTTGCTTTTTATATCTTCCACCCTGGCCTTGACCCGGGCTTCATCGGCTTTCAACCCGCTTTTCCTGGCCTCCTGGAGTATCAAGCGGTCTTCTATAAGCTTCGCCAACAGCTCCTGCCTGCTCTTAGCCCGGCCGCCCTGCTCCTGCATGCCGGTGAACGCGGCGTAATCGTTCAACTCCTTGAGAGTGATTATATCCTTGTTAACTACCGCGGCGATACTGTCCGGCGCCGCGCAGGAAGAACCCGGGACAAGGAATAAAACCAGCATCATGAGCGTGCCTATCGATTCATTGAATTTCATTTTCTCCCACCCCTGCTTTCTTGTAGACCGCGACCGCTTCCCGAAGAAGCCTGCAATAAAGGTCAAAACCGACCGCCGCGATAAAACCGTGTTGTTCCAGGCCGAGCACGTTACCGGCCCCTCTTATCTCCAAATCTTCCATCGCTATGCTGAAACCTGCGCCAAGCTGGGAATACTTCTCTATGGCGTTCACCCTTTTGATGCCGTCGGCCCCGGCCGCGCCGGAATGCGGCAGAAGCAGATAGGCGTAGGCCTGTTTGTCGAACCTGCCCACGCGGCCGCGCAGTTGATGCAGGTCCGATAGGCCGAAGGCGTGGGCGTTATTGATGATGATCGTATTCGCCCTGGGGACATCAATACCGGTCTCGATGATCATCGTGCAGAAGAGCACGTCGAACTTGCCGCCGAAGAAACCGGACACGACCGCTTCAAGCTCCGCGGCCGGCATCTGCCCGTGCCCGACCGCGCACCTGACGGAACCCGGCAGGCGGGCCGCGACCTTTTCTTTGAGTTTCTCCAGGTCGCGGATGCGGTTGTGCACGAAATAGACCTGCCCGCCCCTGCGCAGTTCAGCGGAGATCGCCTCCCGGATAAGGTCTTCGTCATATTTTACCACAACGGTCTTCACAGGCAACCGGTTTTGAGGAGGGGTGTTTATGACCGACATCTCCTTGACGTTCATCAGGCTCATATACAGCGTGCGCGGTATGGGCGTGGCTGTGAGCGTGAGGACATCGGTTGAGACCCTGTACATCTTCAGTTTCTCCTTTGCCCTGACCCCGAAACGCTGTTCCTCGTCTATAATCAATAGCCCCAGGTTCTTGAACTTGACGTCTTCCGAAAGCAGACGGTGCGTGCCGATGACGATATCGGCCGCTCCGGAGGCTATCTCGGAAACTATCCCGGCTTGTTCTCCGCGGGAGCGGAAACGCGAAAGCATGCGCACGTTGAACGGAAAATCCGCCAGGCGCGAGGTAAAATTAGCGTAATGCTGCTCGGCGAGGATGGTGGTCGGCACGAGGTAAGCCACCTGCCTGCCGTCCATCACCGCCTTGAAGGCTGCGCGCATGGCAACCTCGGTCTTGCCGTAACCCACGTCGCCGCAAAGCAACCTGTCCATCGGCCGGCCGGACTCCATATCTTGCTTGACCCTGGCGACGGCCGTCACCTGGTCCGGCGTCTCGCGGTACGGAAAGGAGCGCTCGAATTTCTTCTGCCATTCCCCGTCCGGGGAATAGGCGAACCCTTTGACGCTGCGCCGCATCGCCTCCAGCGACACCAGTTCCATGGCAAGTTTGCGCACCGCCTTCCTGGCGCGCTCCTTGACCCTCTGCCACTGCCTGCCGCCCAGACGGTAAAGCCTGGGCCTGCGCACCTGAAAGGCGATATATTTCTGGACCAGATACATCTGCTCCACCGGGACGTAAAGTTTCTCGCCCCGGTCGTATTCTATGACCAGGTGATCGGCCGGCTGCCCGCAGGAGGAGATCTTTTTCATCCCCAGGAACCTGCCTATGCCGTGGCGGTTATGCACCACATAATCGCCGCGCTTCAAATCGAGAAAATTGAACAGCGGAGAGTCCTCGCCGAAGGCAACGGCAGGCAGACGCGCCTTACCGCTGAAAGGCAGGATGATCGCCATCCGGTGTTCCCAAGTCTTCTCTCCCGTGGACGGTTCGAAGGTATAGAGCCCGGAAAGTTTATCCAGGTCGAAATTGAGGCGCAAAGGCAGTTCGAAGGTGGAGGGAAAAACGTCAATAACCTCTCCCCTGCGGGCGAAATCCCCTTCCTCCTCCGCCGCCTCCTGCCGTTTATAACCGAGCCGTGCCAGGGCCGAACATATAGCCTCGGGCCCCGCGTCATGACCGGGATAAAGTTTCAGGAAATCGAAAGCGGAATCATTCAGTTGAGCGGGACGATGATATACTGCAGGCATTTGATCAATCAGCGGCCCCGGGCTAAAAAACCCGGGGCCGCTGCGCGTAGGGGATAGATTATTTTTTCTTTGCCGCTCCGGACCAAGCCAGAACTAAAGGCGAAGCTATATATATGGTCGAATACACGCCGGAGATGAAACCGACGATCAGCGTGAAGGCGAAATTACCGAGCACTTCTCCTCCGAAAAGGAATATCGACAGCACCGTCAACAGGGTCACGCCGGAAGTAAGAAGGGTCCTGCCCAAAGTCTGGTTCACGCTCAGGTTTATCAACTGGTAAAGACTCTTGTTGCGGTAAAGATGGGCGTTTTCCCTGACCCTGTCGTAAATGACTATGGTATCGTTGATCGAATAACCGGCTATGGTCAGAAGAGCGGTGACGGTCAGAAGATCCATCTGCCTGCCGCTCAAAGCCATCACTCCGCAGGCGACCAGAACGTCGTGAAAAATGGCGAGAACGCCGGCTGCGGCGAAATTAAAATGCCTGAAACGTATGCCCACATAGACCAGTATCCCCGCCAGCGACCATAAAAGCGCCTTGACGGCCTTGTCTTTCAGGTGTTTTCCGGCGACCGGACCGACCTTTTCCAGACGCATCAGCTCGATCTTCTCTCCCGGGAATTTCTTCTTCAATTCCGCGGTGAGACGGTCGTTCCTGTCGACCCCGGTCTTTATCAACACCTGGCGCGGATTCTCCTTGAACTGCTGAATTGAAGCGTCGGCAAGGCCTATTTCTTTCAAGGCCTCTCTCACCGTTTCTACCTGCACCGGCTTCTCGAACAGGTATTCCTGGAGCTGACCTCCGGCGAAGTCGATGCCGTAAGCGCGCACCCCTTTGCTGAAGAAAGAAAACATCCCCAGACCTATGACCAAGAGAGAAATGAAGTAGAAGATACGCCTCTTACCGATAAAATCCATCCTGGTGTCTTTTATCATCTTCATCATCGGCAGGGATTTTATCCAACCCGCGGATATCAACATTTCAAAAACGGTCCTCGTCATCACCACCGCGGTAAAAAGGCTGGCGCAGAGGCCGATGGTCAGGGTCACGGCAAAACCGCGTATGGGCCCGGTACCGAACTGAAAAAGCATGAAAGCGGCGATCAGCGTCGTGATGTTGGAATCGAATATGGCGCTGAAAGCCTTGTTGTAGCCGGTCTCGACCGCCGCCCGCAGCGGCCTGCCCTGCAGTAGTTCCTCACGGATGCGCTCATTGATAAGCACGTTGGCGTCGACCGCCATGCCAAGGGAAAGTACCAGCCCGGCGATGCCCGGTAAAGTCAAAGTAGCGGATATGCCGGGAAAAAGATACGGAAGCAGCCCCAGGCATCCCAAAGAGATAAGCAGGTTGCAGAAAAGCGCCAAGTCGGCTATCACCCCGGGAAGAAGATAATACAAAGCCATGAAAATGAACACCAGCGCCATGCCGACTATGCTTGCCTTGACTCCGGAATTTATGGAATCCTGGCCGAGCAACGGGCCGACACTGCGCTCTTCCTCTATATACATGGGCGCGGGCAGCGCGCCTACTTTCAGTATAACAGAAAGATCCTGGGCCTCCGCCGCGTCAAAGTGCCCCTGTATCACGGCCTGGCCCGAAGGTATGGCCTCCCGGATCACCGGGGCCGACTGAATCTTGCCGTCCAGCACGATTGCCAGCCTTTTTCCCACATTGGCTCCGGTAATCTCGGCGAATTTTTTCGCCCCCTCCGCGTTGAATTCGAGAGAAACCAGCGGTTCATTGAAAGAACTCTGGTTGAAACGCACGGCGGCTTCCTTGATGGAATCCCCAGTCATCGCCGCCTTCTTCTCCAGCAGTAAAGGCTCCTTCTCCTCCCCGGCGTATTTCAATTCATAGCCTTCCGGCACGCTGCCGGCCAGAGCCGCCTGCAATTTCTCAGGCTCGGAAGATACCACCCTGAACTCCAGCAGGGCGGTCTTGCCGATGATATCCACGGCGCGCTGCCTGTCGGACATACCGGGAAGCTGCACCACTATCTCGTCGTCTCCCTGACGCTGTATGGAGGTTTCCCTCACGCCGAACTCGTCTATCCTGTTCCTGATTACCTCTATAGCCCTGTCCGCGGCCTCGCTCCTCTGAGCAGCCGGGATGGCCGAAGTGTCGACTCTAAGCAGCAGGTGCGTGCCGCCCTTCAGGTCAAGCCCGAGATTAATACGTTTCTCCAGGGGGAAAGCGAAATACGCGCAGACACCCAGAACAGCCAATATTGCCAACGTCTTATAGAGAAGATTTTTATGCATATCCCGATTTCCCCTTCTTACCGGTTATTTCTGTTGTTCTTTCCTTGTCACTGCGGAAATGCAGTTCTTTTCCACTTCCATTTTTACATTCTCGTCTATGCGCAGGACGACGCTCGTCTCCTTGACGTTGACGACTGTCCCGTGTATCCCGCCGGAGGTAACCACTTCGTCGTTCTTGGCCAGGGTGGAGAGCATCTTCTGATGCTCTTTATCGCGCATACGCTGCGGCCTGATCAGCATGAAGTAAAACACCACGAAGATCATCGCCAGCGGCAAAAGGTTCAATATCGGATTTGGTGCTTGAGTCCCCATAGTTTACCCCCTCGTAAATGAGCGGACGGCCCGCGCCCGGTGCCTCGCGTGGGCTGCTGTCCCGCTGTTCCGGTCCCGTTGTGTTTCACGGGACACTGTATATTTATAATGCCCGGGCGCCGGCGCGTTCCGGCGCTATTACCCCTTACGCTTTTTTCGCCTTATTATAAAGGCTCTTCACGGTGTCCGAAGGCTGGGCCCCCTTGGAAACCCAATGTTCGTATCTGGCCACCTTCAGCGTTGAAGACGCCTTGAAAGGATCGTAGGAACCGAGTTCCTCGATGCTTTTACCGTCCCTGCTCCTATTCTCATCAAGAACGACGACGCGGTAATATGCCCTGCCCTTGACGTTCTTTCCTATTCTTTTCAAACGGATACGTACTGCCATTTTGCCAAACCTCCTTCAAGATTATGCGTTTAACGGCTTTGTGTTATGGCCTCGAGCAAAGCCCTGGCCTTGTTGGCTGTTTCAATGTATTCCTTTGCCGGGACCGAATCCGCGACTATACCGGCGCCCACCTGGATATAAGCGGTGCCGTCCTTTATGGAAATGGTGCGTATGGTAATACAGGTGTCCATATTTCCGGAGAAACTGAAATACCCCACGCAACCGGCATACGGCCCCCTCCTGGTTTTCTCCAGCTCCTCGATTATCTCCATCGCCCTTATCTTGGGACTGCCG